>Ga0207713_1003535_pt1 | contig 10585 bp, 10 predicted proteins | sample KBSS64metaG_FD_184404 | JGI IMG/M metagenome (GOLD analysis project Ga0207713, IMG submission 184404) | Switchgrass rhizosphere microbial communities from Kellogg Biological Station, Michigan, USA - KBS S6-4 metaG (SPAdes) (version 2) | ecosystem: Host-associated > Plants > Roots > Rhizosphere >...
ATGTTATCCCGCCGCGGGAAACGCTGCTCGGCGACGCCTGACGCGCCCTCATTCAACGCTAATTCTTCGCGCCTACGCTTCTTCATGTGGACGGGCGGCGCTTGCCCCAGCACTTTGCGGCTCGTTCCACGTTTCTCGTAACTCCCGAGCCCTTGGGCGTCGGCCGTCATCGGACCGACGCCCTTTTTCTTCCGGCGCTCACGCGCAGCTGTCACGCACATGTCGTCTTTCAGACCGAAATCTCCGGGAATGTCGCCTAAAATCGAACGGGCAGCTGAATCGCCCCGTTCCTTTCCGAAGCGGCGCACCCGGATGATCAAATCACTGAAGAATCAACTCGTCGTCGCGCTGGGGCTGCTCGTGAGCGTGATCGGCGTCGTGCAGGGCGTGAGTTCGTATCAGTTGAGCAAGACCGGCATGAGCGCGCTCCTCGACATGCGGCTCGAACAAGTGGCGGCGCGCATGCGCGACGGCTTCGCCGAGGGCATACCGCAGAATCCCGCGCGCGGCTCGCAGGACGATCGCGATGTCGTCGTCGTCGTGTGGAAGCCCGATGCCACTTTCCCGTTCCGCACGACCGATCCGTCACTGCATTTTCCGCGCGACGCGCAAGCGGGTTTCTCCGGCGTCGAGGTCAACGACGAACATTGGCGCGTCTTCACCCGTCAGGAGCCGACGATGACCATTCAGGTCGCGCAACGTTCGTCCGTGCGCCGCGAGATCACGCAGGAAGCCGCGACGCAAACGCTCTGGCCGATCGCCGTACTGCTGCCGCTCATATGGATCGCGGTCGCGCTCGTCGTGCGGCGCTCGCTGCGTCAGTTGAACGAGCTGGGCGCGCAGGTGCGGGCCATCGACATGGGTCATCTGCAGCCGCTGCCGACCGTCGGCGTGCCGACGGAAATCACGCCCTTCATCGAGTCGATCAACACGATGATCGAGCGCCTGGCCACCTCGATCGAAAAGGAACGCAAGTTCATCGCCGACGCCGCGCACGAACTCCGCACGCCGCTCACCGCGCTTCAGCTTCAGGCCGACAATCTCGCGCCGCATATCGTCGCCGGCAATCAGGAGCGCTTTCAGGAATTGCGCAAGGGCATCGCGCGCAGCGGCAAGCTCATCGCGCAACTCTTGCGGCTCGCGCGCGCCGATGCACCGGTGAACGGCGCACCGCTCGCGCGCGTAGACCTCTCGGAAGTGGTGACGGGCGCCGTCGCCGACGTGCTGCCGATCGCGATCTCGCGCGGCATGGACATCGGCGCGGAGGAAATGGTGAACGCGCACGTGCGCGCGGTCGAGACGGACATCGGGATGGCGGTGAAGAATCTCGTGTCGAACGCGGTGCGCTATACGCCGGATGGCGGCACCATCGACCTGCGCATGCGGCGTGACGGCGACATGGTCTGGATCGACGTGATCGACAACGGCCCGGGCATCGACGAAGCACTGCTGCCGCGCGTGTTCGATCGCTTTTTCCGGGCGAATCCGGACGTGGAGGGCAGCGGGCTAGGCTTGTCCATCGTGAAGGCTATCGCCGCGCGCTACGGCGGCGACGTCACGCTGAGAAACCGCAGCGACGGCCAATCGGGCATCGTCGCTTCAATCAGCTTTCCGGTCGAAGAAGTCAGCGAAAACGTGCCTGCGCCTGTATTCAACACGTAGGGATTTGCGCGCGCTTTTACGACGATTACAATGCATTCGCTGCGCGGCACAAAGCGATCTTCACCGGTCAGTAGAAGAATTAAATAGACCGGTCGTGCGTTTGGATTTTTCGGGCCGCATTCCTAGGCGCGTGGCGCGCGCCATTCTCGCGAGGCGCGGGGTGGAACATGCGAATTCTCCTGATCGAAGACGACGTGCAGATCGGCACGAGCCTCATGCGTGCGCTCAAGGATGCCGACTATGCCGTGGACTGGGTCCGCGACGGCAACGCGGGCCGCGAGGCGATCAACGCCGCCGAATACACCGTCGTGCTGCTCGATCTCGGCTTGCCGGGCGTGACGGGCATCGAGCTGTTGCGACAGGCGCGCACGGGCGGAAACGCGACGCCGGTGCTGATCCTCACCGCGCGCGATGATGTCGACACACGCGTTCAGGGCCTCGATCTCGGCGCCGACGACTATCTGCTCAAGCCCTTCAATATGCCCGAACTCCTTGCGCGCATCCGCGCGGTGCTGCGGCGCAAGGCGGGCTACGCGGTCTCGCGTCTCGGCGACGATTCGATCTGCCTCAATCTCGACCAGCGCACGCTCACCTGCGGCGAGAATTCGGGCGTGCTGTCCGCACGTGAATTCGCGCTGATGCACGCGCTGCTCGAACGTCCCGGCACGATCTTCTCGCGCGACCAACTGGAAGACCGGCTCTATGGCTGGGGCAAGGAAGTGGAGAGCAACGCCGTGGACGTGCTGATCCATTCGGTGCGCAAGAAATTCGGCGCGGGCGTGATCCGCAACGTGCGCGGGCTCGGCTGGACCGTGATGCTCGGGCAGGCGGGCCGCGAGGAAACGAAGTAGCGCGCGTTGCATCGGCGGCGCGGCGCTCAGGGCCGATCGTGATGCCGCCCGAGGGCGCCGCAGAAATACATGCTGTAGTCGTGATCCTGCGTTTCGACCTGACGCATGCGGCGTTCGAGATCGGCGAGATCGCTCGATGATGCGAGATAGGCGTCGCGGGCCTCGTCCGGCGTGTGAATCGAGAAGAGATGGTCGATGGACTGCGAAAGACGTGCAAACATGATGTGCTCCCGTCGTTGAAAAAAGGCCGATATGAGTGGGGCCGACGAAAGCAGGTTATGCGCGGCGAATTAGAAAGGAATGAGAGCGCAATCGCATGCCTTCGATGCGCGATTGCGCCCTTCGCATGACGAAGCGTTCGCCAACGCACCGTGAATCCGATCGCACTGCGGGCAGGCACTGCCGCGCCGCACCATCCCGTGCTATCGTGCTTTTATACGGGTTACATGCGGGTTTCGATACGAAACGCCGTGCGTCATCCGCGTTCGTCGATCGTCTCTCGTGAAGGCCGCCATGAACGATGTGTCTCGTATCCTCAGTGCCCGCGACCGCGTCGAGTTGCTCTGCTGGCTCACGTGCGGCAGTCTCGGCGCGTATTACCTGAATGGCGACTGGCCTGCCGCCTCGTTTCACGTGCAGGCCGCGCATAAATGGCTCGACCGGCATCAGCGCCTCGCGGACTGGCTCACGGTCGCCAAGCTCGCCGCCATTGCACGCGAGATCGCCACGCAGCATTGCGCGCTGCTCGAAGCGGACTGGGCGCGCGACGCCGTCGAGGAAATCCTCGACAGTGAAGACCTCAACTATCAATCGGATGTCGTCCGGCAGGTCTTCGACGATTGCCGCCGCGCACTCGCCGAAAAGCGCACGCCGGAATGACGTGCTCGCGCGCACGGGCAGGCTCTAGCGCGAATTACTGTATGGATGTACAGTAAGCCATTTTTATTGCCTGGCGGCACTGCCTCAGCATGTTCGGTGCGTTCTCCTCTGTCGATTTCGCCTTGAGCGCGTCTCGTTGCGCAGCGACGTTCTGATCGCCGCAATGGACACGCCGTCTCCGACACCCGCGCCGCGCCGCATCGCGCATCTCGACATGGATGCGTTCTTCGCGTCGGTCGAACTCCTGCGTTATCCCGAACTGCGCGGCATGCCCGTCGTGGTCGGCGGCGGCCGCAGCGCCACGCCCGAGACGCTCCCCGACGGCTCGCGCCGCTTCAGGCGCCTGCGCGATTACGCGGGCCGCGGCGTCGTGACCACATCCACTTACGAGGCGCGCAAGTTCGGCGTCTTTTCCGCAATGGGCATGATGAAGGCCGCGCAGCTCGCGCCCGACGCGATCCTTCTGCCGACCGACTTCGAGTCCTATCGCCACTACTCGCGCCTCTTCAAGGCCGCGATCGCGACGTTTACGACGCAGATCGAGAATCGCGGCATCGACGAGATTTATATCGACGTCAGCGATCTGCCCGGCGAGCCGGCCGATATCGGCCAGCGGATGAAGGACGCCGTGCGCGAGGCGACCGGGCTCACGTGCTCGATCTGCATCGCGCCGAACAAGCTGCTCGCAAAGATCGGCTCCGAGCTCGACAAGCCCGACGGCCTCACCATCCTCACGATGGCCGACCTGCCGACGCGCATCTGGCCGCTCGCCGCGCGCAAGGTGAACGGCATCGGCCCGAAGGCGAGCGAAAAACTCGCGGCGCTCGGCATCGTCACTGTGGGCGATATCGCCGCCGCCGATCCCGGGTTCCTGCAGACGCACTTCGGCGGCACGTATGCCGCATGGCTCGCGCGCATCGCGCAGGGACAGGACGAGCGGCCTGTCGTCGTGAGTTCGACACCCAAGTCGATGAGCCGCGAGACCACGTTCGAGCGCGACTTTCATCCGAAGCAGGATCGCGCGACGCTCTCCGCGGAGTTCACGGGCCTGTGCACGCGTGTCGCCGAGGACTTGCAGCGCAAAGGCTATGTCGGGCGCACGGTGGGCATCAAGCTGCGCTTCGACGACTTTCGCACCGTGACGCGCGATCTCACCGTGCCTGTTGCGACCGCTGATCCGGTCGAGATCCGCCGCGCCGCGACCGAATGCCTGAAGCGAATCGTGCTCGATCGCCGCATCCGGTTGCTTGGCGTGCGCGTCAGCGCGCTCGCGGGGCGCGATGAGAGTGGTTTCGCCGAGCCGGTGCAGGTCGAATTGCCGTTCGACGCCGCCGGCGACTAAGCGTTTCCCCGTACGGCGCACTCGTCACCCAATGCCTATTAGGCTGATCAATACAGAAGTCTTTCATTGGTTCACCGCTCTGAGCGGGCTTTATCGCAGCGGCGCATAACGAAAGCTCGGATCCTTCGTTGCCGGCTCAATCGACGCGCGTTAGATTGTTCGCTTCCCCGAAGTTATCGATGGTTATCGATTCGACCGTGACGATTCAGACCGCTTTCAATCCCGCTCTCGCTTCCCTTGCCACATCCCGCGAAGCCGCCGATCAACCCATCGAGATTCGCCAGTTCGACGCGCCGCTCGGCGCCGAAGTGATCGGGCTCGATCTGTCGAAGCCGATATCGAAAGCCGATTTCGCGCGCATTCACCGCGCGCACCTGGATCATCACGTGCTCGTGTTTCGCGATCAGCGGATCACGCCCGATGAGCAGGTCGCGTTCAGCAAGCGTTTCGGCCCGTTGCAGATTCACGTGCTGCATCAGTTCGCGCTCGCGGGACATCCGGAAGTGCTGATCGTGTCGAACATCGTCGAGAACGGCAAGCCGATCGGCCTCGGCGATGCAGGCCATTTCTGGCACTCGGATCTCTCGTACAAGGACAAGCCGAGTCTCGGGTCACTTTTGCATGCGCAGGAATTGCCCACGGTCGGCGGCGACACGCTCTTTGCGAACCAGCATCTCGCGTGGGACACGCTGCCCGTGCATCTGCGCGATGCGGTCGAAGGCCGTGCGGCCGAGCACACGTATCTCGCCAAATACGCCGAGCTGCAACAGCGCAGCCCATGGCGGCCCAATCTTTCGGCGGAGCAGATCGCGCAGGTCAAGCCGGTCACGCATCCGATCGTGCGCACGCATCCGGAAACCGGGCGCCGCGCGCTCTTCGTCAGCGAGCATTTCACGACGCGCGTGATCGGCTTGCCCGAAGACGAAAGCCGCGCCTTGCTCGCGGAACTGTTCGCGCACAGCACGCGGCCAGAGTTCATCTATCGCCATCAATGGCGCGAGAGCGACATGGTGTTCTGGGACAACCGCTCGGTCATGCACCTCGCGGCCGGCACGCCCGACGATCAGCGCCGCAAGCTGTATCGCACGACCATCGAAGGCGACGCGCCTTTCTAAATACGAATATCGCTTCATTCACGGGGTTTTTCGATGCATTCTCGATCAGGGAAGGGCGCGCCGCGCGCCTTCATGGCCGCGCTCGCGGTCTCGCTCGGCATCACGTCGGCGAGCGCGCATGCGGAAGGCACATTGCGTATCGCCGAGCAGTTCGGTGTCGTCTATCTGTTGCTCAATGTGGCGCGCGATCAGAAGTTCATCGAGCAGGAAGGCAAGAAAGAAGGCCTTGATATCAAGGTCGATTGGGCGAAGCTGTCGGGCGGTTCGAGCGTGAACGACGCGCTGCTGTCCGGCTCGGTCGATATCGCGGCGGCGGGCGTCGGCCCCTTGCTGACGATCTGGGACCGTACGCACGGACGGCAGAACGTGAAGGGCGTCGCGTCGCTGGGCAATTTTCCGTATTACCTCGTATCGAACGATCCGCGCGTGAAGACCATCGCCGATTTCAGCGAAAAGGACCGCATCGCGGTGCCGGCGGTCGGCGTGTCCGTACAGTCGCGCATCCTGCAATATGCGGCGGCCAAGCAATGGGGCGACAAGCAATATGATCGCCTGGACAAGCTCACGCAGGCCGTGCCGCATCCCGATGCGACCGCGGCGATCATCGCGGGCGGCACGGAGATCAATGCGCACTTCGGCAATCCGCCGTTTCAGCAGCAGGAACTCGCGGGCAATCCGAAAGCGCATATCGTGCTCAATTCATACGATGTCCTCGGCGGCCCGAGTTCCGCGACCGTGCTCTACGCGACCGAGAAGTTCCGCAACGAGAATCCGAAGACATATCGCGCGTTCGTCGCCGGTCTCGCCGATGCCGCGCGCTACATCACGCAGCATCCCGATCAGGCCGCCGATATCTATCTGCGCGTGAACAACGCGAAAATCGATCGTGATCTGCTCATCAAGGTGATCAAGGATCCGTCGGTGCAATTCAAGGTCGCGCCGCAAAACACGTTCGCGCTTGCGCAGTTCATGCATCGCGTCGGCGCGATCAAGAACGAGCCGAAGTCGTGGCAGGACTACTTCTTCTCCGATCCCGCGACGAAGGACGGAAGCTGAACAGGCGCGCTTATCGGCGAGCGCGAATTGGATATGCGCATTGATTGGTTCGCTCGAGACGAGCGCGCCGGTATCGTGTTCGTTTGCCATCCAGCAGACAGATCATGGCCGCCAATCCCCAAGCGCTTTATTCACAGGAAGCCGATCGTCACACTTCCATGAGCGGCAAGCTTCTGAGCGCGAAGAACGTCACGCTCGAATACCGCACGCCCGAGCGTCTCGTGCGCGCGACGCACGATGTCAGTTTCGATGTGTACGGCGCCGACCGCTTCGTGCTGCTCGGGCCGTCGGGCTGCGGTAAGTCCACCTTGCTCAAGGCCGTCGCCGGTTTCATCGAGCCTGTCGCGGGCAGCATCGAAATCGGCGGCGAGCGCGTGCGCGGGCCGGGCGCGGATCGCATCGTCGTGTTTCAGGAATTCGACCAGTTGCCGCCGTGGAAGACGGTTCTCCAAAACGTCGCCTTCCCGTTGCGCGTCGCGCGCAAGCTCGGCCGCGCCGAAGCGCGTGAGCGCGCGCTGCATTATCTCGACAAGGTCGGCCTCGCCAAATTCGCCGACGCTTATCCGCACACGCTATCGGGCGGCATGAAGCAGCGCGTCGCCATTGCGCGCGCGCTCGCGATGCAGCCGCGCGTGCTCCTGATGGACGAGCCCTTCGCCGCGCTCGATGCGCTCACGCGCCGCCGCATGCAGGAAGAGCTGTTGCGCCTGTGGAGCGACGAGCGCTTCACGTTGCTGTTCGTCACGCATTCGATCGAGGAAGCGCTCATCATCGGCAATCGCATTCTGCTGCTGACGCCGCATCCGGGGCGCGTGCGCGCTGAACTGAACAGTCATCAATACACGCAGGAAAGCATGGGTCGCGGAGAGTTTCAGCAAAGCGTTGCGCGCATTCATCGTCTGCTGTTCGAAGAGGAGGCGCAATGAGCACGCCGCATCTGATCGTGCCGCCCGTGCGGCCCGAATACGAAGTCACGCCCGCCGCGCTTGCCGGGGTCGAACACGAAGCGCCGCTGCCGCTTGCGAAGCGGCTTGCGGATCGCGCGTGGCTGCGCAAGTCCATCATCGCGATCGTGTTGATCGCGATCTGGGAAATCGCCGCGCGCGCCGTCGATAACGATCTCCTGCTGCCGACTTTCAGCGCGACTTTCGTCGCGTTCGTGCAGGGCATTGCGTCGGGCGAGCTGATCGCGAAGGTCGGCATTTCGATGTCGGTATTGCTGCGCGGCTATGCGCTCGGCGCAGCGCTCGCGTTCGTGCTGACGTCGCTTGCGGTATCGACGCGCATCGGCCGCGACATCCTTTCTATGCTCACTGCGATGTTCAATCCGCTGCCGTCCATCGCACTGTTGCCGCTCGCGTTGCTGTGGTTCGGCCTCGGGACGGGAAGCCTGCTCTTCGTGCTCGTGCATTCGGTGTTGTGGCCGCTCGCGCTCAATACGTATTCCGGATTCCAGGCGGTGCCTTCGACCTTGCGCATGACCGGCCGCAACTACGGTCTTACCGGCATGCGTCATGTGATGCTGATCCTCGTGCCCGCCGCGATGCCGTCGATTCTCGCGGGGCTGCGCGTCGGCTGGGCATTCGCGTGGCGCACGCTGATCGCGGCGGAGCTCGTGTTCGGCGCGAGCTCGGGCAAGGGCGGCCTCGGCTGGTACATCTTCCAGAATCGCAACGAGCTTTACACGGATCGCGTGTTCGCCGGGCTCGCCGCGGTCATCGTGATCGGCCTCGCCGTCGAGCATCTCGTGTTCGATACCGTCGAGCGCGTCACGGTGCGTCGCTGGGGCGTGCAGCAATAACTGCGATCAATTTCCGTCGCGAATGAAGTCGATGAATGCGCGCAGCGGCCCCGGCATGTGCGCGCGGCTCGGATAGTAGAGCCGCGGGCCGGTGAAACTCTGCCACCACGGCTTGAGCACCGGCACGAGCGCGCCGGCGTCGATCGCCTCGCGCACGAATTCGTCGAACGTATAGACGAGACCCAGCCCGGCGATCGCCGCGCTTCTGCTTATTTCGATCGACGACGTGACGAGCGGACCCTGCGGTGCGATGCGCATCACTTCCTTGCCGCGCATGAATTCCCACACCGCCAGCACGCCGCTGTCGAAGCGATGCCCGATGCACGCGTGGTTCACGAGATCGCGCGGATGTTTCGGCTCGCCGTGCGCGGCGAGATAGGACGGCGCCGCAACCGCGACGAAGCGCTGCGTGCGCGGCCCGATCGGCACCGCGATCATGTCGCGCTCGATGCGCTCGTCGTAGCGAATGCCCGCATCGAAACCGGCGGCGAGCACGTCGATGAACGTATCGGTTGCGCTGATTTCCAGCTTGATGCCCGGATGCGCCGTCAAAAAGCGCGCGACGATGGGCGGCAGTATTTCGCGCGAGACGATCCTCGGCACGTTTAGCCGCAGCGTGCCGGTCGGGCTGTCGCGAAAGTGGTTGACGGCATCGAGCGCGCCCGCGATTTCCGCGAAGGCGGGCGCAAGGCGTTCGATCAGCCGCTCGCCCGCTTCGGTCGGCGTGACGCTACGCGTCGTGCGATTGAGAAGGCGCACGCCCAGCCGTGTTTCGAGCCTGCGGATCGCCTCGCTCAGCGACGACGCCGACACGCCGCGCAACAGCGCCGCCTGCCTGAAGCCGCGCGAGCGCGCGACGGCCAGAAACGCGTGAAGTTCCGACAAATCCGGCTCGTTCATGATTTGCTCATTGTTCGCATGGGCGCACAGCCCATTTGCATTGAGGCGGATTATCGCACGCGTCAATTGCTCCCATAATCCTCTCCACGTCCTTCAGGAGAGAACCATCATGGAACAACGCAGACTCGGGAAGACCGGACCGCAATCGTCGGCCATCGGGCTCGGATGTATGGGCATGTCGGGCATGTACGGGCCATCGGATCGCGCGGAGAGCATCGCGACGATTCACGCGGCGCTCGAAGCGGGCATCACGCTGCTCGACACCGGCGACTTCTACGGCATGGGCCACAACGAAATGCTGATCGGCGAGGCGCTGAAAAGCGCGCCGCCTTCACGGCGCGATTCGGCGATTGTGAGCGTCAAGTTCGGCGGCATGCGCGACCCGGCCGGCAATTTCATCGGGTTCGACGGACGTCCCGTTGCCGTGAAGAACGCGCTCGCGTACACGTTGCAGCGGCTCGGCGTCGACCATATCGACATCTTCCGCCCCGCGCGGCTCGATGCGAACGTGCCGGTCGAAGATACCGTCAGCGCCATCGCCGACATGATCGAGGCGGGCTATGTGCGTCATGTCGGGCTGTCGGAAGTGGGCGCGGAAACGATCCGCAAGGCGGCGGCCGTGCATCCGGTGTGCGATCTGCAAATCGAGTATTCGCTGATCTCGCGCGGCATCGAGGACGCGATCCTTGCGGCGTGCAGGGAACTCGGCATCGGCATCACGGCGTATGGCGTGCTGTCGCGGGGGCTCATCAGCGGACACTGGAACAAGGACGCCGCGCAAGCGGGCGACTGGCGCGCGAACAGTCCGCGCTTTCAGCAAGGCAATGTCGAACGCAATCTCGCGCTCGTCGACGCGCTGCGCAAGATCGCGGATGCGAAAAGCGTGAGCGTCGCGCAGATCGCCATTGCATGGGTGCTGGCGCAGGGCGATGACATCGTTCCCGTGATCGGCGCACGCCGCCGCGATCGCCTGACGGAA
>Ga0207713_1003542_pt1 | contig 10574 bp, 4 predicted proteins | sample KBSS64metaG_FD_184404 | JGI IMG/M metagenome (GOLD analysis project Ga0207713, IMG submission 184404) | Switchgrass rhizosphere microbial communities from Kellogg Biological Station, Michigan, USA - KBS S6-4 metaG (SPAdes) (version 2) | ecosystem: Host-associated > Plants > Roots > Rhizosphere >...
AGCAAAGGGATCGCGACGACGCAGCTGATGGCCATGGCGTAGAAATCGTTGATGTACGAGATCATGACCGCCTGTTGATTGACCATGCCGTCGATCATGCGCAGGCCGGCTTCGGTCACCCCACCATAGGCGGCAATCTGGTCGAGGTTGAAGGGTACGAGCAGCCGGGTCACATGCGCACCGACCTCGGCATGGTTTATCTGGATATTGCGCGTCAATTCCACCGACATCGCCGAAATGCCGATCGACGAGCCGAGATTGCGCATCAGGTTGGCAAGGCTAGAGCCGTCGGTGCGAAACTGTCCAGGCAGCGTTGCAAACAAGATCAGGTTCAACGGCAGAAAGGTAAAGCTGAGACCAACCCCTTGGAGCAGCCCAGCCAGGATGATCGGCATACGCGGCATGACAAGTGCCCATCCGGTCATCATCGACAAGGACATGGCCATGAGCAGCAGGCCCAGGGCAAGGAGCAGTCTTGCGTCGACCCGAGCCATCCAGCGCCCGAACAGCGTGACCGAGATGAGCATGCCGATGCCGCGCGGGGCCAGCAGCGCGCCCGATTGGAATGGGGAATACCCGTAAATGTGCTGAAGCAGGCCGGGGAGCAGAGCCATTACCGACATGACCACGATCCCGATCAAGAACATGAAGGCCAGGCCGATCAGGAAGTTGCGGTCTCGGAACATCGCGGTGGGAAACAGCGGGTGCGCGTTGCCGGAGAGATGGAAGATCGCAATCCACACCGCTGCCGCAGCAACGACAACGTAGGAAACGATTTCACCGGAAGCGAGCCAGTCGAGCGTCTGCCCACGATCGAGGATCAGTTGCAGGCATGAGACGGCAACCGCAACCAGAAGCCAGCCGAGCAGATCGATCGGCCGGCGACGGGTGGGCGTGGTGGGAAGATAGAGAAGCAGCAGCAGGAAGCACAACAGGCCAATCGGCACGTTGACGTAGAACACCCAGCGCCAGTTGTAATTGTCGGTCAGGAAGCCGCCGATGATCGGCCCGGTGATCGGGCCCAGCATGACGCCCTGTGTAAACAGGCCCATCATCCTGGGGCGTTCTGCGCGGGTGCTGGAATCCAGCATGATGGTCTGCGCGATCGGCGGAAGGAACGCGCCACCCAGGCCCTGGACGATGCGGAACAGAACCATCTGCCCGATGCTTTGCGCCGCGCCGCAGAGCATCGAGGCGATCGTGAACACGAACACCGAGACCAGCATCATCTTGCGAATGCCGTGGCGATCGACCAGCCAGCCGGCCAGAGGCAGGGCCACGGCGGAAGCAAGGACGTAGCTGGTCAGGACCCAGGTGATCGTGTCCTGCGTGGCGCCCAGCGACGCCATCATGTGCGGCAAGGCCACGTTGGCGATCGTCGTGTCGAGCGTGCACATGACCATGGCAGCCATCGTGCCGACCAGCATGAGCAGCCGATTGTGCGAAACGATCGGCGGCGTTTCTACCGTTGGACCTGCGGCTGGCGCGCTACTTGCCGACATGGACGCTGACGTGGGAGCTCAACCCGGCGATCAGCGGGCGATCCGACTTGCCGTCGATCGCGATGCGGACGGGCACGCGCTGGATGACCTTGACCCAGTTGCCCGTGGCATTCTGTGCCGGGAGCACCGAGAATTCCGAGCCGGTGCCCGCGCCGATCGATTCGACATGGCCTTCGAGCGTCAGGCCGGGATAGGCATCGATTCCGATCTTCGCAGGCTGGCCGGTGCGCATGTGGTCAAGGTCGGTTTCCTTGAAATTGGCTTCCACCCGTGCGCTGCCGTCGCGCACGATGGAGACCATCGGCACGCCGGGAAACACCATTTGCCCCACCTGGAGGCGTGAAACCTGCGTGACCACGCCATCGGAGGGCGCGCGCACCACGGTGCGCTTCATGTCGAGGCTGGCCTTGGCGCGACTTGCCTGCGCGGCGGCGATGGCCGGATTGACGCCCGGTACTTGCGCGCCATTGGCCAGCTCCGCACGGGCCTGGGCCACGTCGGCGCGGATCGAGACGATCCGGTCGCGGGCGACGGCCACGGCGTGCTGCGCGGAATCCATGCGCGCGCGGGTGTTGAAGCCCTTGTCCATCAGCGCCTTTTCCCGGGCATAGTTGGCCTGGGCGAGGGCGAGGTCATCGCCGGCCGAAGCGAGGTCTGCCGCCTTGGCCGCAACATCGGCAGTGAGCGCCGTAACGCGGGCTTGCGCCGTGGCGATCTGCGCATCGGCCTGATGGACGGTCACGTCGAAATTGGCAGGATCGATGGTGAACAGCACGTCACCAGCCCTGACGTGCTGGTTTTCCGCCACGTTCACCCGGGTGATCAGGCCCGTGACTTCGCCGGCAACGGCAACGATATCCTGCTTGATATAGGCATTGTCGGTTTCGACCGTGCCTTGGTTGCCCAGCCAGAACCATAGGCCCGCGCCCACGATGATGATCGGGCCAACGATCATGAGAGCCGTGCGCGCGCGTCGGCGCTTTGCCGTGCGGCCCATGGTCTGGGCCGGCAGGCCTTCGGTCATGTCTCCGGGCGCAATGAAATCGGCCTCAGCCATGGGGAGTCTGCGCTTTGCGTGGTGCATGGGATGGGGAAGACGAACGCATGCGCGTGAACTGCTCGGTCAGATCGCTCTCCCCCTTTTGCGGCCTTACAGCCGATCATGGCCATCGCGGCCTTCGCGCCCTCTCTGGCCGTGCACCCAACAGTGCCACGCCAGACAGGCCGATGCACCAAAGATGACTTATCGAAAAGCCAACTGGCAATCTAAAGACATGGAAATGCACGAATTGGCCATAATCGCAACGATTATGTCGTGCAATGCTTCACAAGGCGCGCGAATGCGTCACGCCGGGCGGTTAGGGGTGGCATCGCCCGGTTTGCGGTTGCCCCGCGTGCCAAGGCGGCCACCGCTTGCGCGATCAGCTGCTTATGGGTGCCAGGTTCAGGCGCGCGCTTCTTGCACGCCGGCACTGTTGTGGCGCAGCGCCTTGAGCACGGTATCGACGATGTGCGGCGCGGTGAGGCCCGCCTCGTCATACTGCTTGTCGGGCGAATCATGATCCTGGAACACATCGGGCAGGCGCATGGTGCGGATCTTGAGGCCGGTGTCGGTCAGCCCTTCGTCGCTTGCCATGGTCAGCACGTGCGCGCCCAGGCCGCCGATCGCGCCTTCCTCGATCGTGATCACCACTTCGTGTGTGGCGATCAGGCGGCGGATCAGGTCATCGTCCAGCGGCTTGACGAAGCGCAAGTCGGCCACCGTGGTGGACAGTCCGCGCGCATCGAGCTGTTCGGCCGCCTTGATGGCTTCGGCAAGGCGGGTGCCGAGCGAAAGGATGGCCACCTTGCTGCCTTCGCGCACCACGCGTCCCTTGCCGATATCCAGCCGCACCGGCGTTTCCGGCAGGGCCACGCCCACGCCATTGCCACGCGGATAGCGGAACGCGATCGGGCCGCTGTCATGCAGTGCGGCGGTATGCACCATGTGCACCAGTTCCGCCTCGTCGGCCGCAGCCATGACGACCATGTTGGGCAGGCTGGCCAGATAGGTGACATCGAACGATCCGGCATGGGTGGCGCCATCGGCACCCACCAGACCGGCGCGATCGATGGCAAAGCGCACGGGCAGGTTCTGGATCGCCACGTCGTGCACCACCTGGTCATAGGCGCGTTGCAGGAACGTGGAATAGATCGCGCAGAACGGGCGCATGCCTTGCGCGGCGAGGCCAGCGGCAAACGTCACGGCGTGCTGCTCGGCAATGCCCACGTCGAACGTGCGATCGGGGAAGGCCTGGGCAAACTTGTCGAGCCCCGTGCCCGAAGGCATGGCGGCGGTGATCGCGCAGATCGTCGGATCGGCCTGCGCTTCCCCCATCAGCGCCTGGGCGAAGACATTGGTGTAGCTCGGCGGGCCGCCTGCGCTTTTCACCTGCTGCCCGGTGATCACGTCGAACTTCTGCACGCCGTGATACTTGTCGGCTGCCGCTTCGGCCGGGGCATAGCCCTTGCCCTTTTGCGTGACGACATGGACCAGGCACGGCCCCTGGGCCGCATCGCGCACGTTTTCCAGAACCGGGATCAACTGGTCGAGATTGTGACCGTCGATCGGGCCGACATAATAGAAGCCCAGTTCCTCGAACAGGGTGCCGCCCATGGCCATGCCGCGGGCAAACTCGTCGGTTTTCTTGGCGGCCTGGTGCAGCGGACGCGGCAGCTTGCGCGACAGGCGCTTGGCCAGCTCGCGCAGTTCTAGGAACGGGCGCGACGAGACGAGGCGGGCAAGGTAGCCGGACAGGCCGCCCACGGGCGGCGCGATCGACATGTCGTTGTCGTTGAGAATGACGACCAGGCGGTTGCCCGCCGCTTCGGCGTTGTTCATCGCCTCGTAGGCCATGCCCGCGCTCATCGCGCCATCGCCGATCACGGCAATGCCCTTGCCCGGCTTGCCGGCCAGCTTGTTGGCCACGGCAAAGCCCAGCGCGGCCGAAATCGAGGTGGAGCTGTGCGCCGTTCCGAACGGGTCGTATTCGCTTTCGCTGCGCTTGGTGAAGCCCGAGAGGCCGCCCCCTTGGCGCAGGGTGCGGATGCGGCTGCGGCGCCCGGTCAGGATCTTGTGCGGATAGGCCTGGTGGCCAACGTCCCACACCAGCCGGTCATCGGGCGTGTTGAACACATAGTGGATCGCGGTGGTGAGTTCCACCACGCCCAGGCCAGAGCCGAGATGCCCGCCGGTCTGCCCCACGGCCGAGATCATTTCGGCACGCAGTTCGTCGGCCAGCTGGCGAAGCTGGCCCGGCGCCAGTTTGCGCAGGTCGGCGGGGGTATCGACAGTGTCGAGAAGGGGGGTGGCCGGAATAGCGGTCATCCTGGCGCCTTACACCCGTCTGCACGCCCTGTCGAGAAAACCCCTGTGGTTCGCCCCAAGGGGCGCAGGCCATTGCGCCGCCGTTTCACAGCGCCCGGTCCAGCACATGAAGCCCCAGGCCGACGAGCCCGCCCACCAGGGTGCCATTGATGCGGATGAACTGCAGGTCGCGGCCCACGGCCCCTTCGATCCGCGCCGTCACGGTGCGCGCGTCCCACCGGCGGATCGTTTCGGAAACCAGCTGCACGATCTGGCTGCCATAGCGGCTGGCCACGCCCACCAGCGTGCGGCGGGCAAAGCGGTTGACCAGCAGCGCAAGGCGGCGGTCGGTCTGCAGCGCGCGGCCCAGGTCTGCCAGCGCAACGCCGATCTGGCCCGACAGCGCGCCGCCGGCGGTGCCACCGCGCACGGCCGCCAACAGGCCCACCCGCGCCCGCTCCCACAAGGCATCGAGCCAATCGGTGAAGGCAGGATTGGCGAGCACTTCGGCTTTCATGCTTTCGACGCGGGCGCGCATGGCTTCGTCTTCGACCAAGTCGTGCGCCAGCTGCTCCAGCCCTTCCACGATCTTCATCCGCAGCGGGTGATCGGGATGGACTACCGCCTCGGCCAGCAATTTGTAGATGCCATCCAGGATCGTGTTGGCCAGGCGCTCGTCCAGCTTGACCAGGCGGACCAAGGCATTGGCGCGTTCGTGAATCAGGCTGCGCAGCAGGGCCTCGTTGGCTTCGAGCGTCTGCGCGGTCTTGGCCAGCAGCGCCTCGATCAGCGGCAGGTGGCGCCCGTCGGCGATCATCGCGTGGAGCATCTGGCCGAGCAGCGGCGCCAGGTCGACGCGGTCGATCTGCTGGCGCAGCGCCTGCTTGGCCATGCCGCCCAGCTTTTCACGATCGAGCGATTCCAGGATATCGGCCGCGAGGCTGGCAGCGCCTGCGGCAAGGCGGCCTTGTTCACCGCCACTGCGGGGGGAAGCCAGGAACGTGCCGGCCGCGCCTGCCACGTCCAGCCCGGCCATGCGCCGCGCGACGACCTGGGGGGTCAGGAAATTGGATTGCAGGAAGCCGGCCAGCGAATCGGCAATGCGGTCCTTGTTTTCAGGGATGATGGCCGTGTGCGGAATCGGCAGGCCCAGCGGGTGGCGAAACAGCGCGGTAACGGCAAACCAGTCGGCCAGGCCGCCCACCATGGCGGCTTCGGCAAAGGCCCGTAGATAACCCCAGGCCGGGGACGCGCCCGGCGCTGACAGCATCGTGCGCGCCAGGGCGAACAGGCAGGCCATCGCTACCAGCAGGCCGGTTGCCACCAGCCGTGTGGTGCGCGCGCGATCCACCGAGGGGAACAGGGGCCTGAAGGAACGGGCCTGGCGGCGGGGGGCGATGGTCACTCCGCCGGGAATGCCTCATGCGGCTGCTTGTTCCCCGGATGTTGGCCGGCAATGACGGGGTGGGGGGCGGTCATCGGCGCGGGCTCCCGCGTCAGCACCTTGCGCGCCAGCCAGGGGCCGAGGCGCTTTTCCAGCCCATCGGCCAGGCTGAACCCGGCGGGCACGATCACCAGCGTCAGCAGCGTCGAGAGCGTCAACCCGCCGATCACGACCGTGCCCATCGGCGCGCGCCAGCCGGCATCGCCACCCATCGACAGCGCGGTGGGCACCATGCCGGCGATCATCGCCACGGTGGTCATGATGATCGGCTGGGCGCGCTTGTGCCCGGCTTCGAGAATGGCCTCCAGCTTGCCCTTGCCCGTGGCCATCTCCTCGATGGCGAAGTCGATCAGCAGGATCGAGTTCTTGGCCACGATGCCGAACAGCATCAGCACGCCGATGAACACCGGCAGGCTGAGCGACTGGCCGAGCAGGGCGAGCAACAGCAACCCGCCCAGAGGGGCAAGGAACAGCGAACCCATGTTGACCAGCGGCGACACGAAGCGGTGATAGAGCAGCACCAGCACCGAGAACACCAGCAGCACCCCGGTGGCCAGCGCGACGAAGAAATTGCCCAGCATTTCCTGTTGCCAGCGATCTTCGCCGGCGGCCGCATTGGATACGCCGGTGGGCAGGTTCTTCATGATCGGCAGCTTGGCAATGGCATCCATGGCAGAGCCCTTGACCACGCCGGGCGGCAAGTCTGCACCCACGAAGATGCGGCGGTTCTGGTTGTAGCGCTGGATCGAGGTGGGGCCCGAACCGAACCCGATGTTGGCCACGCGGGCCAGCGGCACCGACAGGCCGTTGGAGGTCTGGACCGGGAGGTTCTCGATCGTGGAAAGATCGCGGCGGGAATCCAGCGGCAGCTTCACGCGGATCGGCACCTGGCGATCCGACAGCGAGAACTTGGCGCTGTTCATGTCGATTTCGCCCTGGGTGGCGATGCGGATCGTCTGGCTGAGCGCCTGGGTCGTCACGCCCAGCGCGGCGGCAAGGTCGAGATGCGGCGTGATGACGATTTCCGGGCGGCGCAAGTCGGCGCTGATGCGCGGCGCCACGACCTGCTTCAAACCGCTCATCTGCTGCACCAGGGTCTGGGCCGTGCGCTGCAGCAAGTCGGGATCGGAACCCGACAGCATCACGCTGATCGGCCGCCCCGAACTGCTGTTGCCACCACCGCCGTTCTGGTCCTGGAAGGTGACGCGCGCATCGGCGATCTGTTGCAGGCGCGGTGTCAACTCGCGCTGGAACTGCAGGCTGGTGCGCGGGCGATCCTTGCGCAACGTCATGATGATGCGCCCGCTGCCTTCGGTGATGCGTTCCAGCGCCACTTCGATCTCGGGCTCGTTCTTGATCAGGCCATAGACCTCGTCGACCTTGGCCTGGGTCTGCTCGATCGTGGTGCCGGGCACCATTTCGACGTTGATCTGCGAGAAATCGCTGTCGGTGTCGGGGAAGAACTGGGTGGGAATGACCATGAACATCGCGGCGGTCATTACCAGCGCGCCAACCCCGGCGCCGATCATCCAGAAGCGATGGTCGCGCAGCCGCGCGCGAAGGCGGCGGCGCGGATGAAGCGCGCGATAGGCCTGGGCACCCGATGTATCGAGCGACCAGCGCAGCACGGCCATGTAGCGGTCCATCCACGGGCCTTCGCCATGCGGAATGTCGCGCTGGTCCCGCTTGAGGAAATAGGCTGCCACCATCGGCGTGATCATGCGCGCCACAAGCAGCGAGAACAGCACGGCGACCACGACGGTCAGGCCGAAGTTCTTGAAGAACTGCCCCGAAATCCCCGGCATCAGGCCCACCGGCAGGAACACCGCAACGATCGAGAACGTGGTGGCGACCACGGCCAGGCCGATTTCGTCGGCCGCATCGATCGAGGCCTGGAATGGCGTCTTGCCCATGCGGATGTGCCGCACGATGTTCTCGATTTCCACGATGGCGTCGTCGACCAGCACGCCGGCCACCAGCCCCAGCGCCAGCAGCGAGAGCGTGTTGAGCGTGAAGCCCATCAGGTGCATCACGGCAAAGGTGGGAATGGCCGACAGCGGAATGGCGATGGCCGAGACGAACGTGGCCCGCCAGTCACGCAGGAAGAAGAACACCACGATCACGGCCAGCACCGCGCCTTCGACCATCGAGGACATCGAGGTGTGGTACTGCTGCTTGGTATAGTTCACGCTGGTGAAAAGCTGCGTGAAGCGGACTTTGTGGCCCTGCTCGGCCGAGATCTTGGCCAGTTCCTTGACCGTATCGTCATAGACGCTCACGTCGGATTCGCCGCGCGCGCGGGCGATGCTGAACGTGACCACGGGCTTGCCGTTGAACTTGGCGATCGAGGTGATTTCGCTGAAGCTGTCGCGCACGTCGGCCACGTCGGACAGGCGGATGACGCGGCCGGCCGCCAACGAAATCTGCGTCTGGCCCAAGTCGAAAGCCGAATGGGCATTGCCCAGCACGCGCACCGACTGGCGCGCGCCGGCCACTTCGGCCTTGCCGCCAGCCGCGTTCAGGTTGACCTGGCGCAGGGCATTGTTGACCTGGATGGCCGTGACGCCGAACGACTTCATGCGCATGGGATCAAGCGTGACGGCGATCTCGCGCGTGACGCCGCCCGCCCGGTGCACTTCGGCCATGCCGGGAATGGCCAGCAGGCGCTTGGCGATCGTGTCGTCCACGAACCACGACAACTGCTCGATCGTCATGTCGTCGGCCGAAACCGCCCAGTAGGCGATCGGGTCGGACGATGTTTCGGCCTTGAATACCTGCGGTTCCAGGATGCCGTCGGGCAAGTCGCCGCGCACCTGGTCCACCGCGTTCTTCACTTCCGCCACGGCACCATAGATGTCGGTGCCGATCTTGAACTGCACCATCGTCTGGCTGGCGCCTTCCGAGGCCGTGGAACTGATCGTGTCCACCCCGGCGATCGTGCGCACGGCGCTTTCGACGCGCTGGGTAATCTGCGTCTCGATCTCGGTCGGTGCTGCGCCCGGCTGGCTGATCGAGACGATCACCATCGGAAATTCGATGTCGGGCTGGTCCTGCACCTTCATCATGGCGAAGGATACCAGGCCCGCCAGGGTCAGGCCCAGGAACAGCACGATGGGGACGACCGGGTTGCGGATCGACCAGGCCGAGAGATTGCGGAAGTTCATGGCTGTTCCCGCTGCCGATCAGCGCGCGGCGGCAGCGGCGCTGCCGGCCAGCACCGGGCGCACCGTGTCACCGGCATTGAGGAAGCCGCCTGCGCGCAGCACGACGCGCTCGCTGCCCGTCAGGCCCTCGCGAATGACGATGCCCTGCGCCGTCACGTCGCCGATCTTGACCGCGCGCCGGCTGACCTTGTTGTCGCGGTCCACCACATAGACATAGGCGCCGTTCTGGTCGCTCAGGATCGCGGTTTCGGGAAGGACCGGCGCAGTGACCGTGCCGCTGCGGATCGTTGCGCTGGCAAAGCCGCCGGGACGCAGCGCCGGGTCGTAGCGCAGCGCAATGCGCGCGATGCCTTCGCGGGTCGTGGGGTCGATCGTGGGGGCAACCTGCCAGACCGTGCCGGCAAAGCTTTGCGCCGTGCCCACGGGCGTGACGCTGGCCGTGACGCCCACGTGCATGCGCGCCAGATCGATTTCCGCAAGGCGGGCCTGCATTTCCAGCTCGCCATCCTTGGCCACGCGGAACAGGGTGCCGCTGCCCGAACTGACGATCTGGCCCGGCTCCACCCCGCGTGTCAGCACCAGGCCATCGGCCGGCGCCACGATGTTGAGCCGCGCCGTGTTGGCGCGCAGCTGGCCCAGCGTTGCCCGCGCCACGCGGACCTGCGCCACGGCGGCATCGCGCGTGGCCGTCAGCTGGTCGATATCGGCCTTGGAAATGAACCCCTTCGCCACCAGCTTGAGCGCACGATCGAGATTGCTTTGCGCGATCCGGGCATTGGCCTGCTGGACTTCGACGCCGGCGGCCTGGCTGGCAACCTGCTGGGTCTGGACCGAACGGTCGACCACGGCCAGGACCTGGCCGGCATGGACCCATGTTCCTGCATCGACCAGCACGCTGCGCACCAGGCCGCCTTCGCCGGCGATGCCGACAGGCATTTCACGCTTGGCCGCAATCACGCCACTGGCCACCACGGTGGCATCGACAGTCTGCTGGCCGGGCGCAACAACGGTGACTGTCTGCGCCTGCGCCGTGGCGTCATGCGTGCCGGCCACGCCGCTTTCGCGGTGCATCAGCCACCAGGCGAGCGCCAGCAGCAAGACCAGCCCCACACCGACCA
>Ga0207713_1003545_pt1 | contig 10571 bp, 9 predicted proteins | sample KBSS64metaG_FD_184404 | JGI IMG/M metagenome (GOLD analysis project Ga0207713, IMG submission 184404) | Switchgrass rhizosphere microbial communities from Kellogg Biological Station, Michigan, USA - KBS S6-4 metaG (SPAdes) (version 2) | ecosystem: Host-associated > Plants > Roots > Rhizosphere >...
CGGCCAGGGCAATTTCGATGTCACCCTGCCGATCTCCTCGGCAGTGGAGCTCAACCAGTTGACCCGGCGTTTCGGGATCATGGCCCAGGCGCTGCGTGAACATCAGGCCACCAATGTCGATGAGTTGCTGGCCGGCCAGCAGCGTTTGCAGGCCGTGCTCGACAGCATCGACGACGGGCTGCTGATGATCGACCGTCAGGGCCATCTGGAACACCTTAACCCTGTGGCCCAGCGTCAGCTGGGCTGGGAATCCGATCGCCTGGGACAGGGATTGGGCACGGCGCTGGAGCGCCCTGAACTCGATGAGCAGCTGCAACTGGTGCTGCGCGGCGGCACTCTGGAGCGGGCGCCGGAGGACTTGAGTGTCGAAGTCGATGGCGAGTCGCGACTGCTGACCTATAGCCTGACCCCGGTCAGCCACACCCAGGGCCATATTCTCGGGGCCGTGATGGTGCTGCATGACGTCACGGAGCAGCGTGCCTTCGAACGGGTACGCAGCGAATTTGTGTTGCGCGCCTCCCATGAATTGCGCACACCGGTCACCGGCATGCACATGGCCTTCGGATTATTCCGCGAGCGCGCGCACTTTGCCCCGGACTCCCGGGAAGCCGACCTGCTCGATACCGTGAATGAAGAGATGCAGCGGCTGATGCAGCTGATCAATGACCTGCTGAATTTCTCGCGTTACCAGAACGGTTTGCAGAAACTCACCTTGGCGCCGTGTTCCATCGAGGCGCTGCTGGAACAGGCTGAGTCACGCTTTGCCGCATCGGCCGCCGAGAAGGACATCAGTCTGCTGGTGGAAGTGCAGGGGCCTTTGCCGCGTTTGCAGGCCGATCAGCCACAACTGGAGCGGGTACTCGATAATTTGCTCGACAACGCCTTGCGCCACACCGGTTCCGGCGGGCGGATACGCCTGCACGCCCGGCGCCACGGCGACCGGGTCATCATCAGTGTCGAAGACAACGGCGAAGGCATCGCCTACGGTCAGCAGGGACGGATCTTCGAGCCGTTCGTGCAGGTCGGACGCAAGAAAGGCGGAGCCGGTCTCGGCCTGGCATTGTGCAAGGAAATCGTGCAATTGCATGGCGGTCGGATGGGCGTCTATTCACGGCCGGGGCAGGGTACTCAGTTCTACATGGCGCTGACGGTCTAGATCGCGGTCACGCTTCGTCATCCAGGCGCCGACCGCCCGCCCGACGTCGCCCCCGGGTTATCAATTCAATGAACTGAACCGCGCTCAGGGCGTGGGCGAACAGCCAGCCCTGGCCGAACTTCACGCCTTCACTGCTCAGGAACTCGGCTTGGGCCTCATGTTCGATGCCCTCGGCAATCACCTTCAAATGCAGCGATTGGGCCATGTGAATGATGTGCGGGGCCACACCGCTGCTGGCGGCGTCATGGCCCAACGCATCAATGAACGCCTTGTCGATTTTCAGGCAATCCACCGGCAGGGTTTGCAAATAGGCGAGGCTGCAGTAGCCGGTGCCAAAATCATCGATCAACACCTGGTGCCCGACATCCCGCAGCGATTGCAGGTTTTCCCGGGCCACCACCACATCGACCAGCCCACGCTCGGTAACCTCGAAGGCGATTTGCCGCGCAGCGACGCGGTGCAGGGTCAGCAGCCTCGCCATGACCTGGCCGATGCGCGGGACCATCACATCACACGCCGCGAGATTGACCGAGATGTACAGTTGCGGGTTGGCACGCAGCAACTGACCGAGTTGCTCGAGCAAGCGTTGCAAGACGAAATCCGTCATCTGGCGAATCTGCCCGGTGTCCTCCGCCATCGGAATGAACAGGTCGGGACTGGTCAGGGTGCCGTCCGGCCTGCGCCAGCGCAGCAGCGCTTCAGCCCCGACACAGTTGCGGCTATCGAGGTCGAAGATCGGTTGATACAGCACCTGCAACTCACCCCGGCGAATCGCCCCGGCCAGTTCGGCATCCAGCGACTGCCGCTGTTGCACCAGCAGGAACACCAGGAACCCGACGCATATGCCCAGCGCAAGGCTGGCCGGCAGCAGCCACCACCAGACCGACGGGATATGCATGCCCGTACGCAGGCTGATCAGCACCAATTGATACTCAGGATTGTCAGTGGGCATGCGGTATATCAGGCGTGTCTGGGTGATCTGCAGCGCATCACGGTTTTTCGGGGGCCAGGCCTCGACCGGGGGCCAGATCTGGGATGAGCCCAATACCGGAATCGCGCGTGCACCATGGTCCAGCACTACCAGCAGGCTGCTGCCCGGCGACAGGTCGACCATATCGGTCAAATGCCCGCGAGAGGTCGCGACCCGAAAATTCCCGCGCCCCAGCATCAGTGCGGCGCGGTTTTCATCGGGTTCGGTGGTGGTGTTGAGCCAATAGCTGTAGGTCGGGCCTTTGATGTCTGGCGCTCGAATCAGCGACAGCCCTTCCTGGCGAGGGCGATTGGAACAGATTCGCGAAGAGTCCATGTAGGCGGCTTCGTAGACGAAGCGATAATTGAACGTAACCTGTTGCAAGGTCGCGATCATTTCAGCATCGCAACCGCGCAACGGTTGCGCTTCAAGGTCGTCGAGGCTTTCACGCAGTTGCCCGAACAGCTGCTCCAGGCGGGCGAGAAAGCGCTCGCCCTGAGCATTCATTTCTTCGCTTTCGTTTTGCTCGACCTGATGAATGGCGACGAACAGGCTGCCGGCCATCAACAACGTTGCGCTCAAGACAGCCGACATCAGCCCCAGGAACCAGGGGCGATGGAACCAACTACGGAAGGTCTCTCGAGCAGCAGTCATTGCGCAATATCCGATGGATTACCAATGAGTTATAGCTGCTGATTGGGAAAAAGCCCTGACCGCCGGGCGGGCGCCATTATTTTGTCTGGTTCAACACCAAAAGCAGCGCGGCAGTTTGCGCATCCGGAGTGCCATCGAAACGTGCCGGGCGGAAATGCATCTGGAAGGCTCCTATCACATGGCGTGTCGCAACATCGAGCTCGCCGGTTTGCGGCGTGGCATAACCCAGGCGGGCCAATTGCGCCTGAAACCAGCTGATGCTCGGCAACTGTTCGGCGAACAGCATTTGCTGGCGCGCAACCGCCTGTTCGCTCGGCCAGATGCCCAGACCTTCGGCAGCCAGACGCTTCCACGGGAACAGCGGTCCCGGGTCCAGTTTGCGCAACGGCGCAATATCGCTATGGCCAATGATGTCGCGAGGCTTGATACCCTGGCGCTTGCTGATGTCCTTGAGCAATACGATCAAGGACTGAACCTGATCTTCACTGTAGGGGTACCAAACGCGCCCGGTTGGAGTGTCCTTGAACCCCGGGTTGACGATTTCGATACCGATGGAACTGGAATTCAGCCAGGTCCGGCCATCCCATTCGCTCTCCCCGGCGTGCCAGGCGCGAACGTTTTCATCCATCAGCTTGTAGATTGTGGCGCCCTTGTCGTCACCGATCAGGTAATGACTGCTGACTTCGCCGTGGGTCAGCAGTTGCAGCGAACGCTCCAGCGAGGCGTTGGTGTAATGCAGCACCACGAACTGCACACGGCTGTCGTAATTGGCTGAAGGATGACTGGTATCAAAACGCGGACCGCTGGCGCAGCCGGCCAGCACTACAAGTGACACGATCAGAGCAAGATATTTCATGGCGAAAGGCAGTACACACAAGACAATAATGCAACAGTGTAACGTAATGCCTTGCGCGCCGACGGCAATCGCCGCGAATTAAACAAAATGGAGCAAATAATGCTCAGCCCGGCTCCACGCGGTTGCGTCCGGCATTTTTTGCCCGGTACAACGCCTGATCGGCTCTTTTGAGCACCTGATCGCTGTGCTCACCCGGCCTGAACGCCGACATTCCGACAGACACGGTAATGGTCACCGGCTCTCCCTTGAAGTGGAACGGACAGGCTTCGATGGAGGCACGCAGGCTTTCCAGCAACTTCAGCCCCGCCGCCGGCACCGTGGATGGCATTAACAGCACAAACTCTTCGCCGCCGAACCGGGCAATGAAGTCCGTTCCGCGAAGACGCTTGCGCAACACGCTGGCAATGATCTTCAGCACCTTGTCACCGGCCAGGTGCCCGTAGTTATCGTTGATGCGCTTGAAATGATCGAGGTCGAGCATGGCCAGCAACAGGGTATTGCCATGTTGCTGCCATTGTTTGACTTCATGATCCAGGCGCTCGCTCCAGGCCGCGCGGTTGGGCAGACCGGTCAACGGGTCGACCAACGCCTTCTGCCGTTGCTCCTCAAGATGCTCACGGTAACCTTGGGCCTCCTGTTCCATATGGGCGACGCGCTCGGCCAGGCTGTGCAGGCGCGCAGCGACCTCTTGCTCGCGCTCATCGCGTTGTTTCTGGTGCTGGTCCATGGTGCCCAGCAAGCCTTCGAGATGGTTTTCCAGAACGTGCTTGAGATCTTCCAGGTCCGCGGCGTCCTGCATGCTGCTTTGCAGGCCATCAACCTGTTCGCGGATCTGCGTGTCCATCTGCCGCGCAGCCGAACGGTTGTCGGCGTGTCCTGCGGTGGCGGCCTGCAAGTTGCTCTGGAACGATTCGAGGCGCTCGTTCAGTCGCTGCAGGTAGGCTTCGAACTCATGCTGGCCGCTGTCGGTAATGGCCAGCATCAACGTGGCGAAATCGTCGAGAATCGGTAGTAATTCGTACCAGTTAAGACCGTTTTTCAGACGATCGCGCATGGATTCGGCTTGCGGGCGATGACGCTCGGGCAATGTCAGGTCTTCGAGCAGCCCCAGCAGCGTGTCTTCGATGTGTCTGGCCACCGAGCTGTAGGAGGGCTCTGGGGAATCCGGGAGTGCGTAGAAAGTGTCGCGCCCGGATAGCGGCTGATCTGCGGCGACCACCTCCGCTGTTGGATTCGCAAGCAAGGCCAGGCTGTCCGGCGATGCTGGCGCGGTCAGCTCGTCGGGGTTCGCTTGCGACTCAAGAGGTGTTTCCGGGGTCGGCTTCTCGGCTTGCTCGGTTTCTGCCGCGCCTGCAATGACGGCTTGAGGCGGCGCGACGGCAGGTGCCAGGGCCACGGCTGCCGGAGCAGGGGAAACCTCGCCTGGCTCGGTCGGCGCGGACTCCTTTGCAACTGGCTCCGCCATGGACACTTCGCAGATTGCCGTCTCAATCGCGACCGGGGCCGACTCGATAATCGCCGCAGGGCTCTCGGCTACGAGGGCCGCCTGCGCAGGAGAAGCTGTCGATGCCACCGCTTCGTCTGCTTCACGACCGCCGAACAATCGCTGGAGCAAGCCCGGCCGACAGGTTCCGTCGGGGTCTCCAGCTGGCTCAGGGCCTTGCCTTGCAAGCCACTCAGCTCGCTGAGCAACAAGGGTATCTCACGCGCCTGACTGACCCGCGCATCCAGTTGCTTGGCGAAACTCTTGAGTGGCCGGCTCACATCCCGTGGCAGCGGCAATGTTTGCAGTTGAGTGACCAGTGCGGTCAGGGCGGCACTGGTCTGATTGATTCGGGTTTCCCGACGCTGTTCGGAGTCGAGCACGGCTTTTTCCAGGCGTGGAATCAGCGCCGCCAGGCCGGCGTCCATGTCATCGGTACGCACGACCTCGCGCATTTCCTTCATGCATTGGTCAACCGCGCGGTCAGTACCTTCCGCCGCCAGGGTGCTGCGCACCAGCCCGCGACGCAGCAAGTCGAGTCGCGCGTCCCAGCGACGTTCGAGCTTTTCCTGCTGTTCGATGCTTTTGAGGTATTTCTCTTTCCAGCGCTGTGTTTCGTCGCTCATTCATGGGTTCCGCGAGGGGCAGGACTCAACGCGGGCAATGCATCGGCCGTGAGCGAACCCGGCAGACGAATCTCTACCGCGACCGGCAGGTGATCGGAAATGGGCTGTGCCAGCACCTCGACCTTTTCCAGGGTCAGGCTCGGGCTCAGCAGGATATGGTCCAGGCAGCGCTGTGGGCGCCAGCTGGGGAACGTTGCTTCCATTTGCGGCGCGAGCAGGCCGAGATCGCGCAACGCGGAATTTTGCAGCAGGTCACTGGCATGGGTATTCATGTCGCCCATCAGTACCTGGTGTTTGTAGTCGCCAATCAGATCGCGGATGTAGGCCAGTTGCAGACTGCGCGCACGGGCACCCAGCGCCAGGTGCATCATGACGACCACCAGTGCTTCCGGGCCTTCGCCGAAGCGTACCAGGATGGCTCCACGCCCCTTTGGGCCCGGCAGCGGATGATCTTCAATGGCCCACGGGCGCAAACGGCTGAGCACACCATTGCTGTGCTGGGCCAGGCGTCCGAGATTGCGATTGAGTTGTTGATACCAGTAGGGGAAGGCGCCGAGCTGGGCCAGATGCTCAACCTGATTGACGTAGCCTGAACGCAGGCTGCCACCATCGGCCTCCTGCAAGGCGACCAGATCGAAGTCGCCCAGCAGATTGCCGATCTTCTGCAGATTGTCGGCACGCCCGGTGTGCGGCAGCAGATGCTGCCAGCCCCGGGTCAGGTAATGCCGGTAGCGCTCGGTGCTGATGCCGACCTGGATATTGAAACTGAGCAAGCGCAGACGACTGTCTGCGGGCAGGCCCGTGGACTCCAGATGATGCTCGTTGACCCGCGGATCATGCAGGCCAACGATGCGTTCAGTACCCCATCGGCGCATGGCAGTGACTGCCCTTAGTTGGCGGCAGCCTTGTTAGCCGCTCGCTCTTTGTCGATCAGTTTGTCGGCCAGTTGCAGGGCCTGTTCGGCACCGCCGGCGGAGCCTACGTCAAAGCGGTACTTGCCGTTGACGATCATGGTTGGAACGCCGGAGATTTCATACTTCTTGGCCAGTTCGCGAGCCTTGACGATCTGGCCCTTGATAGCGAAAGAGTCGAAAGTCGCGAGGAACTTGTCCTTGTCCACGCCTTGGGTAGCGAGGAAGTCGGCCATGTCATTCTTGTCGGTCAGTTTCTTGTGCTCTTTCTGAATCGCGTTGAACACCGCAGCGTGAACGTTGTGCTCGACACCCATGGCTTCAAGGGTCAGGAACATCTGGCCGTGAGCGTCCCACGGGCCACCGAACATGGCTGGAATGCGCACGAAGTTCACGTCCGAAGGCAGCTTCTCGGCCCAGGGATTGATCACCGGTTCGAAGGCATAGCAATGCGGGCAGCCGTACCAGAACAGCTCTACCACTTCGATCTTGCCAGGCACGGCGACCGGAACCGGATTGCTCAGTTCGACATAAGGTGCGGCGGGGGCTTCAGCGGCCTGGGCAGTCATGCCGAACAGGCTGGCAGCGGCAAAAACGGCGCTGATGATCAGATTACGCATGCTTCACTCCTGGACAAATTTTTCACCTCGCGCGACGTGTTTTCAGACAGGTCCTGGCGGGCTTGAGTTCTGTAGTGTAACGGCAGCGGCCACAAAAAAGGGCGGCCAAGGCCACCCTTTTTATACTCGTTGCAACGGATTAATCGAGCGTTAACGTTGCAGGCGATATGTACAGCGCTCAACGCCCGATCCGCCGGCCTTAGTGCAGGCCCTGGATGTAGCTGGACACCGCAGCGATGTCTTCGTCGCTCAGCTTCTTGGCAATACTCTGCATAGGTTTGGTATCGCCGTCGTTGGTGCGGCCGCCTTCTTCCTTGCGGAAATCGGTCAGTTGCTTGGCGACGTATTGAGCGTGCTGGCCACCCAAGTGCGGAAAGCCCGCTGGTGCGTTACCTGCGCCATTTGGCGAGTGGCAGCCGGTGCAGGATGGCAGGCCCTTGGCCAGGTCACCGCCACGGAACAGGGCTTCACCACGAGCGACGACTTTAGGATCGGCGGCACCGACGCTGCCTTTCTGGCTGGCGAAGTAGGCGGCGATGTCCGCCAGGTCCTGATCGCTCAGGTTGGTCAGCAGGCCGGTCATTTCCAGAACGGTGCGCTTGCCCGACTTGATGTCGTGCAATTGCTTGGTCAGGTAGCGTTCACCCTGACCCGCCAGTTTTGGAAAGTTTGGCGCCATGCTGTTGCCATCCGGGCCGTGGCAGGCGCCACAGACGGCGGCTTTGGCCTGGCCAGCTTTAGCATCACCCGGTTGTACTGCCTCACCTGCAGCATGGGCTATGCCGGAGATGCCCACGGTCAACAGCAGACTCACGATCAATTTCTTCATCAGCTAATCCAACTACGGCTAAGGGTTAAGAGTTATGGACCGGGCTTACTCGCTCATCCAATGGATGATGGCTTGGTAATCCTCGGCACTGCAGTCCATGCACAAACCACGCGGCGGCATCGCCTTGAAACCCTGGGTCACGTGTTGCACCAGCGTCTCCATACCTTTCGCCAACCTCGGCGTCCAAGCATCCTGATCGCCTTTTTTCGGCGCCATGGGTAATTGGCCGGAATGACAGGCACCACAAACACGGTTGTACACAGCTTCCGGATCCTGTGTAGCCTGAGCGCTGTAAAGCGGTATCAAGACACCGGCAGCTAGCAGCCATTTCGTCATAAAACGACCTTTTCAGGGTTGAGAGCGTGCTGCGTTCTAGTGCGCAATCAAGGTCTGTCGCTCTCGTGAACTTCATCCTACGCTGGGACAAAGCGCACACAAAATCTGCGGCATTATATACTGGCGTCACTGAAACGGAAGCGACACTGCTTGCCGCACCCATTCCTGGCGCCGCCCACATCGGAAATCCCATGCAACTCAAGAATCCCATCCTCGGTCTGTGCCAACAGTCCACCTTCATGCTCAGCGCCGCCAAAGTCGACCAATGTCCGGATGACGAGGGCTTCGAAGTCGCCTTCGCCGGGCGTTCCAACGCCGGCAAATCGAGTGCCTTGAACACCCTGACCCACGCCAGCCTGGCGCGCACCTCGAAAACCCCGGGGCGCACGCAACTGTTGAATTTCTTCAAGCTAGACGATGAACGCCGTCTGGTCGACCTGCCGGGCTACGGTTATGCAAAAGTACCGATCCCGCTCAAGCAACACTGGCAGCGTCACCTGGAAGCGTACCTGGGTGGCCGCGAGAGTTTGAAAGGCCTGATCCTGATGATGGACATCCGCCATCCGATGACCGATTTCGACCTGCTGATGCTCGATTGGGCCGTGGCTGCCGGCATGCCGATGCACATTCTGCTGACCAAAGCGGACAAGCTGACCTATGGCGCGGCCAAGAACACGCTGCTCAAGGTTCAGGCGGAAATCCGCAAGGGCTGGGGCGATCTGGTGACGATTCAGCTGTTCTCGGCCCCGAAACGCATGGGCCTGGAAGAAGCCTATACCGTACTGGCAGGCTGGATGGAGCTGGCGGACAAGGGTGTCGAGGTAGAAGCCCAGTAAGGCTGCGAAAGCTGTCTGGTGCACCCCAGACAGCTTTCTGCAGGCAAAAAAAACCCCGGACTTCATATGGGGAGGGAGAAGTTCCGGGGTTCAAGCTCTAGACCGCTAGGGCGGGGTCCAGATATCTGCCAACACTTAACACAACATAGGAGCATCGAAGGGCTTCACCAGCCATTCAGTACCTCTGAGTAGTGCTTCGCAAGATTAGTTCAGATTTTTTTCAAATAGCTTTGAAATAACCCCGATAACCTTCCGGACTAAGTTGTTTACGCCTTTCTGCCGCGGCACCATGCCGCAGCAGAACACGACATTTTTCTGTAGGAGCAAGCTCGCTCCTACAGGAAGGCTCAGTGAGCCTCATCCCAGTTATTTCCAACTCCCACTTCCACCAGCAACGGCACATCCAGCTTCGCGGCCTCGCTCATGTGTACGCGAATTTCATCGCGAACCTGGTCGACCAGGTCTTCACGCACCTCCAGCACCAGTTCATCGTGCACCTGCAAGATGACTTTGGCGTCGAGACCGGATGCGGTCAGCCAGTTATCCACAGCGACCATGGCTTTCTTGATGATGTCCGCCGCGGTGCCTTGCATCGGTGCGTTGATCGCCGTGCGTTCGGCGGCGGCACGCTCTTGCGGCTTGTTGGAGTTGATGTCCGGCAGGTACAGGCGACGACCGAAGAACGTCTCGACATAACCTTGCTCGGCGGCCTGGGCCCGCGTGCGGTCCATGTACTGGCGTACGCCGGGGTATCGGGCGAAGTAGGTATCGATGTAGGCCTTGGCGGTCTTGGTGTCGACGCCAATGTCCTTGCCGAGCTTCTGCGCCCCCATGCCGTAGATCAGGCCGAAGTTGATCGCCTTGGCACTGCGGCGCTGGTCGGAAGTGACATCGGCCAGTTCGACCTTGAACACTTCGGCGGCGGTCGCGGTGTGTACGTCCAGATTGTGGCGGAAGGCGTTCATCAGCCCTTCATCCCGTGACAGGTGCGCCATGATCCGCAACTCGATCTGCGAGTAGTCCGCCGCCAGCAGCTTGTAGCCGGCCGGAGCCACGAAGGCCTGGCGGATGCGACGCCCTTCGGCGGTGCGCACCGGGATGTTCTGCAGGTTCGGATCGCTGGAGGACAGGCGCCCGGTGGAGGCGACAGCCTGGTGGTACGACGTATGGATCCGCCCGGTGCGCGGGTTGATCTGTTCCGGCAAACGATCGGTGTAGGTGCTTTTCAGCTTGCTCATGGAGCGATATTCCATGAGCACTTTCGGTAGTCGATAGTCGTCTTCCGCCAGTTTGG
>Ga0207713_1003551_pt1 | contig 10558 bp, 8 predicted proteins | sample KBSS64metaG_FD_184404 | JGI IMG/M metagenome (GOLD analysis project Ga0207713, IMG submission 184404) | Switchgrass rhizosphere microbial communities from Kellogg Biological Station, Michigan, USA - KBS S6-4 metaG (SPAdes) (version 2) | ecosystem: Host-associated > Plants > Roots > Rhizosphere >...
GGGGCAAGCCCCCTCCCACATTTGTCCTTCAGTGCTTTCCAGATCGTGACTAAACCCCCATAAACACGCGCCATCACTGGTATAGGCCATGAATAATCGGCACACTCCAGGCAGTTTTTCGCGGGCTCTCGGACAAGGAAGCGTCACCCCCATGATTTCGATCTATCAGCTCAAACCGCGGTTTCAGAACCTGCTGCGTCCCCTCGTGCAGCGCCTCTATGACAATGGCACCACGGCCAACCAGATCACCGTGCTCGCCGGGGTCATTTCCCTGCTGGTCGGCCTGTTGATCGCCAGCTTCGCCCAGCACCTGTGGCTGTTTGCGCTGATCCCGCTGTGGATGATCCTGCGCATGGCCCTCAACGCCATCGACGGCATGCTCGCCCGGGAATTCGGCCAGCAGTCGCGCCTGGGCGCCTACCTCAATGAATTGTGCGACGTGATTGCCGACAGTGCGTTGATCCTGCCCTTCGCGCTGATCCCCGGCGTGAGCCTGGTGCCGGTGCTGCTGGTGGCGCTGCTGGCGGTGTTCAGCGAATACGCCGGGGTGCTGGGGCCGATGGTCGGCGCGTCACGGCGCTATGACGGGCCGATGGGCAAGAGTGACCGCGCGTTTGTCCTCGGCGTGCTGGCCACCGGTGTAGCGCTGGGCTGGCTCGGCGCTGGCTGGGTCGACACGGTGATGTGGCTGGTCGCCGCCCTGCTCGCCTACACCCTGGTCAACCGGGTGCGCCAGGGTTTGAAAGAAGAACAACCTATCTCCCCTTCTGCATAAGGATTTTGCAATGCGCGAACAGCAAGAGCACACCTTCAGTACCCATGACGGCGTCGAGCTTTTCTACCGTCATTGGCCGGCCAGCGCGCCGGCGGACGGCGAGCCGCGCAAGGCGATCCTGCTGTTCCATCGCGGCCATGAGCACTCGGGGCGTATCGCGCACCTGGTGGATGAACTGGACTTGCCGCAGTTCGACTTCTTCGCCTGGGACGCACGGGGTCACGGCCAATCGCCTGGCGAACGCGGCGACAGCCCGAGCTTCGCCACCAGCGCCCGTGATGTGCAAACTTTCCGCGACCATATCGGCGCCACCTATGGCATCGAGGAAGAAGACTGTGCCGTGATTGCCCAAAGTGTCGGCGCGGTGATCGCAGCCACCTGGGTGCATGACTACGCGCCGAAAATCCGCGCCCTGGTGCTCGCGTCCCCGGCGTTCAAGGTCAAGCTGTACGTGCCCTTTGCCCGGCCGGGCCTGGCGCTCATGCGCAGGTTTCGCGGCAACTTCTTCGTCAACAGTTACGTCAAGGCCAAGTTTCTCAGCCATGACCCGGAGCGCGTGGCGTCCTACGACAGCGACCCGTTGATCACCAAGGCCATCTCGGTGAACGTGCTGCTGGGCCTGTACGAAGCCGCCGACCGGGTTGTCGCCGATGCCCAGGCGATCCAGGTGCCGACCCAATTGCTGGTCTCGGGCGCCGACTTTGTGGTGCACCGCAAACCCCAGCAGCAATTTTTCGACCGCCTTGGCAGCCTGAAAAAAGAACTGCATATCCTCCCCGGTTTTTTCCACGACACCCTCGGCGAGCGTGACCGCGCGGTGGCCGTGAGCAGCGCCAGGCGCTTTATCCTGCAGAACTTCGCACACCCGCTGGACCGTGCGTCCCTGCTGGACGCCGACAAACTGGGCGCCACCTGCGCCGAATCCGAATCCCTCGCAGCGCCCTTGCCGCGCAATTCCCTGCGCGACCTGTACTGGCGCCTGACCCGCGCCAGCATGGGCCTGGGCAAGAACCTGTCGGACGGCGTCAAGCTGGGCTTCGACACCGGCTTCGACTCCGGCAGCACCCTGGACTACGTGTACCGCAACACGCCCACCGGCAAAGGCGGGCTGGGCCGCATGATCGACACCAACTACCTCAACTCCATCGGCTGGCGCGGTATTCGCCAGCGCAAGTTGAACGTCGAGGAACTGCTGCGCCTGGCCATGGCCAAGCTGAGGGATGAACAGCGCGAAGTGCGCATCGTCGACATCGCCGCCGGCCACGGGCGCTACATTCTTGAAGCCTTGCAGGGCGTGTCGCCGCTGCCGGAATCGATCCTGCTGCGCGACTACAGCGACATCAACGTGCGCGACGGTGGCGCGCTGATTCGTGAGAAGGGCCTGGGAGACATCGCGCAGTTCGTCAAAGGCGATGCGTTTGACCGCTTGGATTTGGCGGCACTGCAACCCAAGCCGACGCTGGCGGTGGTGTCCGGGTTGTATGAATTGTTTGCCGATAACGCCATGGTCGGTGGTTCGTTGGCCGGCCTGGCTGAAGCCGTGGAGCCCGGCGGTTACCTGGTCTACACCGGCCAGCCATGGCACCCGCAACTGGAACTGATCGCCCGCGCACTGACCAGCCATCGCCAGGGCCAGGCCTGGGTGATGCGCCGTCGCAGCCAGGCGGAAATGGACCAGTTGGTAGAAGCCGCGGGCTTTCGCAAGATCACCCAGCGTGTGGATGAGTGGGGCATCTTTACCGTGTCCCTGGCCCAGAAGATCTGACCATGCGCGAACCCGGTCTATTGAAACCAGCGGTGCTGTGGCTGCTGCTGTTGGCGCCGCTGTTTTTCAGCACCTACGGCTTCGCCACCTGGGTCACCAGCCAGCGCAGTGATGTCGGCACCCTGGTGTTCGGCTGGGAAACCCATATGCCGTTCTGGGCCTGGACCATAGTGCCCTATTGGTCCATCGACCTGCTTTACGGGTTCTCCCTGCTGCTGCCCAACAGCCGCCATGAGCTGAAGCAACACGCGCTGCGCCTGCTCAGCGCGCAGGTCATCGCCGTAAGTTGCTTCCTGATCTGGCCGCTGCGCTTCACCTTCGAGCGGCCGGAACTGGATGGCGTGTTCGGCTGGCTGTTTGCCGTATTGGCGGGGTTCGACAAACCCTTCAACCAGGCGCCCTCACTGCATATCGCGCTGCTGGTGATCCTTTGGGTCATGTATCAGCGCCACACCCAAGGGTTATGGCGCTGGCTGGTGCACGGCTGGTTCGCTTTGATCGGTATTTCGGTGCTGACCACTTATCAACATCACTTTATCGACTTACCCACAGGCGCCCTCGCCGGCTGGCTATGCGTGTGGCTGTGGCCGGTGGAACACCCCAGCCCCTTGCTGAATGCACGGCTGACCCGGGATTCGAAGCGCTGGCGCGTGGGCCTGCGCTATGGCCTGGGAGCCTTGGCACTGGCGATTCTGGCGTTTTCCCTGGGCGGCGGCTGGTTATGGCTGCTCTGGCCCGCGGTGTCCCTGGGCCTGATCAAGGCGAATTACCTGGTGCTCGGCGCTGCGGGCTTTCAAAAACGCAGCGATGGCCGGCTTACACCTGCTGCGCGTTGGCTGTACGCACCCTACCTGGCCGCGGCGTGGATAAACTCGCGCCTGTGGACACGCAAACACCCACAGCCGGACCTGATTGTGGATAACGTCTGGCTGGGGCGAATTCCCAGTGCGAAAGAGCAAAATTCATTCAGCGCCATCGTCGACCTCTGTGCCGAATTGCCGATTAATCCACAAGGCCGTGCGTATCAAAGCATCCCGGTGCTGGACCTGATCGCCCCGACACCCGCCGACTGCCAGCAAGCCGCCGAGGCCATCGAGCGCCTGCGTGCAAGCGGCCCGGTGCTGGTGTGCTGCGCCCTTGGCTACTCACGCAGCGCCACCGCCATCGCCGCCTGGCTGCTGCACAGTGGGCGCGCTGCCACGGTGGACCAAGCGCTGGCTATTATTCGTACAGCGCGGGCCCATGTGGTCCTGCATCCTGCTCATCGTCAAGCATTGGAGGGTTTGCCCCATGCCCGCTGATATGGAACTCCAGGTGGTCGCCAGCCTGCTGCGCCGTGGCCGTTCGCTGGATCAGTTATCCACAGGCCTGACCGTGGCCGGGGTGTTATTCGGCCTGGCCCAGTTGCTGATGGCGAGTGTTTCAACCATCTGCCTGCTGCTCAGCCTGTGGATGATTATCCTGGGGCTGCTGCAAAAGTACTGGGCGCTGCGGGTGGCCTTTGACGCCGACCTGTTCGCCCTGCTGGCCCGCGACATCGAGCGCACGGCGGACCTCGATCAAGCCCTGCAGACCCTTGGCCTGCAATCGCCCAAGCGGGCCGGCCGGCCCTGGACCGAGCGCCGTCGCGGCGCCCTCAAATTGCTGCGCAAACAAGCCTGGCTGCTGGGCGCGCAAGCGCTGCTGACCCTCGCCGTGATCCTCGCCAGCCCCTGGCTGCCTTTCGCCGCATAAGGAATCCCCATGTTCGAACCCGTGGTCGCCACGCTGATTACCTCCATGGCCCGCACCGTCACCGGCGCCCGCAGCCTGTGGCTGGGTTGCGCGCCAGTGCCGGTGCAACGTATCTATTTCGCCAACCACAGCAGCCACGGCGACTTCGTGCTGCTGTGGGCCTCGCTGCCGCAGAACCTGCGCAAATTCACGCGCCCGGTGGCCGGCAGCGATTACTGGAACAAAAGCGCCCTACGCCGCTACATCATCAACCGCGTGTTCAATGGCGTGCTGATCGACCGCGAGCGCAAGGACCCTGTGGATAACCCCCTGCAGCCCATGCTCGCCGCGCTGGAAGGCGGCGACTCGCTGATCATCTTTCCCGAAGGCACACGCAATCTGGAGGACGGCTTGCTGCCGTTCAAAAGCGGCATCTACCATCTGGCCAAAAGTTACCCACAGGCCGAGTTGATCCCGGTGTGGATCGCCAACCTCAACCGGGTCATGCCCAAGGGCCGCGTGCTGCCGCTGCCTTTGCTGTGCACCACCAGCTTCGGCGCCCCCTTGCAATTGGAAGAAGGCGAAGACAAAGCCGCGTTCCTTGCCCGAACCCGCGACGCCCTGCTCGCCCTCGCCCCGGAGCATTCCTGAGATGGATAGCCAAACCCTGATGTTATTCGGCGGCATCGGCGCGATCCTGGTGCTCGCCTCGCTGATCGGCCTGATCCTCAAACTGCGCACCCGTGGCACGCCCAATGCGGTGATCGACAACCTCAACGCCCGCATCAACGCCTGGTGGGTGATGGTGGTGGTCATCGGTATCGCCTTCTGGCTCGGTACCGGTGCGGTGATCCTGCTGTTCTATGCAGTGTCGTTCTACGCCCTGCGCGAATTCCTCACCCTCACGCCGACCCGGCGCAGCGACTACCCGGCCCTGGTGGCCGCGTTCTACCTGGCATTGCCGTTGCAATACCTGCTGATCTACTCGGACTGGTACGGGCTGTTCTCGATCTTTATCCCGGTGTACGTGTTCCTGCTGCTGCCGATCCTGGCCTCCCTCGGCGGCGACAGCACGCACTTCCTGGAACGCGCCTCCAAAGTGCAATGGGGGCTGATGATCGCAGTGTTCTGCGTGTCGTTCGTGCCCGCCCTGCTGACTCTCGACATCCCCGGCTACGAAGGCCGCAACCTGCTGCTGATCGCCTACCTGGTGATCGTGGTGCAACTCTCGGACGTGCTGCAGTACGTGTGCGGCAAGCTGTTCGGCAAACACAAGATCGCGCCCAACCTGTCGCCATCCAAAACCGTGGAAGGCTTTGTCGGCGGGATTTTGCTGTCATCCCTGATCGGTGCGGCGCTGTGGTGGACCACGCCGTTCAACCCGTGGCAGTCGTTCCTGATCGCCTTGCTGATCAACCTGCTCGGCTTCGCCGGCGGCATCGTCATGTCGGCGATCAAGCGCGACCGGGGGGTGAAGGATTGGGGGCATATGATCGAAGGCCACGGCGGGATGCTGGATCGGCTGGATTCGGTATGTTTTGCGGCGCCGATTTTCTTCCACCTCGTGCGCTACTGGTGGACCTGAACTTCTTGAAAGCTAACAAATTGAATTGCTTTGTAAGCCTATAGGCAAACAGAATCCTGTATTTTGTTAGCTTATAGGCTTATTTTTTGTGATTAATGTATACCTATAGGCTAATATTTATTTCAATATTGATAGCCTATAGGCTTACAAAGGTCTTTCACCATGGGTACTTCCAACCTCTACAAGCTGCGCCTTTCTCAAGTAGAACGCGCTATTGAACCCTTTAACACCGTTAAAGGCGCACCCGTTCCGCCAGGCGGATGGTTGCGTTCTATCAGAGAATCGTTGGGTCGCTCATTAAGAGCCCAGGCCGAAATGGCGGGCGTGTCTTCAGTGACGTTGACCAAGTCCGAGCGTTCCGAAGCTGAGGATCGCATTTCGCTTGCACAGCTAAGAAAGCTCGCGGCAGCACTGGACTGTGAACTCGTGTACGGCCTTGTCCCCAAAAAGCCCCTGCATGAAGTCATCCAAGACCGCGCCGAACTCATGGCCAAGCAAGAAATCCTAGGCGTCGCTCATTCCATGAGCCTCGAAGATCAACGTCCTTCTGATGCCTTCATCGAACGTCAGATTGATGAACGTCGCAAAGAATTGCTCGACGGTCCATGGACACGCCTATGGCAATAGAACTGGAACTTAAACCCGGTCAAACCCCGCTCGATCCGGACGAAGTCGCTGGGCTGAAACCGAGACACATCGCCACCCAAGGCGAACTGGATGAATGGGAGGCGCAAAACATCCTCAAAGCCTCGCGTTGGGTAGCTCGGCAAAAAAAGCTGGATGTGCTGAATGATCATTTCTGCCGCGAACTGCACGTGAAAATGTTCGACGACACTTGGAAGTGGGCCGGCACTTTCCGCAAATCCGATAAAAACATTGGCTGTGACTGGACGCAGATTGCCGTCAACTTGCGTCAATTGCTCGACAACGTGGCTTACTGGCTGGAGCACAACGTATTCCCGCCAGAAGAGATTGCCGTGCGCTTTCATCATCGACTTGTGTGGCTACACGCTTTCCCCAATGGCAACGGTAGACATGCTCGCCTCATGACCGATTGCCTGCTGAGGCAATGTGGTCTTGCTCCCTTCTCCTGGGGGCGCGGTAACCTGGTAATCGTGAACGAAGTTCGCCACCGCTACATCCAGTCGCTTCGCGCTGCCGACGCCAATGATTACGCGCTGCTGTCGGCATTCGTGCGCAGCTGACTCGGTAAACATCCCCGCCGTGCGGCGTATCGGCGTCATCTTTTGTATCAAAGACCCTGTAAGATACGCCGCACTTAGCCAGGGATGCTCACCATGTTCGATTCGCTCAAAGCCATCAGCCGTCGTGTTGTCGGTGTGTTTCTGACTGTGGTGGGGGCCGTTTTCGGCCAATGGCATCCGCCGCTGTGGCTGCGCGCCATCGGCCGTGGCCTGGCGAACCTGGGTAACAAAGCCCGCGCTTATCCGCGCCAGGCCGGTGCCGGCATATTGGGCCTGGTGCTGCTGGCGGCCGCTGGCTTCTATGGCTGGCACTGGTACTCCAACCTGCCGCAACCCCACACCGTGGGCTATTCGCTGCACAAACCCAACCTGACGGACTACACCCAGCAACCGCCGGTTGTGGATAACTTGCAAGTGCGTTTTGCCGAATCGGTGGCCCCGCTGGCCGCCATTGGCAAGCCGGTCACCGAAGGCATCACCCTCAAACCCAATGTGGCCGGGAGCTGGCGTTGGTCCGATGACCGCACGCTGCTGTTCGTGCCGGAGAAAGACTGGCCTATCGAAGCGGGTTACACCCTTGATCTGGCCAGGAAAGGTTTGCTGGCCGATGGCGTACTGCTCAGCCAGTACAGCAGCCAGTTCTCCACCCAGCCGTTCCGCGCCACCCTGGCACACAACGAGTTGTATCAAGACCCGTCGAACCCGACGCTGAAACAACTGGTGGCGACCTTCCATTTTTCCCACCCGGTCGATGAAGACAGCCTGCGCAAGCGCGTTTCGGTCACTCTCGGCAAAGGCCTGGCCTACCGCGACGCCCAGTTGCCCAACCGCCCGGACATCAGCTTCGACGAGACTAGGCTGAACGCCTACGTGCGCTCCGCCGCCCTGGCCACACCGCTGGAAAGCACGCCGGTCAGCGCCAAGTTGGATGAAGGCATCAAGGCCCGCGACGGCGGCAACGCCAGCACCGCGCCGCTGGTGGCGGAAGTCACCGTGCCCGGCCGCTATCGCCTGACCTTTACCGGCGCCGAAGTGAGCTTTGTGGATAACGAACGCGGCGAGCCTGAGCCGGTGCTGATGTTCAGCAGCTCCAGTGCCGTGGCCGATGACACCATTGCCGGTAAGGTCCAGGCCTGGCTGTTGCCGGAAAAAGCCCAGGACGACACCCGTCCCTATAACAGCAACGACATCGACGATGCCCTGCTGGCCCGCAGTACCAAGGTTACGCTGACCCACGTGCCCAGCGTCGAACCGCTGAACACCCTGCACGCCTTCAAGTTCAAGGCCCCGGCCGGCCGTGCGCTGTATGTGCGCGTGCCCGCCAACCTGGAAGCCATCGGTGGCTACCTGGCGAAAAACCCGACGGCCTCGCTGATCAGCATGCCGGCTTATCCGCGCACCTTGCAGTTCCTCTCCGACGGCGCGTTGCTCAGCCTCAATGGCGAAAAACGCCTGGGTTTCATGGCCCGTGGTGTACCTGGCGCCCATGTGGAAATCGCGCGCTTGCTGCCCAACCAATTGCAGCACCTGGTGGACCAGAGCAGCGGCAGCTTTGCCCGGCCCAATTTCGGCAACGAGTATTTCGACCGCATGGTTGAACGCCAGTCCCTGGATATTGCGCTGTCGTCCTCGGACCCGGCGAAAACCGTGTATGACAACGTCGATCTGAGCCACTACCTCACCGCCAACGGTGGCCGTCGCGGCATTTTCGTGCTCAAGCTCAGCCCTCAGGATGAGCCGGCCGAACGCACCTTCGACTATTCGCGCAGCACCACCTCTGACCTGCGCTTTATCGTGGTCACCGACCTCGGCATCATCGCCAAGCGCTCCAGCGATGGCAGCCATGACGTGTATGTGCAGTCCATCGGCAACGGTTCGCCGGTGTCCGACGCCCAGGTCGACATCATTGGCCGCAACGGTCTGCCGGTAAGCAGCGGCCACACCGACGGTGAAGGCCACGTGCATTTCGCCAAGCTGGATGAACTGCGCCGTGAGAAAACGCCGCTGATGTATGTGGTCACCCGCGGCAATGACCAGTCGTTCCTGCCGATCGCCCGTCAATCCCAGCAGCTGGATTTGTCGCGCTTCGACGTAGGCGGTTTGGAAGAAGACGGCGCGATTGATCGCCTCAGTGCCTACCTGTTCACCGACCGTGGCCTCTACCGCCCTGGCGAGACCGCGCACCTGGGCATGATCGTGCGCAGCGGCAACTGGAAAGGTGCCCTGCAAGGCCTGCCCGTGGAGCTGCAGATCACCGACCCGCGCGGCCTGGAAGTGATTCGCCAGCCGCTGAAGCTGTCTGCCAGCGGTTTTGAAACCTTTGATTTCCCCAGCAGCGAAGTCGCCCCCGCCGGTGACTACACCGCGACCTTGCAGTTGATTGGCCAGAAACAGACCCGCACCGACCTCGGCAGTGTCAGCTTCAAGGTCCGCGATTTCGAACCGGACCGCATGAAGGTCAGCCTGAGCCTGCACGACACCCCGGTACAGGGCTGGATTCCACCGGACCAGGTTATGGCCAAGGTCACCGCGATGCACCTGTTCGGCGCCCCGGCGGCCGGCCGTCGCGTCACCGCGAAGATGTCCCTGAGCCCGACGCTCGCGGCATTCGAGCGTTACCCCGACTACCGTTTCCGCCTCAACGATTCCCTGGAAGAGGCCAGCACCGAAGACCTGGCCGAAACCACCGTCGACGACAACGGCCAGGCCGTACTCGACCTCAACCTGCAACGCTTCGCCAACAGCACCTATCGCTTGCAAGTGATGACCCAGGTGTTCGAGGCCGAAGGGGGCCGTAACGTGGCGGCGCAAAGTGCCTTGCTGGTGTCGTCCGCGCCCTACCTTGTGGGTGTGAAAAGTCAGGACTCGCTGTCGTACGTCGCCAAGGACGCCCCGCGCCAGGTGCACTGGCTGGCCGTCGCGCCAGACCTCACCCCGTTGGCGGTGGATGGCCTGACCAGCGAAGTGGTCGAGCACCGCTACGTGTCGGTACTGGTGAAACAGTCCAACGGCACCTACAAGTACGAGTCGCGTATCAAGAACATCAGCCAACCGGCCTCGCCGCTGGTGATGACCAAGGACGGCGCCAGGCAGACCCTGAACACCGCCACCCCAGGGGATTTCACCCTGCAAGTGAAGGACGCCAACGGCAACCTGCTCAACCAGATCGACTACAGCGTGGCCGGACGCGGGAATACCTCGCGCTCCCTGGAACGCAATGCCGAGCTGCAACTGCGCCTGGATAAACGCAGCTACGCCACCGGCGATGAGATCGCGATCAGCATCCGCGCGCCTTACACCGGTGCGGGCCTGATCACCATCGAGCGGGACAAGGTCTACACCCAGCAGTGGTTCAAGGCCGACAGTACCAACAGCGTGCAACATATCCGCGTGCCTGCGGGGCTTGAGGGCAATGCCTACGTCAACGTGCAGTTTGTGCGCGACATCGGCTCGTCCGAGGTCTACATGAGCCCGCTGTCCTACGGGGTGGTGCCGTTCAGCATCAACCTGGATGC
>Ga0207713_1003553_pt1 | contig 10552 bp, 9 predicted proteins | sample KBSS64metaG_FD_184404 | JGI IMG/M metagenome (GOLD analysis project Ga0207713, IMG submission 184404) | Switchgrass rhizosphere microbial communities from Kellogg Biological Station, Michigan, USA - KBS S6-4 metaG (SPAdes) (version 2) | ecosystem: Host-associated > Plants > Roots > Rhizosphere >...
CCACCAGACCTGGCAGGACACCCTCTGAGGCCAGAGCGGGATGCCTGACCACCGCAGATCTGTAGGAGCCGGCTTGCTGGCGATGGCGGCCTGAAGAACGCTATCGCCAGCAAGCCGGCTCCTACAGAAAAGCCGTCTGGGCGACACCGGCAAATGAGTAAAAAAACTAACCAATACGGGCAAAATAATTCCATTGATGTAGCGATATTTTTAACAATAATACGCCCAAAGCCCATTTCGGATTCGCATCCGTCCTCGTACGTCTTATGGGCAATAAAAAGAGGAACCTCATTGTGTCCAGCCGTTCAGCGATTCAGCTCAGCGCTCAAGGTATCAGCCAGTATTACGGCCGTTTCGCGGCGCTGGATAACGTCGACCTGGATGTTCGCCGAGGCGAATTCCTGACCCTGCTGGGCCCCTCCGGCTCGGGCAAGACCACCTTGCTGATGATCCTGGCCGGTTTCCTCAGCCCGACCTCAGGCAGGCTAATGGAGCAAGGCGTCGACATCATCCGGCGCTCCGCCGAGAAGCGGAACTACGGCATGGTGTTCCAGGGTTATGCACTGTTCCCGCACATGAGCGTGGCCGACAACGTCGCCTACCCGCTGCGTATCCGCAAAGTCGCGGCCGAAGAACGCAATCGCCGGGTCAAGCACATCCTTGAAGTGGTCGGCCTCGGAGCGCACATGCACAAGAAGCCCGCCGAGCTGTCCGGTGGCCAACAGCAGCGCGTAGCGATTGCCCGGGCGCTGGTGTTCGAACCGGAACTGTTGCTGCTCGACGAACCGCTGTCAGCCCTGGACAAGAACCTGCGCGAACAGCTGCAAACCGAATTGCAACGCATCCACCGTCAGGTCGGCACCAGTTTCGTCTTCGTCACCCACGACCAGAACGAAGCCCTGGCGCTGTCCTCGCGCATCGCGATTTTCAACCACGGCAAGCTGACCCAGGTCGACACGCCGGAAAACATCTATAACCGCCCCGAGAGCCGTTTCGTCGCCGAGTTCCTGGGCAAGATGAACCTGTTCCCGCTGGACAACCTGACCCGCAACGGCCAGACCGCCAGCGGCCGCTGTGGCACCAGCGTGTTACACGCCGTTGCACCGAACGCATTGAGCAATGCGCCGATCGTATTGGCCGTACGCCCAGAGCACATGGAACTGCACAGCGATTGCCCGACCACGGAGGGCTACAACGTGATGCCCGCGCAGCTCACAGACAAGGTCTATCAAGGCTCCAGCACCCACCTGGCGCTAAAAGTCGGCGGCGATACATTGCCGATCAACCTGTCCGTACCGGGCAATCACCCGGGCGCGCTGATGCCCAGCGGTGCGCCGGTTTGGCTGAGCTGGCCGGTGCAGCAAAGCTTCCTGCTCCAGGCCTGATTCCCCCCCAACACATTGCGTCACAAAGCTCTCTTCCAATGACAACAAAAAGGCCGGTGCCCACGCAGGCATCCGCCGACTGAGGACTTGCCCAATGCGCCAGGATCACCAACAAGACTGCATCGAAGTGCTAATCGAAAAAGCCCGTGGCGGTCAGATCAATCGTCGCACCTTCATCCAGGCCATGGGCCTGTTGGCGGCAGTACCGCTGGCGATGCGCAGTGGCATCAGCTGGTCGGCGGACAAGCCGCTGGTGGTGGTCAACTGGGGCGGTGATGCCTTGAACGCGTTCCGTTCGGCATGGACAGACACCTTTACCAAAAACACCGGCATCCAGGTGCGCATCGACGGCGCCGGCCCGACCGAGGGCGCGATCCGCTCGCAGTTGGCCAGCGGACAACCGAGCTGGGACGTGGTCGACGTCGAGAGCTACAGCGCCATTGTGCTGGGTCGCGAGAAGATCCTGCAACCGCTGGACTACACCACCATCAAGCGCGATCAGGCAGCCCCGGCGCTCAGCTCTGACTTCGGCATCGCCAGCTACCAGTTCAGCTACGTGATGGCCTGGGACAGCGCAAAATTCGGCGACAACGGGCCAAAGACCTGGGCGGATTTCTGGGACGTAAAGAAATTCCCGGGCAAGCGCACGCTGTACAAATGGATGAACGGGATGCTCGAAGCGGCCCTGCTCGCCGACGGCGTTCCCGCTGATCAGCTCTACCCGCTGGACGTGCCGCGGGCTTTGAAGAAGATCGACGAGATCAAGCCTCACGTGCTGTCGTTCTGGAGCTCGGGCGCCGAGAGCCAGCAATTGATGGTCGACGGCGAAGTGTCGGTGGGGGCGATCTGGCACACCCGCGCCAAACTGCTCAGCGAAGACACCGACAACCGCGTGCGCTGGAGCTTCGACAACGGTTTCATCAACTCCAGCAGCTGGGCCGTGCTGAACGGCAACCCGGCGGGCACCCAGCCGGCCATGCAGTTCATTCAGCAAGCCATGCAGCCTGAAGGCCAGCTCAAGTTGTTCGAAGCACTGGGCAATGGTCCGTCGAACAGCGCGACCGAAAAACTGATGTCGGCCGAGCAGCTGGAAGCCAACTGCGGCTCCGAAGCGAACCTGAAAAAACAGATCGCCCTCAATGCCCAGTGGTACGCCGATAACTACTCCAAAGCCCTGGAAGAGTACCTGACGCGGTTGTCCAAGTGAGCCATCGACCATGACTACGACCCTGACTTCAACCCTGGCCGCCCCCAAGCCGCGCGTCAGCTCGCCGGGCCTGGAGCGTGGCTTGCTGCTGTTTCCGCTGCCGGTGCTGCTGCTGGTCTTCTACGTGTTGCCGTTTCTCGGCGTGGTCGGCTGGAGCTTCTCGCTGCCCACTCCAGGCATCGAGCAGTACCAGCGCATCGCCACCGACCCGGCAATCCACGAGATGCTCTGGCGCACCTTGCGCCTGTGCCTGACTGTCAGTGGCCTGGCCTTGATGATCGGTTACCTGCTGGCGTACTGCTGGGTGTTCAGCCCGCCGTTCTGGCAGCGGGTGGTGGAGATCTGCATCTTCATCCCGTTCTGGATTTCCGTGCTGGTACGCGCCTTCGGCTGGCTGATCGCCCTGCGCAGCAATGGTGTGCTCAACGAAAGCCTGTTGGGCATGGGCCTGATCGATCAACCCCTGCAACTGAGCCGCAATGAAATCGGCGTGGTCATCGGCATGCTCCACGTGATGATCCCGTATGCGGTGTTCCCGCTGTTATCGACCATGCGTCAACTCGATCAACGCGTGCTCATGGCCTCGCGCGGGCTGGGTGCAGGTGCCTTGCGCACCTTCTGGCAAGTGCTGCTGCCACAGACCCTGCCGGGCATCCTGGGCGCGTTCATCATGGTCTTCGTGTTCTGCCTGGGCTTCTTCATCACACCGGTGCTGTTGGGTGGCGGGCAAACGGTGATGATCGCCGAATACGTGTTCCTGCAGATGTTCCAGACCAGCAACTGGGGTCTGGGGGCGGCACTGAGCGTGGTGCTGCTGGCCCTGGTCAGCGCATTGATCTGGGTGCTGTTGAAAATGACCCGCGTGAACCGACTGGTAGGCTGAGATCACTATGAACACCCATCGTACAAGCCTGAGTACCCGCCTGCTGGCCGTGGTCGCCATGGCCTTCATGCTGTTCCCGTTGCTGACGGTCATCCCGGTGTCGTTCACCAGCAAGCGTTTCTTGTCGATGCCCCAAGGCAATTGGTCGCTGCGGCATTACGAAGCGCTGGTGAGCAACCCTGACTGGTTCCATGCCATCAGCCAAAGCCTGACCATCGCCTTCGCCACGAGCATCATCGCGACCCTGCTGGCCGCCAGCTTCAGCCTCGGCATCTGGTACATGCGCTCCAAATGGGCCACGGCGTTGATCGGCCTGGTGCTGCTGCCGATGGCGATTCCGCCGGTGATTTCCGCGCTGGTGCTGTACTTCATGGAAACCAAGCTCGGCCGCTTCGCACCCGGCATGGGCTACGACACCCTGACCGGCGTGGTGATCGCCCACGTGATCATGGTGGTGCCATACGGCGTGGTGACCATGCTGGTTGCCCTCAGCCAGATCGACCGACGCATTGAACTGGCCTCACGCAACCTCGGCGCCAGCCTGATGCAGACCACCTTCATGGTGATCCTGCCGAACCTCAAGCTGGGGCTGGCGTCCACCGCCCTGTTGGGTTTCGCGCTGTCGTGGGAAGAAGTGGCGGTGACGTTGTTCATCACCAGCGTCAACGTCGACACCCTGCCCAAGCGGATCTGGAGCGGCTTGCGCGATAACGTTGATCCGAGCGTGGCGGCGATTTCGGTGCTGCTGATCTCGCTGACCTTGCTGGTGCTGATCGGGCGGTTGGTGGCTCAACACTTGGCGGATAAACGCGCGCAGAAACTGTTGCATCCATAAACACACTACCGGACGGAAAGCCCCGCGTTTGTCATGACCGTGGGGCTTTTTTGCATCTTCTGTAGGAGCGAGCCTGCTCGCGATGGACGTCAACGATAACGCTGGCAGCCTGACACCCCGCGGTGTTGTGTCGTCCATCGCGAGCAGGCTCGCTCCCACAGAAAGGCAAAAAAATGACCAGCTGCCTGTTGCTCCGTGACATCCGCGCCCCGGTCCAATAGATTAGTCGGCCTGAAAAAGCCCCCGGGCTTTCTCGCCCCTATTCAAGTTCAAAGAAGTAGTGAAATTTCAATGTCCGATTCCAACACCGCTGAATCCGTAGTCACCTTGTCGTCCAAAGCGGAATACGAAAACTCCATCAATCTTTCACAGCATGTGCCCCAGGCCAAGACCATCAGCGAGATGGTCCTGGACGCTTTCCAGTCCACCCGCGAAAGCGAGCAGATCCGCGAGCTACGCGCCGCGATCCGCCAGGCCCATGACAGCTTCGACGACGATAAAGCCTACGAACTGATGGGTGAACTCAAGCAACTCAAGGACGCCGAGGCCGCCGACATCGCCGCCCTCGAAGACTTGAGCAGCAAATTCCCGATCAGCCGCATCCTGTCCAGTTTCAAGGACGACCCGGCTTTCCAGGAAATCGTCTACGGCCTGGCCCTCAAGGTGCTGAACCAGACGCACCAGGCCATCAGCAACCCGAGCGGCGGCAAGAGCAAGGCCGCCAAGGCGAAAAAAGAAGTCGAAGTGTTCACCATCAGCAAGGACGGCATGAGCGTCACCTTGCCGCTGCGCACCCCGCGCTCGCGCCTGAACGTCGACCGTGAAGCCCTGGAGTTCCTCGGTTTCAGCTTCGTTGGCGAAGGCGACGAGGCAGAGCTGCAAAGCGAGACGTTCCTGGACAACCAGGGCGCCGAACAGGCCGTGAACCGCAAGAACATCATCACCGCCCTGCAACAGCAGACCGCCTTCGACGGCTACAGCATCGCCGCCCAGTAAGCCGCGCCGGCATCCCCAGAGCCCCGCCCCCGTGCGGGGCTTTTTATTGCCCGCGATTCCTGCAAAACCGCGTTTAGTGTTCCAGTATCAAGGCCAGAGAAACACTTCCCTTCACCCACCTGCACCACGGGGCCGCCTGCGGGGAGCGTCAACTCACTTTCCAGCCCAAGACCTCAGTGGTGCGACTGCTGAGGTCATCATGAACACGCCACCCCTGTACCGTCAGTTGGCCAACCACTACCTGGACGCAATCCGCAGCGGCACCCTGAAGACCGGCGAGCGCCTGCCCTCGATCCGCCTGATGATGGAAAAACACGCCGTCAGCCTGTCCACCGCCGTACAGGTCTGTCGGGAGCTCGAAGACCATGGCGTGCTGGAAGCCCGACCGCGCTCCGGCAACTACATTCGCCAGCCCGACACTGCGCCCGGACCCACGCCGATCGCCCTGCCCCCGGCACTGGAGAATGGGGTCTACGTGGGCATCCATGAAAAGGTTTCCTCGGTCCTGAAGGCCAGTCAGCGCGCCACGGTCAAGGTCAATTTTGCCAGCGCCTATTGCGCGCCGCAGCTCTATCCGCTCAAGACCTTGCAGGACAACATGATCAAGGCGTTGCGCCTGGACCAGCATCTGTTCGATACCACGAGTTCGACCTGCGGCAACAGTGCACTGCGCAACGTCCTTGCCCGCCGGATGCTGACCGTCAAAACCAACCTGACGGCCGAACGCATTGTGATCACTCACGGCGCCACCGAAGCGATCAACCTGGCGTTGCGTGCCGTGACCCGTCCCGGCGATACCGTGGCCGTGGAGTCACCGACCTTCTACGGCCTGCTGCAAATTCTCGAAAGCCTGAACCTGCGGGTGCTCGAAGTCCCGGCCTCGACCCATGCCGGGATTCACCTGCCGGCCCTTGAACACCTGCTGCAAGGACCAGAGCCAATCAAGGCGCTGATCGTCATGCCCAACCTGCACAATCCGCTGGGCAGCATCATGCCCGACACCCACAAGGCACGGCTGGTGAAGCTCTGTGCCGAGCACGAAACAGTGCTGATCGAGGACGACACCTACGGTGACCTGGTGGACACCGAGCAACCGCTGTCCACCCTCAAGCACTGGGACCGCACCGACAATGTGATCTATTGCGCTTCGCTGAACAAAACCCTCGCCCCGGGCCTGCGCCTGGGCTGGATCAGCGCTGGCAAATGGCACGATCGCGTGGAAATGCTCAAGCACACGCAAACCCGTGGCTGCGAGAAGCTGTCGCAACTGGCCGTCAGTGCATTCATGGGTACGCCCTCCTACGAACGCTACCTGCGACGTTTGAGAAAAACCCTGACCCAGCAGCGCGAGCAAATGAGCGGGGCGATCATGCGCTATTTTCCCGAGGGCACCCGAGTGACCTGCCCTCAGGGCGGCACCTTGCTATGGGTAGAGTTGCCGGCTCGGCATTCGTCCATGGGGCTGTTTCATGATGCGCTGAGCCTCGGCATCCAGATTTCACCTGGGGATATCTTTTCCAACGCCAAGCGTTTCACCCATTTTGTGCGCATCGGCTGTGGAGCGCCGTATTCACCGAGAATCGATGAGGCACTGCAGACCCTGGGCCGCCTCCTCAAGAACCAGAGCTGACCCGCACCCTGTAGGAGCTGCCGCAGGCTGCGATCTTTTGATCTTAAAAAACAAGATCAAAAGATCGCAGCCTGCGGCAGCTCCTACAGGGTCAGATTGGCGGTTGGTGCAGGCAAATGATGTGTGGATCGTCGTTCCAGTGCGGGAAACGTTCGGCGATCAGTGGGTCGTGGCCAGGGATGACGTGGTCTTCACTGTCCGCCAGGCGATCGATTTCACTGAACGCTTCGAGCGACTGCGCCAGGTCATCGATGATCGGAAACGGACTGCGCTCGCGAATGTTCACCCACAAGTGCGCCGCGTCCGAAGCCAATACTATCCAGCCCCGCTCGGTGTTCACCCGCACCACCTGGCTGCCCGGTGTGTGACCGCCCACCGCGTGCAGTGTCACTCCCGGCAGCACCTCGACAGTGCCGCTGTGCAAACGCATCCTTCCTTCGAACAGCGGTGGCAGCGCGGACATCACATCCTCGACCTCATAGGTCTTGTTCACCGTGTGATGGGTCATCTTCGGTCCGGTGCAGAAACGCAGTTCCGCTTCCTGCAAATGCACCGTGGCCCTGGGAAACAACCCCAGGTTGCCAGCGTGATCCCAGTGCAGGTGCGTAAGGATCAGGTGCTCGACCTGCGCCGGATCGATGTCCAGTTGCCGCAGGGAGTCTTGCGGCAGGCGGTACATCTGCCGGTTGCGCCGGTCCGCCGTGGCCGGTTGAAAACAGGTGTCGACCACGATCACCTGGTGTTCGTTGCGAATCACCCAGAAGTAATAGTCCAGCGGCATCGGCGCATTCGGATCGCCGCAGCAGGCGTCGTAGAGAAAGTTCTCCCGGGCAGTGCGCTGCGCGTTGGCGCCGACACGCAGGGCGAACACTTCGTACATGGGAACGGACATGGGCACCTCCAGGTTCAGGCGGCTGCGGTGGCTTTTAGGGTCGGACGGAAATCGAAGTCGATCTGCTCGCTGATGCCCAGGTCCTGCGCCAGCTTATGCAGTCCACTGTAGTCGCGCATGATCGTCGCATTCCTGTTGCTCTCGCGGGTGTCGGCAATGATTGCCTGCGCGTCCTCGACCCCGAGCTGCGTGAGGATCGCCTCCCACATCGAGTAGTCCTGGGCGATAAAAGCACTCAGCGCCACCGACAGGTTGCGGGCGAAAAATTCCCGTTGGACTGGCTGCATGTTGGCGTACATCACCTTGGCGACTTCAGCCAGCACCTTGCTGTGGGCGTATTCGTCGCGGTTGTGCAGTTCGGCCACGCGGCGGTTTTGCGGCTGGATGGTCGGGTCGTCCGCCAGCAGGTCGAGATAGGCATTGACGCTGATCTCGGCGACCACCGCGAAGGTGATCGCCGCCAGGTCCCGCTGCCAGGGTTCGGGCAGTTCCTCGCGCAGGGACTTGAGGCGCAGGTATGTCACCGAAGGCGGCAACTCCAGGTCCTGGTCCAGTGCGCGATCACGTTTGGTCCGCTCGATGGCCCGCAGGTGCATGAGCGTGTGGTAGTGCTCGTCGATCAGGGTCTGCTGCATCGCTTCGCGAAAATGCCAGTCGTCCTTGCCCAGGTATTGATTGGCGATGACGCTCAGCGCCGGGTTCACCACGAGTTCTTCGGCGGTGACCGTGCGCAGGTTGTAGCCGATCCAGCCCCAGGTCACCACCTTGCTCTTGAGCTCATCGCTCAAGGCCTGGAACGTCGGATGATGGAAAAACGGCACCATGCACTCCGGGTAATCCGGGCGTGCCGGGTCGAACACTTCGTTGATCTGGGCCTTTTCCGGCGAGCAGACTGCGGCGCGTTTGATCCAGGCCTGATTGAGCCGTACGATCAGTTGATGATCGACCTGGGCGATCTCGATTGCTGTTTGCATGACGCGATACCTGTAAACGCGTACCCCTGGGGGTACGCTGAAAAAGAAGGGCGACGAAAAAATCAGGCCAGCCAGTAGCGGGTCAGGTGGCGCGCCGGGTCAGTGTATCGGCTGCGGGCATGAATCATCCGCCAGTTGTCCCAAATCAGCATGCATCCGTCGGGAATCAGCACCGGGATGTTGTGTTCGACGAAGTACGCTTCGCCGAGCACCGCAAACCTGGCAAGCGGCGAGTCGTTGTCGACGACCTGTGATTGCTGCAAGGCTTCCTTGGACGGATTCACATCGCCGTAGTGAAACTGGTTGTAGCTGAAGCGGAAAATGTCGCCCTCCTCGGTGGGCGTCAGAATGTACTCCCTGACCCGGGTTTGCGCCGGTTCGCCGGGCTTGGCAGTGGCGACGAATTCCACCGGCGTGTCGTCGAGCCACTCGCGCAGTTGCGGTTCGGATCGCTCAAGCGATCTCAAGAACGCATAGCCGTCCACCAGCCCCGTGTGACCGCCACCGCAAGTTGCCTGTTTATGGCAATGCAGCGCCAGGTAACGCGGTGGCGGGCCGTACACCGGCGCTTCGGTGTGTGGGCCGATGCCGTTCATGCTCTGGGAGTACGGCAAGTCCTCGTAGCCCGGCTTGCGGGTGATGGCGAAAGCTATCTGGCCATTGAACTGCGGAATGATCGGGCCGAATTCATGCAGTGTTCCCGCAACATCGTGGGCAAATTCCCCTGGCGTCAGCACGGTCCAGCCACGATTCGACAATTCTTCATGGCGATGGCCCAGCGAAACATAAGGTGTGGACGCAACAATCCCTTGGTCTGACATGGTGAGTTTCCTGGCGGTTTATCAGGCGTTTACGGTTGAGGTGTAAGCGGCAATCAATTCACTGCAGGCGGTGCCCGGTCGGTATCGCTGCTCATCGATGCTCTGCACCGGGGTGATTTCAGCGGCGGTACCGGTGAGAAAACACTCGTCGAAGTCGCCCAGTTCCGTGGGCAATATCGTGCGTTCGATGACCTGGTAATCCAGGGCCCTGGCCAGTTCGATGACGCTCTGGCGGGTGATGCCGTCGAGGAAGCAGTCAGGCACCGGCGTATGCAAGGTCCGTCCCTTGGCGAAAAATACATTGGCGCTGGTGGCTTCGGCGACATGTCCGCGCCAGTCGAGCATCAAGGCGTCGTGGTAGCCGGTGTTTTCGGCGTCGTGCTTGCTCAGCGTGGCGATCTGGTAATGCCCGGACGCCTTGGCTTCGAACGGGCTGCTGCTGGGCGGCGGACGACGCCAGGTGGCGGTCTTCAGGCGGATGCCGGCCATGCGCGCCGCCGGGTCGAAATAGCTCGGCCATTGCCAGCAGGCGATCGCCACATGCACGCGATTGAAACGCGCCGACGTGGAAATCATCTCGCTGCCGCGCCAGGCCACCGGGCGCAAATAGCCGTCGTTCACCTGGTTGCGTTGCAGCAATTGATGGCTGGCCGCTTCCAGCTCGGCGGGTTCGAACGGGATGGCAAAATCCATCAGCTGGGCCGAGCGATACAAACGCTCAGTGTGTTCGCGCAACTTGAAGATCTTGCCGTTATACACGCGCTCGCCCTCGTACACGGTGCTTGCATAATGCAAGCCGTGGGTCAGCACATGCAGGCGCGCCTGGGACCACTCGACGAACTCGCCATCGAGCCAGATCAATCCTTCGCGCTGATCAAACGGGATACCGCTCATGTCCTTGTCTCCCCAATAATCAAGTGTCGTCCTAG
>Ga0207713_1003557_pt1 | contig 10541 bp, 12 predicted proteins | sample KBSS64metaG_FD_184404 | JGI IMG/M metagenome (GOLD analysis project Ga0207713, IMG submission 184404) | Switchgrass rhizosphere microbial communities from Kellogg Biological Station, Michigan, USA - KBS S6-4 metaG (SPAdes) (version 2) | ecosystem: Host-associated > Plants > Roots > Rhizosphere >...
CCAGCGTCGTTATGGTGACCCCATCGGTCCCCCCGCAACGATTACCCGTGAACCTGGTCAGAGCCGGAAGGCAGCAGCCACAGCGGGAACATTGTGTGCCGGGGTGTGGCTGGTGGGGTTGCCTCCAATCATCCAAGTGATTGATTCTTAACGGTTTTTCACCCTTTACCACGCGGTGGTACAAGGAGTGATACATCCGTGTCGACCATCCCGTCTTACCTTTTGCTGTCCCGCCACTCGGTCTACTACTTCCGAATCGTGGTGCCGGATGTCATTCGCCCGTTATTCCCCCAAAAAGAAATTCGTCGCTCCCTGCAAACTCGTTGCAAGCGGGAGGCGCTGATTCGTGGGCGTGACATTCTGGCCCAGGTCCAGGGTCTGTTCACGCAAGCGTTCCAGGGGGTTAGACCCTCTGTTGAGCTTCTGCGCGGTGCCTGGGAGGCTGGTGGTAAGCGCCTTGCGTGTTGGGCGTCGTGGCTGCGCCAGCAGCAGTTGCTTGGCGTCGCTATGTCTTCGCCTGAAGTCTTACGGGAAACGCCCCCAGTCACCTTACAGGCCCCCACAGCCCCGCCTTCCGTGATAGCAAAAGAGTCTGTACAGCAATCGCCTGGCTTCCTTGCGGTGGTCGACGAACAACTAACCCACCAGCGCCGGGAGGGAGTTGCGGTGAAGTCGCTGGACGACAAGCGTGCGGTCGCCGTGCTGCTGACCCGAATCATTGGCGACATGCCCATCGACCAAATAACCCGGAAGGACGCACACCTGTTCCGGGAGACGGCGCTGAAGCTTCCCCCGCGCCTGCATCAGTTGCCGGACCAACCACTAGAGCAGTCCATCGCGGAGGCGACCACGACCATCAGCATGACGACCTTCAACAACTACGTGAAGAACCTGACGACCTTCTTTTTGTATGCGGTCAGGGAAGGCTATTGCAGTCGCAATCCGTTCGATGGTCTACGTGTGCGTATACGGCGCAAGGTCAGCGAGGAGCGAAGCGCTTTCAGTGCTGATGACCTGAAGGCGTTGTTTAACGTTGCGACGTATGCGCCCGCCCGTGGCCCTAAGCCAAGTCAATACTGGCTCCCCCTCCTGGGGCTCTACACGGGGGCCAGGCTTAACGAGTTGTGCCAGCTTTACACTGATGACGTGGTGACCCTCGACGGTATCGCCTGCATCCACATACGAGCTACAAGGCCGGACCAGAAGCTGAAGACGGCGTCCTCCGAACGACTTGTGCCAATACATTCCAAGCTCTTGGCATTGGGCTTCCTAGAATACGTGGCGAAGGTGAACGAGGCGGGCAACGAACGTGTGTTCCCGGAGCTGACTTGCCATAAAAAGCACGGTTACAGTGCTGCGCCGTCGAAGTGGTTTACTCGGGTGCGTGAGCAGTTGGGCTTTCGCGATGACGCTGCCAAGAAGGACTTTCATAGCTTCCGCCACACCTTGGCTGACCATCTGAAACAAAAGGGGGTCGCTGAGTCACTTGTCGGTGGGCTGCTGGGGCATCAGGCAGGAGGCATCACGTTTGGTCGCTATGGTAAGGACTTCAGGCCGGACGTACTGGCACCCGTAATGGAGCTGGTGACCCTTGAGTCTTTCTACACAGTGGCTGGATGAAATACTGTCCGGGTGTTCCAGTATGCTGTCAGGAACCCTTAACGGGTTGGTCCGGGGCAATGCTTTTGTGAGCCCGCTCTATTTCGTCAGCGTCATGTCCGTTGATGTTGTAGGACGCGCCCAAAATGTATCGGTATCATCCGGGCAACTATGAAAGGGACTTCGACATGCTCAAGAGAATCACACTACTCGCCGCACTGGGAGCGACACTAACTGGTTGCGTCACAGCGCCACCGACGAACTTCTCCGTTCCGGGCGTCCAGCGGGCCACTACCCAGCAAGCAGTGGAACTCAAGGCCGTTTCGGTTTCCTATGGCCTACCCAGCGAAGTCAAGGGCGACATTCCAACCTACGGCGAAGGTTTCCCCATCCTGTGGGAGAAGTCGCTGGTGGAAGCGATAGACAAGGCTGGGGTGTTCAGCGACGACGCCCCGGAAAAGGTCAATATCTTCGTCAAGGTGCTGGAGCTAGATCCCCCAGCGGGAGGCATCACTATGGTCACACCGGCTAGGGCGCGTTACAGCGTTGTAAGCCGCCGCACAGGGAAGACCTTGTTCGAAAAAGAGGTCTACACCGAAGGCACTGTCCCACCGGGTTACGCCTTCTCCGGCCTGGTACGTCTCAAGGAGTCGCTCAACCGTTCGGTGCAGGCAAACATTGCTCAGTTTCTTGAGTCGTTATCAGCGGCTAAGCTTTAGCCGTATGGCCCTCTTTCTTCTGTGAGTCGGCCGTACGCAAGCGCAATGGAGGTTGCCATGAACACAACCGAACATGAGAAACAGGCCGACGCTCACAGTGAAGAAATGGAGCGGCTGTGCCATGAATACGGCTAAGCCCTGAAGACCTATGACATGGCGAAGGCGGCGGGGGATTCTGCATTAGCCGCCCAGTTGGAGCTGGTCGTCGTTGAAAAGTCCAACGTTATGCAGGCCTACATGGAACGCCACTTAAAGGGCTCCGGCGCCGTTCTGCACTGAAGCTCCATCTAAAACGACAGGGGGATGGGCACAGAAGCCCCATCCACCCCGTCAGTGTTTTTACGCTGCCTCGCCCGCCACGGTCAGTTCATGAACGTACTCGCCGTTGGCCCCACGACAGGCCAGCGTGTCAGCTTCCTCGTTGCCCAAGTTGCCGGTGTGACCCTCTACCCAAACCAACGTCACCTTCCGTTGCTGTATGAACTGGTCGATCTGTTCCCATAGGTCACGGTGCTCAATGGGCTTATTCTTACTGTTCTTCCAGTCCTTGGCCTTCCAGTTGGGCAGCCATTCGTTTGCCCCTTTGACCACAAGCTGGGAGTCGCTGTAGAGGGTGATAGGCATCGGCTTATTGCAACGCTTCAGTGCCTCCAGGGCTGCCAGCAGTTCGGCTCTATTGTTGGTCTGAGGCTGGCCACGGGGGACCGGAGCGGCAAGCTTGAGTGTCTTGCCTTCGGGGTTAGTGATGTGGGCGCCCCATCCGGCTTTGGCGTTTGGTTTACCGTTGTTCGGGCAGGCGCCGTCGACGTAAACAATGTACGTGGTCATGGATTGATGTCCTTTTAAAATGGAGTTGGGAATGACCCGGGAGGTCTTTTGTTAGTAGTGGTTTTTTTTGCATCGAGGGCCAAAGCTCACCGGACCAATTCCCGACATAGTTATAGGTGGTCCACTATGGCGAAAGACCAAGTTGTCGTCGGGGAGAAGTTCAGGGGGCGGCCGTGGTAGACGGCAGTAGCGAAGCTGCTGTCGGCTGCCCAACGAGGACGACCAACAAGTAAGGAAGGCTTAAAGGGTAGTGTTCGTAGTCAATCCCATAGAAAGAAAGACTGAGTTTTTACTTTGGTTGGAAACTAACAACCTTGTCCCCTTAGCTGGTCGGGATCGTTGGTCAGGCTCGCTGGACCGAGACAGCGCGTGCGCTTCGCTTCGGCACTGCCCGGCTCACGCCTGCCCTAGCAGGGCAACTTTAGATGCAGAGCAGGTCTAGTTCAGGCACGACAGGGAATTGCTCATTGGTCGCTTGGTAACCTGCACTTTGCCCGAGACGCGTTTGAAGCGCTTGGGCACTTAATGCATTGCGCTTACACCTGGTTTCAACTGGTTCAGGGGTCGCCCTGGCGAAGGCCAAACATACCAGCTCATTGGAAACCAATTTGCTGGAGGTGTCGGGGAAAAACGACATGAACTCAGAGGCGTATTCCTGGGCTCGGTCTTGAAGGTATCCAGCTAAAAGGACCAGCATTTCATTTGCAGCCACTGGCGCTTGTCGTGGAAGCCACTCAGGTATGAATAACGCCTCCTTGCCCTGAGCTTCCGCAGCTTCTCCGACCTGCTTCTTCAAGTAGCGAAGCTGATCTTCGGTCATTTTGAGCTTAGATACTCCTTTCTTGTCGTCTTTACACATGCCGTACAACGCTCGAAGAGTTGGCCACATTTCCGAGTAGCGAACACCTTCAGGGCGAGTGCTTAGGACGACCAATACCTTGATAGCGGCGGCCCGAGTCATTGTCCGTCCTAGGTCTGAAGCAAGGGGATTATGATCTTCCTCTTTCGACATTAAGTTCTTGATGTTTCGCACCTGGCGACGGGAAGCGCCCACGCTGTCTTGAATATGGCGCTCTGATGCATTGGCGGCTAGCAACCGGCGTATTTCTTGCTCCTGCTCGACAGTGATAGTCACGGTATGTCCCTCCCTGGCCGCACTACTGGGCCCAGAGCAAGCCAGCAAGGCACATCCAGGTCAGATTTGAGGAGGTCTAGCATGTCGGCGTCGGTCCAAGTAAGGCCACTTACCAAGGCCAGCTCCAAGGCTTCAGCAAGCCGTGTGTCGCGTCCTTTGCGCCGACTGATGGCGCTGGCAAGGTGAGTCAGGCGGTCAAGGTGGTCCGCACGTAGGTGTAGATTGAGGCGCACAAGGCGCATGGGTTGTTTCATAGGATTGAAGTCCAGTGATAGCAAACGCCAAAGCCCCGCCGTGGTTTTCCAGGCAGGGTTGATTGTTCGCAGGAGGTAGGTTTGAAACGCCGCCGGACGGGATGCCGGTGTGGCTATACAAGGAATGGCGCTAATTCCCCGTGAGTCGTTTGAGGGTCGACGCTGGGTGGGTTATTCCAGGACTGGCAGTAAATACCGTCTTTCGAGCCGTAACCCAATAGGAGCAAGGGTTTCAGGGGGTTTAGGCGGGGGAGTGATTAAGACCGGATTCTGCCCTGGATACCCAGGTGCGCCCTGGGTTGGTGCTGACCTACAACTTCCGGTTTCAGAATACTTGCGCCTGGAGCTTCTTTGCCCGGATGACGGTTGACGTGCTGGTGCCGGTGGTCTCGGCTGTTTCCCGAATGCTCATGCCCTTGGTAAGACACGCCAGGATGCGTTTGTGCTTGTCCTGGTCAATGGACTTACCCTGATAGCGCTTCTCCTCCTTGGCCTTCTCGATGCCCTGTCGCTGACGCCTGATTCTGTCTTCGTAGTCCTTCCGCGCTACAGCGGCCAGCATGTCCAGCAACATGGCGTTCACGGCCTCTATAACACGTCCTGTGAAAGCGTCAGCGGCATTGTTCGTGTTAGCTGGGGCCATGGCCATATGTGACGTCGGCAGGTCCAGAGACACGACCTTGACGCCCTTGGCCTTGATGATAGTCCGGAGCTGCTGCCAGTCCCCTTCGGTCAGGCGTGAAAGCCGGTCAACCTGCTCGACTAACAGTACGTCCCCCGGCTCGGCTACCTCCAGGAGGCGGAACAGCTCCGGACGCTGGAGTGATGCACCGCTGACGTTCTCGGTGTAGTACAGGACGCGAGAGTGGCCGTGTTGGACGGCGAAGTCCTTCAGTTGCTGCTTGGCGCGGTTGGCGTCTTGGTCTGCTGTGCTGGCGCGGAGGTAGGCGTGGATAAGCATGGCGGTCAGCCTTTGTTGTCGTTGAAGTGGTGTCACTATGCTAGCTGCCGTATACATAGTCAACAAGATCTAAACGATAACACCTGAGCTGGCCTCCAGCAGTTGCCGCTGAAGCATACCCGTACGACTTCAGTACCTGGGTGCCGTGCCATGGCCTATGCCGTGGTGTGCCATTCCGGCGGGCGGTAGGCTGCAGTAACCGGACGGTGTGGTCTCCGCAGTTACAAAGGCGCAGGCTGGGGGCAGGGGGGGGAAGTCGCTGCGGTAGTTGATTACTAAAGCCAGACAGATTTTTTGCCCAAAACTATCGCGGTGTTGCGTCGGATGCTGTGTTTTGAGGGCTGAGTCTGACTGAGGGGAGGGCGGCAGGGCTGGCTATTTAATGCCACCTATAGCGTGTGGTGCGCGAAATAAAGTAGAGTCATCTAGCTTGCGCAAGGTCCGCAGCCAGGTTGACCCGACTATGTCACACGAAAAGGAGATCCAGTTGGCGTACATAGTGACTTACCGGTCCCGACTTCCTGTACCAAAGGATATTAATCCGTGAGCGTTTCCTCCTCTCAGGATCATTGGTCCGCCATTCTAAGCGACCCTGAAATTAATGAAATTGGCGGAGAAAATAATAACGAAGGAGTGGACTACGCTCGTTACTGGGCAATGGCGTTGCTAGTTGAAATGGAAACAAAAAAAACGCCTGATTACGTACTGTTATTTGAGTATCTTCAGGATGTCGCTGTTCTAGATAAAGCCGCTACGCCAACGACAGCAACGCTATATCAAGTTAAGAAAAAAAATAAAGGAAACTGGAGTAAGTCCGCGCTTACAAAAAAAGAGTCTCCCCCAAAAGCAGATTTAATTTCTGCAGACGAGTCTGGCGTTGCAAAGCCCCCAACGAGTAAGAAGCTAGCAGGCAGATCGCCGTTGGGAAAGCTTCACCTTTGTGTTGAAAAGCTTTCTAGTATCGCAAGTGTCCATGGTGTATTTGTATCCAACGCTGGTTATGATTTGAATGATGCTTCGGGCGCCCCGATACATTCGAATTCTCGTTGCTCTCTATCAGCTCTGCATGCTGACGACTTGGACTATATGAAAACAAAGTTGGTGAAGGAGTTGAAAGGTGGCTCAGTTGCGCATTTGACTGCTTTAAGTGTAGAACAGTCAATAGTGTCGCCATCTTCAATGCGGGAAACCGTGCGAGGTCTTATTGATGAGTTGCTTAGTTCTAAATATCCCACTCTTCCGAGCGTTTCTGGAAGAATTCAAGAAAGCCTTTTAGAGTTATTCTCTGCTGGATCTGGGCCTAAGACAGGAAAGACGCTTTCAGAGCTGATAGCTAAGAAAGGTTTCACGCGTGGTGCTTTTTGTGAGCTGATTGAGAAATACGCGAAGACCAAACCGTTCGCCACTGCTTTAGACACTGTGATTGGGTCCTTAAAGATTGAAGGTATGCCGCCGAGGGCGGCAGATAAATTACATGTCGAAGCTAATCGCTTACAGATTCAAATGGTAAATTCACCGCAGACTAAAGAGGTTGTATGTTGGGATGCTGCCTTGAGTTCTGCGGCATACAATTCGAGTATTGCGGAATATCGGGGGCTGCTTGATGCTGTTCAGGATTCTATAAATGCTGAATTAAAAAACAGAGGCGATACTCTCCCTTCTATTACAGTTTTAGCGGCAGCTCTATTGGCGGTGATTTATGTCGACCAGCAATCTTAGGCGGCTTGTACGTAATTTACGGATGAAAAACGATGAAAAGCTTTCGATTCATAAATCTCTGGCTTCTCTCAGAGCTAGATCAGAAAGCCCGAGTGATCGAATTTCGGGAAAACGTGAACGCCCTGATAGGGACTAACCATACTGGTAAGTCTACAATTGTCAGAAACCTCTTTACAGCGTTCGGCTGCAAAACTCGTCCTTATGGAAAAGAGTGGCGGCAGGATACTATTTCGGCTGTTGAGTTCTCTGTAGAAGGAAAATACTATTTAATTCTACACCGAGAAGGTATTCATACGTTGTTTGATGCGTCACTACAGGTGCTGTGGTCTACCTCCGATAGTGGGGAGTTGCGAGATCATTTCAGTAGTCTTGTGGGCTTTACTCTTCCCTTGATGGCGCAGGATGGTGAAATAAAAACAGCTAGGCCTTCCTTCTTTTTCGTACCCTTTTTCGTAGATCAAGATGGTAGTTGGGATGCGCCTTGGAGAACCTTTCAGTCGCTAGGTGAGTTCAAACAGTGGGAGAGAGCAACCTTAGACATCGCATTAGGAGCTAGGGCTCCCGTTTACTGGGAGACGTGGGGTAAGGTCGCGTCAACCAAAAAAATCATTGAGGATCTGTCTCATGAATTGCGATTGCTTTCAAATACACGGGCGCGCTTGGCCGAGCAATTTCCGAAAGCGCCGTGGTTTCGTGATGCACTAGCCTTTCGTAAAGATCTCAAAGAGCTAGAAGAACGCGCTGACAAATTGTCGAAAGATCAAAGTGATTTACGTCGCCAAGCAACCGACACCACAACATCTATAAATGTAATGTCTGCGCAGGTTCGATTAATTGAAGGGGCGCTTATTGCGCACTCCGAAGATATGTCGTTTTTAGATGGCCTTCCGTCCAATCAAGATATAACTTGTCCGACTTGCGGGACGGCGCATGAACATTCGTTTCATGAGCGGATGAAGTTGGAGGCTGAGGCGGATGAGTTAAGGGAGTTGAAGTCTAGTTTTAAGGCGCGCATGGTTAGTTATGAAAGCTCCCAAGCTTTAACTCAGGATAAACTGTTGCTAGTAGATAAGCAGGCTAATGAAATTGATGAGCTTTTGGATAGAACGCGTGGCGACCTTCGCCTTCGTGAGGTGATAGATAGAGCCGGATTGGATAAGGCATTTTCAGCTTTTGAGATGCAACTTGAGAAAATTTCAGAGTCAAAGGCTAGGCAAGAGGAGGCGTTAAGTGATTTAGAAAATTTACTTCGCTCGCTGGATGATAAGAAGCATACAAAAAAGGTGAGAGATACGTTCAATTCACTCTATGCTAAGTTCGCAGGGGAACTAGGTGTGCCGCCGTCCTTGCTTAACAGAAAGGGCGAGATTAAGGTTAAGCCTCAGCAGGGAGGGAGTGGTGGTCCTAGGGCGATATTGGCATATTATTTTGCTATGGCACACACGGCAAATATGTACTCCTCCCAAATTATTCCTCCCTTGGTTATCGATTCCCCGCATCAAAAAGCGCAGGATGATATAAATAGGCCGATTGTTACAGAGTTTATTGTTAGGAATCGTGTGCCAGGTCAGCAGTTGATTGTAGGTTTGGAAGAAGACGTTCCAGTTTCCGTTGTGTTGGACGAGAACGATATGAAACTAATGCTTGCTGATAAATTTTCAGTTCTTATAAAAAGCGATTATAAAAAGTCATACGATTTTTTTGCGTCTTTGATTTCTCGGGAAAGAGAGTTTGTAAGTAAGGTTCTTAATTGATTGTGCGTTTGGTATGTGTTGGTTAATCAGTAACTCATGGATGAAAATGATGCTGAAGAAATTACTTTTCGCTTTTTTGTTAACTATATCCACCCAGCAGGCTCATGCTTTCCTCTCCACAAAGGACACTCTCAATTGGCTTGATAAGGGAGGTGAACAAGCTGCGGCTGCTCGAATGTACTTGAATGGGATGGTTGAAGCTTTTTGGGTCGGGTCTCTGGCGTCACAGACCACGGGGCAGAAGGGTTTGATTTGCTTCCCTGAAAGTCAGAACCTTCAAACAGAGGAGCTGCGTTTGATGGCCGTACTGTCGTTGAAGAAGGCTCTCAACAAGTTTGATGCCGACGGTGACGTTGCCGGGAAAGCTTCATTTCTCAAGAACCCGGTGTCGTTAAGCTTGCAGATGACCTGGCAATTTGAGTTTCCGTGTGGTTAGACGCATAAAATGGTAAGCGTTGGGCTTTTCATGCGTACCCGTGATGCGTACACTTTGCTCTGTTGGTTGAGATAAAAGCCGAGTAAACATTGGGCTTTGTGAGGTCTTGGTAGAATCGAGAGTTCGAATCTAGTCGTAATACCTCCAGAGGCTTGAGTGAGCCATCTTCTGGGCATTAGACCCCCCTTCAGATTCGCGATACGTCTACACCAGCGATGCTGCCGCTCGCTATTCATCCCGCTCTGCAAGCGCATGTATATCTGCTCCAAAATCAGATGGACCGCTAATTGACCCGTTCGGACAGCTCCTCCGCCGTCTCCTTCTGCTCGGAGTAGCGGTCGACCAGGTCGGGCCGTTCGCGCAGCAGGAGGGTGAGCGTCACCAGTTTTTCCAGGACATCGACGACGCCGTCGGAGTATGCCGACGCCTTAATGCGGTCCTGGTGGTCAAACTCTAGGTAGGCCTTCGGCACAGACGACTGATTGGGGATGGTGAACATGCGCATCCAGCGGCCCAGGATGCAGAGCTGGTTGACCACATTGAACGACTGCGGCCCGCCACACCTCCGGTCAATGAGGTAGGCTCGTGTTTAACACGTCCCGTAGGTAAAGCTTGAGATGACCCATCAGGAGCTACAGCAACACCTTAAGCGCCAGATTACCTTCCTCCGCAATTCCGCTGCCGCTTATGACCAAGGGGCCCCGGAGGAAGGCATCCGTATCGCGGTTGTCCTTCGCGTCCTTTTCTATGACACGGGTAGTTGCACGTCCCTGCTCAAGCAGATGGGCCAGAAAGACACCGTCCAGTTGGTGACTACCGCTGGCACCCTGCCTCCCAGCGTGGCCGCCCAGCCCTTGGAGTTCGGGGAGCTGCTGAGGGGGATGGTCCTGGGGAAAACGATTCACTATGCCCCATTCCCTGCTGGCTCACCCACCCTTACATGCCGGGACTGGTGCAGGCAGGTCATCTACATCCACGACAACAATCCATACAGCCGGGCAGATGTATTGTAAGCGCTCCATAAACCCCACCTGTTCAAAAATAGGCGGCGCGCTTAGCTAGGCGATGCGGGCGAACAGTTCCACGGCAGCAAGGCTTCGTAATCTTCAACCGAGGTTGCCTGTGGCAGGCGCTCA
>Ga0207713_1003558_pt1 | contig 10538 bp, 10 predicted proteins | sample KBSS64metaG_FD_184404 | JGI IMG/M metagenome (GOLD analysis project Ga0207713, IMG submission 184404) | Switchgrass rhizosphere microbial communities from Kellogg Biological Station, Michigan, USA - KBS S6-4 metaG (SPAdes) (version 2) | ecosystem: Host-associated > Plants > Roots > Rhizosphere >...
GCGGGCGGCGCTGAAATAGGTGTTCGAGGTGAATCCGACGGACTTTCGCCTACCCATCGAAATCACCCAGATTGATGTTCAAGCGGCCGAGCCGGTACAGCAGCGTGCGGCGCGGCAAGCCCAGTTCCCGGGCGGCGAGCGTCTGGTTGCCGTCGTTCTTGCGCAGGCAATCGAGCAACAGATTGCGTTCGACCGCTTCCAGTCGTTCGCGCAGATTGAGGCCGCAGTGGTCTTCCGGCGCTGGCGCCGATTCCAGGCGCAGCGAGAAATGTTCGGCCAGCAACGCGCCGCCCTCGCACAACAGCACCGCGCGTTCGACCAGACCTTTGAGTTCACGCACGTTGCCGGGGAAGGTGTAACCGGACAGGTGTTCCAGCGCTGCGTCCGACCAGCGCACCGGATCACGTTGCAGGAAAGTGCAGGCCTTGTCGGCGAAGTGTTTGGCGAGGTCGAGGATGTCGCCTTCACGCTGGCGCAGGGCCGGCAGTTCGATCGGAAATTGCGCGAGACGGTAGTACAGGTCTTCGCGGAATTTGCCTTCGCTGACCAGCACCGACAAATCGCGGTGCGTCGCGGCGATGATGCGCACGTCGATCTTGTGGGTGTCGTTGGAACCCAGCGGACGGATCTCGCCTTCCTGCAACACGCGCAGCAACTTGGCTTGCAGCGACAGCGGCATGTCACCGATTTCGTCGAGCAACAGAGTGCCGCCGTTGGCCGCATCGAACAGCCCGGCGCGGTCGCGATCGGCGCCGGTGAACGCACCTTTGCGGTAGCCGAACAGCTCACTTTCCAGCAGGTTTTCCGGGAACGCCGCGCAGTTCTGTACGATGAACGCCTGGGACCGGCGCGGGCCGCAATCGTGGATCGCCCGCGCGACCACTTCCTTGCCGGTACCGGTCTCGCCACGCAACAGCACGGTGTACGGGCTGTGCAGGACTTTGCTGATCAGCGAGTAGGTCTGGCGCATCGCCGCGCTCTTGCCGATCAGGCCGTAGCCGCTGGCACTCGGCAGACTGCGCACGACCGGTGCGGCCGCATCCACTGGCTGGCGCAGACGTTGCAGCAGATGCAGTTGACCAAGCACGAACGAGCCGAGCTGGCCAAGGGAATCGGCGAAGCCTTGCAGGTTGATATGGCGACGACTGGCGCACAGCAACAGGCCTTCGACGGCCTTCTGCTGATTGACCAGCGGCACGCACAACAGCGACTGCCACGGCGTGGACGACGCCGGCAGAAAACTGGTTTCGTGCAGGCTGCCGCCCAGGTCGTCGAAGCTCACCACGCGGTTCTGGCACAGGGCGAACTGCAACAGTTGCTCGCCGTTGTAATCCGCCGGCAGGCTCGCCGCGCTGCGCGGTTGCAGCACGCCGTCGAGGCATTCGGCGTTCATCCCCAGCGACGTATGCGTGGCGTCCAGCAAGTACAGCTGCGTCAGTTCGCAACCGCTCAGCCCGGCCAGGCCGCGCACGAAGTCACCCAGCAGCGCAGCACCGTCCGCCGCGCGCGACAGGCTGGCGAACTGCGCCAGCAAGGCTTCGGCATAGAGCAGTGGCTGCGGCACTTGGGTGAACATCACACTCACCTCAGGCGAACTCGCAGGTCACGCTGGCTTCACCGTCAAGCGTCGCATGCACGCGCTTGAGGCTTTCACCGGTGGCCATGGCGTCGAGCAAACGGTCGGCCACCAGCGGCAGCACGTGCTGGTCGAGCAAATGGTCGATCAGGCGCGCACCGCTTTCGCTTTGAGTGCAGCGCTCGGACAGGTGATCGACGAGGTTCTGGCACCAGGTGAAATCCAGCTGGCGACGGTTCAGACGCTCGCCCAGACGACCGAGCTTGATCTCGATCAGCTCGCGCAGCACCGGGCCGCCGACCGGGTAGTACGGCACCACTTTCATCCGCGCCAGCAGCGCCGGTTTGAAGTGTTTGCTGAGCACCGGGCGAATGGTTTCTTCCAGCACTTCGGCGGTCGGACGCGCACCGTCTTCGCAGAGGTCGCTGATCTTGTCGCTGCCCAGGTTCGAGGTCATCAGGATCAACGTATTACGGAAGTCGATCTCGCGCCCTTCGCCGTCGTTGGCCACGCCTTTGTCGAAGATTTGGTAGAACAGGTTAAGCACGTCCGGGTCGGCCTTCTCGACTTCATCGAGCAGCACCACCGAGTACGGCTTCTGGCGCACGGCTTCGGTGAGCATGCCGCCCTCGCCGTAACCGACGTAGCCTGGTGGAGCACCGATCAGGCGGGAAACGGTGTGCTTCTCCTGAAACTCGGACATGTTGATGGTGGTGATGAAACGGTCGCCGCCGTACAGCAGGTCGGCGAGTGCCAGGGCGGTTTCGGTCTTGCCGACGCCGCTCGGGCCGACCAGCAGGAACACGCCGACCGGTGCGTCAGGCTTGTTCAGGCCGGCAGCGGTGGCGCGCATCGAGCGATCCAAGGCGTGCACGGCTTGTTCCTGACCCCGGATGCGGGTGCGCAGGTCGGTGGCGAAGCTGGCGACCTTGGCGTTGTGCTCTCGGGCCAGTTGCGCCAGCGGCACGCCGGTCCAGGCGCTGATCACTTCGGCCACCAGACGCGGGCAGACTTCGAAGCTGACCAGACGCTCCTTGACCTGAGCGGCGGTCAGCGCGCTGTGAGTTTCGTTGAGTTGTGCTTCCAGCGCTTCGACGCTAAGAGCTTCGTCAACTTCGGCGGCGTGGGTTTCGATCACGGTGCCTTCGGCGTCTTCTTCAACGGTCACCACCGGCTCGACCGCAGCGGCTTCACGGGCCTTGGCCAGTTGCTGGCGCAGTTCCAGCAGGCGCTCGGCCAGTTGTTTCTGCTCGGTCCACAGGGTTTCCAGTGCGACCCTTTCCACTTCGGCTTCGTCCAGACGCGCTTCCAGTGCCTCCAGCGCTTCGTGATCGATCAGCAGACCGGCTTCGGCATCGCGGCGCAGGGCCTGACGCTGACGGCCACCTTCAGCCAGCTCGCCACGCAGGCGTTCCAGGCTTTCCGGGGCAGCGGCGAGGCTGATGCGAACGCGGGCGCACGCGGTGTCGAGAACGTCGACGGCTTTGTCCGGCAGCTGGCGACCGGCCAGATAGCGGGCGGACAACTCAGCGGCGGACACCACCGCGTCATCGCGCAGGTAGATGCCATGACTCTTCTCGTAGACCTGAGCCAGGCCACGCAGGATGGTCACCGCTTCGCTCACGGTCGGTTCGTGCAGTTGAACCGGCTGGAAACGACGGGCCAGCGCCGGGTCTTTCTCAAAGTATTTCTTGTACTCGGCCCAGGTGGTCGCGGCGATGGTGCGCAGTTCACCGCGAGCCAGTGCCGGTTTTAGCAGGTTGGCCGCGTCGGAACCGCCGGCATTGCCGCCGGCGCCGATCAGGGTGTGGGCTTCGTCGATGAACAGGATGATCGGTTTCGGCGAGGCTTTGACCTCGTCGATCACGCCTTTCAGACGACGTTCGAATTCACCTTTGACGCTGGCGCCGGCCTGCAACAGGCCCATGTCCAGCGACAGCAGCTCGACGCCCTTGAGCACTTGCGGCACTTCACCGGCAGCGATGCGCGAGGCCAGGCCTTCGACGATGGCGGTTTTACCGACACCGGCCTCACCGACCACGATCGGGTTGTTCTTGCGGCGACGGGCAAGGATGTCGACCATCTGGCGGATCGCGCCATCGCGGCACAGCACCGGGTCGAGTTTGCCGTCGCGGGCCTGTTGGGTCAGGTTGTGAGTGAAGCGCTCCAACAGCGATTCGCCCTGGGCGGCCGGTTTACCGTTGGCCGCTGCCTGGGGCTGTTGCGACAGCGCAAATTCCTTCAGGCGATCGATGTTCAGTTTGGCGAGCAACGGCTGGTAGCGGCTGCCGGCGTAGCGCATCGGGTTGCGCAGCAGCGCGAGGATCAGCGCCGCGTCTTCGACCGAGGTCTGGCCCAGCTCAAGGTTGGCCACCAGCAGTGCGTCTTGCAGCCACTGCACCAGTTCCGGGGCGAACACCGGGTTGCGCGAAGCGCTGTGCTCGACCCGCGATTGCAGCGCCGCGCTCAGTTCGCCAGCGTCAACGTCGGCATCCTGCAGCGCGCGGGAGAGCAGCCCGTTCGGGCGCTCCAGCAGGCCGAGCAGCAAGTCTTCGACCAGAATCTTGCTGCCGCCACGGGCCACGCAGCGCTCGGCCGAACGCTCCAGATCGCGACGGGTTTCGGCGTCCAGCGCCTGGATGAGTTGTTGCAGGTCTACGTTGATCATGGCTCACGTCCTTAATGAATTTTGCTGCCCAGGGTCACTACGCCGTCTGCTTTTTCGCAGCCCAGCCAACTGGTCCAACCCAGGCGACAGTCGTTCTTCTCGCCAATGCGCAGTTCGCGGATTTCTTCCGGGCGCAGCACCAGGCGAATGTCGTAATCGAGCGGGTCACGCAAGGTGAACCGCACCAGCGCGCAGAGCGGCTGATAACCGAAACCGATCGGCAGGAATTCGTGGAATCGCTCCCAGTCGAGTTCGGTGATGTGAATGCGGAATTTGCCGCTGCGATCGCGCACGCGTTCGCCCAGCACCAGGTCTTCACCCAGTACGCTGTTGGCGAAGCCGAGGCGGTTGCGCTGTTCTTCGAGGATTTCCACGCGGCGCTCGATGCACTGCTCGATGACAAGGTCTTCGTGCTTGAAGTAGTAACGCAGCACCGCTTCGATCAGCGCCGCCGAGTGCGCCCGCAGGCTAAGCAGGCCGAGGTACGGCAGCAGGCGCTTCCAGTTCAGTTCCTTGGCCTTGCGAATCTCGTCGCCACCGAGGCCGATCAGGGCGAACAGTTGCGACGAAAACGGGTCGACCGCGCCGCTCTGGAAGCTCGCGCGATAGCGGTACTTGCGCCAGATCGGCAGCATCAGCCGTTGCAGGCGATGGTGGAACAGGTCGAGGAAATTGCGCGTCGGGTTGCCGTCTTCGCTGTCGCCCAGGGCTTGTTCGCCATAGAACGCCGGCAGCGGTGAACCGGAACCGACCAGGCCGATCAGGTTGAACCGCAGGCGCGCGCGCATCTGTCCGTGCTCTTCGAAAAACTCCACGCGATCGACGTCGCTGCGCGGAAATCCGAGGCTCGGGTTGGCCTGGAATTCCAGCTGGTCGTACAGGTCGTCTTCGCTCAGGTACGGGTGCGCATCGCGCAGCCGGTCGATCACCAGCAGCACGGCCTGAAACAGCGAGTACTCGCGTATTACCTTCGTCAGCCCGCTTAAAGCAGGGGCTGCAGGCCCATACGTGGTGTCCATTGGTACACCTCTCCCTGTGTGCTTTTTACCCGCAGCTCATGGAATGAATTGAGACTGGCGTAAAGCGCGAAAAACTCATTGAGAACCGAGGCGAAGACGAACAGGTCGCCTTCGCCGATATACCCTTCCGGGTCGATGGTCAGTTCGGTGCGCAAACCGCGTACCGGCAGACCACGGTGCAAGCGGTCCACGTGGTGATGCTTGATGTGCTTGAGGCCGCCCAGCAGACGTTTGCTGACCTTCTCCGCGTGCTGGTCGTAGTAGCGCGGCAGGTCGTAGGTTTCGAGAATCACCTTCAATGCATTGACGTCGGCCAGCGACAGATAGTTAAGCGACATGTTGCTGATCAGCTTCCACAGGAAGTCACGGTTCAGCGGTGGCGCAAAACTGGAAGTGGCCGGGGTGATGTTGCGGAAACTCAGGAACTCCGGGGTCTCTTCGCAGGCCATGCAGATCTGCCCGAGCTTGAGTTTGCGCGGCAGGTTCTGGTTGGTGCAGACCAGCTCGATCGACAGGGTTTCATGGGCTTCGGTGTGGCGGATACCGAAGCTCAGGTAAGTGTCGAGGCCGTCGTGCAGCAGCGACGAACGCTGGCGGATGCTGTAATGCGGACGGCTGTTGGGCACGTCGAAACTCGGGTCGTGCTCGAAGGATTCGAACGGCACGTACTCCTGATAACCGAGACCGCCGGGCTTCCAGCCGGTCACGGTTTCCACCGAGAACACGCCGCAGTTTTCCAGATCGTATTCGGCCGGCAGCAGCAGGTATTCGTCCTGTTTGCCGTCGAGACGGATCGGCAGTGCGTCGTGCTTGAACAGGTTGACTATCGGTGTGCAGAACAGCTTCACGTTATCCAGGGTCGGACGCATGCGCATGATGCCGCTCTTGCGGATGTCGAAGCGCAATTCCAGGCCACGCATCTGCTTGAGCGTGTCTTCCGGCAGCGCCTTGAGAATGTCCAGGCCGTGGACATCGACGAACAGGAATTTGTCCTGGAAGGCGAAGTATTCCTGCAGGTAGCGATAGCCCCGGAAGGTGTTCAGCGGATACGGGATCAGCGCTTCTTCTTCGGCAAAGCCCACCGGTTTCACCCGATCGCCCGGAATCTTGAACGCCATCGGCTTGCCGCTCACGCCATCGATCGGCTTGCCGGCGCCGTCGAGCGGGATCAGTTCGATGCCGTCGAGGTTGCGCAGCAGGCTCAGGTAGAGCATCTGGCTGATGTAGCGCTCGCCGGCAAAGTGCAGGCGCAGTTTGCTCAGCTCCAGCTCGCCGAGGTGGCCGTCGGCACTCATCTCCAGGCGCAGGCTGAGCAGCGAACCGTCGCCCTTCACCGAGTAGTTCAGCGCGGCCAGATCCAGCGCCATGACTTCGGTCGGGTAGCAGGTGCGAAAGCGGCAACGCACGTCTTCGATCGGCACGCTCTCGATCGGCGTATCACGCTCGACCTTCAGCGCCGGCCCGGAACGCTTGAGCGGGTCGAACTGCAGAATGCTGAACGCCGGCAGCGGGCGCATGTAGTTCGGCCACAACAACTGCATCAGGGAATGGCTGAGCTCCGGCAACTCGTCATCGAGCTTCTGGCGCAGCCGCCCGGTCAGAAACGCAAAGCCTTCAAGCAACCGCTCCACATCCGGATCCCGCCCGGCCTGCCCCAGGAACGGCGCCAACGCCGGGCTACGCTCGGCGAAACGGCGGCCCAGTTGGCGCAGTGCGGTGAGTTCGCTTTGGTAGTAGTGGTTAAAGGACACGGGTTACCTGCCTGGTAGTGGAACTCATCAAAAAAATATCCTGTAGAGCGCAACCGTCACGCCGGCGCAGAAGTAACCGGCGATCAGGAGGTACGGCACAAGCAGGATCCAGCCATAGGCCATGAAAGCATTGTCGAACGGCCCGATGACCAGGCTGCACAAGCCATAAAGCATCCAGGGCACCGCGTAGAAAGGGATGATCTTCAACGGCGCCAGCCAGACCATTCGCAGCGCCTGCTGCTCATTGCGGCTCTTCGCGGTTCGCGATACCCACAGCGCAAATAACAACAGTCCGGGCATGCCAAACCACAACAGATACACCCAGTGGGTCTCGGACGAATCGAATGTCGAATAATCGCCAATCCACAGGCCATAGGATGAAAACGCCAGCATGGCCAAGAATGGCGTCCACAAGGCACCCATGAAAAAACTCAGCTGCGCGCGGCTGAGGATGGGCATCTGGTTCGATACACCGATCACGGGCAGGTCCTCATCTTCGAAAGCACGTTCTGCGAAGCAATCGCAGGCATTGCCTGCCGCATCAACGCGCGCTTTTCCAGGCGCAGCTCAATGAGCTGCGTGGCCAGAATCGCCAGCAACGTCACCCCGCCCTGAGCCACGGTGTAGAACAGCGCCCGCAACGGGTTGTCGGGCACCATCATGAATAGAATCCAGGCAACCATTAGTGTGAGCAGGCCGAGCTTGGCCCACAGTTTCGGGATAATCGCGGCCAGCGCGTTCACCCCGAAAAAGATGTAAATGAACATGTAGTGAGCAATACCGATCGCCACCCCACGGGTAGTAAATCCGCCGTTAAACGCCTTGTAGGCCACAACGACTGCGTTGTTCAGAAATACGTAGGCCACGCATCCCACCGCGTGAATCACCAGACACAGAGCAAGGCGCACGTAGATATTCATTGCTGCGCAATTCCCTGTTTTTGCGACGTGATCGCGACGCCCGTGTACAGATAGAGCTCGACGCCATCGTAGCCGCCGACAGCTGCGGCGCTGAGCGGATAACTGTCCCGTGTGCCATAACGAATCCAACCTTCGGTCCACATTCCACCACCCTCGTGGCGGATCTCAACGTAGTAGTCCGGTGCCTCGCTCCTGGTAATTTCAACGAATACCCCGCCATCTTCGGCACCGATCCACAGAGCATTGGGATGGGCGAACAGCTTGGGCTCGGTGGAGTGTTCCATTCGCAACAGCAACGCAAGGCCGATCAGAATCGCCAGCAAACCGACCGAGCTGAGAAAAGCTACAAGGCATTGCCAGGCACTGAGCTTCTTGGAGCCGATCCGAAAAAAGCGCTTCATGGGCAGAAAGCCCCGTTATCGACCGTCCATGAGCGAACACCCCTTTCTTCTATTTTTTCTATGCTCGCCAAGGCTTTTCGTAATGTCTGCGCGTCGATGGTTTTAGTCGCGGCCGGACTTTTAAGCTTCAGGCTGTATCGGTCGCTGATCTGACCTGATACGTCTTCGCCGAAGGATTGATAGTTGGCGACGGAGCTGCGCTCATTCGGAGCCAACGTGAAGCTGCGTGGTTGATCGTCGTAGTTGGAGTCGTTTGCCAACGTCAGCTCCAGCGGTACTCCACAAGTGTTCTGCAGGTACACGTCATTGCGATAGACCCGTTGAGCAGCGCAGGCAGTCAACGTGGCCAAAAACGCGAAAGGCCCGGACCAGCCCAACATGCACATGATTCCTGACAGCTTCATGGGCAGATCGAAGCCTCACGGATCGTCCACTCGCGCTGGGTTCCTTCAGTAACTTTCTCGACAACTGCCAGGCGCTGTTTCAACTGAGTGGCGTCAATGGATTTACTGCCCGCAGCGTCGTCGATGGTCAGCTGATAGTTGCTCGGGATCTGTTCGATCACGTCTTCACCGTACGAGGCAAAACTCGCCACGAGCGCACGAGCGCCTGCTGCAACTGTCAGGTTGCGATCCAGTGAGTGCATGTTTGAGCTATTGGAAACCTTCATCTCGAGTGGCTGGCCACAACGGTTCTCCATGTACACATGGTTGTTGTAGACCTGCTGCGCCGCACAGCCGTACAAGGAAACAAACAGCAGGATGAAACCGGCGAACCTAGTCATTGAATTCAACCCTGGCCAGCCAAAGCAGGCTTTTCACGTCCTGTTCAGAAGCGGCCATGCGCTTCTGCAGGTTGGTGGACGTCTGGGTGTAGCTGCTGAAGTAATGCATGACATCCACCTCACCCGTGCTCGGTGTCGGGTGGTTTGCCTTGGGGTTTTGCATCAACGTTGAGGTTTCTTTGTGCGTCCACGAGTAGTTCGGGATCAGCCCACCACCGTATTCGTTGAGAATCAGATGCCCGAATTCATGGGCCGAGGTCTCTTTGAACTCTTCCTGCGCATAGTTGGCAGCATCCGCAGCCGTAAGGCCTTGACGCTTGACGAGTTGGTCAAAGGCGTAGCCAGCGTTGTGGTAAACCTTACGGGCAATTGCCAGGCTGGTCGAACGACCGAAGTCCGCTGACAACGAGTCAATCAACGGGAAGTTCCCGGCCTTTGGCTCGACGTTGACCTCGGCCTTGACCGTGACTTTGTAGACCCCTTTGCTGGTCGCGATTCCTTCGGCAATGCCACCACCGCGCGAACCATTGCGTGACCAATACAATTCGATGCCCTCCTTGGCCCAACCCAGCAAAGTGCTGAACGGCGTAGGCACCAGGCCAGGCGTGGAACCAGTGCTGCCACCCTCCGAGAAGCTCGGGCGCAGCGTCACTTCCACGGTCTTGGCATTGCGATCAATACGCGCATCGACCCACTTCACCTCTTCAGCCGAACAAGTGAGCTTCACTTCGGTGACTTGCTGCTTGCCCGCTCCGGTCGCGGTCAGACGAACTTTGAGGTTCGGGCTTTTCAGGATTTTGGTGTCGAGGATGCCGGCAGTGTCGTACCCATCCCATTGCCACGGGTGCTTGCCAGGGTGCAAGAACGGGGCGGTATTGGCTTCGGTGTAGACCGGCTTTTCGCCGTCCAGCACTTCCAGCTTCACACTGTCTGCCGCGTCCATCCGGTTCTCGACGACGAAGTCGACCAGTTCGCGGTTTTTCGATGTTCCGGACTTCAGTTCATCGAAGTCCGGTATTTCCAGCGGGGTCAAAACCGAGTTGCCACCCGACTTCAGACCCAGTCGGTATTCCAGAGCAGCGGCGACCGCCAGGGCAGCAAGCCCCGAAAACGGTGCAGGCGTATGCGAATTCCCGATGATTACCGTCCCGGAGCCGGCAGTGACCTTGTTGCCATGGGCCCCGACTGAACCTACGGTGGCGGCCGGCTTGCCATTGATCAGAACCGTGGTCGCAAGGTCGCCGACCAATGCACTGCCACACGCCGAGGCATCGCCCTGGCGGGCCGCTGGCAGGCCGTCGAAGAACACGTCGCCGGAACCGGCGGCGATCGGGTTGGTGCCGTGGCCGGGGAGCGGGCAAGCGGTGGGGTCGGATACGCGTGCTGCAGGTTTGCCAGACATCGGGGTTCTCCTTAGTT
>Ga0207713_1003567_pt1 | contig 10513 bp, 10 predicted proteins | sample KBSS64metaG_FD_184404 | JGI IMG/M metagenome (GOLD analysis project Ga0207713, IMG submission 184404) | Switchgrass rhizosphere microbial communities from Kellogg Biological Station, Michigan, USA - KBS S6-4 metaG (SPAdes) (version 2) | ecosystem: Host-associated > Plants > Roots > Rhizosphere >...
GTCAGCTCGTCCAGGGAAATGATGCCGAAGAATTGTTCAGCGAACAGCGCCACTTGTGGCAGTGCCTGTTCACTGATGTGCTGCGCCAGTGCCGCTTGCAGTTGGTGCTGGAAGTCGGCTTTGCTGGCTGCGGTGAAGAACGCCATCTGTGGTACTCCGCTTGGGCTTGTTATTGATGGAAAGCGTCGCGTGCAAAACCCCTTTCGGGGCGTTCCGTCGCCCTGTTCCTGAATCTCGGGCAGAGGAAACAGGGTGACAGGTGGGTGAAGCTGGACGAGACACTCAGGTCACATTCACCTTCCATGAATGGGCATCTGCAAAAACGACTGCCGGGCGCCGCTCGCGGGGCCATGGCAATGCCTTTACGGGTGCTCATCCGTTGCGCAGCTTAATGGGTGCGACAATGTGTCTGCTTGCGGTGCTGCGACATATTCGGTCATTGGCACGTAAACAAAGGCCTGCGCATCGGTAAACACTAGCATTCATGGGGCGGAACGCCGGTCTGAATGCCCGTTTTTACGGTACAGGCGTGCCAGGAATGACCATTGATCTGTGTCGCGTTCACGACACATCCTCTGACACTCTCACATGCAGAAATTCCCGGGGGCTGGCAGAATCGCGCCCAATTGCGACCAACACCCCCGCCGAGGCAGGAATTCCCCATGCAAATGACCACCGCCCTTTTGATCGTCAACCCGTGCGACGACGAAGAAGACAACATGGCCATGCTCTGCTGCCACAGCGACAAGGGCGACATGTTCCTGATGAGCCGCTATCCGGACGAGGACGAGCTGGAGATCACCCTGGATGGCGAGCCGTCGACCCTTGATGGCGTCAAGGTCACCCTGAGCAAGACTCTGCTGAAGATCGAAATCGCCGCGGCGGATGCCGATGCGTTGAACGGGGACGATGTGCTGGAAATCACCTTCAATCCGGACATGGTGGATCTGGCTGAGGTTGAGGAAACCCTGAAGAACATTCTTGATGGTACTGGCACCTATATCAGCCAGATTTGATGGCGTCTGGGCCGGCCCTTTCGCGAGTGAAAGGGCCCGAAAGCACACCGCACCTCCCCCGCCCTACAAAATTCCAACAATTGCCCCGGTCATTTCCCGCACTTTGCGCAAAATGCCGTTAGTCGCCACCCCCTGCGATGGATTAAAGTAACGCCCCCAGCCCCGGCGTTATCCGAACGCCTGTGGCCACCCTTTCCAGGAACAGTCATCGATGGAACATCGTGAAGCGCTGCTGGCGCTGCGAACCTTTCTTTCAACGCAGATTCTCGGCCAGGAAAAACTCATCGAGCGCTTGCTCATCGCCCTGCTCGCCGACGGCCACATGCTGGTCGAAGGCGCTCCAGGTCTGGCCAAGACCAAAGCGATCAAAGAGCTCGCCGAGGGCATCGAAGCCCAGTTCCATCGCATCCAGTTCACCCCGGACCTGCTGCCGGCCGACATCACCGGCACCGAGATCTATCGCCCGGAAACCGGCAGCTTCGTGTTCCAGCAAGGCCCTATCTTCCACAACCTGGTGCTGGCGGACGAAATCAACCGCGCCCCGGCCAAGGTTCAGTCGGCGTTGCTCGAAGCGATGGCCGAACGTCAGGTCAGTGTCGGGCGTAGCACTTACGAGTTATCGCCGCTGTTTCTGGTGATGGCCACGCAGAACCCGATCGAACAGGAAGGCACCTATCCGCTGCCCGAAGCCCAGCTCGACCGCTTTCTGATGCACGTGAAAATGGGCTTCCCCGACGCTGCCGTCGAACGCCGGATCCTGCAACAGGCCCGGGGCGAAGCCCTGAACGGCGAAACCAAGCCCGAGCGCCGGGTCAGCCAGCAGGCGATCTTCGCCGCGCGCAAGGAAATCCTTGGCCTGTACATGGCCGACGCGGTGGAGGAGTACCTGGTGCAACTGGTCATGGCCACGCGCAACCCGGCCAAGTTCGACCCGGAAATGGCCGAGTGGATCGCCTACGGCGCCAGCCCGCGTGGTTCCATTGCCCTCGACCGCTGCGCCCGCGCCCACGCGTGGCTGGCCGGTCGCGACTTCGTCAGCCCGGAAGACATCCAGGCCGTGCTGTTCGACGTGCTGCGTCACCGCATCATTCTGTCGTTCGAAGCCGAAGCCGCTGGCATCGACCAGGATCGGGTGGTGCAACGGATTCTCGACGTCGTAGCCGTCGCTTGACCCCGATGAACGCCTCCCTGCCGTCCGAACCGGGCATCCGCATCAGCCTCGCCGAGCTGATCGAGATGCGTCACCGCGTGCGCGAAGTGCAGCTGTTTTCGACGCCGAGCCAGCGCAGCCCGCTGATCGGCCTGCACCACTCGAAATTCCGTGGTCGCGGCGTCGACTTCGATCAGGTGCGGGTCTATCAGGCCGGCGACGACGTGCGCACCATCGACTGGCGCGTGACCGCACGGACTCAGGAACCGCACACCAAACTGTTTCATGAGGAACGCGAACGGCCGATTTTCATCATGGTCGAGCAGAGTACGCGGCTGTTCTTCGGCTCCGGGCTGATGTTCAAGTCGGTGCTCGCGGCGCAGGCTGCGGCGCTGATCGGCTGGGCGGCGCTGGGTCACAACGACCGGGTTGGCGGACTGGTGTTCGGCGACAACGAGCACTACGAAATCAAACCGCGCCGCAGCAAGCAAAGCCTGCTGCAACTGCTCAACCGCCTGGTGAAGGTCAACCAGTCGCTGCACAGCGAGCGGGAGCCGGATCGCGATGCGTTCGGCGTAGCGCTGCGCCGGGCCCGCGAAGTGCTGCGACCGGGCAGTCTGGTGATCGTGATCTGCGATGAGCGCGCACTGTCCGACAGCGCCGAACAGCAATTGAGCCTGTTGTCGCGCCATTGCGATCTGCTGATGCTGCCGCTGTCCGATCCGCTGGATCACGCCCTGCCCGCTGCCGGGCTGCTGAGATTCGCCGAGCGCGGCGCGCAGCTGGAACTCGACACCCTGAATTTCGACCTGCGCCAGACCTACCGCGCCCAGGCCGAAGCGCGGATCGCCCGCTGGGAATTGCTCGCGCAGAAGCTGCGAGTGCTGCTGATGCCGCTGAGCACTCAGAGCGAAATGGTCGAGCAGATGCGCGAATTCCTTAACCCGCAACGTCCGGGGAAAGGTCGATGAACGGCCTCGAACAACTGCAACCGCTGATATCCCCGCCACCGATTGCCTTCTGGCCGCCGGCACCGGGCTGGTGGCTGCTGCTTTTGCTGTTGCCGGTGATTGGTTTTGCAGTCTGGCGGCTGCGGCGTTTCATTCCGATCAAGAAAAAACCGGTCGTGCGCGCCGAGCTGCCGCTCGACCCGGTGCGCATCGCCGCACTCGCCGAACTGGCGCAGATGCCCAAACCCTACGACGGCGCGCCAGCCGGGGCCTGGCTGCAGCAGCTCAACGGCCTGCTCAAGCGCCTGTGCCGCAACCACTATCCCTACAGCCAGAGCCACACCCTCAACGGCCGCAAATGGCTGGCGTTTCTCGACAACCGTTGCCCCGCCGCCGGCCTGACCCGCTGGATGGTGCTCGTCGAAGGCGCCTACAAACCCGAGTGCAAGCTCGACGACAAAGCCATCGCCGGCCTGACCCAGGCAGTCGACACCTGGATCCGCAAACATGTTTGAGTTCGCCTGGCCGTGGATTTTCCTGCTGTTGCCGCTGCCGTGGCTGATGCGCCTGGTGCTGCCGGTGGCCGACAGCGGCGAGCCAGCGTTGAAAGTGAGTTTCCTGGGTGACCTGGAAGGCCTCGCTCGCCGTCGCGCCCGGGCCAACCTGCCAGCGTGGCGCCAGCAGGCACCGTTCATGCTGCTGTGGTTGTTTCTGCTGATCGCCGCCGCACGCCCGCAATGGCTCGGCGAACCGCTGCCGATTGCCGCCAGCGGCCGTGATCTGCTGGTGGCGGTGGACGTGTCCGGCTCGATGGATTTCCCGGACATGCAATGGAACGACGAAGACGTCAGTCGCCTGTCGCTGGTCCAGCATTTGCTTGGAGATTTTCTGGAAAGCCGCGATGGCGACCGCGTCGGTCTGATCCTGTTCGGCAGCCAGGCTTATCTGCAAGCGCCGCTGACGTTTGACCGGCGCACCGTTCGGGTCTGGCTCGATGAGGCGCGGATCGGTATCGCCGGCAAGAACACCGCCATCGGTGACGCCATCGGCCTGGCCCTGAAGCGCCTGCGCATGCGTCCGGCCCAAAGTCGGGTGCTGATTCTGGTTACCGACGGCGCCAACAATGGCGGCGAAATCGACCCGCTGACCGCCGCAAAACTGGCCGCCAGCGAAGGCGTGAAGATCTACCCGATCGGCATCGGCGCCGATCCCGAAGAAAGCGGCGCCACGGCATTGCTTGGCGGCAACCCGACCCTCGATCTCGACGAACCGGCACTCAAGGCCATCGCCGAGGTCACTGGCGGGCGTTACTTCCGCGCCCGCGACGGTAAGCAGCTGCAAGCGATCAAGGACACCCTCGATCAGCTCGAACCGGTGACTCAGCAACCGACTCAGGCCCGTCCGGCGCAGGCGTTGTATCAGTGGCCTCTGGCGTTCGCGCTGCTACTGAGCATTTTGCTGGTGGCCCGTGTGTTGTGGCCGGACAACCCGCTGCAACGGCTGTTCACCAAGGAACTGTATTTGCAAAGCCCCCTGCCTGACTGGCGCGAGCGCCTCAAGCGCCTGCGTTTGCGGAGGCGCCGATGATCGCCCTCTGGCCGCACTGGTTCCGTCCCTGGTGGCTGTTGCTGCTGCCGTTGCTCGGCTGGCTGATCTGGCAGCTCTGGCACCGGCAGAAACGTGCTGGTCGCTGGCAGATGATTCTACCGCCGGCCTTCCACGCCACCCTGCTCAGTGGCGGCAGTGGTCGTGACAGCAAGTTGCCTTGGGTCGCCCTGAGCGTGGCCTGGCTGCTGACGATCCTGGCGCTGCTCGGGCCGAGCTGGGAACGGGTCGAACAGACCAGCCAGAAACCCGCCGACCCGTTGGTGGTGGTTTTGGAACTGACCCCGGAAATGCTCGCCACCGATTCGCCGCCAACGCGACTGGAACAGGCCCGGCGCAAGCTGTTCGACCTGCTGAAAGTGCGCAGCGACGCGCAGACCGCCATCGTCGTTTACGCCGGCAGCGCCCATACGCTGGTGCCGCTGTCGGATGACCTGGCGACCAGCCGCAATCTGCTCGACGCGCTCAAACCTTCGCTGATGCCGGAAAGCGGCCATCGCGCCGATCTGGCGGTGAGCAAGGCGCTGGCGTTACTCAAGCAGGGTGCGTTGGGCCAGGGGCGGATTTTGCTGATTGGCTCTTCGCTGTCGGAAGAAGAACGCCAGGGCATTCGTCATGCGCTGGGCGGCCAATCGGCGCAGTTGTTGATGCTCGGTGTCGGCACCGCCGAGGGCGCGCCGATTGCGCAGGAGGACGGCAGTTTCCTCAAGGATGCCCAGGGCGCGATCCGGGTGCCGCAACTTGACAGTCCGGGCCTCGGCGCATTCCTCAGCGCGGTCGGTGGCGAGTACCGCAGCGCACGGCTGGATGAATCCGATCTGGGCGACCTCGGCCTGCTCGATGGCCCGCGCAGCCTGCGCGACGATGGCCAGACCGTACGCCTCGACACCTGGGCCGATCAGGGTTACTGGCTGCTGTTGCCGCTGTTGTTGCTCGCCGCGTGCGCCGGGCGGCGTGGCTGGCTGTTCTGCCTGCCGCTGCTGCTGGCATTGCCGCAACCGAGCTATGCCTTCGACTTCGAAGACCTGTGGCTGCGTCCCGATCAGCAAGGCCTGCACCTGCTCAAACAGAAGCGCCCGGCCGAAGCGGCGAAGCATTTCGAGGATCCGCAATGGCAAGGGGTGGCGTTGTACGAGGCCGGCGACTACAGTGGCGCCGCTCAGCGTTTCGCCGAGGGCAATGACGCCCACGCCCACTACAATCGTGGCAACGCCCTGGCCAAAAGCGGCGAGCTGGAAGCGGCGCTGGATGCCTATGAACAGGCTCTGGAACGCCAACCGGATCTGCGCCCGGCGCTGACCAACAAGGCGCTGGTGGAAAACCTGCTCAAACAGAAGAACGCCCCGCCGCCGGCCGAACCGCAAGACAAACCGGCGCAGCCAAACCTACCGGGCGATGAACCACCGCCAGCGACCGCTCCGCCGCCAGCGGTCAAAAGCGAAACCCCTAGCGAGCCGCAAACCGGCGAGTCCGCCAGCGAGCCGCCGCCGACCACCCCGCCGCTGCCGGGTGCCAACGAGCTGCCGGACAGCGAACCGGGCAAGGAACAGAACAACCCGCCGCTGCTGCGCCCCAATGAGGACAACCTCGAAGGCGAGCAACAGCAGGCGCTGGAACAATGGCTGGGCAAGATCCCGGATGATCCGGGCGAACTGCTGCGACGCAAATTCTGGTACGAACAGCAACAACATCAGGATCAGGAAAACATTCGATGACCCGTTTCACCGCTCTCTTGCTGCCCCTGCTGATCTGCACGGCCACCGCCCAGGCGGCCGAGCTGACGGCCAGCGTGGATCGCAGTCGCCTGAACTCCGGCGAGACGGTCGAACTCACCCTCGAATCCAACGACGTCACGCAGTTCGGCAAACCGGACCTGAGCCCGCTGGAGCCGCTGTTCGAAGTGCGCGGCACGCGGCAGGTCAACCAGTTGAACACCCTCAACGAAGACAACCGCGCCACTACTCGCTGGATCATCACGTTGCTGCCCAAGCAGAACGGCAGCGTTGAAATCCCGCCGCTGAAACTGGGCGACGTCGAGAGCCAGCCGATCACCGTACAAGTGATCGAGAGCGACACCCGCGAAGAGAACAACGCCCGCGAACCGGTGTTCATCGAGGCCAGCCTCGACCAGACCAGCGTTTACGTGCAGGCCCAGGCCATCCTGACTTTGCGCATCTACCATTCGGTGTCGCTGTACGACGACAGCAGCCTGACGCCGTTGCAGATCGCCGATGCGCGCATCGAGCAACTGGGCGACATGCGCACTTACGAAAAAGACATCAACGGTGTGCGCCATGGCGTGATCGAGATGCGCTACGCGATCTATCCGCAGCACAGCGGCTTGCTGAGCATCGCCCCGCAGACGTTCAGCGCCACACTGGTCGATACCCAGCCCTCGCAGGACGCCACGGCGCAGGGGCCGAAACCGGGCAAACTGATGCACATCAGCTCCGCCGCGACTTCGCTGACGGTCAAACCCAAACCGATGACCTACCCCAGTGATGCGCCGTGGCTGCCGGCCCGCAGCCTGAGCCTGAGCGAAAGCTGGAACCCGGAGCCGGAACACACTCAGGTCGGCGATTCCCTGACCCGCAGCCTGACCCTCAAGGTCGAAGGCTTGGCCAGTTCACAACTGCCCGCCCTGCCCGCCACCGAAGCCAACGGCCTGCGCCGCTACCCGGATCAACCGGTGCTGAACAACCAGAGCAGCGACCGCGGCCTGATCGGCAGCCGCGAAGAACGCGAAGCGCTGGTGCCGAGCCGCAGCGGCTCGATCGAGTTACCAACGGTGGACGTGGTCTGGTGGAACACCTTCGAAGATCACCTGGAACACACCAGCCTGCCGGCGCGCACCCTGCAGGTGGCGAACAACCCGAGCCTGCAAGTCGACACCCCGGCCGGCAACGCGCAACCGCTCAGCGCCGCCGACAGCGAAGCCTTGTGGTGGTGGAAACTCAGCACGTTCGTTCTCGCCTGCACCACCCTGCTCGGCTTCGGCCTGTGGTGGCGTGCCCGCTGGCAACCGGCGATCCTGCGCGCCGCGCAAACCGGCCCGAGCCCGCGCACCCTGCTCGACGACATCAAACGCGCCAGCCAGGCCAACGACCCCCACGCCACCCGCCAGGCCCTCGACGCCTGGGCCCGTCAGCAGCCGGAAACACTGGCGGACATGGCGGCGCGGTTTGTGCCTCTGTCGGATGCGCTCGATGGGCTGAACGGCGCGCTGTACAGCGAGACCGGGCAGCATTGGCAGGGTGAGGATCTGTGGCGGGCGATCCGGACGATTCCGACCGCGGAGCGGGTGCAGGATCCGGTCGGGGATAGTGGGTTGCCGCCGCTTTATCCGAAGTAGGGTCGCGATAAACATTAGGTCGGGGGCTGCGCTTGAAAAGCCCCTGCAAAGATTACGTAGTGGATAAATGGCTAAACTCGAGTTTTGTCCACCCGGACACCTTCCTGTTTTATAGAAACCTCAGCTTCCAATAATCACTTCCGTCCTTTACCCAATATCGCTCTCTATCGGGAATCAGGAAACTGAAATCCACGCACTGAGCAATCCAGCCAGGGTATACGGATTCTTCGTGACAGCGGCCATAGTCCATATGCATGTATATTTTTCTGTCAAAGTTCACATAGAACTTAGGAAGCCGCGAAACAAAAATATTAGCCAACTTGAATTCGTCAACACTCAGCGCTTCACCCGACAAATAATGCTGCTCTATTCGCTCAAATAACTTCCCGTCGGGTTCAAACAGAGCATCCAGCTCCAGTGGAGAGAGAACCTTTCCCTCTGAAGCCTCGAGATACTGCGGAAAGTTGTCTGCAGTCAACCTCAGCGCCCCTCCTCTAAAACTCTTGCACGCCAGCTCATACTGCTCTTGCGTTATATCCCCGCTTTCCAGGTAGGCGCGATAATCTTTTTCCGCATCAAGGCAGAAATTATATTTCTCATCAACAACCCAGAAACAGCTACCGTGACATACAAAAAAACCAATACTTTTTTCGCCTTCCCAGAGACCATCACAAACTGCTTGATTCAATATCACTGCCCGAACCCTTTTAAGAATCCATCTTCATTCTTTTCTGTTGCGGAAATTTGTTATTCAAGTAAAGCCTATAACTTAAAGGTGCTGCCTCGATGAGAGCGGCAACATTATCGCCTCGAGCTGAGAAACAGTCGACTACGGACTCTACAAAGTAATAACGCTGTTCCGCCCCTTCACCCAGGCAAAGTTGAAAATCCTTAAAGAAAATCAAAAGACTTTGGAATGAGTGGGCAGACACCAATGCACTACCTAAAAGTTCATACGCTAAAATATAGTATGCATTTTTCACAACGCCCTGCGCGCCGCCCAGATCAGACAATGCCATCTCCAAGGATTCGATCGAGAGCAGACCCGAAGAGTTCAGCAACTGCAAAAATTCTTTAAAAAGATCATGAGGCAAACATTTAGTCGACATTCTCTCTCCCCCGAAAACCATTACTTTTTTTACCCGGGCGAGTCAGGCCCACACTTCCTGGAGATCAACTGGGACAAATTTATTTAATAACCACCCGCCTTTTTTACTCTTCGCCACATTTACAAATTTTCTGAAATAACTTCTAATTCATCCCAAAGTCTGGAAAGACCAATCCCTTCCATATAAGTCACGTAATCTACAAAACCGGGAAACGTAATCTTCTCGATCGAGTTGAAGCCGGCGGACTGCTCGAACAAAATTGATATCAATTTAGTGGCCAGATGGTAGATACCCGATGTATGGCCGTCAATTGAAGGATCAACGGCGATCGCCACCCCGACCTCCCGGACAAGCCTACCCGTCGCAATAATCTGTAAACTCTCCCCTCTTTCGCCGCCCTTCTCATTCCGGCGGCCACCACCTCTTTATATTGCGGAGTCAGCCTTGCGTCTGTTTCACACCTCCGACTGGCACCTTGGGCAGAACCTCCACGGGCAGGAGCGCGATTTCGAGCACGCCTGTTTTCTCGAGTGGCTGCTGCGCCAATTGAAGCTGGCGCAGCCGGACGTGCTGCTGATCGCCGGCGACATCTTCGACACGGTCAACCCGCCGGTCAAAGCCCAGGAACGCCTCTACGATTTCATCGTCAGCGCCCACGAACAACAGCCGTTGCTGACCATCGTGATGATCGCCGGCAACCACGATTCCGGCTCGCGGATCGAACTGCCGGCGCCGTTGATGCGGCGTTTGCGTACCCATGCGCTGGGCCGAGTGTTGTGGCTGGATGACGGGCAGCTGGATGCGGAACGTCTGCTGCTGCCGCTGCCGAATGCTTCCGGCGAGATCGCCGCGTGGTGCCTGGCGCTGCCGTTCCTGCGGCCTGCCGAAGTGACCGGCGCGCATCTGGGCGATAACTATTTGCGCGGGATCGGTCAGGTGCATGAATGGCTGATCGAAGCGGCGAACGCCAAACGCCAGCCGGGCCAGGCACTGGTCGCCATCAGCCATGCGCACATGGCCGGCGGCTCGGTGTCGGAAGACTCCGAGCGCAGCCTGATCATCGGCAACGCCGAAGCCCTGCCTGCCAGCCTGTTCGGGCCGAGCATCAGCTATGTCGCCCTCGGCCATTTGCACAAGCCGCAGAAGGTCAATGGCGAAGAAAGAATTCGCTACAGCGGCTCGCCGATCCCGTTATCGTTCTCGGAAATCGCCTATCAACATCAGATTCTCGACATCGTGCTCGACGGCGAAACCCTGGTCAGCGTCGAGCCAAAACTGATCCCTCGCGCGGTCAATCTGCAACGCCTCGGCCCTGCGCCGCTGGCCGAAAT
>Ga0207713_1003578_pt1 | contig 10490 bp, 9 predicted proteins | sample KBSS64metaG_FD_184404 | JGI IMG/M metagenome (GOLD analysis project Ga0207713, IMG submission 184404) | Switchgrass rhizosphere microbial communities from Kellogg Biological Station, Michigan, USA - KBS S6-4 metaG (SPAdes) (version 2) | ecosystem: Host-associated > Plants > Roots > Rhizosphere >...
AAGCCGGCACACCTGCTGCTGGACCTGTGCCACGGCATGCAGGACAAGCCGGGCATCGCCACCCGGGTAAGCGACGCGCAACTGCGCATCGTCGATGGGCGGACGCTGACCGGCGGGCGCCGCGTGCACCAATGGGCGAAGGGCCGCTACCTTTACTTCGCCATGCGCCTGTCGCGACCGTTCGCGAACGCGCAGCTCTATTCCGAGGACCAGCCGCTGGCGGCCGGCACGCGCCACGCCGATGGCAGCCACCTGAAAGTCGCGCTGCACTACCCCGACGCGGCCGACGCGCCGCTGCTGGTCAAGGTCGGCATCTCCGCGGTCAGCGCAGAGAACGCCCTGGCCAACCTCGACGCCGAACTGCCCGACTTCGATTTCGCGCGCGTGCACGCCGCCGCGGTGGCCGCGTGGGAGAAGGAACTGGCGCGGGTGCGCATCGACAGCGACGACGATGCACAGCAGCGCATCTTCTACACCGGCCTGTACCACAGCCTGCTCGCGCCCACCCTGTTCAGCGACACCGACGGCCGCTACCGCGGCATGGACCTGCAGGTGCACCAGGCGCCTGACGGCTACCACAACTACAGCACCTATTCGCTGTGGGACACCTACCGCGCCCTGCACCCCTTGCTGACCCTGGTGCAACCCGAACGCGTGCCCGACCTGGTGCAATGCCTGGTGCGCGGCGCCAACGAATGCCCGGACGGCGTCGGCATCTGGCCGCTGCAGGGCGTGGAGACCGGCTGCATGATCGGCTACCACTCCGCCGTGGTGCTGGCCGAAGCGCACGCCAAGGGCTTCACCGGCATCGACTACGCCGCCGCCTGGCCGGCCTACCGCAAGCGCGCGATGGACGACACCACGCACGGCCTGGGCGAGTACCGCAAACTGGGCTACATCCCCAGCGACGCCGTCGACGAAGCGGTCAGCCGCACCCTCGAATACGCCTACGACGACTGGGCGGTGGCGCACCTGGCGCAGGCCGCCGGCGCCGCCAAGGAGGCAAGCGCCCTGCGCGAACGCTCGCGCAACTACCGCAACGTGTTCAACCGCAAAAGCGGCTTCGTGCAGCCGCGGCTGAGCAACGGCGACTGGGCCGCCCCGTTCGATCCGCGCGCGATGGGCCACATCGCCAAATGGCGCGACTTCACCGAATCCAACGCCTGGCAGGCCACCTTCCTCAACCAGCACGACCTGTACGGCTACATGGAGCTGTTCGGCGGCCGCGACGGTTTCGTCGCCAAGCTCGACGAACTGTTCTCCACCAGCTCCGACCTGCCGGCCGACGCGCCGCCGGACATCGACGGTATGGTCGGCCAGTACGCGCACGGCAACGAACCCAGCCACCACGTGGCCTACCTGTTCGCCTATGCCGGGCAGCCGTACAAGACCCAGGCGATGGTGCGGCGGCTGCTGCGCGAGCAATACCACGACGCGCGCAACGGCCTGTCCGGCAACGAAGACTGCGGGCAGATGAGCGCCTGGTTCGTGCTCAGCGCACTGGGCTTCTACGCCGTGGACCCGGTCAGCGTCACCTACGTGCTCGGCAGCCCGCTGTTCAAGCGCGCCGACGTCGACGTCGGCAACGGCCGCACCCTCAGCATCGTCGCCCACGGCAACAGCGCCGCCAACGTCTACATCCAGCGCGCACGCTGGAACGGCAAGCCCTACACCCGCAGCTGGCTGCGCCACGCCGACCTCGCCGCCGGCGGCACCCTGGAACTGGAGATGGGCCCGAAGCCCAACCCCGCCTTCGGCGCGGCCAAGGAAGACCTCCCGCCCTCGTTCGTTTAGACGCACCGCTCCCCCTGTAGGAGCGGCTTCAGCCGCGACAGAGACTCTCCGGCAGCCCTCGGTCGCGGCTAAAGCCGCTCCTACAAAAACCAAAACCTCGCCCCGCCAGAGACCCCCACATGCTGCGCCACGCCCTGTCCGCCCTTGCCCTGTCGCTCCTGCTGTCCCTACCGGCATCCGCACAGCCAACACACGCAGCTAAACCCTGGCCCGCCTTCTCCACCCAAGGCGACCACTTCACCCGCGACGGCAAGCCCTACCAGATCATTTCCGGCGCCATCCACTTCCAGCGCATCCCGCGCGCCTACTGGAAGGACCGCCTTCAGAAAGCGCGCGCCATGGGCCTGAACACCGTGGAGACCTACGTGTTCTGGAACCTGGTCGAACCGCGCCAGGGCCAGTTCGACTTCAGCGGCAACAACGACCTGGCCGCCTTCATCGACGAAGCCGCCGCGCAAGGCCTCAACGTCATCCTGCGCCCCGGCCCCTACGTCTGCGCCGAATGGGAAGCCGGCGGCTACCCCGCCTGGCTGTTCGCCGAACCGGGCATGCGCGTGCGCAGCCAGGACCCGCGCTTCCTCGCCGCCAGCCAGGCCTACCTCGACGCCGTCGCCGCGCAGGTCAAGCCCAAGCTCAACCGCAACGGCGGCCCCATCATCGCCGTGCAGGTCGAGAACGAATACGGCTCCTACAACGACGACCACGCCTACATGCAGGCCAACCGCGCCATGTTCGTCAAGGCCGGCTTCGACCAGGCGCTGCTGTTCACCTCCGACGGCGCCGACGTGCTCGCCAACGGCACCCTGCCCGACACCCTGGCCGTGGTGAACTTCGGCCCCGGCGACGCCGAGAAAGCGTTCCAGACCCTGGCCAAGTTCCGCCCCGGCCAACCGCAGATGGTGGGCGAATACTGGGCCGGCTGGTTCGACCAGTGGGGCGAGAAACATGCCGCCACCGACGCCGCCAAGCAGGCCAGCGAATTCGAATGGATCCTGCGCCAGGGCCATTCCGCGAATCTCTACATGTTCGTCGGCGGCACCAGCTTCGGCTTCATGAACGGCGCCAACTTCCAGAAGAACGCCAGCGACCACTACGCCCCGCAGACCACCAGCTACGACTACGACGCCGTACTGGACGAAGCCGGCCGGCCCACGCCCAAGTTCGCCCTGTTCCGCGACGCCATCACCCGCGTCACCGGCGTGCAGCCGCCCGCGTTGCCCACCCCGATCCGCTTCGCCGAACTCCCGGCCACCCCGCTACGCGAATCGGCCTCACTGTGGGACAACCTGCCCGCGCCGGCCGCCACCACCGACACCCCGCAACCGATGGAGCGCTTCGGCCAGGCCTACGGCTACATCCTCTACCGCACCACCGTCACCGGCCCGCGCAAGGGCAGCCTGTACCTGGGCGAGGTGCGCGACTATGCCCGCGTCTACGTCGATCGCCAGTTGGCCGGCAGCGCCGAGCGCCGCCTGCAGCAAGTGGCCGTGGACGTGGACATCCCCGCCGGCACCCACACCATCGACGTGCTGGTGGAAAACGGCGGCCGCATCAACTACGGCGCCCACCTGGCCGACGGCCGCGCCGGGCTGATCGACCCGGTGCTGCTCGACGGCAAGCCGCTGACCGGCTGGCAGACCTTCCCGTTGCCGATGGACGATGCGAACACGATCACCGGCTGGACCACCGCCAAGGTCGACGGCCCCGCCTTCCACCGCGGCACCATCAAGATCGCCACGCCCACCGACACTTTCCTGGACATGCAGGCTTTCGGTAAGGGCTTCGCCTGGGCCAACGGCCATAACTTGGGCCGGCATTGGAACATCGGGCCGCAGCGGGCGTTGTATTTTCCGGCGCCGATGCAGCGGAAGGGCGAGAACAGTGTAATTGTGTTTGATCTGGATAGCGCGGCGGATGCGAACGTGCGTGGGGTTAAGGGGCAGGTTTGGAGTGCGCCCAGTAACTGACTTATCCGCGGAGCGCGTCGTTCGGTAAATCCGGATGGCGCGGGGTCAAACAACTTGTCTACAAATTAAGGTCGCCGGCGGTTCCGCCGAGCGGCCTTTAACTTGTGACGCCCGTCAATAAGTGATAGCGTCGGCCTTGTGCGGGATGCACTGGGGGAATGGCTGTGGGTTTAGCCGCAAGGATTAGGCGGCGGCTCGAACCACGAAATATCGAAGCTGCAACACGTGCTGCTACGAAAAGCGACTGTATCGGCACGCTGCACACCTGTTTTACATACCATTTTGTCGCCGAATAGTATTTAGGGGGCTTCGTGACACATGCGCAACAAGTTGAGGCTTCAGCATCAGCAGTCAGGAAGCTGTGGGAGAGGCACGGCATTAAGCAGCCGCTGCGCTTCCTCGGGTTCTGCCTCAGCCTCCTCCCCCTTCCCGTGATTCAGCAGGTTGGACAGGCGGTTGATCGCCACCTTTCCGATAAGGATATGGATGCGCGATTGAGTGCGGTCTGGGAGCAGATCACAGCATTGAATGGCTTGGCTCAGACCGTCGAAACCTTAGAAGAGGCAATTGTCGAGGTCGCAAAGACTGTCGAGACAAACAAAACACTTCAGAACGAGGTCCAGAGCTTCCTCCGCAGCCTGGGCGCGTACCAGAAAGAGTTTATCGCCATCGCTGAAGAAGGAAGCTTCCAACAGATTGTTCACTCCCTCATTCTCGCGGAGTCTGCCCAGTTCGTTTCGAAGTCTGGCGGCACCAACGCCATTGAGAACTCAACAGTTCATGCACAAAGCACGCTCTTGCACTCCAGCGGCGGGAGCAAGAACTTTGTAAACAACACCACATTCCAAGGGTTGTCCGGAGCCGTCTCAATGCAAGGCATATCGACCCAAGGCAACATAACGGTTCAAGGGAACTCCGTTGGCTTCGGACCTAACTCCGAAATCACCTTTGGGGGAAATCCTTATTTGGTTTTTGGAAACTGCCCGCTCTGCGGAAAATTAAACCAAGCTGATCGCCGTCAGCTTGTCGGATACAGCCATATTCAGTGCCAAAACTGCAAAAAGGCACTTTCGTTCTCGCTGCCAGCCCCCTAACAATTCATTCAAGCCGATGCCGCTTCGCGGCGCGGCCTAATTCAAGGCGTTAGGGCCAATGAAAGATTCCCTGCCGATTTGGCCGCAACATGAAGTCTTCTACATACAAAGCATGCTCTTTCACACAAGGCAGGCTTGTTTTTCCATCGACCTGACATCAGAGTTGGTAAGCCGCTTGTCTAGCGAGCGCAGGGCAGGCATCGCTTCAGACTTCGATTGCTCGATCGCGCTAGATCACGTGCAAAATATTTTATTCCGCGCGGCAGCTATTTCTCGATACTTTTGGCCGTCCAGGAAGAATTTCAATGACCGTGGCACAAGGCTTAGGGCTGCGTTTGGGATCAGTGAAACCTCCGCTCTACGCAACCGTGACCTGCGAGATGCAGCTGAACACTTCGACGAGCGCTTAGATAACTACCTAAAAGACGGAATTGTAGGCTACATCATCCCCGAGTGGTTCGGTCCGCTGCAAAAACAAGAGATTCCTACGCACTACTTCCGTGCGTACTTTATCAACACCGGATGCCTCCGAATACTAGACCAGGAGTTCTTCGTTCAACCTATTGTGGCGGAGGTTGTTCGCGTGCATAACTTATTGCTTGGCTTCGACGAGAGCGGCGGGCGGATGCCATGAGTTTGGCACCTAACCAATAACGGGGCCAGGTTGACTTCCAAGTGAACCCGACCCGTTACACGGCCCAAGCCAAGACCCAGTGCTTCGCGGGCATTAGGCCCGCATATCGCCCGCGCAAAGCACCCAACTCAACCGATAAGTGACTGACCCTGTTAGTCATATAAATTTGGCCCATTAGCGGCAACGCCGAGCGGGCCTTTTTTAACTTGTGTGCGTGCTCCACCGACGGTAGCGCCAGCTCCACAATCGAATCCAATTAGGCTAGGCACAATGACTCTTGATGACTGCGAAAAAGTATTTCATCAGGCGCTCTCCAGCGCATCCGAGGCAGATTTTTGCCATTGCGCAAACCAGCTATTCAAAGAGTATGAAATTCTTTCTCTTCAATTCGGCCGCGGCAGCATTTTCTGGCGCGCGAGAACTGTAGAAAAGAAAATCTATCCGAATATTTCCGACCTTTATTATCCGCCAACCCAATTCACCAAGCAAGGACGACTGAATGATCGTGGATTTCCGTGCTTGTATATTGCCGCACGGAAAGAGACAGCCCTTGCCGAAGTGGGTGCAACAGAAGGGCAACTAGTTCAGCTAGCAGGCTTCCGAATCATGAGCGAATATCCAATTCTGCTAGCGGTCATAGGTGAATATGCAAATGTCCAGAAAAATGGATACATGCACTTCGCTGGACGAGACCCTGATATGGTTATCGCAAAAATTCTAAACTCGATGTCTCGCCACGAGGCTTTAAAGAAACTCTACATCGACAAATTCTTTGCAAGCGTCCTAGCTGATCCGCACGCGTCCGCTAATGAATACATGTTTAGCCGCGCCCTAGCGAAATCAATCTACTCAAGGAATAACGCTGAAGGAATCGTGTTTCCGAGCGTCAAGGACCGGGGAGGCTTCAACATCGCTGTCCAAGCAGAGCCATCCGATAGAAGCTTCCACAATGTTAGCTGTCTAGTAGTGCGCATGGGAAAGCCCCGTAAATTCGGATTGACTGAATTTGAGATAGTTAAATCCGCCGAACGGCTAGACCACGCTGGGAACTTCATCTGGCTAGAAAATGCAGATCCCGACCAAATCGGCATGTATAACATGAATAAAGAGGAAGTTGATGCAGCCTCGCGAAATCCAGGCGACAGAAACAATCTCCTAAACATACTCCACCCCCGTGCTAGACCTCGTCGGAATTATTGAACATCAAATTCAGTTAAATACTTACTCTACCATGCCTGCGTGGATAACAAGGTCAGGTTCACTTAAAAGCTCACCGTGGTTTTACGGCCAAAACCAGTTGACATCTCCAAAAACCAGTAGCACCATTCCTCCAAGGAGCGTAGAAACTCCTCACGTAGCGGCACCCACCTCCGTCAAACCGGTGGGTTTTTTGTGCCTGTTCGCAGGCACGCTCCGACGCGCTGTCTGCGTCGGGAGGGCGGCGAATACAACACCCTTCGGGGAAATAAGCCCGCCGGCTACGTGCGGTTTCTAACCTCCCGACATCCCGTCGCCGTTCGGCGCGGGGTCCTGTCTGCCAAGGAGGCTGTGCCATGCGTCAACCGTCACTCCGTCCCGCTACTCCCCGCAAGCGTGCGCCGCGCAAGCCACCCCATTGCCGGTGCTCGACGATCGCCGAATCGTCGCTCATCCCCATGCTGACGCTCGAACAGGTCGCCGCCGCGAATGCCGCCGAGCTTGCCCGCGCCTCGCGCCCCCCCGCCGCCCACGCCCGCCGCAGACCTGCACCGTCGGCTGCGGCCACTCCGTCAACGGCAAGCGCACGCCCGCCCTCCGCCTGGGCGGCCGCTGGATGGAGGAACTGGGTTTCACCATCGGCAGCACGCTGCGCGTGCAGGTGCGCGACGGCGATCTGGTGGTGAGCGTGGCCAGCAAAGACTGAAACGGCCATCGCACACCACGCATCAGAGGATCGCTGAGATGGCGTCCAACCGCGCTGTCTTCAAAACAGGGGGTAAAGTGCAATTTCCTCTTCTGTCAGTCTGACCTTCGGTGGCCTATCCATTGGATAGTGCTGCTGGATCTATGACGGCAGTGCGCTCCACGACATCACCTGATTCATCTGCGCGAGGAACACCTCACGGCGGGTCCGCTCGCGCTTAGCGGCATGCTCGGCGTCGGAGAAGCTCAGCTTTGCCATGCTCCCCGCCCTCGATCATGTCTTGATAGTGTTACCGATTTGGCCCGTCTTGTTCAGGGCTTCCCTAAGGAATAGAGTGTATGGACATGGCGACTCTAAAATGTTGGGCTGCTGCAAAACCGCACCGTCGGCGCGCTCTCGCACTGACTATTTCTTTCAGCTTGCTAACATCCTGTAGCACGACAGGGAAAAGCCCTCCAAAGCAACCATCCCCCAGTAATCCGGAAGACTCCGTGACCATCGACCATCTGTTGCGATGGTCGCTTGATGGCGATCACGGCAAGGAAAAGGTCAAAGCAGCATTGCGCAATGTATTGAAGATGAAGCCGCTTCATGCGCAGCAGTTTTCCGGAGACGGCCCAACGACGCTGTCGGACGGTAACATCTTGATCTTTGGTTGGTATGGCGATTTGTCTGGGCAGATTGACATCGGCATTGCGAGCAGTCCATGCGTCTCCCCTGAGGAGGCCAGCAAACTGATCGACGCCACCTGGGAAATAACAATAGATGCAGATGGCGAAGATCGCGGCAAGACCTATAAAACACAGCGTGCTGGCAACTGGATTGAAATCACCACTACACCGTTGACGTATCGTTGTGTCGATTCGATCAACATTTATCCGGTAAGGAAACCAGGATCATGAGCAAGACTGATCGAGTAGAACAACTGCGGAATGAACCGCAGTTCCAGCAAATGCCGGTGGCAATGCAGGGTTGGATTCTTGAATCGCCCACAGCAACGTCTGAGTTCCTCGATTTTTTCGAGCGAGGCGGCATTTTTGACCAAAGAGAGGGAGCAAGACTGCCTTCTTATGCGCCCGGAAACCCTCCAAGAATTATCGTGGACCGCGAAGCATGGAATGCAGCACTCTCGCCTGATGCATCAACTTGGCCACAGCGCCACATGTTCGGCACACTCGCCCACGAGATCGGTCACGATAAGTTCAATACTGGCAATGTCCCCTTTACAGGAAAGACGGCTGAAGAGTACGTTCAATATCGTTCCGGACTTGAAGCAAACGCGATCTTTAATGCGTTCCCTATTTTCAAGGATTTGGAAAAAATACCCGAGTTCAAGAACAAGCCCTTCGGCTCCATTGGCTACTTAAACGAGATAGAACTTGGCGCACTGTATGGCGACTGGAAAGCCGCGAAGCTCGGCGACGCTGACGTAGTCAAGAAGATCACGGAAAAAGTCGCAGATGCACCCTATACACTCGCCAACCCGCCACAGGACCTCAACAAAGACGGCCGCATCACGCATCGGGATGCGTATCTGCGCGACTTCGACAAGGTCGTCGAACCCAAGCGGAAGGCGCAGATGTCGACTGATGGAACACCCAAATCATTCGAGTCGGACAAAGTGTTGGGTGACAAGCTGCGCGGCCTTGTCGGCGCGCTCGACCAGCATGCAAACAAATGCTGGGATGAAACCAGCGAACGCTTGTGGGGTGCGGCTCTCGTTATGGGAACAGAGAAAAATTTCAGTGGGCAGGATGACTTGCAGCTGGCTTTCAACAAGCCGACCGAGCACTATGCAGCGGGGGAAATTCTGCATCTGTTCCGCGCGGGCCCCAATACTTCGCCCGATCCTTATGCAAATCGAGCTCATATGCTCACCACTGAGGCTCTCTCTGTACCCATCGAGCAACGCTATCAGCAAGCGAAGTCAATTGTGCTGGCGCAAGCCGAGCAGAAGGATTTAGCGCAGCAGGAAATGACGCGCGGGCCAGATGACCCGAGTAAAGGCGGACCAAAACTTACGATGTGACCGAAAAACAGGGGTCAGAGTCTGAGGTATCCCCACGTTTTTCATCGTGAGATCAGCGACTTATGGAGTTTCAGGCTGGAAGTGAGTGCGCGCATGGCGCAGTCTTCAAGGTGACGAAACCAAAAGGGACTGACGACCATGCGCGCCAGCGAAGTATTGCAGAAGTGCCTGTCCGAATCACTTGGCGGTATGCATGCACTGCGTGAGGCAGTGTTGTTGCGTTCGGTGGAAGCGCTCATTGCGGGACGCCGCTTGACCTTGACCGATGTGGCGCGGGCATGGCCTGGCGCTGAGCGTGTTGCCGCCCCGCTCAAGGCATTCGACCGCTTGCTGAGCAACGGTCAGTTGCATGGCCAGCGCGAGCGCATCTATGCCGACATGGCACAGTGGTTGTTACGCGGGCCGCAGCCGGTGATCGTGGTCGACTGGTCCGACTTGAAGGCAGATCGTCGCTGGTGCCTGCTGCGCGCCGCAGTCCCCGTGGGTGGTCGCACGCTGCCAGTGCTGGACATGGTGTTTCCGGGCAGGCAGCAGGGATCGCCTGCGGCAGAGAAACATTTTCTCAAACGCCTTGCTGCGTTGATCCCCAAGCACGTCCGTCCCATCCTGGTCACGGATGCAGGCTTCCGCTGCCCCTGGTTCCGTGAAGTGGCCGCGTTGGGCTGGGACTGGGTTGGACGACTGCGCGGGACCACGCGGGTCAAGCCAGTCGAGGTGGAAGATCACGATGCACAATGGGTGCCGTGTCGCGGGTTGCATCAACTTGCCAACGACAGGCCGCGCATGTTGCCACCGATGTGTATCAACCGCAGTCAGGCGCTGGAGTGCTGCTTGGCCGCCTATCGCAAGCGTGCCAAAGGCCGCAAGCACATCACCCGGCATGGCGCCGTAGCGCGTAGCAAGCTCAGCCGCCAGTGCGCCGCGCGCGAACGCGAGCCGTGGTGGTCATCGCCTCGCCGACGCTGCAGCACATGAGCGCCAGGCAACTGGTTGCCCTTTACAGTCGTCGAATGCAGATCGAATCCTCCTTCCGGGATCTGAAATCGCATCGCTATGGTCACGGCTTGGA
>Ga0207713_1003587_pt1 | contig 10480 bp, 10 predicted proteins | sample KBSS64metaG_FD_184404 | JGI IMG/M metagenome (GOLD analysis project Ga0207713, IMG submission 184404) | Switchgrass rhizosphere microbial communities from Kellogg Biological Station, Michigan, USA - KBS S6-4 metaG (SPAdes) (version 2) | ecosystem: Host-associated > Plants > Roots > Rhizosphere >...
CGGCTGCGGCGCTTCGGCGCGACGCTAGATGCCGCGCTGCCGGCGCGGCATGGCACCGTGCTGCTGGGCAGCGGCGACTTCCATCACCTGAGCCTGCCGCTGATCGCGCGCGCGGCGCGACGCGCGCAGGCGCCGCTGCGGGTGGTGGTGTTCGACAATCACCCGGACAACATGCGGTTCCCGTTCGCCGTGCATTGCGGTTCGTGGGTGTGGCGGGTGGCGGCGTTGCCGCAGGTGGCGCGGGTGGAGGTGGTCGGCATCACCTCCGGCGACGTCGGCGCCGCGCACGCCTGGGAAAACCATCTGCGCCCGCTGTACCGCGGCAAGCTGCGCTACTGGTGCAGCGGCGTGGACGTCGGCTGGGCGCGGCGCATCGGCCTGGGCGCCGCGGTGCGCGGTTTCGCGTCGGGCAGGGAGCTGATCGACGCGTTCCTGCAACAGTTGCACGCCACGCCGATGCCGACCTACCTGTCGCTGGACAAGGACGTGCTGGATCCGCAGGACGCGCGCACCAACTGGGACCAGGGCGAACTGCGGGTGCCGCACCTGCTCGCCGCGATCGCGCTCCTGCATGGGCAATTGATCGGCAGCGACATCACCGGCGAAGTGTCGCTGGCCCGGTATCCGCAGTGGTGGAAGCGGCGGCTGGCTGCGCTGGATGCGCAGCCGCCGCCCTCGCCGCAGGCGTTGCCGGCCTGGCAGGCGCAGCAGCACGCACTGAACCTGCGCCTGCTGCAGGCGCTGGCCGAGGCGGGGACGGCGGGCTAGCGTGGCCCGTGTAGGAGCGGCTTCAGCCGCGACGCGCTTTACCGACGGATTCTGTCGCGGCTGAAGCCGCTCCTACAGGGGGATGGGGCTGCGGCATCGATGCGTGCCTGGGGATCGCCGGCACGGCCGACCCGCTCCGCGCACACCTGCCGCAGCACCGCGACGATCGCCTCGAATCCGTCCTCGTCCAGCCACGGGCTGTTGCTGATGCTCAGGCAGCGCTCGGCGAAGTCGCGCGCGTTGGGCATCGGCGCCGGAGCGACGATGCCGCGCAGATAGGCGTAGTCGGGCAGCGCGTGCACGAATGGCACCGCCACGCCCAGCCCGCGCGGCCACAGCGCGGCCAGGGCGCGTTCGCGCGTGGCGGCGTCGGGCAGCAACACCATCAGGATCGGCCAGCTTCCCTGCGCGCCCGGGGTGTCGGCGATCACCGTCAGGCCGGGAAGGGTGGCCAGGCGCGCGCTGCGGCGGCGGCCCTGGTCGCGCAGGTGCGCCAGGAACGCCGGCCAGCGCGCGCCGGCGCGCACGCCGACGGCTTCGCGCCAGGCGCCGACCGCGTGCTGCGGAATCTCCCGGTCGAAGTGGTCGCCGGCGGCGCCGAGGCGATCGCCGCGGCGCAACGCGCGGCGCAGCGGCGCGCCGTAGGCCCAGCGCAGCGCGCGCGGCCGGTACAGCGCGGCATAGCCGAGCAACTGCAGGCTGCGGCGCAGTTCCCAGCGCCAGTCCGGCCGGGCCAGGCGCGCGGCGGTGTCGGCCAGGCTGTGCCGCAGCGGCGCGTGCCGCGACAGCAGCAGGCCGCCTTCGTACAGGGTCGGGCCCTTGCCGACGGCGAGGCTGCAGAAGCCGATGTCGCCGCCCAGGCCGGCCGGGGTGCCGTCGGCATGCACGCCGCCCAACGCCTGCGCGGCGTCCTCGATCAGCATCGCGCCACAGGCCGCGGCGGCCTCGCGCAGCGGCGCCAGGTCGCTGAGGCGGCCGCCGAGATGGGTGGCAATGATCGCCAGGGTGTCGTTGCCGCAGCGCTGCGCCAGTTGCGCCGGGTCCGGGTCGAGCGAATCGGGCAACAGATCGCACAGCACCAGGTGCAGGCCGCAATGGGCCACCGCCAGCGCCACCAGCGGACAGGTGTAGGCGGCCACCACCACCTGGCGGCGCCGGCTGCTCGTGGCCAGGGTACGCAGCGCGATGACCAGCGCGGCGGTGCCCGAGCAGGTCAGCAGCGCGCCGGGCAGGCCGAGTTGCGCGGCCAGGCGCTGCGGCGCGCGCGCCGGCCACAGGTCGCGCCAGCGCAACGGCAGCCCGGCGGTGGGCGGGATCTCAGTGCGCATCGGTCGCGGCGGCGCGCTCGCCCAGCGCCAGGCAGACGATGCCGGCCACGATCAGCGCCGCGCCCAGCGCCTGCAGCGCGCCGATCGGTTCGCCGAACCACCACGCCGACAGCAGCAGCACGCTGACCACCTCCAGGTGCGAGGCGGCGAACGCCGGCCCGATCGGCGCGTGCTCGAGCAGCTTCATCCAGGTGAAGAAGGCGCCGACGTAGCCCAGCAGCGCGGCGTACAGCCACGGGCTGGCGAGCAGGCGCAGCACCCAGGTCCAGTCGGCCTGCGGCGGGAACGCCTGCGCGCCGCCCAGCTTGAAGCCGAACTGGGCCAGCGTATCGAAGCCCAGCAGCAGGCCGAAGCCGATGGCGTAGCGCCGCAGCGAGGTGCCGCTCATGTGCCGAGCCCGACCACGGCCACGCCGGCGCTGACCAGGCAGATCCCGGCCACCTGCAGGCGCCCCAGCCGCTCGCCGAACAGCCAGCGTCCGGCGAGCATGATCGCCACGATGTTGATCGAGCCCAGCAACACGCCGCGGCCCAGCGGCACCAGCGACAGGAACGCGGTCCAGGCCAGGAACTCGAACGCATAGCAGGCCATGCCCAGCCACAGCCACGGTTGCCGCGCCATGCGCCGCCAGCGCGCCGCGCCGCTGGCCAGCGGATCGCTGGCGACGTGCTTGAAGGCCAACTGGCCGACCGTGTCCAGCGCCACCGTCGCCAGCCACACGCCGACCACGGGCGCCTGCAGCGCCATCAGGCGGCCTGGCGCGGCGCCGCGGCCTGCGCGGCGAAGAACTGCGCCAGCCGCGCGCCGAGCACGCGGCGTTCGCGGTCCAGGGTGATCATGTGGTAGCTGTCGTGCAGCAACAGCAGTTCCGTCGGCCCGGACACGCCGGCCAGCACCAGCTTCGCGTTGCGCAGATGCGCGATGTCGTCCTCGGCGGCGTGCGCGACCAGGCACGGCGCGGTGACCTTGGCCAGGTTGCGGCGCACCCGCCGCGACAGCAGGTGCATCTCGGCCAGCGCATGCCAGGGATTGCCGGGCAGGCCGGCGGCGCTGCTGTCGCCGCCGAGCATCGCGCCGCTGACCTGGGCGCGGATGCGCTCGTCGCGCAGGCCGTACGGCGGCTCCTCCAGGAACATGCGGCGGCGGCCGATGCCCAGGCGCTTGAACCACGGCAGCAGGAACGCCAGGCGCGCGCGGCGCGGGATGTTCCAGCCGTCGTAGCGGAAGGTGGCGCCGAGCACGCCGACGCCGTCCACCCAGTCCGGGTGCTCCTCGGCCAACTGCAGCGCCAGCAGCGCGCCCATCGACAGCCCGGCCACGAACAGCCGGTCCACCTGCGGGCGCATCCGCGCCGCGGCCTGTTCGACGCTGGCCGCCCAGTCGCGCCAGCCGGTGGCGATCAGGTCGTCCTCGTCGCCGCAGTGTCCGGCCAGTTGCACGCCGTGCACGCTGAAGCCCTCGCGGTGCAGCGACTTGCCGAGCAGGCGCATCTCGCTGGGGGTGCCGGTCAGGCCGTGGATCAGCAGCACGCCGTGGCGGCCGCCCTCGAAGTGGAATTCGGCGGATTGGATCATGTCGGCGCGGCGCTGCGGGGGGAGGGCACGCGCGCAGCCTGACGGCGGCGCGTTTCTGCAGCCTTTCGTCAGTGCGCTGCCGCGGCGGGATTCCTGAAGCGCACCAGCACGCGCTGGCCCAGGCGCAGCGCCGACGGCGTTTGGAACGCCAGCACGCAGGCCACGCTGCGATCGTTGCCGGCGCCGCCGGCGTCGTCGTGCAGTTGGGTCGGGCCGAACGCCGGCGCCAGCCAGCGCACCACCGCGCTGCCCAGCGCGGTCTGGCGGCCGTCGTCGCTGATCACCTCGGCCCGCATGCCGGGCGCGATCGCGCCGGCATAGCTTTCGTTGAGCTCGGCGCGGACCAGGCGCGGCGCGTCCGGCAGCAGGGTCAGCAGCGGCGTGGCGCCGCCGTCGCTGCGGGTGCCGGCCGCGGCCGACAGCTGCAGCACGCGGCCGTCGGCCGGCGCGTACAGGCGGTACTGGTCGCGCTGCAGTTGCGCCTGGCGCACCTGCTCGGCGGCCAGCGCGGCGTCGCTGCGCGCGGTCTGCAGCGCGTCGGTCAGGGTCTGGCTGGCGTCGCCGGCGTCGTCGGCGCTCTGGCCGTCGCCGGCACCGAGCCGCGCCGCTTCGGCCAGCCGCCGCTGGCGTTGCTGCGCATGCGCCAGGCGTTGCTGCAACTGCGCCACGTGCGCCGTGGCGGCCTGCGCGCGGGTCTGCGCGACCTGCAGGTCCAGCGCCGCGGCGCGGTCGTCGGCTTCGATGAGCAATGCGCCGCGGCGCACCGTATCGCCTTCGTGCACCGCGACCCGCTGCAGCGTCGCCGCCATCGGCAGGCTCAACCGCAGCACCCCGCCTTCCACGTCGATGCGGCCGCGCGCCACCGCCAGGTAGGCTGGCGCCGCGCCGGGCGCGGACACGGTCTGCTGCGGTTGCGGCGCGCAGGCGACCAGCAGCAGGCCAAGCAACGCAGCGGCGAGGAACGCTTTCATGGGGTGGACATCCGGGACGAATCGGGGGGAAGGGGCGAGGGTGGCGGCGCCAGGCGGCGGTCGTCGAGGATGCGGCCGTCCTCCATCGACAGCACGCGGTCGGCGTGGCGGATCAGGCGCGGGTCGTGGCTGACGCACAGCACCAGGGTGTTGTGGCTGCGCGCGATGCGGTGCAGCAGGTCGATCACGATCTGGCCGTTGCCGGCGTCCAGCGCGCTGGTCGGCTCGTCGGCGAACAGCAGCGCCGGGTGCTTGGCCAGCGCGCGCGCGATCGCCACGCGCTGCTTCTCGCCACCGGACAGTTCGGCCGGGCGCAGCCGCTGGCGATGGGCGATGCCGACCTCGGCCAGCGCCGCCTCGGCGCGCGAGCGCACCTCGGCCGCGGCCAGGCCCATGTACTGCAGCGGCAGCCGCACCTGGTCCAGCGCGTTCAGCGCGGGAAACAGGTTGAAGCCCTGGAAGATGAAGCCGGTGTGGCGCAGGCGGAAGCGTTCCAGCGCGGTCGCGTCGAGCGCGCCGAGGTCCTCGCCCAGCGCCGTCACCCGCCCGCGGTCGGCGCGTTGCAGGCCGCTGAGGATCGACAGCAGGGTGCTCTTGCCGCAGCCCGACGGCCCGGAAATCAGGGTCAGTTCGCCCGGCCACACCTGCAGCGCCACCTCGCGCAACACCTCGGTGCGCAGCTTGCCGGACACGAAACTCTTGCACAGGCCGCCGCCGAGCAGGGTGGCCGCGTGCGGCGGCGGTGCGGGGATCGCGGCCTGGTTCATCGCAGCAGCAGCGCCGGATCGGCGCGGCGCAGTCCGCGCAGTGCGGCCAGCGCCGACAGCAGGGTCAGCAGCATCACCGCGGCCACGCACGCGGCCCAGCCGCTGCCGTCGAAGGCCACCGGCACGTCGTGCGCGCGCGCCAGCGCGACCAGCGTGGCGCCGAGCGCGCTGGCGCCGAGCAGGCCGAGCGCGCCGACCCAGGCCGCCTGTTCCAGCACCACCCAGCGCAGCGCGCGCATGCTCACGCCCAGGGCGTTGAGCGTGGCGTACTCGCGGGCGGCGCCGAGCACCGTGGCCAGCAGGGTCTGGCTGGTGATCGCCACGCCGACCAGCAGCACGATGCCGCCCAGGAACAGCACGCCGGAGCCGGCGCCGGTGTCGAACATCCAGAACGCGATGCTGCGGCGGGCGAAGTCGGCCGCGCTCCAGGCCTCGATGCGCGCCGCCGCGCCATGGCCGGCGAGGCTGCGCGCCACCGCCGCGGCATCGCTGCCGGGGCGCAGCCGCGCTACCATGTAGGTCGGCCAGTCCGGATGCGTGGCGTCGGTGTTCAGCGCGCGCGCGGTCTCCAGCGAGGCCAGCACGTTGACCCCGCCCAGTGCGCGCAGGCCGCGGCCGACGCCGATCACCCGCACCCGGTGGCCGTTGATGCGCGCGCTGCGGCCGATGCCGACGCCGAGCTTGTCCAGTTCGGCGCGGTCCACCACCACCGTGTCCGGCTCGCGCAGCGCGGCGCGCAGCGCCGGGTCCAGCAGGCGCGCGAACATCAGCCCGTCGGCGCGGGTGTCGATGCCGGACACATAGATCGACACCGCGCCGGTGTCGTCGGGGCCGCGCCAGTCGCCGTCGAACCACAGGAACGGTTCGACCTGCTGCACGCGCGGATCCAGGTACAGGGCGGTCGTCGCGTCCGGATCGATCGGACGGCCCTGGTCCACGCTCTGCGTGCCCGGGTAGCCCAGCCACAGGTCGGCCGCCGACCCGGAGACGTAGACGCTGGCGCTGCCGAAGATGCCCAGCACCAGCGCGGTCTGCAGCAGCAGCAACAGGCTGGCGAAACCGACCGAGACCACCACCGGCAGGAACCGCCGCCATTCGTGGCGCAGGGTCTGGCGGGCCAGCGCGACCATCAGGGCGCCGCGCCTGCCGCGCTCGCCGCGGTGGCCGCGGTCTGCGTGTCCGCGCTGCCCAGCGCGGTCTGCAGGGCGATGTAGTCGAGGTCGCGCTGACGCTGCGCCTCGAGCAGGTCCAGCGCGGCCTGGTCGTGCGCGGCCTGTTGCGTGGCGACGTCCAGATCGCTGCCCAGGCCCAGCCGGCGCCGCGCCTGCGCCGCGTCGGCGGCCTGCTGCAGCGCCTGCACGGCCTGCTGTTGCGCCTGTTCGCGCTGGCGCTGCTGTTCCAGCGCGGTCAGCGCGTCCTGCACTTCGGCGGCGGCCTGCAGCACGCATTGGCGGTAGGCCAGCGCCGCCGCCTCCAGCAATGCGCCGCGGGCCTGCGCCTGGGCCTGGCGCAGGCCCCAGTCGAACAGCGGAATGTCGACCAGCGGTCCCAGCGAGGCGATCGCGTGCGGGGTGGCGGTGCGGCGGTGCGAGAGCAGGTTGGTGGACCAGCGAATGGCGCCGCCCAGGCCGATGCTGGGGTAGCGGTCGGCGCGGGCGATGCCCAGCTCGCCGGCGGCGCTGAGCACCTCGGCTTCGCGGGCGGCGATGTCCGGGCGCCGCCGCAGCAGGTCGGCGGGCACCGCGTCGACCGCGCCGATGCGCAATGCCGGTGCCGCGGCCCCGGCCGGCGCCGCGGCGGCGCTCCAGGCCGGGTCCGGCGCGCTGCGCGCCAGCAGCACCGCCAGCCGTTGCGCGGCGGCGGCCGCGGCGCTGCGCGGCTCGCCCAGCGCGGCCTGCGCCTGCCACTGCGCGGCCTGCGCCTGCGCGGCGGTGGCCGGCGCGGCCAGGCGCAGGCCGACCAGCGACGCGCTCAGTTCGGCCTGCCGCTGGCGCGCCTGGGCGATGTCTTGCAGCAGCCGTTCGGCCTGCTGCGCGTGGCGCAGTTCGACCCAGTTGCGGGCCACGTCGGCGATGGTGGCGGTGCGCACCTGCGCCAGGTTGGCCTGCGCCGTGCGCAGGTCGCCGTCGGCCAGGCGCCGGGTCGCTTCGCCGCGGCCGAACAAGGGCAGCTCCCACTCCGCGTCGAAGCCGGCGACCAGGAACGAGGCGCTGGCGTCCGGATCGATCGGGTCTTCGGTACGGGCGTGCAGTTGCGGCTTCAGCTTGGCGTCGGCGACGCGATCCAGGCGCCGCGCCGCGCGCAGCCGCGCCAGCGCCTGCGCCACGTCCAGGTCCTGGCGCAGCGCCTGCGCGATCAGCGCGTCCAGTTGCGGGTCGTGGAAGTCCTGCCACCAGGTGCTGCCGGGCGGACGCGGCGGCGCCGCCGGCAGCGCGCTCCACTGCGGCGGCAACGGCTGCGCCAGGTCGGGCAGCGGGGTGCTGACGCAGCCACACAGCACGGTGGCGCCCAGCAGGGCGACAGCGGCCAGGCGCAGTGCGCGCTGCCCGCTCATGCCGGGGCCGCCGCGCTGGCCGGGATGTCCACTTCCACGCGCAGCCCGCCCAGCGCCGAGCGTTGGTAGCGCAGGCCGGCATGATGGCGCGCGGCGATGCTGGCGACGATCGCCAGGCCCAGGCCGGTGCCGCCTTCGGGCGCATCCGGCGCGCGGAAGAAGCGCTCGCCCAATCGCGGCAGCAAGGCCTCGTCCACGCCCGGGCCGGCGTCGTCGATCGCCAGTTGCAGGTGCCGCGGCGCGCGCCGCAGGCTCACCGTCACCATGCGCCCGGCGGCATGCCGGAAGGCATTGTCGAGCAGGTTGTCGAGCAGTTCGCGCAGCGACCAGGCGTCGGCGGCGACCCAGGCCGGGCCGTCGATGGTGTCGTCGTCGTAGCCCAGGTCGACGCCGGCATGCAGCGCGTCGGGAATGCGCTCGGCCAGCGCCTGCGGCAGCCATGCGGCCAGGTCCAGCGGCAGTAGCGGGCGGATGCTCTCGCGCGGCGCCTGGGCGCGGGTGAGCGACAGCAGCTGGGTGGAGCTGCGGATCGCGCGGTCGGTCAGCAGGCGGATGTGCTGCAGCGCCTGCGCGGTGTCCTGCGGGCGGGTGCCGGCCTGGGCGCGTTGCACGTGCATGCTCAGCCCGGCCAGCGGCGTGCGCAGCTGGTGCGCGGCGTCGGCGACGAAACGCTCCTGCAGCGCCATCAGCTGCTTGAGCCGGTCGAACAGGCCGTCGATGGCCTGGGTCAGCGGCAGCACCTCGATCGGGATGTCGGGGCCGGACACCGGGCTGAGGTCGCGCTGGCTGTCGTCGAGCCGGCGCACCGCCGGCTGCAGCAGGCGCAGGCCCACGCGCACGCCATGCCAGACCAGCGCCAGCAGCGAGCAGGTCAGCAGCAGTTCGGTGGGCAGCATCAGCATCAGGATCTCGCGCGCGCGGCGGTGGCGGTCGTCCAGGGTCTCGGCCACCGAGACCGTCAGGCGGTCGCTGGGCTCGCGCACCGACGGCACGATCAGGCTGGCCACGCGCACCGGGGTGCCATCGGTCATGCGCTCGTCGCGCAGCGCCACCCGGCCGGGCGTGGCCGGCGCCGCGTGCGCGGGAATCGGTTGCGCGCTGTGGCTGATCACCCCGTGCCGCTGGCTGCGCACCTCGAAGAACACCCGACCCTCGGTGCTGAACTCGAGCAGGCGTCGCGCCTGCAGCGGCAGCGGCAAGCCGTCGTCGGCATCGTTGACCGCCTTGGCCAGGCCCAAGGTGTCCTCCTTCAGGTCCATGTCGTGGACGTGGTTGGAGTACTTGAGCATCAGCAGGTAGAACAATGCCGAGACCACCAGCATCAGCAGCACGGTGGGGATCAGCAGGAACGCCAGCAGGCGCCGGCGCAGGCTGGGATGGGCGGGCGCTGCGCCCGCCGCCGTGTCCGCCACGGCGCCGCTCACGACGCCAGCGGGTCGTGCGTGGCGGCGGACGCGTCGCGCGATTCTTCCAACAGGTAGCCCAGCCCGCGGATGGTGCGGATGCCCACGCCGGAGCCGTGCAGCTTGCGGCGCAGGCGGTGCATGGAGATGTCCAGGCCGTTGTCGGTGATCTCGTGCTGCCAGTCGCACAGCGCATCGGTGAGCTGGCCGCGGCTGACCACGCGCCCGCTGCGCAGCAGCAGCGTTTCCAGCAGCGCGAACTCGCGCGCGGTCAGCTCCAGCGGCTGGTCCTGCAGCCAGACCCGGCGCGCGGCCAGGTTGATCCGCAACTGGCCCAGGGCCAGTTCGGGGATGCCGCCGCTGCTGCGCCGGCGCAGCAGGGCGCGGGTGCGGGCCAGGAACTCGGACAGCTCGAATGGCTTGATCAGGTAGTCGTCGGCGCCCTGGTCGAGGGCGCGGATGCGGTCCTCCACGCCATCGCGCGCGGTCACCACCAGCACCGCGACCTGGTCGCGGCGCTCGCGCACGCGCTGCAGCACCTGCAGGCCGTCGCGGCGCGGCAGGCCCAGGTCCAGCACCAGCAGGTCGTAGCACTCGGCACCGAGCGCGCGCTCGGCGGACGCGCCGTCGTTGACGTGGTCGACCACGTGCCCGCACTCGGCTAGCGAGTCGCGCAAGGCGACTGCAATGGACGTATCGTCTTCGGCAACCAGGATGCGCATGGCGCGAGATGCTTGCAACGCGGATGTTGGAAAACCGTCGTAATCGGCGGTGGCGAGGCGCCTACGATGGGATCCGTTTATGTAGCGACGGTGACCGTTGCGCGCCGATGCGCGGTGGCGGCACCTGACGGTTGGCAAGGGCGGGCGCGGCGCCGTTGCCACGGCCCGCTGTTGCGGCAGCGGCGGGCCGCCGTCGCAGGGCGTGCGTGTCGTGCCGGCACGGGCGTTGAAAGCGGGCCGGCAAGCGCGCAAGCTGCTGATTCGCTTGCGATCGGGGGATTGGCGATGCGTGGAGTGCTGCTGTGGCTGTTGGTGATGGCGGCCGGGTGCTTGCCCTGCGCGGCGTTCGCGCAGGCGACCACGCGTCCCTGCGGCGCGACCGAGCAGGCGGGG
>Ga0207713_1003589_pt1 | contig 10476 bp, 9 predicted proteins | sample KBSS64metaG_FD_184404 | JGI IMG/M metagenome (GOLD analysis project Ga0207713, IMG submission 184404) | Switchgrass rhizosphere microbial communities from Kellogg Biological Station, Michigan, USA - KBS S6-4 metaG (SPAdes) (version 2) | ecosystem: Host-associated > Plants > Roots > Rhizosphere >...
GAGGCGATAGTGGGCGGTGCTGCTGAACAGCTGGCGGTCGAGGGAGACCAGTTCAAGGGTCACGGTGCCGTCGACGCCGGCCATGGAGGTCTGCAGTTCCTTGTTGGCGTCCTGGATGGCGGTTTGCAGCACCGGCTCCAGTTGCTTGCCGGTGTACCAGGCACCGCCTGCGCTGATTGCACCAATGGCGACGACGATACCCAAGAGAACGACTGCTGGCTTATTCATGTAGTGACCTGATCAAATCCTGTGAAGTGGGCTGTCTTCCCTGAACCCCGAAGGGTGTCGGCTCAAGCCCGCCGAAATCCGGGGAAGATTAGCATTGGCTGGCGTATGCGGCCCAGTTTTTCAATAGGCGCAGGCTTCAGCGGTGAACGGTAAAGCGCCTTCGCGAGCAAGCCCGCTCCCACATTCGATCGAGTTCCATCTTTGGAATGCAGTCGAAGGTGGGAGCGGGCTTGCTCGCGAAGGCGTCAGTACAGACACCACAGACCTCAGGAATACTCGGTCTCGATCTCATCCAATTGATGATCAAAGCTCTTCAGCCGCGCCGTCCACGTATACACCAGCACTTCAAACTCACGGTGAATCACCGCATTGCCCGGCGTATCCGACTTGGGATCATAAAAATCCAGCTGGTAACGCTCTCGCGCCATCGCGGTGGCCACGTCGGATAATTCCCGGGCGTTATTCAGCCAATGCCGTCCGTCGGCGACTTGCCGATCAAGCATCACGCATTGTTTTTTCAGGGCTTCGAGGCTTTTTTCCAGCGGGGTGCCGGTCAGTTCACCCATGACTTCCTGGAAGGTGCGCCCCGGTTGCCAGTAGCTGCCCCAGAAGTAGCGGTCGAACACCGTCTCGACCCGGCGCAGGGCGACTTTGGTGTCCCAGATCGCCACGCGGGTCTTGCCTTGTTCGAGCAGTCTTCGCTTGATTCGCTGGCCCTGGTAGGTGGCCCACGCCACCACACCGATGGACAGCACCGCGATCAGCGCGCTGGCACTGTCGAGGAACACCATGGCCTTGTCGATTTGATGGGCCAGCATGATGCCGTAGAAGTACGTCGCCGATAGCAACACCAGTGCGAAGAACACGCACCAGAAAGCGGGAGCATAAGGGTTTTTCATTATTGGAATCCCCATGAGCAAACGCGAGCAGTGACAAGCGGGTCATCAACAGAACCCGCCAGTCAAAGCATAGCAATCAGCTCAGGGTTTGCTGGCTTGTGTGGCTTGCGTTCGTCCACTTTCCCAGCCGCCGCCCAGGGCCAGGAACAAATCGATCTGGCTCATGGCAACCTGGGTGTTCGCCGCCGCCAGTTGCGCCCGTACATCGGTGTAGGTGCGGGTGGCTTGCAGGTCGGCCAGGAATGAGGCGCGGCCGGCCTGGAAGAAGCGGTGCGTCTGCTCCGCGGCCTCTTTGGCCGACGCGCCAGCATCGGCCAACGCATCGCGACGCTGCAGTTGCGCGGTGTACTGCGCCAGGCCCGTCTGGGTTTCGCGGATGGCGTTGAGCACCACGCCGTCGAAATGCGCCAGGGCGCCTTGGGTCGCGGCTTCGGCTTCGTGGATGCGGGCGCGGGCGCCGTTGGTCGGCAGCGTCCAGCTGATCAACGGGCCAAAACCCCAGCGGTTGGTGGCTGGCGTGCCCAGGTCATCCAGAATACCCACGGTGCCCACGGTGGCCCCGATGCTGATATCCGGGTACAGCGCGCCGGTGGCCACACCGATGCGCGCCGTGGCAGCCGCCAGTTGGCGCTCGGCCTGGCGCACATCAGGGCGACGCTTGAGCAGCGTGGCGCCGTCGCCCACCGGCAGCAATTGGGCAATATGCGGCAGTTCGGCACATTGGGCGGTGCCGGCCGGCAGTTGATTCAGCGGCTTGGCCAGCAGCATCGACAGGCGGAACAGCCCGGCCTGGCGCAACGCTTCATAGCGCGGCATTTCGGCGCGCAGGGATTTGTACTGGGTTTGCGAACGGGTGACCTGGGTTTCATCACCCCGCCCGGCGTCCCGCAGGCGCTGGGTCAGGTGCGTGCTCTGGGCTTGCAGGTCCAGGGACTCGTTGGCGATCGCCAGCTCTTCGTTGGCCGCGCACACTTGGGTGTAGGAGCGCACCACGTCGGCCACCAGGGTGATACGGGCAATATCGGCCGCCGCCTGAGCCGCATCGGCGCTGGCCTGGGAGCTTTCAATGCCGCGCTGCAAGGTGCCGAACAAATCGAATTGGTAGGAGGTGCTGATGCTGGCGCTGCCGATGTTCGCCACCGGGACTTTTTCCGTCAGCAAGTAGGCCTCACCGGACTCTTGCAGGCGCTGGGCTTCGGCCTTGGCGCCGGCACTCCAGCCCCCGGCAGACTCGGCTTGCTGCACCTGATAGCGCGAGCGCTGCAAGTTGGCCGCAGCCACCCGCAGGTCGGTGTTGGAGGCCATGGCCTGCTCCACCAGCTTATCCAGGCGCGGGTCTTGATAGAGCTTCCACCAGTCCGCCGGCACCGGCGCCGACACCACATTGTTGCCCTCCCCGGCCAACTGGCCCTGAAGGTCACCACGGTTCACGGCCGCCTTGTCCGGCAGCTTGTAATCGGGGCCCACCACTTGGCAGGCCGACAGCAACAACCCCAACCCGGCGGTTGCTAAAAGCCGTTTCATGGCTGGTTCTCCGACGTGGGTTTATCGCCGATGATCGACACCGTGGCTGTGCGCCCGGCAATCATGCGGAAGTCTGCCGGTACGTCGTCAAACGCGATGCGCACCGGAATCCGCTGGGCCAGGCGCACCCAGCTGAACGCCGGGTTGACGTTGGGCAGCAGGTTGGAGCCGCTGGTGCGGTCACGGTCTTCGATACCGGCGACGATGCTTTGCACATGCCCGCGCAGGCGAGCGTTGTCGCCGATCACGCGGATGTCGACACTCTGGCCGACGTGGATGCCGTCGAGCTTGGTCTCTTCAAAATAGCCGTCGATGTGGAAGGAATTGCTGTCCACCACCGACAACACCGGGCGCCCGGCCGTCACGAACTCCTGATTACGCGGCGCACGGTCGTTGATGTAGCCGTCCACCGGGCTGCGGATCACCGAGCGGTCCAGGTTGAGCTGCGCGGCATCCACCGCCACTTGCGACTCCGCCAGGGCCGATTGGGCACGGGCGACACGGGACTGGCTTTCTTCCAGTTGCTCGCTGGCCACCAGGTTGCCGAGGCCACGGTTACGCTTGTTCTCGCGCACGGCCTGGGCCAGGGTTTCCTGGCGATCGGCCACGGCGGCCTGGGCCTGGCGCAGGGCCAGCTTGAAGCGGTCCTGGTCGACGGAGAACAGCACCTGCCCGCGCACCACCAACTGGTTGTCACGCACGTCCACTTGCTGGATCAGCCCGGACACGTCCGGAGCGATCTGCACGATGTCGGCACGGATATGGCCGTCACGGGTCCAGGGGGCGAACATGTAGTACATCACCATGCGCCACACGACGACGCAGGCGAAGGTCACCACCAATAACGTCAGGACTACACGGCCGATGGTCAAAAAAGGTTTTTTCATGTCATGAGGTATCGACTGAGTGAGTCCACTGCGCCCAGCAACAGAGCGTAGAGACCCACATTGAACAATGCCCGGTGCCAGACCAGGCGATAGAAGTGGAGGCGGGTCAACAGCCCGTGCACCACCAGGTACAACACATACGTAATGCCCATCAGCACCAGCAGCGTGGGCAGGAACACCCCGCTGATATCCAGATCACCGATCATAAAGGCGCTCCATCGGGTAACGGCGCTTGCGTCTCTGTGCCGCCAAGAAATTCCACGCCGGGCAACAACGCCAGGCGCAAGCCGCTGAGGGCGTGCAGCAGGTGCAGGCGGGTTTCGCCCTCACCTTGCAGGCCCTGGCCGTTGAGCGCGCGGCGGGTACGGTCGAGGGTCATCAGCAGACCGCTGGGGGCCGGCAGACGTTCACCGGCTTTCAGGCAGGCCTTGAAGTAACCGCCGACGCCTTCCACCACCTGGTTCAACAACACACGCGGAACCCCGAGGATGCGCGGCGAGTACGCCAGCAGGTCCAGCAGGTTCAGCGCCACCCGTACTTCCCGCAGGGCGATGCCGGTGTCCTGGCCGGTCATGGCCAGGCGCGGCAGGTGTTGCATCAGGCGGTCGAGCATTTGCACGCCCATCTTGCGGTGCTCGGCCAGGGTCGCAGGCTCGGTCAGGGTGACGATGTCGCGCCAGCTGAAACGGGTCAGGCGCTTGGCCGCCAGTTCAGCGCCGAACGGCCGGGCAATCAGGGTCCAGACAAAGGCGAACAACAAGCCCACCGGGCCCGCCAGGTTGGAGTTGGCGAAGGCCAGGAAGTCCGCGTCGTAGGCGCCCTGGATGCTGATGAACGACGAGGTGTTGACCAGCGTCAGCAGCATGCCGAGGTAGAAGCGCGGCTGTACCGTCAGCGTGCCGATGCAGATAAAGGGCACCGAAAACGCCAGCACCAGCATCGGAAAATCATGCAGGTTGGGCAGCACCAGAAACAGGTAGAGGCTGGCGAACAGCACCGACATCGCCGTCCAGAAAAAGAACCGGTAGATCTGCGGCGCCGGGTCGTCCATCGAGGCGAAGAAGCTGCAGGCCACCGCCGCCAGGATCACCGCGCTGCCACCGTCGGTCCAGCCCAGCAGGATCCACAGCACCGAGGCGACGATGATCGCGGTGACGGTGGAAAACGCCGAGTAGAACATCAGGCCACGGTCGAGGAAGGGTGTCAGCCGGCCCAGGCGCCAGTGGCGGTAGACTGCGCGCCAGCTGTCCTGGCTTTCGCACTGGATAGCGGCTTGCAGGCTGCGGCAGTCTTGCCACAAATCCACCCACTCGCCGAGGCGATACAGGGCGTTGGAGAACAGCAACTGGTGGCGGTCATCCAGGGCGTCGGCATCGGGTTGCAGGGCTTCGATCTGGTCGCGCAGAACACGCCAGCGTTCGAGGGGCGCGTCCTTTTGCGTGCTGTCCAGCCACTCGTTGGCGGCGGTCAGCAACGGTGTGAAGCGGTCGAGCAATTCCGGCGCGCGATGTTCCAAGGCGTACACGGCGTCGTCGAGGGCATCGATCACCGGCAGCAGGTGGATCATCCGCCCGCGCAGCTCCTTGGTGTTGCGCACCGTTTGCGGCCGCGAGCCCTCATGGGGCAACTGGCCGATCATCAATTCCAGGGTGTTGAAGGTGGCAACCATGCCGCCGCGCAGGGTGCTGATTTCTTCGGGCTGCACGTTGCGGCTGAGGAAGCGCCGGCTGTAGACCTGCGCGTCGGCAAACCACTTGCTTACCGAGTCATCGAACACCGGCGCCAGGCGTCGCGGCCAGAACATCGCACCGACCACGGCCGCCACGGCAATGCCAAGGAAGATTTCTTCGGTCCGCGCTTCGGCCACATCCCACACCGCCAGCGGGTTATCCACCACCGGCAGGGCGATCAGCGGCAAGGTGTAGCCGGCCAGCATCAGCGCATAGCTGTTGGCGGTGCGCAGGTGCAGGGACAGGAACAGCAGAATCCCGGTCCACAGCGCGATCACCACCACCAACACGTAAGGCGTCTGCACAAACATCGGCACAAAAAACACCGCAGCGGCGGCGCCCATGAAGGTACCGACCGCCCGGTACAGCGCCTTGGAGCTGGTAGGGCCGACAAACGGGCTGGAAACGATATACACCGTGGCCATCGCCCAATACGGACGCGGCATTTGCATCAGCATGGCGATGTACAACGCGATCATTGAAGCGGCGAATGTCCTTACGCCGTAGAACCAATCCTTGGCCGGCGGCATGCCGGTAAAAAATCCGTTCAAGAACTCACAACCATGGGATGTTGATTGGCGCCTTCGAAGGCCCGCAGTACACGCAGCGCAGCTTCCAGGTCATCGGGATCGATCGTCGCCAGCACCTCGCGGCGCAGGCGCACCAACTGTTCCTCCACCGCCTGCACCAGCTCGCGGCCACGCTCGGTGAGGCTCAAGGCCTTGGCGCGGCGGTCGTGGATGTCTTCGGTGCGGCACACGTAGCCGGAATTGCACAGTTGGTCCAACAGACGCACCAGGGACGGGCTTTCCATCCCGGCGGCCTGGGCCACCTTGACCTGATGCACACCGTCGCCGAGGCGGCCGATCATCAGCAACGGCACGGCGCAGGCTTCGGAGATGCCATAGCTGACGAGCGTGGTCTGGCAGATTTTGCGCCAGGTCCTGGCACCTACCACCATGCTGCTGCTGATGTTCATCTGGAGTTGTTCGAGGGTCTGGGACACTGGACTCTTCGCATACAGTTAGTTTGCTAACTATCAATATGGTCGATGGATCCAAAGCAGTCAAGTTTTGATACAAATTTGCGGATGGGTGGCGAAGCGACGCAGCCCAAGGAACTGCTGCTCTTTACCCTAGTTCATGTGCCGGAAACGTCCGCGCGAAAGGCGATTTTTTGCGCCGAGCCGATCGCCGCTAAGCCGTCACCCGTCCTACCTCCTCCTCAATAAACTCAAACACCTCCTGCGCAACGCTGTACTGGAACTGCTTGCGTCGGTGCCGGGAAACCTTGCCCTCGTTATCCAGGCACATCATCACCAGCTTCGACAGATCGCTGCCGCGCACGTCGTAGCGCTCGTTCACGGCTTTAACCACGCGGTCGTAGCGATCCAGGAATTCGGTTTCCTCGCGCAGCTCTACTTCAAGCGCCCGGCGGGCCATCTGCAAGGTGAATTCCACGCAGCGGGTGGCATCCCAATAGCGGTAAATCGAAGGATGGCCAATGAAGTCAAAGGCCATCTGGTCGCCATCCAGCCAGGTGACATTCCAGAATTCCCGGGAGGGTTGTGAGAATGCCTTGAGGGCTTGCAGGTAGGCTTGTTCCTCATGCTTCATCGCGACCGATACCGGCAGCAGCAGGCCGTTTTCCAAAGCACCGTAATGACAGAGCGTCTGATGCACCAGAAAGCGCGACAGGCGCCCATTGCCGTCCATGAACGGGTGCAAGAACACGAAACCGAAGGCGGTCACTGCTGCTGCCACCAATGGGTCGACGTCCCGCACTGGCTGGTTGGCAAAAGCCATTAGCTCTTCCATCAACTCCTGGCACAAATCCGGCGCGGGGGGCACATAGCTGACGCCCGCAGCGCCCCTCAGACCGTTATGCAGGTGATTCTGCTCGTGACGGAAGGCGACAGCTTTGTCGAAGGGATTGGATACAGTGCTGTTTTGCAGCTCTACCAGGTAGTCCTCGGTGAGCAGGCGCCCTTCATGGGCCTGGCGCAGCAGTTGAACGAAGCGACGGGACTTTTCTTCGCTAGGTTGTTCTTTTTCGATGGCGAACGAGTCGCGGGTTTCATGCAGGTAAGCCCATTGGATGGCGCGGTCCATCATTTCAGGCGGGAGGGTGGCCATGAAGGACTTGGCGCGGCCCAACACATCCAGCGCCAGTAACGTCTCTATCTGTGGAGTGCGCTCTACGGTGGCACAGTAATGCAACGACCCCAGACCGTTGAAATCGACTCGCCAGCGGCTATTGCGGGTACTGGGGCCTGTTACATAGCGCTTGGGATCGAACAGGAAAACAACACTTCCGCGCACCGGCGTTGTGTAATCCAGCGAGCGTCCAGTGAGCCCTTCCCACAGGAAGCAGGCTTTGCGAATAAACACACCATTGGGAGACTTGGCGAGTTCAGACAGAAAAGGCTCAGGGCCAAACTGCTCAAATGTCTGAGCCAAAACAGGCAGGTTGATGCCTTCATGCTTGAGGGCGAACAGCACATGCTCGAATAAAGAATCTTGTCCGGGTGCCACCGATTGCGGGACCGCGAGGCAATCACCAATCAAGGTGATGCGCGTCACCGGTTTGATCATGGCGACGCGCTTGGGAGCGATGACCTTAAGGCTCAACGCCTCACATAAATGAGCGTAACCAACGACGGGCATGGTGAGCGTCCCTAGAAAAAATTAACCAGGGGGATTAAAGCTCAGTTTTTTTTACCTCTCACCATTTATTTTTACATTGTGGAGTTTTTACAAAATTTTTTTTACACCCCACGCCCCTCTCTCAGCCGCAAATTCAACTCATCCACCACCTCTGCCCAATCCGCATCCTCCAAAATCTCTTCACGCAAAAACGCCTTCTGGCCTGGCGTCCAGAAAAACGCTTCCGCCAGATGCAGTTCGGGTTTGAGCGGGGAATGCACCGCGATAAAGCGCTCGATGCTCACCGGGTCATCCGGCAAGCCAAGCTGTTTGAACAATGACGGCAAGCTGTGGACTGGAGATTCCATGATGTGTTCCTGAAGGAGGGCTCACCTGAGTCTAGAACCTCTGAGGTGATGCGCAGATTAATCACAGCCAGTGCGGTGAACACCTGCCGGCGCGTTGCACAGCACAAACAGTCGGGCCCGTGCGCCACCGCCATCCTGCTGGCTGAGCTGGCGCCATCCTGCCGGCAATGGGGCAAAATCATCCGGGCCATCAGCGGCGCTGATCAGCCAGACACGCTGGATTTCAGCCGGCAACGCCGACAGGCGATCCAGGTAAATTCGCCCGCCATCCTGGTCCACCAAGGTGCCAAAACCATAGGCATTCGGCCGCGTCGATTTGCCGGCGGCGGTCGGCGGTGTGAAGAGCTGCAACTGGGCGTCGGTTTCGTCGTAATAGACGTAGGGCAAGTACCACAGCATGTCACTGATGACGATGCGGTCATCTTCCTGGTAGTTGCGGTTGACGAACTCCACCACCACGTTGAATTGATCATGCTCATCGACGGTGGCGTTGGTCTTCACGCCCACCCACTCGACCCCGACAAACAGCACCAGCAGCGCAGCCCCCGCGAGCGGCAGGCGTGGCGACAGACGGTCGACAGCCACCGCCACGATGATCGGCAAACTCATCGCGTAGGCGGTGAGATAACGCTCGATAAACACCGGGGAAATGAACGAAACCCCATAGACCAGCAGCACCGGCAGGATGAAAAACAGCGCCAGCAGCCAGCCGAAGCGATAGCGGCTTTGATCGCGCCAGGCGGTCACGCCTACCAACGCTATCAGTAGTAAAGGAAACGCAATGAAAAGGGGGCCCCACAAATGGTCGCCCGGGTCCTGAATGAGGAACTGCCACACCATCGATGGCATGGAATACAGGTTGACCGGATCCTCCCAGCCAATATCACCGCCCACCTTGAGTTCTTCGGTGTGCTGCACCAGGCCGAGCAAGTTCGGCAGCCAGGGCAAGTACAGCAACACAATCGCCACGTTGGCCAACCACCAGCCAGGACGCGTGACAAGGCGCAGCCCGCCGGCCCGTGGCAGCCGCAGCAATACCAGCCAAGCCCAGTGCACCAGCACGCACAACGCGGTGAAGTAGTGGGTGTAGAAGGCGGCGGTCATCAACAGCGCATAGACCACCAGATACCGCTTACGCTCAGGCTGGCGGACCCAATACACCAATGCCAAAGTGGCGGCCAGCAGCCACACGCCCAGCAGCGAATACATCCGCACTTCCTGGCTGTAGCGCACCGCCGTGGGCAGCAACGCCAGCAGAATTCCGGCCAGTACCGCCGCGCGGCGGGTCGCGATCAACCGCGTCAGCCAGACGCCCAGGCCGACGGCGGCCACGCCTGGGATCGCACTCATGCTGCGCAGGGAGAAAATACTGTCGCCAAACAGCTCGATCCAGCCGCGCAGCATGAAGAAATACAGCGGCGGATGAACGTCATGGGCGGCGTGAAACCACAGGTCTTCCAGGGAGTACTCGGCGAGCAGCAGGCTTGAACCTTCATCGCCCCAAATCGCGGAGGCGGTCAAACCATAGAAACGCACGGCCATGGCCAACGCCACCAGCGGCACCCACCACAATCGAGCCAGCCAGCCGGCATTCTCCCAAAGACCAGGATTGACCACGGGAAAGGCCCCGGCCTTGTTGTCTTGTTCCGCCACAGAGCGTCGCACCTCTACTTCCTCACCCACTACTGAACCTGCGCTTGCGCGAACACCCGCCACTCTAGGTGAAAAGGCCTTGATTCGCCCGCTGTTTTGCTCGTTTTGAGCCGCCATCCGCCAATCGGACAAATCTGAATTTTGCGCAGGGTGTCTCCGACGCTTTGGTCGGATCAGGCTATGATTGCTGCCTTCCATGGATTCAGGATCAAGGACACTTCATGCGCATCGGTCTTCTGTCACCCCTGACACTGGCATTGCTCGCCACCCTGCCCTTTCAGGCCCACGCCAGCGGCGATGGCTCGTGCTACCCGGATTGGCGGGTGTCGCGTAACAGCCTGGACGTGTGCAGCAACCTGCCGTTTTTGAGCCCGGGCAATGACAGCCGAGTCAACCTGCGGCTGCTGCTGGCGGACAAAAACGTCATGCCGCTGGCACCGAATGCCCTGGGCGAGCAGGACTTTTCCGAAGGATTTGGCCCGGTGCCATTCCCGGTGTATCGGCTCACGCCCGCAGCGGATGAGCCCGACAACAAACCCGAC
>Ga0207713_1003590_pt1 | contig 10474 bp, 10 predicted proteins | sample KBSS64metaG_FD_184404 | JGI IMG/M metagenome (GOLD analysis project Ga0207713, IMG submission 184404) | Switchgrass rhizosphere microbial communities from Kellogg Biological Station, Michigan, USA - KBS S6-4 metaG (SPAdes) (version 2) | ecosystem: Host-associated > Plants > Roots > Rhizosphere >...
TCCTGGGTCTGGTACTTCTCGGGCTGTTGCTGATCATTGTGGCGGCGGGCTTCGCCCTGACCCACCTGTTTGATCCCAACGACTACAAAGACGAGATCCGCCAGATTGCCCGCGACAAGGCCCACATCGAGCTGACGCTCAATGGCGACATCGGCTGGAGCCTGTTCCCGTGGCTCGGCCTGGAACTGCACGAGGCCAGCGTCGCGACCCTGGCCAAGCCTGCCGAACCGTTCGCCGACCTGCAGATGCTCGGCCTGTCCGTGCGCGTGCTGCCGCTGCTGCGCCGCGAGGTGCAAATGAGCGACGTGCGCGTCGAAGGCCTGAACCTGCGCCTGAACCGTGACAAGAATGGTCACGGCAACTGGGAAGACATCGGCAAGGTGCCGGCTCCCGCCGGAAGCACACCGCCTGCGACCGCCGGGGAAGCCTCTCCAGCAACACCGGCCCCGGTGGAAAAACCGGCCCAGCCGATTCGCCTCGACATCGACAGCCTGACCGTCAACAACGCCCGCGTGGAATACAACGACGAGCTGACCGGCAAGCAATTCAGCGCCGAAAGCATCCAGTTGAGCACCGGCGCTGTTCACGATTCGACCAACATCCCGGTCAAGGCCACCGCGTTTCTCGGCACCAACCAGCCGGTGCTGCGGGTGCGCACCGAGCTCAACGGCGAGCTGCGCTTCGAGCGCGCCCTGCAACGCTACAAGTTCGAAGACCTGAAGCTGTCCGGCGAAGTCGCCGGCGATCCGTTGCAGGGCAAGACCGTGACCTTCGCCGCGCAAGGGCAATTGTTGCTGGACAAAGCCGCCAACGTCGCCGAATGGACCGGCATCAAGCTTTCGGTCAATCAGCTGCGCGCGCTGGGCGAGCTGAAAGCCAACGACCTGGACAAGACGCCACAGATCACCGGCGGGATTTCCATCGCCCAGTTCGATCTGGCGAAATTCGTCGACAGCATCGGCCAGACCCTGCCAGCCATGGCCGAAGGCAGCCTGAGCAAGGTTGAACTGGTCAGCCGTGTCGCCGCGACGCCGACCAGCCTGGCGCTGGACAACATCAACCTGAAACTCGACGACAGCAACTTCAGCGGCCGCATCGCCGTCGAGGATTTCGCCAAACAATCACTGCGGGCGATCCTCAAGGCCGACACCTTCAACGTCGACCGCTACCTGCCGCCGAAATCGGAAAAAGCCAACAACGCCACGCAGGTCCGCCAAGCCGAAGTCGCCAGCACCGAGGCCGATGCGATGGCCGGGGCCGGCAGCACCCCGCTGCCGGAAAAACCGAGCAAAAGCGCCTGGAGCACCGAGCGCCTGTTCCCTGTCGAGCGCCTGAGCAAGCTCGACGTCAACGCTGACCTGACCTTCGGCCAGTTGACCCTCGACAAATTGCCGATCCAGAACGCCGCACTGAAAGCCACCGGCCAGGGCGGCCTGCTGACCCTGGAGAACCTGCGCGGTGAGCTGTACAACGGCGACTTCGAAGCCAAGGGCACGCTGGATGTGCGCCAGACAGCACCGGTGCTGAACCTGCAAACCCGGATCAACCGAGTGCCGGTGGAGAAAATCCTCGAAAGCCAGGGCAAGAACCCGCCGGTCAAAGGTCTGGTCAATCTCACCAGCACCGTCACCGGCAGCGGCAACAGCCAGCAGGCGCTGATCGAAACCCTCAACGGTAACGCCAGTTTCGTGATCAACAACGGCGTGCTGCTCAATGCCAACCTTGAACAGCAACTGTGCAAAGGCATCGCCACCCTCAACCGCAAATCCCTGAGCGGCGAGCCGCGCGGCAAGGACACACCGTTCCAGGAGCTCAAGGGCAACCTGACCTTCCGCAACGGCGTGGCCAGCAACCCGGACCTGAAAGTTCGCATCCCCGGCATGAGCGTCAACGGTGACGGCGATATCGACCTCAAGGTGCTGGGCATGGACTATCGCGTCGGCATCGTCGTCGAAGGCGATACCAGTGCCATGCCGGACCCGGCCTGTCAGGTCGGCGACAAATTCGTCGGCATCGAATGGCCGCTGCGCTGCCGAGGCCCGCTGGAGCTGGGTGCCAAGGCCTGCCGCGTGGACAACGAACGCATGGGCCAGGTCGCGACCAAACTGGCCGGCGACAAGATCAGCGAAAAAATCGACGAGAAACTGGGTGACAAAGTCAGCCCGGAACTGAAAAACGCATTGAAGGGGCTGTTCAAGCGATGAGAGCGGAGCAGTTTTCCACGGCGGTGCTGGAATGGTTCGACCGCCACGGCCGCCATGATTTGCCCTGGCAACAGAACATCAACCCGTACCGGGTGTGGGTGTCCGAGATCATGTTGCAGCAGACCCAGGTCAGCACCGTGCTCAATTACTTCGACCGCTTCATGGCCGCCCTGCCGACGGTCGAAGCCCTGGCCGAAGCGCCGGAAGACGAAGTGCTGCACCTGTGGACCGGGCTCGGTTACTACACCCGCGCGCGCAATCTGCAGAAGACCGCGAAGATCGTCGTCAGCCAGTACGGCGGCGAGTTTCCCCGGGATGTCGAGAAACTCACCGAGCTGCCGGGCATCGGCCTGTCCACCGCCGGCGCGATCGCCAGCATCAGCATGGGCCTGCGCGCGCCGATCCTCGACGGCAACGTCAAACGGGTGCTGGCGCGCTTTACCGCGCAGGAGGGCTACCCCGGCGAGCCGAAGGTCGCCAAGCAATTGTGGGCCAACGCCGAGCGCTTCACGCCGCAGGATCGGGTCAACGCCTACACCCAGGCGATGATGGACCTGGGCGCCACGCTCTGCACCCGCAGCAAACCGAGCTGCCTGCTGTGTCCGCTGAAAAACGGCTGCGAAGCGCACATGCTGGGGCTGGAAACGCGCTACCCGATCCCCAAGCCGCGCAAGGCCATTCCGCAGAAACGCACGCTGATGCCGCTGTTGGCCAACGAGGACGGCGCGATTCTGCTTTATCGGCGCCCGTCCAGCGGATTGTGGGGTGGTTTGTGGAGTCTGCCGGAACTCGACGACCTCGACGATCTGCAACACCTCGCCGCGCAGCACTCACTGGAACTGGGCGAGCAGCAGGCACTGCCGAGCCTTGTCCACACCTTCAGCCACTTCCAGCTGTCCATAGAACCCTGGCTGGTTCAGGTGCAGGAGGCCGGCGGTCACGTGGCCGAGGCCGACTGGCTCTGGTATAACCTCGCCACCCCGCCGCGCCTGGGCCTCGCCGCCCCGGTCAAGACCTTGCTCGAACGCGCGGCCACCGTCTTGAATGCAGGAGAGTCGACATGACCCGCACCGTAATGTGCCGCAAGTACAAAGAACAACTCGAAGGTCTGGAGCGCCCACCGTACCCGGGCGCCAAGGGCCAGGATATTTTCGAACACGTCTCGGCCAAGGCCTGGGCCGACTGGCAGAAACACCAGACCCTGCTGATCAACGAAAAACGCCTGAACATGATGAACGCCGAAGACCGCAAATTTCTTCAGGGCGAAATGGACAAGTACTTCTCCGGTGAGGAATACGCTCAGGCCGAAGGCTACGTTCCGCCCGCAGAGTAAACCCCGCGAAATCGGGGGTCGGATCGTAAGCGACGGAATTAATTTAAGAAATTTTAAAAAAGTGTTTGACGTAAATCCGAAAAACCCTTTTAATGCGCCCCGTTGCCCAGATAGCTCAGTCGGTAGAGCAGGGGATTGAAAATCCCCGTGTCGGCGGTTCGATTCCGTCTCTGGGCACCAAATACCGAAAACCCTGAATCGCAAGATTCAGGGTTTTTTTATGCCTGCGATTTGATGAACTGCAGTTCTATAGCGCTGTGCACACTGCCAATCCCCTGCTGATTCCCTCTCAACACATCACGATATCTCTCGCGCCCTGAAGGGATGCAGCCTGAATCCCACAGGCATGGGTGATCGATAAGTCTCAAAATCCTTCAAATAGACCGGAACGCTCCGTAAGCCTCAGCGGAAATGGCCGACATACATTCATCCCAGGATTGAGCAGAATCGCGCCCTGAGTTGCTAGCCAAAAACAGATACACGACAGGGACGTATTCGATGATCGACGCCATCAAGCCCAACACCGCGATCGCTGAGCCTTGCATCGGACGAGAAACAAGAATTTTCAACTTTGAAAGGCAGCAATCGAACCTGCTTCAGAAATTCACGATGGAATTGGCCAATATTGGCGGACCACAGGCGCCAGGAGCCTGCCTCATCGCCTCTTCGGCAGCTACTAAGTTGAGATCTTCATTTTCCGAGCATCAATGCGCACTTCTTGATGCGTACTCTGACTGTCTGCATTCCGTACTGATCTTCGAAGGCCTACAAAAGATTGCTGACTTAGGCCCGCCTGATGAACTGCCCGATCTCGCGTCCATGGAAAGTCGCCACGACGTGCTCTGCCTTGCTGCACGCAACCAGATACTGTTGAAACTGGTTGACAACACTGCGTTCGCCTATGACATGGATAACGATGGAAAACTGGTTCGACTGGTAGCCAACTTCAAGGGTGGCGGGCTTACAACAATTGAGGGTGAGCCCGAATACAAAGAACTGAGCTCACACTCCGGCCTTGCACTTGGGCCGCACACCGAGGCGCCATACTGGTGCGCCATCAATGCAAAAAATGGCCATTCGCCTTCGCCGTCCTCACTCATACTTTCCGCCCTATGGAACCCTTCCCGTGAACCCACACGCATCATTCCACTTCCTCCCATCTTAGAAAGGATCGGCATAACCAATTGCCTTGCGCTGACCACAAACAACTTTCAGTTCACCCGTAGCGACTCGTTTGTCAGGGGCAAAGGAGAGGACGGGAGTAACGTCTCGATCCTTGAGTTTGACGACCGAGCAGGTTTCGCAGCGCGATTCAATTCTTATCGTTTCTCGACAAGTAGTAACGTCTCGCCAACCGTAAAAAAGGCGTACTCCGCTCTATGCCAAGCGGTGAGTGAGTCGACTACGACAGATTATGCGCTCACTCAAGAGTCGGCCATGGTCATCAACAACGCCCGAGCGTTGCACTGTCGAGACATCATCAAAGACAACAGACGAGTGCTGGTGCGCATTTTCGGACTTTCCAAATTTGCCTCTCCAATTGTCATTTCAGAGGATCCATTACTGCTACAGGGATGATCTCCATACGAACAGACCGCTGAGCATCTCGCGATCCAACAATAAATAAATCATGAAAAGGGGAAGCAATGTCCTGGGACATAATCGGCACGTTGGCGCTTGTTGCTTTTTGCGCTGGATTCTTTGATGCGATTGCCGGCGGCGGCGGTTTGATTACGTTGCCTGCCCTGTTTCTGGCCGGTGTCGACCCGATCAGCGCAATTGCCACAAACAAGTTCCAGGCCGCCTCAGCCACTATTTCGGCAACCGTCACCTTTGCTCGCAAAGGAATGATTGAGTGGCGCGAAGGACGCTTTCTGGTTATCTGCGCGTTTCTGGGTGGAGCCAGCGGTGCTCTGCTGATCAGCTCCATCGACAAGCATTATCTGGAAGTGTGCGTGCCCATCATGCTTATTCTGGTGGCGATTTACTTTGCACTCTCGCCGAAATTGGCCAATGAGGATCGACGCAAGAGAATCGGCATTCTGCTGTTCTCCTTCACTGTTGCGCCGATCCTGGGCTTCTACGACGGCATCTTTGGTCCCGGCGTAGGCTCGTTCTTTATCGTCGGTTTCGTTCTGCTCTGCGGACTTGGAATGATGCGGGCAATGAGCTTCACCAAACTGGCCAACGCCTCCTGCAATCTAGGCTCGTTGTCAGTCTTCATCACCAAAGGCGTGATCATCTGGCCGATCGCGATTGCCATGGCTCTGGCGGCCTTCCTTGGCGCACAACTGGGTGCAAAAGCCGCCGTCCGGGTCGGCCCGCGCTTGATCAAGCCCATGTTGATCGTGGTCTGCTGCGCACTGGCGATCAAACTTCTGAGCGATGAGACCAATCCACTGCGAGTCGCAGTCATTCACACCTTGGCAGCCTTGTGAGTACCCGCGCCTTGTTCCACGACTACATCCATCGCTATCCAGCGTCAATCCAGTGGAACACCAGATTGCGCGCAACACCGCCGCCAATTTCCGCCGCATCCCGGCGCGTTTCACCATTGCGGGTCGCGACGACCGTGTATTTGCCGGGCGGTAACTGCACGTAGACCAATGGCCCGGTCTGATTCAGCGTCAGCACGGTCTGGCCGGGGGCTTTCTGAATCATCACGTCGACATCGGCGGTGTATTCGTTTTGCGTACCGACAGCGAAGGTCATGTGCAGGTTGTAGCCCGCGGATTGCTGAATGGCTTTCGACTCATCTTCACCAATCCCGCCGGCCAGATAACGAACACCGTTTTGCTCTTGCTGCTGAACCTGCACAGCGGAATTGTTGATCGGCTCCAGACTCGCAGCCTGCGCCATGAGCGGAAACAGCAATATCGCCGCAGCGGCGACGGGCAGCACGAATGAAAGAACGCGTTTCATGAGGACGACTCCCGGGTTCTCGCGGAACCCAATCGTTACCTCTGTTTAGATTTTGTCTTGCGGGGTGGGTTTTAGAACGATTGGGAGTTGCGGTTGATACGAAAAGGACTACACGCCGTACTCCTCGTTCGCAGACTTCGTCAGCCTGATCTCGCAAAACCCGCCCACTGTTCCTTCAGTGGCATCAGATGCGGCCGGCATCCCCAGGCCAAGGCAATTGGCATGCTCTTGCTTCTGTTCCCCCTGAGCCGGAAGACTTGATGAGCCAACTAAAACCTGCTGACACGCAAGATCCAAAAATTGATTCGCTGCTGGGCAACCTGGGCGAACTGATACGAGAGGCGCGGCAGAAAGTGCTGCGAACGGTCGACACGATTCAGGTCCAGACCTGCTGGCAGATCGGGCGACACATTGTCGAGTTCGAGCAACAGGGTGCCCGGCGCGCGGGGTATGGAAAACAGCTTCTGGCTACGTTGGCAAAGGAACTGACTGCGGACTTTGGGAAAGGCTTCGACGTTACCAATCTTCGAAAAATGCGGCAGTTTTATCAGCTCTTTCCAATTCGAGACGCACTGCGTCTCGAATTGAGCTGGACCCATTACCGCAGGATATTGCAGGTCGAAAGCGAACCGGCCCGGCAGTGGTACATGAACGAAGCCGCTGCACAAAACTGGTCAAGCCGCGCCCTTGATCGCCAGATCAACACGCTCTACTACGAACGCCTGTTGCTGAGCCGAGACAAAACCGACGTCTATGCAGAGGCCGCGACCAACATTGCCGCGATGAAAAGCAATCCCCGGGAATTCATCCGCGACCCCGTCCTTCTGGAGTTTCTCGGCCTGCCATCACCGGGCAAACTTTAGGAATCCGAACTGGAACAGGCCTTGATCGACCAGCTCCAGGGATTTCTCCTTGAGCTGGGCAAAGGCTTCGCTTTTGTCGGTCGCCAGCAACGCATCAGCGCTGGCGACGATGACTTTTACATCGACCTCGTGTTCTATAACTACCTGCTCAAATGCTTCGTCATCCTCGATTTGAAGCGCGGCAAACTCAGCGCCCGCGACGTGGGCCAGATGGATATGTACATCCGCATGTACGACGACCTCAAACGCAGCGAGGGCGACGGGCCAACGGTGGGGATCATCCTCTGCGCACAGCAAAATGAATCGGTTGCGCGCTACACGATCCTCAAGGGCAATGAACAACTGTTCGCCAGCAGCTACAAACTGGTGCTGCCGAGCGAAGAGGAGTTACGCGCGGAGTTGAACCGTGAACACACGCGGCTGGAAGAGCGCTTGAGCGAACAGACGGCTGATTGACCGTCGACGGATTGTTCACCGAGCTGGCTGGGACTATCGTTGGCAGCTACTCCGCGAAGGTCGAGAGCCATGGGTTTTCAAGAGACGCACGCACTGGAAGATCCCCAAAACAGAACCGCGCTCGCCAGCGATGTTCAGGACGCACCCTTCCACGAGCCCGCCGCCGACGGCTATCTGCTCGGCGGTTTCACCTGGCGTCACCCTTCGCTGGACCTACAGCGCCCGGTGGTCATCATCAACGCCGCCACATCCGTGCGTTGCCGCCACTACTCGCGCTTCGCGGCGTACCTGTTCGCCAAAGGCTTTGACGTGATCATTTTCGACTACCGCGGCATTGGCGAGTCGCGGCCAAAGTCGATGAGGCATTTGCAGGCTTCGTGGACGGATTGGGGCGCGCTGGATTTCGAGGCGATGCTAAAACGCGCACAGCGGGAGTTTCCCGGTCAGCCGATCGATGTGGTCGGGCACAGCTTCGGCGGCTGCGCAGCAGGCCTGGGGGCGTCCGGACAGGTAATCCGACGACTGGTGACGGTTGGCGCGCAGTTCGCTTACTGGCGCGATTACGCGCCCGGGCATCGCTGGCGGATGTTCGGCAAATGGCATCTGCTGATGCCGCTGGTCACGCTGTTCTGTGGATATTTTCCGGGCAAGCGACTTGGCTGGCTGGAAGACACGCCCGCCGGCGTGGTGCGCGACTGGAGCACACCTGCCGCACGTTATGAGCGGCGTCCGAGCGGTAGAACGATCCGCAACCTGCCCTTCGCCAACGTCCGGGCCAAAGCCTTGGCAATCAGCATCAGTGACGATCCCTACGGCACGATTCCCGCCATCGAACGCCTGCTGGCTTACTTCCACAATGCACAAAAGACCCACCTGCGAATCGAGCCGCAGGACATCGGCGAACAGCAAGTCGGACATTTCGCCTTTTTTCGCAGCGCATACCAAGCCACACTATGGCCCATCGCTCTGACCTGGCTGCAGACCGGCGAACTGGCCTCCGACACACCGGGGCGCAAGATCCCACGCAGCCAAGCCCTTTAACGCACCACGGAACACACACCATGGCTTCCGCCAACAAGCAGCAAAAACGCGCCGCCCGGGCCAAGACCAAGGCCAAGCAGAACCGCACCAAACGTGCGGAAGCGCCGGTCGAGCTGGACCCGAACGACGACCGCATCGATTTCGAATCAGTGGACCTCACCGAACTGTTCAAGAAAATGATCGACGCCGAGAAGATCAGCCAGCAGGCCCTGTGCACCGCGTTCCTCGAAGACCCGTTGCTGGAGCTGGTGTACGAGCAGGAAGGCGAAGAAGGCGCAATGGACTTCATCCTCGCCGCGCTGATCGAGTACCGCCAGTGGTCCACCGAGACTGACGAGGCTGGCGCTCTGGCGTGGATCGAATCGCCGGATTTCCAAAAAGACTATGTGGCCGCGTCCGACGCAATCGCCGCACAAACCCAACAGAAAAACTGAGTTCCCATGGCATCCCTGAACAAGCAACAGAAACGCGCCAAACGCGCCAAGGCCAAAGCCAAGCAGATCCGCATGGTCGGTCGCAAACCCCTGGCGCAGGACGATGACCTCGGCCACCTGGCCGAGCCGATCCCGGAATACACCTTGGCGATGTTCAGCAAGATGCGCGACGCCGAAGCCGTCAGCCGCAATGAAATGCTGCTGACGCTGCTGCGTGAACTTGCGTTCATCATCGTCGACCATCCTGAACTGCTGGACATGGAAAACGCCGAGAACGAAGGCATGGCCGCCACTCACCTGGCCGCCGACATGCTGATCGACTACCGCATGTGGGCCGATGGCATGGATCGCGAGACCGCCCAGGCGTGGCTGAGCGAACCGCAGTTCATCAGCGATTTCGGGATTGCGCTGGACACCTACGGTCAGTCGGTGGAAGCGCAGGAAGAGAAGAGCGAATAAACCGCTCGCAGTAACAAAAACGGCCGCTTGTCATCACTGACAGCGGCCGTTTTGCGTTACACGTTGCGGATCAGTTCAGCACCGCGGCGCCACGCTTTTCCAGATTGCGGCGGCGAGCCACCAGCAGACCGGCCGCGACCACCAGCAGGCTGAGCAGGCCGGTCGCGAGGATTTCCACGCGATGGGCATCCTGGAACAGCATGATGGTCAGGGCCGCCACGATGAACACGATCACCGCGTAGGTCAGGCCCGGGAACAGCCACATGCTGAAGACGATTTTCTCGCCGCGAGCCATGCGTTGTTTACGCATGCGCAGTTGCGAAATCGCGATCACCAGGTACACCAGCAGCGCGATCGCGCCGGAGCTGGCCAGCAGGAACTCGAACACCGCCGCCGGGGCTACGTAGTTGGCGAAGGTGCACAGGAACGCGGCGCCAGTGGACAGCATTACCGCCCAGTAAGGGGTGCCGCTTTTGTTGGTGCGGGTCGCCATGGCCGGGGCATCGCCGCGCTTGCCGAGGGAGAACAGCATGCGCGAAGAGGTGTACAGCGCCGAGTTCAGGCAGCTGGTTACAGCGACCAGAACCACGATGTCGACGATCATCTTGGCGTTCGGGATGCCCATGCGCTCAAGTACGGTCTGGTAGGAACCGACGCTGGCCAGAACCGGGTCGTTCCATGGCACCAGGGCCACAACGATGAAGATCGAAACGAGGTAGAACAGGCCGATCCGCCAGATCACCGAGTTGGTGGCCTTGGAGA
>Ga0207713_1003591_pt1 | contig 10467 bp, 10 predicted proteins | sample KBSS64metaG_FD_184404 | JGI IMG/M metagenome (GOLD analysis project Ga0207713, IMG submission 184404) | Switchgrass rhizosphere microbial communities from Kellogg Biological Station, Michigan, USA - KBS S6-4 metaG (SPAdes) (version 2) | ecosystem: Host-associated > Plants > Roots > Rhizosphere >...
GGGCTAAATGGAACGACTAGTCAATAAAGGACAACACAATGGAAAAGATATTAGGACAGTCTGCAAGAGCAAAGATTACGTTACTACTTTGTTTTGCAATCGCAATTTTTGAAGGTTTTGATCTTCAATCAATGGGGGTAGCCGCTCCACGAATGCGGGCTGAGTTTATGTTGGATAATGGCCAGATGGCATGGGCATTTAGTGCTGCAATTTTAGGAACACTACCAGGTGCCATATTAGGCGGTAGATTTGCAGATATTGTCGGGCGTAAGAAAATTCTGATTTTTAGTATTCTGCTTTTTGGAATTATGTCTTTGCTAACAGCATATGCTGCTAACTTCAGTTTGCTGTTACTCATCCGTTTTTGTACCGGTTTGGGAATGGGCGGGGCGCTCCCGATGATGATTACACTTGCCTCTGAAGCTGTGCCTGACCAGCACAAGGGCAAAGCGGTAAGTATCATGTATAGCGGCATTCCTTTTGGTGGATTACTGACTTCTGTGGTTGCCATGTCGTTGGCGGGTGATGCAGAGTGGCGTCATATTTTCTATATTGGTGGTATTGCGCCTATTTTGTTAATTCCACTCATCATGCGCTTTTTACCTGAGTCAAATGATTACCTGCAACGTAAAGTTCAAGCGCAAAAAACGACTCCATTTTTGGAAGTTTTATTTGCAAAAGAGCGTCGGATGTCGACGATTCAGCTTTGGGTAAGTTTTTTCTGTACGCTCGTTGTACTGTATTTCTTATTGAATTGGTTGCCGTTACTGATGGGCGCGCAAGGCTTATCGAAACTTCAGGCAAACTATGTGCAGATGGGCTACAACGTGGGTGGAATTTTAGGTTCGATTCTCATGGGTGTATTGCTTGATAAATTACGCATGAGTTTTGTGATTAAGCTGATTTATCTAGGCATTTTATTCTCACTTTGTTGCTTGGCAATTTCTCCAACCGTTGCATTACTGGCGCTTTCGGCAGTGGGCTGTGGTTTATTCATTGTGGGCGGACAATCGGCATTATACGGTCTGGCAGCAATGTATTATCCAACCGAAATGCGTGGAACTGGAGTTGGTGCAGCGGTTGCAATTGGCCGTATTGGTTCTTTTGCTGGACCTTTAATGGCAGGTTTTTTACTTTCACTTGGACAAAGCTCGACCATTGTGATTGGTTCAAGCATTCCAGTGATTTTAATTGCAGCGATCTCTGCATTACTTCTTGTCAAAAAACCTAAACAGCCTGTACATTTAGTACAAAGCTCAGGTGCTCGCTAAGTTTTAACGAAAGTATGGGGTTAGCGCCTCATACTTTCATTACAGATTTTCTTATGATGATTGAAAGGTTATGGTACGTTCGAATTCAGTTCAAAAAAAAGTAGAAGATGAGCCTAAGTTAAGTTACATGATTGCTCGTGTTGACCGAATTATTAGTAAACATTTAACAGAACATTTAAAAGAGCTTGAGATTACCTTGCCGCAATTTACTGCGCTTTCTGTTTTAGCTTCAAAAAGTAATGTATCCAATGCAAAACTTGCTGAACGTTCTTTTATTAAGCCGCAATCTGCCAATAAAATTCTGCAAGATTTACTGGTCAATGGCTGGATTGAGAAGAAACCTGACCCTACGCATGGCCGCCGTATTTTAATTACACTCACCGAAAGTGGTGTTGAAAAACTCAATAAATGCAATGAAGTTGTATTAAAAGTTGAAGAGAAAATGCTTGAAGGCATTGATATCAATCTGGCTTATTTAATTCGTAATAATCTCGATATCATGGTGAATAATCTTAAAAGCCTTTAAATAAATGAGCTTGTTTAGGTTGAGCTAAATTTCTACCCACTGATTCACACAGAAAATTTATTTCATTTTGCAAATGAACTTGTTAGCATCGAAGTGACGTTTTTGACAATGTGTGGCAGCAAATGTCTTCAGGGCAACAAGTTTTACTTAAATTAAGAAAAATGATTATTTCAGGGGAACTTGAAGGTGGTGCCAGAATTGCTGAGATTCCCACTGCCGAGTTACTTGGGGTTTCTAGACAGCCTGTTCGTATTGCATTTCGGCTGCTCGAACAAGAAGGTCTTCTCATCAAGAACCCAACCCGTGGCTACACCGTCCGTGAAATTTCAGAACAACTGGTCCATGATGCGCTTGAAGTGCGAGGTGTGCTGGAAGGGTTGGCTGCAAAAACTTTGGCAGAACAAGGTTTAAGCGAAGAGCAGAAAAAGACCCTCCAACATTGCATTCAAGAAACCGAAAAACTCTTTAATGAAAAAGACGAGTTTGGCGATGCTGAACTAGAACGTTACCATCATTTTAATGTCATTTTTCATGACACGATTATTGAGGGCGCGCAAAATGTAGCACTCATACAAGCTTTAGCAAAAAACAATCAATTGCCGATGGCTTCTGCTCAAGCCATTACCTATGATGAGAAGCAAGCTTTGTCGGAATATCGTCGTTTGCACTATGCACATTTACAGCATTGTTCGATTTTCGATGCGTTGACACATCGTCAGGCAGGGCGTGCTGAAACCTTAATGCGTGAGCACAGTAGTGTAGTGATTTTAGGTGAAACGCTAAGAAATGTTCTTAGTGCTTAAGGTGAAATAAGTTCCTCTATTTTTGAATAAAGGAACTTAACTATTAAAGCTCAATCACAAGATTTTTGGTTTTTGCACGAGAACAGCAGGGCGTAAATTGGTCGTTCAAAGCATGTTCCTCATCGGTCATAAATAGATCCCGATGATCAGGCGTACCCTCTACAACGCGGGTAATACAGGTACCGCAAATACCTTGTTCACACGAAACAGGAATATCAAAACCATTTGCAATTAATGCTTCAGTTGCGGTTTGCTCTGGTAATACTTCAATTCGACGGCCCGTACCTTTAACTTCAATAGTAAAAGCTTCATCATTAGATGTATCTACTTTTTGAGCGACAAAATGCTCTTGATGTAACTGTTCGCTGTGCCAGCCAGCTTGTTCGGCTGAGCTCATTACAAACTGCATAAACCCTGTAGGCCCACATACATATAAGTGTCTATCTGGTGAACTCTCACCTAAAACCTCTGCCATATTACATTCGGTATCTGGCTGATCTTGAATGTGAAAATGGACTTGATCACCAAAATGCTCGGTTAAGTTGCCATAGAAAGCAATCATTTCATGGCTACGAACAAAGTAATGCAATTCGAAAGGAATATTGGCTGACTTAAGTCGATACGCCATCGACAAAATAGGGGTAATACCAATACCACCAGCAAATAAAACTGCCTGTTTTGTCTGAGAATGAATTTCAAATAAATTACGCGGTTCGCCAATTTTTAAATGATCACCTTCACGATATTCAGTATGGATACAACGTGAACCACCGCGTGAGTTAGCATCATGTAAAACACCAATTACATAACGATGCTTTTCACTGCAACAATTTGAAAGTGAATATTGGCGGGTTAGACCGTTTTTAAGATGCACATCAATATGTGCACCTGCCTCAAAACTCGGTAGCTCTGTACCATTTGCTGCAATCAGTTCAAAGGCACGAATGGTCGGGGTAAGCTGGTGAATTTTCTGAATAATAACGTCCATGTTCATGCTCCTTTAAATAATCCGAATGTTTGGAAACTTTTGTGCGGATGTTTCAGGAGGCGTTTTATTTTCTTCAGCAAGGAGTCGCTCAATCACTTTACGGGACTGTACACCGCCTGCGTCGATGTTGAGCATTAGTAACTTGCGATGTGGATTGTTTAAGATATTTTGCTGCTGTTGCTCCAGCATTTCTAAATCTTCAGTAAAGATTTTGCCTTGGCCTTCACGAATTTGATCGGTGAGTTCAGCATTGTCTGGCTGGAAGTTGCGTGCCATTCCCCAGAAATACCAATGTGAGGTTTCAGTTTCTGGAGTAATAAAGTCCACGACGATTGATGAAACTTTTTTGTCTTTTGGTGCGTCATAACCGCCATGTCCAGCATGTGCCACACCGACTTCAATATGCACATTACTTGGGGCAAAGAAGTGACAACGTTGCCAACGGTCAACGGGTACATCATCTGCCAAGTGATTGCCACGAAGGGCCATTTGCCAAAATGGAGGTGCGATCACATTTTCCATGTAACGTTCAGTAATGACATGGTCACCATCAACTTTAGTGATTGGTAATGATTCATCAATTTCTTTTTGTCCGATGCTGCTTGAGTGAACATAAGTCTCGTGGGTTAAATCCATCAGGTTATCGACCATGAGGCGATAGTCACATTGAATATGGAACAAGCCTCCGCCATAACTCCATTCAGGATGATCAGCCCATTCTAAAGTTGGCAATTTTGCTTCATCTGCTAAAGCTTTCTCGCCTGGCCATATCCAAATAAAGCCGAATTTTTCAACAACTGCATATGCTTTGTTGCAAGGGAAACCATTTACACGTTGAGCTGGCATTGAAACAGTTTTTCCATCACAGCCCATGACTAAACCATGATAGCCACACACGAGGTTGCCATCTTCGACATAACCCAGTGAAAGTGGGGCACCACGATGCGGACAAAAATCTTCAACGGCTGCAACTTGATTTTCTTTACCACGGTAAAAAACAATTTTTTCACCACAGATGGTGCGACCTAACGGTTTGTCTTGAATTTCTTCTGGGCGGCAGGCTACATACCAAGCATTTTTAATAAACATTGTGACGACTCCTTATCACTTATTGGATCCAATTTATAATAAATAAAAATAATGTTCAATTGATAAGCAGTATATTTTTAAAAAATATTGTTCTTTAGAATTGGTTGTTGTGTATGTTTTTAATTGCTATTAAAGGCTTTTGTATTTCTTTTTTGTTTTAGAGGCGAAATCTTTTATGGTTTTAATTTGGATCCATAATAACTGTAATTAAAGCCATTATGGATGATGATGATTTAAAAGTTAAAAGTGTATTGAGAAGCTGTTATAAATGCAAAAGATAGCTTATCTGAACGTCAAGATGTGCAGGATATTATTAGTGATGATCTGTTACACCCAGCACGAGCGCATGCCTGCCAGCATAGCTTGTGCCCCTAAACCGATGACTTTCAAGGAAACTCATCGCGCGCCGATAATCGGCGATCTGACGTCAAGCTTGCTTAGCAGACAGGAATGGATTTCCACGAAAAGCTTCCAGATGCCATTAGGTGGTAGGTGATGAATCTCTATACGTACTTTATGCCAAGTTAATTATCTGGTCGTTCAAGCGTGAAGAGCTGCTCTTCACCGATTTCGAAGTAGTCAGCGGGGCCGCCTCCTCGCAGGATCGGGTGAGCCTTCGCAGTTTGGTACACTCCGTCTTTGATTAGTTGTCGGTTAATATGGATTGCTACTGCTTCACCTAACACTAGCCAAGCTGGCAGTCTCATGCCGTCTTGTGCTTTAAGCTGTATGATCTGAGTGACTACACACTCGAACTGCACTGGGCTAGCAGCTACGCGTGATGGCCGAACCTTGTCAGAGGGCAATGCCTCCAGATTAGCCAACTCAAACTCATCGACTTGAATAGGCACCATAGCAGAGGAGGTGTTCATTGCTTCGGCGAGCTCTCGAGTCGCCAGATTCCATACAAACTCACCAGTTTCACGCACGTTGGCGAGTGAGTCCTTCTCACCAAGCGAACAAAAGCCAATGATAGGTGGCTTGTAGTTGAACAGGTTAAAGAAGCTGTAGGGCGCAAGGTTGTGCACTCCGTTGTTAGAGACTGTGCTGATCCAGCCGATTGGTCGCGGAGCGACGATAGCGTTAAGCGGATCGTGACGCAGAGAATGCCCTTGCGCTGGGTCATAAGAATGCCAGTCAGTCATAGTTTCCTCTTTTTAAACAGGTGTAAGGAACGCGGTTTCCATTGTCTTCAGCTCGGTGTACGTTTGCAACACCAGAGCCGAAGGTTATTGTATTTATATCCCGAACCTGTTCAGGGAATGGTTTTCAGATCGGAGCTACGTAAGTCCCATGCCAGATAAACGAACGAGACATCCGTTTCAAGTCAATTTTGCTGCCCTGTTTTCAAGAACAGGGCAGATTTGTTTCTCTTGCTTCTTTAAATCAGCCAATAAAGGTGCTTTTTTCTTCCTTAACTAAAGAAGTCTTGATCGAGTGTTCCTTCGAGCTGCTCCTTGAGGCCCGCTGAGAATTCACGAACAACGGAAAAAGGACTTTGAAAGAGTTTGATATTGTTGATGAGGCCAGTCTCATTCCGAGTGAGGATGGTGATGCCGGTGATCGGCTTGCCACCGTGGATGGCATCCCATTCAAGGTATGTCTTAGCACCGTCAACCGTCTCCGCAGTGAACACAAAGTTTTCATACATCGTGCTCGTTGCTGTAAAGAATGCCCCAATGAGTGTCGGGCCGGCCACAGCCTTGCTGAGGGCTGAGGTCTGAAGGCTAGCGTCAGCAGTGAACGACTTCGCGAAATCGCTCGTTCCTTTCTTCTTGACGATTTGCATCCATGCTGTTCCCAGCGAGTTGATGTCAGTAGTCATTAGAATCTCCTAAGTTGGTCAGTAGTCATTTCAATATTCCCCAGAACATGTCTGCGGCTTTTATTTTTCAAGGTGCTCTATGAGAAATTCACCAGCTCTCTGCAATGCGTCATGTGCCTGAGGTAAAGATGCTGTTTGAATGTGCCAAACATGTGGCATTTCCGCCCAAACCTCAAGGTGTGACTCGCCGCCAGCCGCACGCACTTTGCGGTCAATTTCAAGCGCATCATCGAGAAGTACTTCATCGCTTCCTACATGGATGAGCAATGGAGGAAAGCCGTGCATGTCTGCGAACATTGGCGAGATGATCGGATCCTTCAAATCATGGTTTCCTGCGTAAGCTTCGACCATTTCCCGCATCGCACCTATATTTACCATTGGATCGCGATCAGCCAACTGCGTTAACGATGGTAGCGTCAGCGTTAAGTCTGCCCATGGGCTAATGAGTAGAACTGCTCGTGCGTCTTTATGGCCCTTCGAGGATGCGTAGGCAAGAATATTGACAACCATGCCACCGCCACTGGAATCTCCAGAAACAGCGAACGGCTTCCCAAGCGCACGTATAGCTTCGTAGCCGCGGATCGACTCGTCATACGATGCAGGGAATGGGTGTTCGGGGGCTTTTGAATGGTCCAGAACGATGACCTGAGACTTTGCTGCCCGAGAGAGCTCTCCGAGCATGCCCAGATGCGAGGCAGGAGAACCAGCCACCCAGCCTCCACCATGGAGATGGTAGATAATACGTTCTTTAGATGCGCCGGGAGCCGTAATTGCCACCGCAGCTACGCCACCGAGCTCAATCGGCTCGACTATTAGGTTCGCTGCTGGCGGGTTTGCTTCCGAAATTTTCTCCATACTGAAACGGAGCGTCTCGATGTTGCTAACGGGATGCTCAAGTTCGAAGGCGAACATCGCTTCGCGGAGCTTGCGAATGGAAGATGAATCGTATGTCATAGTTCTGCTCACTTCAAATCAAGAAAAGTAGCTGGCACCCAGTCGTAGCCAGTACCAGTGTCGGCCTTGCGAATACGGCCTAGGCCAGGGAACGGCATGTGGGCTGCGGCAATCATCGTTTTATCCGTAGCGAGTTTCACAAGAAGGTCTTCACGCGTTTTGACAGCCGATGCGCTGTCTGAGTCAAAGACGATGCTGATTTCTGGATGAGGCATTTGGACTGCACCAACATGAGCTACATCGCCCCAGACCAGCAATGACTGACCTTTAGAAGAAATCATGTATCCTGTGTGACCAGGCGTGTGGCCAGGAATAGCATACGGTGTAATACCAGGGATGATTTGCTCCATGCTGTTATAAGGCTTCCATTTACCTGCTGCGATGTAAGGTGCAGCACCATCCTGTGCGATTTTGAAGAAAACTTTTGCATCTTCGGGAGCCTTAGCCATAATTTCCTTCGATAGCCAGAAGTCGGCATCGGCTTTGTTCATCATCACAGTGGCATTCGGAAAGACGCGTTTCCCATCCTTGTAGATACCACCAACATGGTCACCGTGAAGATGAGTTAACAGCACTAGATCAACCTGCTCTGGTTTGTAACCAGATGCCTTCAAGTTCTGCACGAGTTTGCCTAATGCAGCGGGACCCCAGTGTCCTCCAGCGCCAGTATCAATGAGAACTAGCTTAGAGCCAGTATTTACGAGATAGCCTTGAACAGTGGCAGAAACATTCTTGGGGTCGTTTTGGAAGGAGCGTGCTAGAAGGGACTGAATGAGCTTCGGGTCACCATGCAGGAGGTTTGAGTCAATACTAGCGCCACCGTCATACAGAGCAGTGAGTTCATAATCGCCAATCATAGTGCGATAGAAGCCCGGAACCTGTTTGTGTTGCATCGGTGCAGCGGCTTGAGCGGGTGTTACAACAGCAATGGTACTAGTAAGTGTTAATGATACAGCTAGCACAGTACGTGAAGTAAGGTTCGAGAATTTCATAGCATTTCCTAACTATTTTGTAGTTGGGCATTTATACATACGTCATGATCTTTAGCGGGACGCCAACTCATCCTGGTATATCGTTGTTGCCACCTTTGTAGTCGCACACATGGCTAATTTTTCTATGAGACAGCAAAAATATAACCACTTGTACTTTGCAAGTAGTTGAAGATTACCTCCACAACTTGCATAATGCAAGTGGAAAAATGAAGTAAAGGAAAAATATCTGTGTTACAGACAAGACGATCGGGTTGTCCGATCAATTTGACACTTGAACAAATCGGTGATCGCTGGAGCTTGATCGTTATCCGTGATGTCATGTTCGAAAATAGAAGAAGCTATGGTGCGCTATTGGAACAAAATAAAGAGGGTATCGCTTCGAACATCCTTGCAAGCCGCTTGAAGCATTTGACTGCCTCTAATCTTCTGACACGCTGCCCAGATCCGAATCATCAGCAAAAATTTATCTATAGCCTTACCGAAGAGGCCATACAGTTAGTTCCTCTGCTAGCACAAATGGCCGTCTGGGGTCTTCGACATACAAATCCGAGCAAAGAAGCGTCTTTGCGTGCTGAGCTTCTAGAAAAGGGTGGACCTTCACTTTGGAATGCCTTTATGGATGAACTACGTTACCTTCATCTCGGTATACCACGTCCAGAGCGTTCAGAATCTGATGAGCATCAGGCTGACAACAGGGATGCAGTCGCTATTCTGCTTAGGACCTGATCGTTTATACGTGCGAATGCTGATTTGCAGGATATAGTGAGAGTTATGAATCTTGGTGAATGGATGGAACTCTCAACTATTTTCTGCCATGAGCCTAATTTGAACCTGAATTACACAACGAATCAAAAATACTTGGTTAACCTTGATTTTTACACGGTAGTCGGGCTCTGTTGTAATGTCGTGGATCATTCATGTCTGAACACTGTTGAGGACCATTAATTAGGCCCTTAAGCAATATGCATATTGAATACTGGGGTTGAGTGTGGCTGAACATCATTAAGTTTGGTTGACCAGTCACCACGATAGATCAAGCCTTAGATTAGGCAATGAGTGTCAGGACTAGTGGTGTTTTTATGATGTCTTTCAAAGTTGAATATTTTTAGTGTGAGCGTATTTTGAAAATTAGGATCTACTGTGCTGTTGGTTAAAAAGAAAGCAGGGGTTGTCCTTGAGAACAAAATCCATAAATAAAAATATATTTCATTTTTAAATCTGTTTTACTGTCCTAAATCCGACATGGCTGGTTGCAAGGTCGAGTTCCTGTGGATGCCTAGCGGCAGCACGATAACGCGCGCAATAATTGGTTGAGCATAAATAAGACCCACCTTTAATCGTGTATTGCAAAATCTGTTCATGACTTTGCTGATATTTTGATTGATCTCTTATATGGTGATCTCTTGGTCCTGTGTAGGATGTTTGTGTCCATTCCCATACATTACCATTGTAATTCTTCAACTGGCTGGATACTGGGGTTGTACAAACATAGCCGCACCGCCTTGCTTCTCTGCATCGGCAAAAAAAATCCGAATGTAAGTTGTCTTATTCTTTTGAGTTTCATAACAACAATCCTTTGAAGTTTCATAAATGCATCTTGCATTCCATAAAAATGAACTGAGCTTTTTTGGGCTAAAAAACACTCTGGAATTAATCATAATAGTTTTTTTATGGATCCATAAAAATATTAACCCATCTTAAATTTAGGTTTTTAATAATTTTATACTTATATAATCTATGTACTTATGGGGTTTTTAATAATCGATTTATAATTTTAGTTGATTTTTTGGATCCAAATATTCAGTATAGAAAAAGAGCAGGATGCTCAAAAAACAAATATTCCTCTAGGTCATTATGGATACGGATGTGCATAACCACCCAATTGCTTATATAGCAATGTCGTGTGTATGTCTTATCCAAGGGAGATACACAAATGGAAAGAGACGTTCTAAGTGAGATCAATCAAAACAATATGAGCCGCTACCAATGGTTTGTTATTTTGATTTGTATCTGTCTCAA
>Ga0207713_1003595_pt1 | contig 10459 bp, 12 predicted proteins | sample KBSS64metaG_FD_184404 | JGI IMG/M metagenome (GOLD analysis project Ga0207713, IMG submission 184404) | Switchgrass rhizosphere microbial communities from Kellogg Biological Station, Michigan, USA - KBS S6-4 metaG (SPAdes) (version 2) | ecosystem: Host-associated > Plants > Roots > Rhizosphere >...
CCCGCCTCCATGTAGCAATCGAGGCGCGGAAGATCGTCATCTCCGGTGAGGTGGCTGGACTTCAAATCCAGTTGGGGACGCCAGCGTTCCCGGGCAGGTTCGACTCCTGTGATCTTCCGCCAAAATTTTTATTGTGATGAACTAGTAATTAGCTGTTCGAAATACAATCTGGCGTCTCTCTCAAATTTATTAGACTTTATGTATTTTTCGAATTTAAAAATGGAAACCATTTCCCCTGTAAGTCTATCTTTGTATGTATAATTGAACTTATTATTATTATTTACCTTCGTAACTTCTAAGAATTTACCCCACTCTCTTTCTAAATATAAGATATTTTCTGCTATATTCTCAGGCTTCCCTTTAAACAAATAAACATATAAATAAACCTTAAGAGATAATAGTTTATCATATTTATTAAGATGTACTAATCTTTTGTTTTTAGAGGTTTGTACCACTAAATAATTGAACGCTATGAAACCATAATAGAAGTTATCTAAACTATCATCATCCAATTTAATTCTCGAGGTGTCATTTTTTTGAAATAATTTCTTTTGTGCCCCAAGTTCTATCATTCCGTTTGATGAATAATATATTCTTAAAAATAAATTTCGTTCAATCAATTGCTCTGAAGTTACGTAGTTATTGTTTAAGCCATCAGCAAACTCCCCTCGTTTCCTTTCATAAAGCAAACCGAATCTTTGGAAAACTCTCTCTTGTAATTTTTGGTGAAACGTTTCATTTGCAAACTTATCAGCATTTATAACAGGGGTTTGCTTATTAGTTGCATTAGATATCTCATCAATTAATTTTAATTTATTGTCAACATTATCATTATCAATAAGAGTTATAATTTTTAATAAAACTTCTTTTTCATGAAACACTTTACCTACCAAATCTTCCTTTGTCTCTTCATATATACGACTTAATATATAAGAGGTCTGCCCTCCATTAATTATCTGTGGATTTTTTATACTAAGTTGAGCTTTATTTTTCTGTCCGATTCTTTCATTAATGTACGTTTCATCAGACAATATTGTGATCCCATTATTATATAATGCAAACTCATTTGTTTCATTATCACATATTGTCTTTCTGATTGCAGAATTAACTGCCTGACCTTCAAATTCAAGATAGCTTCGTGGATTATATTTTAAAATTGAGTTTTTATATTTACTCATCACCTTTGCAATTTCTAGCGTAGGAACAAAAAGCACTGTTATTTCACAATCACTCGCTTTCGTTTTCACGGTATAACTTATTTTACTCCCAGCACTCTTATTTGAAAGATCAATAGGGATGCAGATATCATTGGCGGTAAAATATGTTCCAGATATAACAGGAAATACTAAGTCGGAGTATGTTTTTTTATAATCGAACACCAAAGGTGAAATGCCACATGTCAATCTCCTGAGTTGACTTACCGTAACATTATTTAAGTTTGCAAGAATTATAACTTTGTATGCATATCTTGCTATATCACTAATTTCCTTTACTTCTCTTTGAAGTTGTTTTATTTTCCCATTATATGGGTTACCTTTTTCGTCTGTTTCCGCTCCATCAGTGAGAATATTATCAATATCCATAACTAAAATTTCTTCAAGCTCAATATTTTTACTTTCGAAATTTCTCTCTGTAGTTCTAAACTTTGACTGTATTAAATAAATAATTTTTAAATCATGATCAATATAATATCCATCAATACCACCATCGTAAGAACCGTCGGTTATATACCATTCCCGCTCTTCAAACCTTATTAAACCAAAACTTACCTTCAAGAAAAGATGAATAAAAGCCCTAGATCTTGCTGCATTTATTTTATCCTCATCTTCTTCCTGTAGAGCATACTTCTTTTTAAAATTATCGGGAGCTTCGCTTCTTAACTTATCTAAAATACTTATTAATATATTGTATTTCATAGATTTTCCTACAATTAATGACCGTTTTCGAGTTTTTTTATACAAGCATCTTTAACCCACTTACTAAAGTTCCCTTTCCCCGCAGCTTTCTCAATCTTTTCTAAGAGCTCATCCTCAAACGAATGTTCTTCATCGTACTCTTGGTGCGGTCAAAATTTGGTTTCTTTTTCTCTTGCATGGTAGGTACCACATGGGTTTGGAATTCTGACAACGCCCAGCAGTGTTGGAGCACTAAAGGGCGTCTAACCTCACCAACTATCAAGGAGTTGATTATGGCTGATTCGCATTCTACCCCAGACACCGACCAATCCGGAACCGAGCGTTCGTTAATTGTGGGATACCGCCCGAATGTTTTCGACAAATCCACGCCGAAAATCATCCTTTCCGGCAAGTGGCTGCGCGCGGCGGGTATTGATACCGGACAGCAGGTCACAGTAAAGGTCATGAAAGGATGCATCGTTCTGGTGGCGTATAACGAGCAGGAGCAACGGTTGCAGGACGATTATAAACGGACGAAGGCAAAGCTTATTGAGATAGAGAACGCGCTTGCGGCGACCCAAACTTCGCGTGCTGGAAAGCGCCTCGCAAAATCAAATACAAACCACCTGGCTTAGCGGCTATTTCGGGCATACTACGAGCTTACAGGCATCAACCTTATGAAGCGGAGGCAGCATGACAAATGAAGAATTAATCAATTCACCAGTCGGTGAGTTTGTCATGTTTGCCAGCAAGGATGGAAAAGTTCGCATTGAATGCCGCTTCGAAAGCGATACGTTGTGGCTCTCACAGGCCACGATCTGTGAGTTATACGGCAAAGCCAAAGCCACGATCAGCGGGCATATCAAGAATATTTTTGATGAGGGTGAGCTGGTCGAAAATTCAGTTGTTCGGTTTTACCGAACAACTGCCAGCCATGGAGCAGGTATTTTTACGAGACTGGCAAACCAAACTCGATCAGTTTCTGCAATTCAATGACCGGGAGGTTTTGGAAGGAGCAGGCAAAATCAGCAAGAAAGCGGCTGATGAAAAGGCGTGCTCAGAATACCTAGAGTTTGAAAAAAAGCAGCGCCTGCTGAAAGAAGCCGAAGGTGAGAAAGATATCGTCGGCTTATTAAAATGGGATAAGCAGGCTAAGCGCTAATCCCGGTATTAATGCTCAGCTTCATATGCAGCAACGGAAACGGATTCCCCTGCCCGTCCAGTTCCGAGCGTCCGACCTGCTCAAACCCCATATGGCGATAAAATCCTACACCCTGCGGATTCTGCTCATTCACGTCCACTTCGTTCGCGCCAAACTCTGCGATGGCGTGTTTAAGCAGCAATTTCCCGACGCCCTTTCCCCGGCTCGCGTCATCAACAAACAGCATTTCAATGCGGTTTTCATCCACGCCTAAAAAGCCGTGAATAACGCCTGCGTCATCGCGAGCGAGCACGACCTTGAGGTTAGGCAGATAGGCGTTAAGCAATAGCGGGCGCAGCGCCGCAATATCGCTTTCCTGTAAAAAGTGATGGGTGGCGCGGACGGAGGATTCCCAGATCGCGACCAGACGTTCGAAGTGTGAGGGGAGTGCGGTTTCTATTTTCATGGGGGGGGATCATGATTGGAAAACCGAACTATTTCAAGCCACGCTTTGCGGTCTGTTCCCCTCTCACCCTAGCCCTCTCCCTCAAGGGAGAGGGAACAGATCGAGCTAAACTCTAATCTCCATCACCGCATACACCCCATCCTTCGGCACTACCACGGTGACGTTTTCCACCGGCACGCCCGCCGCGAGGTGAATATTTTGCAGCTGCTGTAACGACCTCGGGTAAATATCCTCCCAGCCGATCCCCCGCAGCACAAAGTCAATCTGCGGGCTGCTAGTCAGCATGTTCGACACGATCACCGCGCCGCCGGGCTTGACCAGCCGCAGGGCGCGCTGGAGAAAAATCACCGCGTCGGTATCGTTGAAGTATTCAAAAATCCCCAGCGCGTCGACCAGTTCGGCCTGATGTTCGCCCAGCTCCAGCAGCAGGTCCTCGTTACGCACCAGCGTATGGAGGAGGTTGCGCCTGAGCAGCGTCAGCTGTTCGCCCACCACAATGCCTTCCTGCGCCGCCATGGTTTCGGCCCAACTGAGGGCCACCGGGTCTTTGTCCACCAGCGTGAGATAGACCTGCTGGCCGTCGAGCTTTGCTTCGCGCAGCGCCTCCAGCACCGGGATGGCGGCACCGCTCGCGAGGCTGACCCAGTTGTTCTCGCTCTCATTATGAATGTACTTATCCACCAGCGCGGCCAGCACTCTGGCGCGGGAGCGCACGCCAACCGCATCGTTAGCGTGGATAAACCACTGGCGGCTGTCGCTGTCCATTTTTGTGCCGTCGGGCAGGCGGTCTTCCAGCGGGTTTTGCACCACAAACAGCGCCAGCGCGGAGGGGACAAGCCGGGTTCGCCACGCGGCAAGCGCCGGGCGGTTACGGAAGGCCTGTTCGGAATAGCGGTTCTGGGGAACCAGCACGGCCTGCCCCCCTTCGTCATATTCCACCCTCGGCGGCCGGAGCGCTGGCTCGGCTTTCAGGGCGCGGTCAAGGGAGGCGATCTCACGGGCAGCGTCGTCTTTCATCGGCCACTGGTCGCTGACGTCGGGAAATGACGCGCTAAAAATCGTCATATTTTCCGGTGCATCGGCGCGAAAAGGCTGCCAGTTCATGTCGTCTTCCCTCCGTTGGGCTTTTAACGGAAGTCTATCCAGGCGGGCCAGTAATACCCTACGAAGAAAGCACGAAATCGGCACATCAGTTCTGCGACGTGCGCCATACTCCCGGCGTACAGCCGTACTCGATCTGAAAATGACGAATAAAGTGGGCGCAGTCGCTGAACCGCATCCGCCGCGCAATATCCGTCACGCTTTGCTGAGAGTTTTTCAGCAGCCAGCAGGCATAGCGCAACCTGGCGCTGCGGATAAATTCCCGCGCCGTTTTGCCAAACTCGGCGTGAAACAGGCGGTTGAGCTGACGTTCGCTCAGCTTGACGTCCTGAGCGAGCCTGGCGGCGTTTAGCGGATGAGTCAGATATTGTTCGATAATCGTCACCGCCCTGCGCAGCCGTGAATCAGGGATCATGGCGACATTCGCGGGCCGTGGCGTGGCGGCATCATGCGGAGGAAGAGACAGACGCCGGGAGGTAGTAGCCGCAATGTCGTCTCCCCCGTGGGCGCGGATCAGCGACGTTACCAGGGTGAGCGTTGAGATCCCGCCCGGGCAGGTCAGCACATCACCTTCGTCGATATAATCGAGGCCTTGCTCAGCATATACCTGCGGGAACCGCTGAGTGAAAACGCCATGGTGATGAGGATGAATCGAGGCGCGGCGCTCGTTCAGTAACCCTTCCTCCGCCAGAATAAAGCTGCCGGTACCAATACCTATCAGAGGAGTGCTGTTGTGATGAGCATCCGTGAGAAACGCTCTGTCGCCACGGTGTCCCTGGTGAAGATGCTCCAGACCTCCACCAATCACCGCAATGTAGTCGAAGTCACCGGGCGGTGCATGGGCAGCATCGGGCCTTACGCTGATACCAGAACTGCTTACAACCGGTAAGTCGGGGTGAATGCTTATCAGGCTGAGTTTAAAGCATATTTTCTGGCTACGCTTTTGGACGCTGGATGCAATGCGTAACGCCTCTATCAATCCTGAAAATGCTAAAAGCGAGAACTGTGGCCACAGAAGTAAACCCATATGCAGGGATTTATTCCGTGCAGGCGTCATTCTGACGCTATCATCAATTAAAGTTTTCATTAACTTGCCGAAGAAGAATAATTACATTATCGCAACATTATTGCTGCTATTATATTCCCATAATGTATATCATAGCTGTTAAATCAAGCATAAATGACGCCGGCAAAACTTAAAAGAATTTCTCCCTTTCGCTATCTGTTTTTTGACGTGTGGCACACATAGGTTGGCAGCGTCCCCAGAATAAATAAATAATTCTCATTCTGCTGTTTCTTAATACGCATATAAATATTCTTGTCCGGGTAGATAAAAAATAAGGGCTCGTACTTTTCAAGCCAGCTGTCGCTAATGTTGTCGTCCGGAAATTTTATATTGCGTACGGACGTCAGGTTATAGACGCTGTCTCTACGCTCAATCTGAAAGAACACTTTGCGATTTAGCCTCTTCGTTGGATCGCTTTTCAACTTGCCATTCATGCTGAGTATTCCGCTGTTACCCTCCACGCTGTAATTCAGCCACAGAGAGAGCGTCTCATCCCGATGATGCTGAATAAAGTTCACCTGACAGGCAAAGGGATGTATGTAATGGCGATGCCAGAGGTAATACGCCGCCACAACAGCCCCCATCAGCAGGCACAGGCAGAGCGCAAAGAGCATTTGACGGTAGCGAATCATACTAGCGATCCTCTATAAAATAATCAGACATACAGCGGTTGGATTCCGTCATTGGCCTGTCACAGCGAATGACCGACGCGCGAGGTAGCAATGTGTAGCCGCTGACATATACCCAGGGATAGTTCACGCACTGATCCTTAAACGGGGTGGCATAGACCAGGGCTTTATCCCGATCGCGTTGCGTTTCAATATCGCGAGCAAAATAGAGCTGGCACTCGCCCAACTTCGTCGCGAAGCGGTATCCGTCCACAAAATAGCTGTCATGCATCAGGCGATGGCTTATCACGCTCACGCCAGCCAATACCAGCAATACTACCAGCGCGGCTGGCAGCCAGAAGCGGCGTGTCGATACCATCGGAGCGACAGTCTCTTCGCAGACATCCGGCGCAGCGTGTTCTTCCTCTTCAGCCTGCGGCTGCGTCTCTTTAATAGTGATTTGCGTATCGCTTGCGAGCGTGAGTCCAATGCGCGGGATAGTGACAATCGGATCGGTTTCGAAACCCACCTTCTTCAGCCCTTTACGCAGAATAGAAATGTTCTGGTAATAGGTATTAGGCGAAACCAACATCCCCCGGCGCTGCCAGACAATATCCATGCACTCCTGTTGAGTCACAATACTTCCGACTCTCTCTATTAATAACAACAAACAGCGGCCCGCCGGGGAATTTAATACCACTACCCGCTCGGGATTGTTCAGATCGCGTAATGTGCTGGCTGCTGGGTGAAACTCTACCAGGCCATTAATAATGTAATACTTATGCATAGAATGGGCTAAATACCTCCGGTCAACACCTGTTACTACAGTAAAATCCCTTTACGATTAACCTGCGTATCCCTCGCCTGTGTAAGGATTAATGTGACGGATAAATGCGCAACTGTATATCCTGACGCCTGGCGAAAAATCTTATTTTTCCTTTCTCCTTACCTATCAGTCTGAACTTTTCTTAATCGCCGCTTAAGCCGTCTTGACACTGACAAAACTCGACAAATGCGCCAGTTGAACGCTTTAGTCATCGCTGTCTGAATTATTCAGCATGCTTAATTTATTTTTTTAGCGAAAAGCAGAGAGGACGTGCCCTGCCACCGGATTTCGAAAACGCGACCAATTCGAAAGCTATCGTCTTAATTAACAATTTCAGCTCGAAACTGTTAGTAACCGTCAGTAACAATGCGCCTCGTATGACATCACCAGACAATCCCCTTACAAAACATTTATTAAAGCCAACTTTTTAATAAAAAATACCGGTATCATTATTTACAGGCAGATAAGTAAGAGACGGTTCAACGAGGAGAATTGACGCTACACGTAAATTGCACTTAAAACAAATTAAGATTAATTCAGGTTACCTCTTTTACGCCTTGAGTATAGTGAGCTCACACCGTGCAATGCTTAATTGCTTCGAGAATATCAGGCATCGCCTTACCATACAGGCGAGTCTCATTACAATTATAAATCGAGGGAATGTCATGGCGAATAAACACAACAACACACGTCATTTAAATATCGCGCTATTGGGTGGGGATCACTTTACGCGCCAGGGGATCGCCGCGTTATTAAAAAACATTGCCCCTGACATGCAGATTAATGCATCAAGCAATGATTACGCGGAGCTCGAAAAGATGTTAACGGCAACACCTGTAGACGTGATTTTTTTATCCGGCACGGATAAATATCACGCGGGTTATGATTGCCTGAAATATATCAAGAAGATGAAAGTGCTCTATCCCGGCGTGCTTATTTGCATGTATTCCGCACCAGCAAATTCCTGGCTGTGGATACGCGGTGAAATAGACGCTTATATCTCGCTGCAGGACCCGCTTTATCACTGGCGAGCCAGCGTATTAAAACTGGTCGATAGCCGTTATCGCCCAATAAAGAAACCCACGGCGTTATCGCTGACGCCGGGCGAATGGAGGGTATTGAAGGAACTGCGAAAGGGTCTGGATATGCGTTACATCGCCGAAACAGAGCAGCTTTCTTACCGTCGTGTCAGCGCGTTAAAAAGCTCAGCGATAAGAAAACTCGGGCTCAGGAACAAGACAGATTTGCTGGTCTTTTTAACCAGTTAAACCTGCTCCTTTCAGAGCAAATCTCGACATAACAACATAATGGAATCAGGACAATGAAAGCTCAATTCAATACCAAAACGCTGCTTGCGGTCGCTATTGCTGCATTACTGCCAGCTGGCACGGCGCTGGCTGCCGGCACCAGCGGCGGCACGGTGAACTTTAACGGCAAAGTGGTGACCTCCGCCTGCGCCATCAGCGCAGGAAGCGCCAACATTGACGTGGATATGGGTGAAGTACGTACCGCGACGCTGGCGAGTGCGGGCAGCGAAGCCAGCACGGCGAAAGCGTTTGCCATCACCCTGGAAGATTGTGAAATCGCCGACACCTCAGCCTCAACTGAAGAGAACCCGATTGCCGCGACAACTGTGGCCGTCACCTTCACCGGCACGCCGGACGGTTCCGATGTAAATAGCCTGTCCGTCGGGGCAAACGGCAGCGCCAACTCTGCGCAAAACGTGGCTATTCGCCTTTATGACGAGCAGGGCAACGTAGTGAAGCTGGGTGAACCTGCTTCGGCCATCCCTCTGCGCAAGGGTGCCAACACCCTGAACTTCAGCGCGAAATATTACTCGCCGAAGGGCGGTGCCACCGCGGGTGATGCCAGCGCTGTCGCGACCTACACCGTGACCTATTCGTAATCTTCAGGCCCGGTCTGCTGGCCGGGCCTGACTTAGCTTTCAGGAGAAACACTATGCGCGTAAACACATTGATTTGCCTGGCGGGTACGTTATGTTCCTCCGCCGTCTATGCCGGCGGCGTGGGGTTGGGCGCAACGCGAATGGTCTACTCCAGCGCGACCACCCAGTCGATGATGCAGGTGAGAAACACCCATCCCGACGCCACGTTCCTGATCCAGTCATGGATGGAAAATGAGAAAGGCGAACGTACCAACGACTTCGTGATCACGCCACCGCTGTACGTCATGAAACCGGCCAGCGAAAGCGCGGTGAAAATCATGTTTAACGGTAAAGCCCTGCCAGAGGATCGGGAGACGCTCTACTGGATGACGGTCAAAGCCATCCCCCAGCAGGCGAAAAGCGGATCCGGGAATACGCTGCAGTTTGCGTCGGCTAACCGCATCAAGGTCTTTTATCGCCCGGCGGGACTCAGTGAGAGCCCAGGAGAGGCGTGGAAACGCCTGACCGGTTCCTACCGCGCCGGAAAGGTCACGCTCAGCAACCCTACGCCGTACTACCTCACCACCATCAACGTGAAAATTGACGGTATCCCGGTGCAGCCGGTGATGGTGCCCCCGAAAGGTAGCGTGACGCTGGCCGAAACCTTCAGCCATGCGGGCAGCATGAGCTTTCAGACCATTAACGATTATGGGGCATGGACCCCCGCCACGCGCGCATCGTTATCCCAATAATACAAACAGTAAGGCGTGACCACGTGAAAAGAAAAATCCTGTGCGCCACGGTGATCTCCCTGGTGATTCGGCAAGCCGTGGCTGCTGAAAGCGAGCTGCAATTTAACCCCGCGTTCCTCAACGGCGAGAGCGCAAACAGCGCCGATCTCGCCTGGGTCAACGCCGGGAGCGCGTTGCCACCGGGTGATTACAACCTCAACGTGTATATCAATACCAACTACGCGTTCACAGGTAACGTCACGTTCCGCCTTGCTGAAAACAGTACGGGTGAAGCGCTGCCCTGCCTCACGCCTGAGCAATTCGACGCGCTGGGCATCGATAGTCATCAGGCGAAGGGCGGAGCACTGCCGCTGGCGCAGCGCTGCATCTTCTTAACGAAGGCGTTTGCGGATACGCAGTTTGACCTGGACCAGAAGACGCTCACCCTGAGCTTCACCGTACCGCAAAGTGCGATGCGCAATCTGCCGCGCGGGTATGTCAGCCCGGAAAGCTGGGAGGCGGGCATTCCTGCCGCGTGGCTGAATTACGTGGTCAATGGCTCGAACAATGAGTATCGCGGCGAGACGCGCACGCGGGAACAGCAGCTTTTTGCGAGCCTCAACAGCGGCGTCAACCTGGGCGCGTGGCGGCTGCGTGATTTCACCACGTGGACCAAAGACAGCAATGAGCTCACCCACGTGCAGACCTGGCTGCAGCGCGATATTCACGCCCTGCGCGCG
>Ga0207713_1003596_pt1 | contig 10456 bp, 10 predicted proteins | sample KBSS64metaG_FD_184404 | JGI IMG/M metagenome (GOLD analysis project Ga0207713, IMG submission 184404) | Switchgrass rhizosphere microbial communities from Kellogg Biological Station, Michigan, USA - KBS S6-4 metaG (SPAdes) (version 2) | ecosystem: Host-associated > Plants > Roots > Rhizosphere >...
AATTTTAACGTTAGGCTCTAAAAAATAATAACGATTAAAAAAGACGATTGCTGCCAAGCCTAAAATCATGAACCAAGACATATTATCGCTCCTTCTCTATTTTTTCAGTTAACACAGCAACCAACATCCCTAGTAATCCTGAAAGTAAAATCGTCCCTTCAACTTGATAAAACTTAAAGAAAAATCCGCTAAAACAAGTCATTATTACACCAGCAACTACAGGCAACCCCTTACATAACGGCACTATCATGGCAATAAAAATAGCCACAATTGAAAAATCTAAATGATAATTTAATAAATCAGGAATCACTGTTGCTAAAAGTATTCCTACCAAGCTAAAAACTACCCAGAATAAATAAAAAGATAGGCCTGCACCCAACAGATATTCTGGCTGCCTTTTTTCACCGGATGCACACACCGCAAATAATTCATCTGTTAATAAAAAACCCAAACTTAACCGTTTCGAAAGAGGCAAAATAGAAATGTCACTTCTTAAAGTTAACGCATAAATAAAATGCTGAGCTGTTAAAAAGAAAATCGTCACATAAACTGTAAAAATGGATGCACCTTCCATTACCATGCTTAAGCTAACTAATTGCGCTGCTCCAGCAAAGACAATTCCTGACATCGCAAGCGCCTTATAAAAAGATAATCCTGCATGAATTGCCATAGAGCCTGCTAAAATTGCCCATGGAATAACAGAAATTGACAACGGTAAAATATCCATTGCACCGCGTAAAAAAAGATAAGATGGCTTATTTTTTGGAAACTCAACCGACTGATTAAGCTGAATATTCATATATAGAGTCCAATATAAGAAGCATCTCTATAAAATGCTTGATGAAGGCCGACTTATATTGAATAAAATTGCTGTAAATAAATTTTTAATAATTTAGTTATTTAGACTAGCTACATATTGAGTTGGCGTCACTCCCATTGCTTTTTTAAAATGGCGATTAAAATGGCTTTGATCAGAAAAGCCACACTGCTGTGCCACCATCGCAATTTGGTCACCCTGTTTTAATAATTGCCTTGCTTTTTGTAAGCGTGCTTGAACAAGCCAAGCATGAGGTGGCAAGCCCACATATTTTTTAAATTGCCTTAAGAAATGCCATGCGCTCAAGCCCACCATGTCAGCCAGATCTTGCAAAGAAAAATTCGTTTCAGGCATTTCTACCAGTAACTCTTTAACTCTTAATATTTTTGAATATGCCTCTGGCAGCTCACAAAAAGTCTGATTTGACTTACCATGTCGCTTCATTAGACAGGCTAAAGTCGATAAATACATTGTTTCTTTGAGTAAGAAATTATCTTTTTGTTCTAATAAATCAAAGAGTAAACAAAGTTGTTGGGCCAAACCCAAGTCACGAATCACAGCTTGAGGAAACCACGGCGCCCCACGTGAATTTTCAAAAAAATCTTGACTGACTTCTGCCAACATTTCAGGTGTGGGATAAATCGCCCGATATCGCCAACCTGACTCAACAGCAGATGAACCCGTATGAATCTCGTCAGCATTTACTAAAATAATATCGCCTTTAGGAGCTACATGTAGCTGGCCTGTCCTAAAAAAAGACTGTGCGCCCTCTTCAATCACGCCAATACAATACCCTTCATGAGTATGCTTCGAAAATTGCGTTTGGTGATAATGTGCTTTTAATAACTCTAAACCGCCCAGCTCTCGCACATGCAGGTAATCGGCTTGCTCCCGCTGCATAAATACGTCTCATCCATTCAATAAAAAAACCATAGCATGTTTTAAGAAACTGAATAGAATAAAATTGCTCTATAAAAACAATCTCTTTATTCGTTTATTCGGCTTTATTGATAGATTTGCCCATCATGTTTGAGCCAACCGCTTTCATGACGACTTTGTGGATCACGATGTGTCCAGTGCAATACACCACCTTTAGGGTTGTATTCATATTCGCCATAAAACTCTACCACGTCACCTTTTTTTAAATTAGGAATTTTAGGTGCTAAATCGATATTATGTGCGACTAAAATTGAAAGGCCATTTTTTAAAACAAGAATAAATTTCTGGTGTCTCGACCCATCATTATCATCTCTTAAAATTGCTTTTACTCGACCACTTCCCTGCACTTGAACATTACTTTGTCTCTGCTCATGAGCAGCTTTTATGTTGTCGACTCCATTACTTGGTAATGTAGTTTCAGTATGCTGAGCTGCGGGTATAGTTGATGATGATTGATTTTGCTTATGTCCAGATAAATCCAGACCAAAATATGCAGCAATCAATAAAATAATGATACCGCCAATACTAAGATTCTTTTTATTTATCATTGTATACCCTTATTTAACTGAGATAAAAAAAGCCCCAATGGGGCTTTTTTTATTGTGATACGAATTACTTCGCAGCAGCTTGAGCAGCAGCAACTTCTTCAGCGAAGCTAAGTTCTGCTTTTTTCTCAATACCTTCACCAACTTCAAAACGTACGAAGTTAGCAACAGTAGTACCAGTTGCTTTTAATACATCAGCAACTTTTTTGTCGTTGTCGATTACATACATTTGACGATCAAGAGCAACTTCGTTCAAATATTTATCAACTGAACCAGTTACCATTTTCTCAACGATGTTAGCTGGCTTACCAGATTCTAACGCTTTCGCTTCAGCAATTTCTTTTTCTTTAGCGATAAGGTCAGCAGGAACAGCTTCAGCATTTACAGCTACTGGGTTGAATGCAGCAACGTGCATTGCAATACCTTTACCAGTATCAGCATCACCAGTATAAGAAACTACAACACCGATTTTTAAACCGTGTTTGTAGATAGCCAAGTTTTCGCCTTCAACGATTTTCGCGCGACGAACTTGGATGTTTTCACCGATTTTTTGAACAAGTGCAATACGAGCTTCTTCAACTGTTTGACCGTCTGCTAATTTTAATTCAGCGATTTTAGCAGCATCAGTTTCGCCAGCAGCTAAAGCAGCAGTAGCAACTTTAGCAGAGAAACCAGCAAAGTTTTCGTCTTTAGCAACGAAGTCAGTTTGACAGTTTACCTCTAAAAGAATCGCTTTATTGCCTTCTTGAACGATTGTGATTGCACCGTCAGCAGCAATGTTACCTGCTTTTTTAGCAGCTTTTGCTTGACCTGATTTACGAAGGTTATCAATCGCTAATTCAACATCACCATTAGATTCTGTTAATGCTTTTTTGCATTCCATCATTGCAAGACCAGTACGGTCACGTAATTCTTTTACCATGCTCGCAGTAACTGCAGTCATGTTGTTCTCCTAAATACGGTAGAAAAATAAATCTTTTCAACAAAAACGGCCCAAAGAAACTCTGGGCCGTTTGCACTCTCGACGCTTAATTTGCCACCATTACATGTCGCAAAAATGACAAGCCTGCGTCAAAACGCATTAAGCCTCAGGAGCTTCTTTCGCAGCTTCTTCGCCTTTAGCTTGTGCATTTGCTTGTGATTGAGCATATTCTTTACCAGCAAGAATCGCATCAGCCATAGCAGAAGCATAAAGTGTAACCGCACGGATTGCATCGTCATTACCAGGAATAACGTAGTCTACGTTGTCTGGGTTAGAGTTTGTATCAACGATACCGATTACTGGAATACCAAGGTTTTTAGCTTCTTTAATCGCAATTGATTCGTGATCTACGTCAATTACGAATAATGCGTCAGGTAAACCACCCATGTTTTTAACGCCGCCTAAAGCACGTTCAAGTTTTTCCATCTCACGAGTACGCTCTAAAGCTTCACGTTTAGTAAGCTTAGCAAAAGTACCATCTTGAGATTGAGTTTGAAGATCTTTTAAACGGTTGATAGATTGGCGAAGTGTTTTCCAGTTCGTCAACATACCACCTAACCAACGGTGATCTACATATGGTTGACCAGCGCGTTGAGCTTGTTCACGGATGATGTTAGAAGCAGCACGTTTTGTACCAACAAACAAAACTTTGTTCTTTTTGCTTGCTAATTGGTTAGCGAAGTTCAAAGCATCATTTAACGCAGGAACAGTGTGCTCAAGGTTGATGATGTGAATTTTGTTACGCGCGCCAAAAATGTATTGACGCATTTTTGGGTTCCAGAAACGTGTTTGGTGACCAAAGTGCGCGCCAGCTTGAAGAAGGTCGCGCATGCTTACGTTGTAATCTGCCATTTTCTTTACCTTAAATTTTGGGTTAGGCCTCCATATATCCGCATTCTCCACCCTTTTACAGGCACCCAGAGTAATGTGACGATATATGTGCGGATTTTTTACGCCATCTATCAAAATTGTTCGTAAAAGATATTCACGAAAAGCATTTGATAAAATGGGCGGCTATTTATACCATAGACACTTGTAAATTACCAAAAGTTTTTAGAGATCATGAACAGTACTTATACAGCTCCACGTCGATTAATCAAAACTCCAGATGAAATTGAAAAAATGCGCATTGCAGGACGACTGGCGGCTGAAGTTCTAGAGATGATCAAGCCCTATATTAAGGCAGGTGTGAGCACACTTGAACTTGATACCATTTGCCGTAATCACATTGAAAATGTACAGCATGCTATTCCTGCCTGTGTCGGCTATGGTGGCGCTCCTGGACGCCCTGCTTTTCAGCACTCTATTTGTACTTCGGTTAACCATGTTGTCTGCCATGGCATTCCTTCTGAAAATAAAATCTTAAAAAATGGCGACATCCTGAATATTGACGTAACTGTCATTAAAGATGGCTATCACGGCGATACAAACATGATGTATATCGTCGGTGGCGAAACTTCTATTTTAGCCAACCGTCTATGTAAAGTTGCTCAAGAAGCAATGTACCGAGGTATGGCAACTGTTAAAGATGGTTCATATTTAGGTGATATTGGCCATGCAATCCAGAAATATGTCGAATCAGAGCGTTTTAGTGTAGTACGTGAATATTGTGGTCACGGTATTGGAACTGTTTTCCATGATGAACCTCAAGTATTACATTATGGTCAAGCTGGTACCGGTATGCGTCTGGAAGCAGGTATGACTTTTACCATTGAACCTATGGTAAATGCAGGCGTATGGCAAACTAAACTGTTAGGCGACAAATGGACTGTTGTAACGAAAGACCATAAACTTTCAGCTCAATATGAACATACTATTTTAGTGACTCAAACGGGCATTGAAGTTTTAACTGCACGCCCTGAAGAAGACCTATCTCGCTTCAACTAATCATTTAATTACATTTAATAAAAGGCTACTTTATGTAGCCTTTTATTATTTATTATGTATTTTTAATTAATAAATATTGCTAAATATAAACAATTATTTCAAAAAAATTACAATTATTAATTTTTAATAAACAATCATTTTTATAAAACACGGTATGGTTGGCTCAATAAAAATCAGTAAACAAATGCCGGACATGGAGTCCTTTTATGATGAAAAAGTCATTATTTTGTATGACAGCTGCCTTTTTTGCTCTGCCAACAGTCACCTCTGCCGCTTCCCCATATTTTAGTTTAAAAGATGGTGATGGCTTCAAACGTTTTTCAGTCTCTGCTGGTTGGCTCCATGCTATGCCTCAAGGCTCAGGAAACCCTGTCAATATCAATACTAGCGTTGCAGAAGGTACAAAATCTAAAGTTGGAGATGTATCTACAAAAGCCGTTTTAGATGCAATCGACCAAAGTAAAACTTCAGGAAAATTCTGGTATAGCACTATTAGCCTTCTTGATAAGTTTACAGATACTCTTCCCTCATCACTTGCGGGTACAGCAGAAGTTAATGGTCTTTCTCAATGGGAACAACAAGGTTCTGGCTTAGAAGCTGGTGATGTTGATACTGTTGGTCTTATGTTTAACTACAACTTTACGGACAATTTATCTTTAGAAATTAAAGCTGGTATTCCCCCTAAAGTAGATATTAATGGAAAAGGTAATATTTACGCTCCCCTTTCTGGAAAAGCGACTCCACTAAAAGATGGATCTTCGATTGGAGAAATCATAGGAGGTGGAATTTCCAATGCAGGTGGAGATATTCCTTTAAAACAAGACCTTCATATTACTGATCTTTCTCAGGGAGGCAAGGCTGCTACTGCACGTGCCTGGTTACCTGCTCTAGAACTACAATATCAATTTGGTAAATCTGGAGTGAATAAGTTCCGTCCTTATGTCGGAGCTGGCGTGATGTATGCATACTTTAATGATTTAAAAATGAATCCCGGTATTGAAGCTGATCTAATTCAAGCGGGTCACATGATCCAGAATATTCATGATAATAAAGCAGGTGCAGCATTAGATCGCAAGACATCTTCAGCAAATCCTATCGTGAAACTAGAAGCGACCGATACTTTTGCACCTATTGTTACTTTAGGAGCAACTTATGACTTCAATCCGAACTGGTTTGCTACTGGTTCAGTTTCGTATTCCAAAATGAATAGTGAAGCAAAAATCTATGTAACTGACCAAAATACAGGTAAAGAGCTAATTAAAGCGAATACCAAAATTGATATTGACCCACTCATTACTTATGTTGGCGTTGGTTACCGCTTCTAACTTTTGTTTTATGTAAAGCTATAAAAACTTACGCACGTTTTTATAGCTTTCTTTCAATCTATTCCGTCTAAAAATTGCTTCTTTTTAAATCAAAATGCTAAAAAAATGAGCATTTTTTATAAACACAACAGATAAAACTAACTCCCTATACTCTTATAACCCTCCTCTCGTTTCGATCTTCTTTTTTTAGTTATTTTTATCTTCACAAACTAACTTAATAAAATTAGAAAGTAATTTTTCCTTTTTAGTAAAATTCATTTTTTGGCACGCCCTTTGCTTTATTCATAGCATAATGAATCAACGCTGATTCAATGAATAAACCAAGACGGCCAACGATGTCCGCTCTGATCGGTCTGCAGATAGGCAACTTATTGCCATGCAAATTAAATTTCGTTCAGTTCAGGGGGACGGCGTATGTCTTCAAATGTAAATCTAGATGCAAAAAAAGCAACTGAGATTAAATTATTCAGTTTTTCAACTCCAGCGATGCGTGCCTTCCACATGACATGGCTCGCTTTCTTTGTATGTTTCTTCGCATGGTTTGCGTGTGCACCATTAATGCCCGTTATTAAAGGTGAGTTTGGATTAACAAAAGATCAAATTGCCAATATTAATATTGCTGCTGTTGCCATTACGATTTTAGTTCGGCTTATTGTCGGACCACTCTGCGATAAATATGGTCCACGCATTACGTACACCATCCTCCTATTAGTCGGCAGTATTCCAGTATTTGGTGTAGCTGCTGCCAATAGTTATGAATCTTTTCTGTTCTTTCGCTTACTCATTGGCGCAATTGGCGCAAGCTTCGTAATTACGCAATACCATACAAGCATTATGTTTGCTCCTAACGTTGTAGGTACAGCAAACGCTGCAGCAGCTGGCTGGGGAAATGCTGGCGGTGGTGCAACGCAAGCCTTAATGCCTTTATTGCTCGGTGCAATTGTGATGTTTGGTGTTGAGCAAGCCATGGGATGGCGCGTGGCATTAATAGTACCTGGCGTAATGATGGTTATTGTTGGCATCCTTTACTGGAAATTAACTCAAGATTGTCCTCAAGGAAACTTTAAAGAAGTCCGCGCACAAGGTATTGAGGTTGGTAGTGGTAAAAAAGGTGGTACAGCAATTTTAATGCAAGCCGCTCGTAACTATCGTGTCTGGATTTTATTTTTAGCATATGGCGCAAGTTTCGGTATTGAGATTTTCATCCATAACGTTGCAGCAATGTATTATGTTGATCAGTTCAAAATGGATCTGAAAACCGCTGGTTTAACTGCAGGAATCTTTGGTTTGCTGGCATTATTTGCTCGTGCACTTGGCGGTATCATCTCCGATAAAGTAGCACTCAAAAAAGGATTAGATGGTCGTACAAAAGTGCTCGTACTCATGATCTTAGGTGAAGGTTTATTCTTAATACTCTTCTCACAAATGAATGCTGTTGCTCTCGCAATCATTTCTATGACCATTTTTGCACTGTTTACTCATATGGCTTGTGGTGCAACTTATGCACTCGTACCATTTATTGACCGTAATGCATTAGGCGGAGTTGCAGGAATTATTGGTGCAGGTGGTAACGTTGGTGCTGTCGCAGCTGGCTTCTTACTCAAAGGATTACTTGATGTTCAAACTTGCCTGTTTATTTTAGGTGGTCTGGTTATGGTCGCAGGCTGTAGCGTAATTTTAATTCGCTTCACCACCGAACATAAAGAAAAAGAACAAGTTCTTTTTGAACAAGCATTACTTGAACGTAATTCCGCAACTTAATTTTTATAAGAAGCAGAGATCAAAATAATTTCTGCTTCTTTTCTTTTTTTTCACAAAGCAATACAACCCTACTTACTCTTTAGCTCGCCTTAAATATTCTATCTAAACATATCGATATTACTCGATATATCTTCTACAATAAATCATCACATTATTATAATTTTCTATTAATCATGACTAAAACTGGCAATCAATTTTCTCAGCCTCTCATCTATATGTTGATTGGCAGTGCAATTATTCTAGCTCTTTCTCTAGGAGTCAGACATGGTTTCGGACTCTATCTAGTACCGATGAGTCATGAGTTTGGTTGGGGGCAACATGTTTTTAGCCTTGCTATTGCTATGCAAAACCTGATCTGGGGAGTCGTTCAACCTTTTACCGGCGCAATTGCCGATAAATATGGCAGTAAAATTGTAGTCGCTATTGGTGGGCTACTTTACACCCTCGGCCTACTCTTAATGGCTTTTAGTTCTAGTATTTTAATTTTAAATTTGAGTCTAGGGCTAATTATTGGCTTAGCTTTATCAGCAACCTCATTTACAGTTTTACTCAGTGCAGTAGGTCGAGCTGCTCCACCAGAAAAAAGAAGCATGGCAATGGGGATTGCCAGTGCAGCAGGATCTTTTGGTCAATTTATTATGCTGCCCTCCACCCTGCTCTTACTTAAAACGGTGGGATGGTCAGCAGCCCTAATGGTGAGTGCGCTATTAATTGCTTTGATTATTCCGCTAGCGCTTATGTTAAAAGGGTCAAGCAATCAAACACCAAAAGCAATTGCGCAGCCTCAACTCACATTTAAACAAGTGCTTAACATTGCCAGAAAACATAAGCCCTTCTGGTGGTTAGCTTTAGGCTTTTTAGTTTGTGGATTCCAAGTTGTCTTCTTAGGCGTTCACTTGCCAGGTTATTTAATTGATCACGGATTTGACGCAGCTACTGGCACTGTATTTCTGGCATTGGTGGGCCTATTTAACGTAGTGGGAACTTACGGTGCTGGTTGGTTAGGAGATCGTTTCTCTAAACCTAAACTATTAATGGCGCTTTACGGCAGCCGTGGCATCGCAATCATTGCCTTTTTACTATTACCTTTAAGCACTTATACGGTATATGCTTTTGGCGTCATTATGGGCCTTTTATGGCTCTCTACAGTTCCGCTCACAAATGGCATTGTGGCAAATATGTTTGGCGTTAAATATCTTTCGATGCTGAGTGGTATTGTGTTTTTCACCCATCAAGTCGGTTCTTTTTTTGGTGGATGGCTTGGCGGTGTTAACCATGACTTAACAGGTAATTACAATGCGATTTGGCTATGTTCTATAGCCTTAAGTATACTAGGGGTAATCGTACACTTCTTTGTTAATGAGGAGGCAGTTATTCATGACGCATAATGCCTTACTTTTGAAAACAATTATGACTTTTATCATCGCTGCGCTTTTGGTACTTTCTATAATTTTATGGAAACAAACACCGGATTTATTTGAATATTTTAACCAAGCGTTTTGTGCCCACTAATATATAAAGCACGTAAATCACTCATCAGAACTGTCATAAAAATATAAAAATCCTATGGTCTAATGAAAATAAAAAAGCCCGCAGATTTGCGGGCTTTTTTATTAAAAACTTATTTAAAATCAAAACAAGCGATTCATACCATTGAGCGCAGCTACGCGATATGCTTCAGCCATTGTTGGATAGTTAAATGTCGTTTCAACAAAATATTTCAAGGTATTATTTGGGCTGTGCATAACTGCTTGCCCAATGTGGATAATTTCAGCAGCGTTATTACCGAAACAGTGAATACCCAAAATTTCCATAGTGTCACGGTGGAAAAGAATCTTTAACTCACCCACTGTATCACCGGTAATTTGTGCACGAGCTAAATGACGGAAAGAAGCTTGACCTACTTCATACGGAATTTTCTCTTCCGTTAATTCCTGTTCATTTTTACCAATTGATGAGATTTCCGGAATGGTATAAATACCAGTTGGGATGTCTCGTACTGGTTTAGCATCTTCACCACTCATGTTTGCGCCAGCACAGCGCCCTTGGTCATAAGCAGCCGAAGCTAATGAAGGCCAACCAATCACGTCACCAGCAGCATAGATATTTTCAACTTCAGTTTGGTACTGATCATTTACTGAAAGTTGACCACGGCTATTTGGTACTAACCCAACATTCTCAAGGCCTAAACCTTCTGTGT
>Ga0207713_1003598_pt1 | contig 10451 bp, 8 predicted proteins | sample KBSS64metaG_FD_184404 | JGI IMG/M metagenome (GOLD analysis project Ga0207713, IMG submission 184404) | Switchgrass rhizosphere microbial communities from Kellogg Biological Station, Michigan, USA - KBS S6-4 metaG (SPAdes) (version 2) | ecosystem: Host-associated > Plants > Roots > Rhizosphere >...
TGCTTTCCATATCACGTTCTCGCTCCCGCCGGCGCCCGTGGGCCGGTCATCTGGCCGAAACCGGCCGCACCTTGGACGCCGCGAGTTTCGCGCGCTCGCGCGCCTCGTCGGTGTCGGCCCCCGTCGCCAGCGCGACGCCCATGCGGCGCTTCACGAAGCTCTCCGGCTTACCGAACAGCCGCACATCCGCGCCCGGCACGGCGAGCGCTTGCGCCACGCCCTCGAACGCGATGCCCGCTTCATCCAGACCGCCGTAGATCACCGCGGACGCGCCCGGCTCGCGCAGGGCGGTATCGACCGGCAAGCCGAGAATCGCGCGTGCATGCAATTCGAACTCGGAGAAGCGCTGCGTCGCGAGCGTGACGAGGCCGGTGTCGTGCGGACGCGGGCTCACTTCGGAGAACCAGACGTCGTCGCCGCGCACGAAGAGCTCGACGCCGAAGAGCCCGCGCCCGCCGAGCGCGGTCGTCACCTTCGCGGCGACATCGCGCGCTTTCTCGAGCGCGGCGGGGCTCATCGCCTGCGGCTGCCACGATTCGACGTAATCGCCCGCGACCTGCACGTGCCCGATCGGATCGCAGAAGTAAGTTTGCGTTTCGCCGCTCGCGGGGTCCGCCGCCCGCACGGTGAGCTGCGTGATTTCGTATTCGAAGTCGATGAAGCCCTCGACAATCACGCGTCCGTAATTCACGCGCCCGCCTGCCATCGCGTAATTCCATGCCGGTTCGACGTCGGCATCGCTGCGCAGCACCGACTGCCCCTTGCCCGACGAGGACATCACCGGCTTCACGACGCACGGAAAGCCGATCTTCGCGATCGCCGCCTTCATCTCGTCGAGCGATTGCGCGAACGCATAGGGCGATGTCGGCAGGCCGAGCTCCTCGGCGGCGAGGCGCCGGATGCCTTCGCGGTTCATCGTGAGCTGCGTGGCGCGCGCCGTCGGGATGACGGTCGCGAGTTTCGCCGCTTCTATTTCGGCGAGCGCGTCTGTCGCGATCGCCTCGATCTCCGGCACGATCAGATGCGGCTGCTCCTTCTCGACGAGCGCGCGCAGCGCCGCGGCGTCGGTCATGTCGATCACGTGCGCACGATGCGCAACCTGATGCCCCGGCGCGTTCGCATAGCGGTCGACCGCGATCACTTCCACGCCCAGGCGCTGCAACGCGATGATCACTTCCTTGCCGAGTTCGCCCGCGCCGAGCAGCATGACGCGGGTCGCGTTGGCGGAAAGCGGCGTGCCGATGCGCCACGCATCAGGACGGATTGAATCGGTCTGCATGAGTGCTCCAGGGATCGATCGGTGACGAGGCCAATAAAGCCGAAAGCGGCGGAATTGGGCGCGATGTTAACACGCAGCGCCGACCGTAACACTCTGCCGTCCGGTCTATTGACAGCGTCCTCGCAAACCGTGTTGACACGAAAATGTCGACGGGAATTCCCGCGCATTGCCGATCGATGACAGCCGCGGACGGTCAAGTCGAACATTTTGTTGCTCGTGGGCGCTAGACAAATAGTAGGACGCGTGCGATACCCTTACGGTTTCGCCTGCTTCAGGATCATCGATGCCCATGCATTTCCTTCGCGCATACGCTCTTCGTTCGGCGCGCTCATCGTCAGGTTTCCTGTCGCGCCGCAAAGCGGCGCTTTCGCTGGCGTCCCGCGCGTGCGCATTCGTCGTCGCGGCGACGGTCGTCTCCGGCTGCGCGATGCCGAAGCACCCCGATGCGAGCGCGCCGCCCACCGATCCTTATAATCCTGCCGCCACGCAATTACTCGACGACACGCAATGGGAGCTCACGAGCTGGACCGACGCGAGCGGCCAGCCGCGCGCGGTGCCGCACGCGGGCGAGAGCGACGCGCGGCCGATCACGCTCGATTTCTCGACCGCGAATGGTCATCGCCAGGCGAGCGGTTTTTCGGGCTGCAACCGTTTCGCGGGCGCATACGCACTGAAGGACGGCAAGCTCACGTTCGGCCCGCTCGCCGGCACGCGCATGGCGTGCGTGCAGGGTGCGGGTGCCGCGCTGGAGCGGCCCTATCTCGAGGCGCTTGCGCATATCGCGAAAAGCGGCGTGCAGATGAACCCGCCGCAAACGCTGCAACTGACGCTCGACGACGGTCAGGTGCTCATCTTCTCGGCTCGCGCGAAGTGATGTGTTGCGTACATGCGGCACGCGTGTCGTGCCTGCGCGGCGCCCGCGCGGTTGCCGTTAAACTGCTCGATCGAACAGTCCGGCCGGCAGGCGCGGCCGAGTGGCAGTCTCCGGGTCACAACCTGATTCGTTTCACCCAACATTGATTCAATCTCAAGCATGCACATGGTAGTTCTCGGCTGGTTCGGTGCATCGGTCGTCTGGTTTCTTCCGCTCTTCTGGCGCATTGTCAAGCTCGCGCTGCCGGGCAGCGCAGGCGTGCGCGGCCCCGGCACGATCCGCCTCTGGCTCGGCTTTATCGGAGTACTGCTCGCGAGCAGCACGCTGGAAGGCGCGCTCGCAAACTCACTCGAAACGCAGTTGAACATCAACCGCTGCGGGCGCGCGCTCGCCACAGCGTTGAGCGGACCCGCGCATTTGGGCGGCGCAGCCGCGCTCGCGGCAATCGTGCTCGCGATATGCCTGCCGTGGCTGATCGAATTCAGCTGGCGTTCGGTGCTGGCATGGGCGGACGAAGCGTTCGGCTTCGGCCTGCCGCAAAGCTGGCTCACGCCGCGCGAGCGCGAAAGCGAGTCGCGACAAAGTTCGCCCAGCCGCGACAAGACTCGCAACAAGGCGGGCAACTGGTTCGAACGGCGCGCGCACGCAAGAGCCGCGCGCGATACGCAGGAACGCGCTCATCGCGCGGAGCGTTTCGATGCGCCGCCGCCGCGCACGTCGCACGACGAGCCGACGCTCGGTCTTCCGACCGCCCCCCGGAGCAGCCGTTATCAGCGGCCGACCGTGTGGCGCCCGCCTTCGAACGGCAAGAGTGCCAAACGCACGTCGATGGCCACCGCGAGCGCCATCGCCACCGCCGAGGCTTACGCGAAGCGCCCCGCGTTCGAGGCGGCCGGTGTCCCGCGTCCGGTGACGCAGATCGAGCCGGTCGCGCCTTCGGACTGGCTGAATCCGTCGGCGTCATCGGCGAATCGCGAGGCCAGCGCGCCGTTCGGGGCGCGTCGGGCGTCCGCGTTCGAACCTTCGGGCTCGGGCTTGCGCGCGTCTGTCGCCGTCGACAAGCCGCGCATGTCCGCGCCGCCGACGCCCGCGCCTCGCATGGATCGCCCGCGCAGTCCGGTGACGTCGATGCCCGCGCAACGGCCGTCAGGCGCGGCGAGCATATCCACGTCCGTCGCGACGGGCGTGAGCGCCGCGCGTAGAACGCCTCTGCCTCGGGCGCCACAGGGCTTCCGACGTGCGCCATCCGTGCATCCCTCCGCGGTCGGTGCGACGCGTGAATTCGCGCCGACACCGCTCGCCGCACCGGCGTTCTCGCGGCCGGCCACACCGCTCGGGCCGCCCACGCCGCCGCCCGCGCCCGAAGCGATTCAGGCGACGTTGCGATCCATCGAGGAGAAAACCGCGCTGTGGACGTCGCTCGCGGGCGCGAGTCTCGCTCGCGGACATGTGGCGATGGCGCGGGCCGGTCAGCCCGACGTTCAGCCGAACGCCGAGGAGGTGAAAGCGTCGACGACAGCCGACGAAGGCATCGTCGGAACGGTGCCCGAACCGCGCATCGAGCCGCAGCCGCAGGTGCCGCCGCCCGAAAAGGCCCGGGAAATCGAAGCGCGCATCGAGCCCGCGGCGCCCGTGCCCGCACCGATCCAGCAATTCGACGCGGCCATCGAGGCTGTGACGCCGCAGCCCGAACGGGTCCGGGAAGTCCTTCCGCACATCGAGCCGATGGCACCCGCGCCCGAAAAGGTCCAGGAAACCGAAGTGCGCATCGAGCCGCCTTTGATCGACGCGCACGTGATCGCCCCCGCGCTTGTCGAGCCGCCGCCGCTCTTCGACTTGCGTCTGCCGGAACCGCCGGCCCCCGCCGAGCCGAACGCGGCCGAGGCAAACGCAACGCAAGCGCCCACGCGCATTCACTTGCCGTCCGAACCGGCACTGCCTCGCCCGGCCGAGACGGCGGCGCTTCCGCCCGTCGCGCGACAGCCGGAACAAGCACAGGACTCGCGCGATCTCGCGCCGACGCCGCCGTGGCTCGACATGCCGGAGTCCCGCGCAGCCCACAGCGAGCCCCCTGCCCCGCCGCTCTTGCGCGTCGCCGACGAGCCGGACGATGTGCTCGACATGCCGGAGGAGGAGCCGCAACCCGTCGCCGAGCGCCAGGTCGCCGGCGACGAATTCGCATCGCCGTCGAACATCGTGCGCTTTCCGGTCGTCGCGCCTCCCGTCACGAGTCAGCAGGCCGCGACGCCGCCCTCCCCGCCCGAACCGCGCCCGCCGGTGCGCGGCTCCGCGCCGACCGAGTTCGAGTTCCATGCGCCGCACGCGTCGGCGGTGGAATTGCCGACGCTCGATCTGCTCGAACCCGCGTCCGGCGAAATCGAGCCCGTCTCCGAGGAGCATCTGAACGAAACCGGCCAGTTGATCGAGCAGCGTTTACAAGAATTCAAGGTGCCGGTGACGGTGGTCGGCGCGTCCGCCGGTCCGGTCATCACGCGCTTCGAGGTCGAGCCGGCGCTCGGCGTGCGCGGCAGCCAGATCGTCGGGCTGATGAAGGATCTGTCGCGCGGCCTCGGCCTCACGTCGATCCGCGTCGTCGAAACGATTCCCGGCAAGACCTGCATGGGCCTCGAACTGCCGAACGCGAAGCGCCAGATGATCCGCCTCTCGGAGATTCTCGAGGACGACGTCTATCGAACGTCGAAGTCGAATCTGACGATCGCGATGGGCAAGGACATCGTCGGCAATCCGGTCGTAACGGACCTCGCGCGCGCGCCGCACATGCTGGTCGCGGGCACGACGGGCTCGGGCAAGTCGGTCGCGATCAACGCGATGATCCTCTCGCTGCTCTACAAGGCGAAGCCCGAGGACGTGCGCCTCATCATGATCGATCCGAAGATGCTGGAGCTGTCGGTCTATGAAGGCATTCCGCATCTGCTCGCGCCGGTCGTCACCGACATGAAACTCGCGTCGAACGCGCTCAACTGGTGCGTCGGCGAAATGGAGAAGCGTTACCGGCTGATGTCGGCGGTCGGCGTGCGCAACCTGCAAGGCTTCAACCAGAAGATCCGCAATACCGAGGCCGCAGGCAAGAAGCTCACGAACCCGTTCTCGCTCACGCCCGACGCGCCCGAGCCGCTGTCCACGCTGCCGCTCATCGTCGTGGTCATCGACGAGCTCGCGGATCTGATGATGGTCGCGGGCAAGCAGATCGAGCAGTTGATCGCGCGTCTCGCGCAGAAGGCGCGCGCGGCCGGCATCCACCTGATTCTCGCGACGCAGCGGCCGTCCGTCGACGTGATCACCGGCCTCATCAAGGCGAACATTCCGACGCGCGTGGCGTTCCAGGTCTCGTCGAAGATCGATTCGCGCACGATCCTCGACCAGATGGGCGCGGAATCGCTGCTCGGCGCGGGCGACATGCTGTTCCTTCCGCCCGGAACGGGCTATCCGCAGCGCGTTCACGGCGCGTTCGTCGCGGACGACGAAGTGCATCGCGTGGTCGAGCATCTGAAGCAGTTCGGCGAGCCGGAGTATGAGGAAGGCATTCTGTCCGGCCCGACCTCCGAAGGTGGCGGCGCCCAGGATCTCTTCGGTGAAACACCCGACGCCGAAGCCGATCCGCTCTACGACGAAGCCGTCGCCTTTGTCGTGCGCACGCGCCGCGCGTCGATTTCGTCGGTGCAGCGGCAGTTGCGCATCGGCTATAACCGCGCGGCTCGCCTCGTCGAACAGATGGAAGCGGCCGGCCTCGTCTCGTCGATGAGCAACAACGGCAACCGCGAAGTGCTCGCGCCGCCCGGCCCGGCGGACTGAGCGTTACCAGAGCCGCAGGCGGCGCAGCAGAAAGATGGTGATGGCGGCACAGCCCGTCATCACGCCGACCACGATCCAGAACGACGCCGGATCCTTGGTCCCCGGCAAGCCCGCCACGTTCATGCCGAAGATGCCCGTCACGAGCGTGGCGGGCAGCAGCAACGCGGACATGATCGCGAGCCAGAGCAGCTTGCGGTTGATGTCCTCCGACAGCGCCGTGGCGATTTCATCCTGCAACAGCTTCGCGCGTTCGTAGAGACCTTCGAGACCGCCGCCGAGGCCGTTCAACACCTGAATCGCCTGCACGAGCGCTTCCATCGAGCGCGGCTCGGCCCATTCGAGGCGGCGCAATACGAGCTGCGTCAGCGCGTTGCGCTCGGGATCGATGAACCGCTTCACTTCGACGATGCGCCGCCGCACGTCGCCCAGCACCGCGCGGCATCTGGAATGGCTTCCTTCGAGCACGCTTTCCTCGACATCGTCGAGACAATCGCCGATTTCGTCGATGCGGTCCGCGAAGGTATCGTTCAGCGCGCGAATGAGTCCCGCGAAGAGGTCGACGGTATCGCGGAATATCGCGCCTTCGAGGACCGCGTGGCGCAACCGGTCAGTCGATTGCAGCGGCCGTGCGCGCACGGTGATCATGCGATGTTTGTCGACGTAAAAGCGCAGCGCGCCGGTCGCACGGTTCGCTTCGCGCGCGCCGGGCGCGGCGGCATCCGGCGTCTTCGCGACGAGTTCGAGGTCCGCGACGACGCCGTACATGAAGTTCGAACCGATATGCACGCGCGGACGCTTGTCCTCGCCGTTCAGGAATTCGCGCGCGACATCCGGCATCGACGTGACGCCTTCGAGCCAGCCCTCGACGGTGTCGTCGTTCGCCGACAGATGCAGCCACGTCGGGCCATTGCCCGCGACGGAATCGCGCGCTTCGTCCCACGTCAGCCGCAGCGCCTCGCCGCCGGCAAAGCTGAACGCGCTGATGAATCCCGGCGGCGCCGGCTCGTTGCGCTTGAGCGGGCGCTCGCGCGCGTCGAATGGTTGAGTCATGTTCAATCTTGCATTTCCTGCTATTGCCTTTCGGTTTCCTCAGGGCATCTTCAGCCAAATGGGCGCGAAAAGCGCTTCGGAACCGCATCGTACTAGAACTCGTAGCGCCCCCAGAAGAAAGCGACGTCGCCATCGTTCAGGCCGGGGATGTGCGGGATGATCGTCGCCATGACGGACGCGCGCCGGTAGCGTATCGAGCCGATCGGCAGCGCGAGCGGCAGCGGCAGGTAATGAGCGATGTCGCTGCGCGCCGTGCGCCGACGAAGAACCCGCCGCCCGCCTGCAATCCGCCGAGCACCGGTTTCGTGTACCACTGTCGTGCGTAGCCGCCGATCGGTTCGAAGTTGTGATGCGAATCCGAAAAAGCGAACGCGAAGAGGATGTCCTCGTTGCCGTTCGCATCGGTCCAGTGCTTGCCCGCGCCGCCGCCGTATGACCACGGGTTGAGTTCGCTGCGATTGTCGAAGCCATCGATATGCCAGCCGTAACCGGCTATGTAGAGATCCCATGTGCCGTCGTGCGCGACGCGCATCACGCGCTGACACGCCGACGACATCCAGTCCCGCTTGAAATCGCACTCCTTGTTGTCGTCCGCCCGCACCGCGAGCGGCGCGCACAACATCGAAACCATGACCGCCTTGAGCAGTTTCTTTTTCATCGTCGTCGGACAGCATGCCGCGGTGTGGGTCGCGGCTCGTCGGCCGCTCTCGTCGCTCCGACCGGATCGTCACGACGGTACGAACTTGAAATCGACCGGCGAGCCAATCGACAGTTGCTTCGGGTCCGACGCGAGCTCACCCGTCTGCGGATCGCGGCGGAAGAAGTACGCGCTGTCGGTTTCCTGATTGCCGACGACGAGCCAGCGCCCGGTCGGATCGATCGCGAATTCGCGCGGCGTCTTGCCGAGCGTCGGATAGCGTTTGACGAACTTCAGACGGCCGTTCTTCGGGTCGACCGAGAACTGGACGAGCTCGTTGGCGTCGCCGCGATTGGTCGCGTAGAGGAAGCGCCCGTCCGGCGACAGATGAATCGCCCCGCCGCCGATCTTCCCTCTGAAGCCGGGCGCGATCATCGACGCGATCTGGGCCTGCGTGAGATTGCCGTCGCGGTAATCGAACACGAGCACCGACGCGTTCAGCTCGGTCGTCAGATAGGCGTGCTTGCCGCTCGCGTCGAAGATCAGATGGCGGGGCCCCGAGCCCGCCTTGATCGGCGTGTAGCGCGCTTCGGTCGGACCGAAGAGGCCGCGGCTCGATGCGGACGGATCGGCCGTGTAACGGTAGGCAAACACCTTGTCGACGCCGAGATCCTGCGCAAAGAGATATTTGCCGTCGGGCGAGAACACGGTCGAGTGGACGTGCGAATTGTCCTGCCGTCCCTTCACCGGTCCGCGGCCTTCGTGATGCACGGTCAGCACCGAGCTGCCCACGTGGCCGTCCGAGCCAAGCGGAAAGACCGCAAAGCTGCCGCCCGGATTCGAAGCGACGGAGTAGTTGGCGGTCAGCAGATATTTGCCGTCGGGCGAGAGCGCGAGGTAGCACGGATCATTGCCGTCCGACGAAACGCGGTTGAGAAAGCTCAACTGCCCTGTCGCACGATCGAAGCGAAAGGCGCTCACGCCGCCGCGCTGCGTCGCCGGTCCGTTGTCGCCGGGCAATTCGTTCACTGCATACACGTAATTCCGGTCGCGGCTCACGACGAGATACGACGGATTGACCGTCTGCGCCGACGCGATGCGGGACAGCTCACCGCTGCTCGTGTCGAAACGATACACATAGATGCCTTCGCTCTTGCCGCCGCCCGTATAGGTGCCGATGAGCAGATCGTAGACTTCGCCCGGCGACCCGTTCATCGTGGCCGTGCCGCTCGCCGCACCAGGTGCGGGGGGCGTCGCAGCCGTTTGCGCGAAGACTTGCGCGGCCGCCAGCGAGAGCATCAGCGCGACGCCTTTCGCCCACGCGATGGGCCTTCCGCGCATCGGGCGCGCGTCTTGCAATACGGACCTGGGCGAATTCGCGCCGCTGGGATGGCTCGGGTGCATGAAACCTCCTCATCGTCTCTTTGCTGCGTGTTATACGGGGCGACGCGCGAGTTCGCCGGCATCGCAAGGCCCAAGGACGTGCGAGAGCAAATTCCGCTCCAAACGGCGTGCATCGCCATGGCGAGCGATGGAGTTCGCCGCCGAAGTACGCCACGCACGACAGGCCAGCCGACACGATTCGAACCAACAGCAGGAGTTGCCGCGATGACTATCCACCTAAGCCTTGGCCCGCTCGTCTCGCTGATCGCCGGGATCCTGATTCTCATCATGCCGCGATTGCTGAACTTCATCGTCGCGATCTATCTGATCGTGATCGGGCTGATCGGCCTGTTCGGCATGGGATCGGCCCATTTCTGACGGGCGCGCGACTGTCGTTGTGACGCCGATTCACGTCGGCGGTTCCGCGTGCGGCCCTAAACGCGCACGCGCGCACACGGCCCGACACGCGCGTGCGCACAGTGTCACGAAAGAAGGACAGGCGTAACGAACGTAGCTTCGTCAGCCGTTAGCAAGTTGATCGAGACGCAGGCGTCCTTGCAGCGACAACGCCCCGACCGAAACGCCGCCGACGCCGAAGCTGTATCGGTTGAAACAGCCGCGTTCCGTGAGGAATGCGGCGGCGGTTTCCATCGCGTTGCGTGACAGACCGAGATGCTTGTGATCGAGCGCGAGAAGTGCCTCCGCATCCGAGACGTGGCTTGCGGCGGAAAGAATGGCGATGCAGTCGGCTTTCGACGGATGGAGCATGGGTTCTGTTCCTCGAAAACGCTACGTTAGGGAGCGGCCGGACAGTGCGCAGAGCAGCTTGCATGGCCCGCGTGCGCATCGCGCCCGGATCATGCGTGAAAGACGCGCGAAAGGCGCAAGCGTTTCAGTGTCTGGAAGTAACAAAGGAAACGGCACCGTGACCTTTCACGAAACTTCATTCTAAACATCAGGCGAATGCTTTTTCAACGGCGCGCTCGGCGGTTCGCTAGTGCTTTTCCGCCAACGCTGCGCTCGTTGCTGTAGCGCAGGCCGTTGCGCGAGGTCGTCACGCGCGGCCCGGTTTTCTGCTTGCCGCGAACGATTGGGGCAGAATGCGGCCAGAAAGCTGCGTGGCGTGCGTCGCGTCATTCGTCCACGACGCCGCGCTTTGCTCGGGGCACGCGCGTCCCGAACATTTTGCTCAACCCGCGGCGCGTTTCGATTCGACATGCGCCGCCAGCAGGAAGATGTTTCGCTTATGCCAGCACTGATCGAAGACTACGCGATGGTCGGCGACGGCCATACCGCCGCCCTCATTTCCCGCGACGGCTCCGTCGATTGGCTCTGTTGGCCACGGTTCGACTCCGGCGCGTGCTTCGCGGCGCTGCTCGGCACGCCCGAGCATGGCCGATGGCTCCTCGCGCCCG
>Ga0207713_1003599_pt1 | contig 10444 bp, 8 predicted proteins | sample KBSS64metaG_FD_184404 | JGI IMG/M metagenome (GOLD analysis project Ga0207713, IMG submission 184404) | Switchgrass rhizosphere microbial communities from Kellogg Biological Station, Michigan, USA - KBS S6-4 metaG (SPAdes) (version 2) | ecosystem: Host-associated > Plants > Roots > Rhizosphere >...
CGCCAGTGCGCTGCACGTCGATCCATCGGCCATCTTCGTGCCGATGATTCCCGCGATGGCCGCCGGGGTCCTGGCCATCCTTGCCATTGCCTACTTCTACGGCAAGCGTGAACGTGCGCGTCTGGGAGAGTTGCATCTGGTCGGCGATGAGGTCGATCACAGCGAGATCACCGTTTCGCAATTCCCGGATGCCCGCCGGCCGAGTCTGATCTGGTTCAACGGCGCCCTGACCCTGGTCCTGATGTGCACCCTGGTCGCCGGCCTGTTGCCGCTGCCGGTGCTGTTCATGGTGGCGTTCAGTATCGCGATGATCGTCAACTACCCATGCCTGCAACAGCAGAAGGATCGCGTCGCGGCCCACGCCGGTAGCGTGCTGGCGGTGGTCGGGCTAATCTTTGCCGCGGGTATCTTCACCGGTATCCTGTCGGGCACTGGCATGGTCGATGCCATGTCCAAAAGCCTGCTGTCGGTGATTCCGGACTTCCTCGGCCCATACCTGGCAGTGATCACGGCGTTGGTGAGCATGCCATTCACCTTCTTCATGTCGAATGATGCATTTTATTACGGCGTGTTGCCGGTACTGGCCGAAGCCGCCAGCCATTACGGTATTACCGCGGTGGAAATGGCACGTGCCTCGATCGTCGGTCAGCCCGTCCACTTGTTGAGCCCGCTGGTACCATCGACTTACCTCTTGGTGGCCCTGGCTGGCATCGACTTCGGTGATCACCAGCGCTTCACCCTGAAGTGGGCAGTGCTGGTTTGCATGTGCATACTGGTTGCTGCATTGCTGATGGGGATTTTTCCGCTGTTCAGCACTCTATAAGCCCAAGACTCACCATTTCGGGTCCAGGCTTCGCGGTTTGAAGTCGGGGCCCTTTTTGGTTTAACAATCGCTCAAAGGAATACACATGGAATGGCTGACCAACCCTGAAATCTGGGTTGCCTTCTTTACCCTGACTGCCCTGGAAATCGTCCTGGGTATCGATAACATCATCATGATTTCGATCCTGGTCAGCCGCATGCCCAAGCACATGCAACAGCGCACCCGGATTTTCGGCCTGGCGCTGGCCATGGTCACGCGGATTCTGTTGCTGTTGTCGATCACTTGGGTCATGCGCCTTACCTCCGACCTGTTCGAAGTGTTCGGCCAGGGCATCTCCGGGCGTGACCTGATCCTGTTCTTCGGTGGCTTGTTCCTGCTGTGGAAGAGCTCGCAAGAGATGTACCACGCGCTGGAAGGTGAAGACGAAAGCGATGACGAGCCTTCGATGAAGGGCGGCAACTTTCTCTACACCATCATCCAGATCGCGATCATCGACATCGTGTTCTCCCTGGACTCGGTGATCACTGCCGTCGGCATGGTTTCCCACGTACCAGTCATGGTGGCGGCGATTGTCGTGGCGGTGTTGGTGATGATGCTAGCCTCGGGCACGATCAGCGCGTTCATCGACAAGCACCCTTCTCTGAAGATGCTGGCGCTGGCGTTCCTGTTGATCGTCGGTATGGTGCTGATTGCCGAATCCTTCGACGTGCACGTGCCAAAAGGCTACGTCTACTTCGCCATGGCGTTCTCGCTGGCGGTGGAGGCGATCAATATCAAGATGCGCACCGCCATTGCGAGAAAGAAGAAGCAGCAAGACCCGGTGAAACTGCGCAAGGACATTCCGGGGCAGTAAGCCGAATGCCGTGCTAAACAAAAGGGGCCTTGAAGGCCCCTTTTTTTGTCTGCATCAAACTTTTTTCATGACAGTTTCATTTCAATCAATTCTTTAGCTATGCGATGCTGGCGCCCAGACCGTTAGCCAACTACAGCTTAACTACAGAACGTAGAACGTAGAACGTCGCGCGGCACCGCCAACTTGCTCCTTTGGGGCGCTACCACCACAGGGGGCCAGCATGCTCACCCTGCTCAATTTGCTCTCAGCCGTGGCCTTGCTGATCTGGGGCACGCATATCGTCCGAACCGGCATCTTGCGGGTCTACGGTTCCAACCTGCGCCACGTCATCGGCCAGAACATGTCCAAGCGCTGGTTGGCGTTCATCTCGGGGATCGTCGTGACCGCGATGGTCCAGAGCAGTAACGCCACGGCGATGCTCGTCACGTCGTTTGTCGGCCAGGGCCTGATGGCGCTGACCCCTGCCCTGGCAACCATGCTGGGGGCCGATGTCGGTACGGCGTTGATGGCACGGGTGCTGACCTTTGATCTGTCATGGCTCTCGCCACTGCTGATTTTTCTCGGGGTGATTTTCTTCCTGTCGCGCAAACAGACGCGACTAGGGCAAATGGGCCGGGTCAGCATCGGCCTGGGGTTGATCATTCTGGCGCTACAACTGATTGTCGAAGCAGCCGCGCCGATCACCCACGCCCAAGGGGTGAAAGTGATTTTCGCCTCGCTGACCGGCGACATTTTGCTCGACGCCCTGGTCGGCGCGTTGTTCGCGATGATTTCCTACTCCAGCCTGGCGGCGGTCCTGCTGACCGCGACCCTCGCCGGCGCCAGCGTGATCAGCCTGCCGGTGGCCATCGGCCTGGTGATCGGCGCCAACATCGGCAGCGGCATTCTCGCGTTCCTCAGCACCAGCATGCAGAACGCCGCCGGCCGCCAAGTGGCGTTGGGCAGCCTGTTGTACAAGATGATCGGGCTGTTGCTGATCATTCCCGTGCTCGACCCCTTGGTGCACTGGATCGACAGCCTCGACTTCAGCCCCCAGGAAATGGTGATCGGCTTCCACCTGCTCTACAACACCGCGCGTTGCCTGATCCTGCTGCCCAGTGTCGGGCCGATGGCCAGGTTCTGTGCGTGGATACTGCCCGAACGTCCGCAAACCAACGGTATGGCCAAACCCCGACACCTTGACCCGACAGCATTGGTCACGCCAAGCCTGGCATTGGCCAACGCGGCCCGGGAAACCCTGCGCATGGGCGATCTGATCGACAACATGCTGGAAGCCATGCTCGACGTGCTGCACGGCAAGCAAACTGCAGTGACCCAGGAGATGCGTCGTCTGAGTGATGACGTGGAGGCGCTCTACAGCGCGATCAAGCTGTATCTGGCGCAAATGCCCCGGGAAGACTTGAGTGACCAGGACAGCCGGCGCTGGGCGGAAATCATCGAACTGGCGATCAACCTCAAGCTTGCCAGTGACTTGATCGAGCGCATGCTGCGCAAAGTCCAGCAACAGAAAACCTCCCAGCGCCGGTCGTTTTCCGAAGTGGGGCTGGAAGAGTTGGCCGGGCTGCACAGCCAGTTGATCTCCAACCTGCGCCTGGGCTTGTCGGTGTTCCTGAGTGCCGACAAGGAAAGTGCCCGCCAGTTGCTGCGTGAGAAACGTCGCTTTCGCGCACAGGAACGCCGCCTGGCCCACGCGCATGTCAGTCGTTTGCAACGTAAGATCGTGCAAAGTATCGAGACCAGTTCGCTGCACCTGGAGTTGATCGCCGACATGAAGCGGTTGAATTCGCTGTTTTGCAGCAGTGCCTACGTGGTGTTGGAAACTTCCGACACTGGCGCGCTGGCGGTCGACGATTTGGCTGATATCACGCATTCGCCTTGAACGTCTGGCACGGTGGTCAGTCAGTAACATTGGTTTCGGGTTCAAGATCATCGCGAGCAGGCTCGCTCCCACAGTTGATTTGAGAACCCTGTGGGAGCGAGCCTGCTCGCGATGGCTGCCTGGAAAGCGACACGGATCTCCAATCAGCCGTATGGAAGCTCGTTATGCGTTGCCTGTTGTTCGCCTGTCTGTTGCTTGGCTCATTCCCTTCGTTTGCCCTGGATCGCTTCCAGGTCGAAGGCTACACCCTGCGCAACGGCTTGCAGTTGTTGCTCAAGCCCGCCCCTGAGCGCGGCCACGTGGCGATCCGGTTGGTAGTCGGGGTAGGCCTGGATGATTTCGGTTGCGCCGATAAAGAACTGCCGCACCTGCTCGAACACCTGCTGTTCAGCGGCATCGACGCCAGCGGTGAAGGCGGCCTGGAGGAGCGCATGCAGGCGCTGGGCGGCGAGTGGAATGCTTTCACCAGCAACGCCGACACCACCTTTGTGATCGAAGCCCCGGCGAAAAACCAGCGCAAGGTGCTCGATCTGCTACTGGCGTTGCTGACGCAGACTCATTTCGACGACGACGCCATCCACGCCGCCAAGCAAGTGGTCGAGCGTGAAGATGGTGGCCACTACACCCACTTGCAACGCTGGCTGGATCGCCAGGACCTGGGCAATACCGCCAGCAAACAACTGGCCGTGGAACTGGGCCTCAAATGCCCTGAGCGTGCGCAAGTCCATCACCTGACCCGCGAACAGCTGGAGAACGTGCGCAAGGGCTGGTACGCGCCCAACAACATGACGCTGATTGTCGTCGGCGACCTCGACCGCTTGCTGCCGGCCTATCTGGATCGGGCTTATGGCGCGCTGACCGCCATCGACCCGACAGAGCACCCGCCCCTGCCACAAATCCAGGCCAGCGCGGCCCATGAGCGCAATCTGATTCGCGGCTTCGTCGGTGGTGGGGCCAAGCTGCACTGGCTGGTACCGGAGCCGGTACTGGACAATCAGCACGATGAAACCTTCGACCTGCTCAAGGACTATCTGGACTGGGCACTCTATCGCCAACTGCGCCTGGCGCACAGCTTGTCCTATGGTCCCTGGGCCGAGCGCGAGGTGTTTGGCGGCGTTGGCTTCATGAGCCTGAATGCCGACCTGGATCGCGACGACGTGGCCGAAGCGCAAGAGGTGCTGGATGAGCTGAAGGCCGGTTTGCTCAAGGATGGTCTCAACGCCGAGACCTTCAATCGCCTCAAACAGGCCGCCATCGCCCGCCAGTCGTGGGCCGTTCAAGGCAACAGCGCCCTGGCCGATTACTACTGGAGTTCTCTGGGAGACTATGCAGACGGCCGTTTCGCCAACCCGGTCAGGGAGTTGCAAGCCGTCACGCTGGCGCAAGCGAACAAGGCCATGCGCGAATTGCTCTTGCAACCGGGCTATATGCGGATCGAAAAACCGTTGGTGAGTTATGACCAATTGATGTGGATGATCGCCGGGTTGTCGGGGTTGTTGCTGCTGAGCCTGGCGGCGTGGCGTTTTCATCGCAGAAAGTAAGCACGTTCGCCGATGAGGCGGTAATCTGTCAGGGATTTTTCCTACGACTAATGTGAACCGCCGAATGCCGACCCTGACCCTCTTCGTCCAGCGCATCCTCGAGCTGATGAAGCGTTACCCCGGGGTCATCGCGGCCGGTGGCTTTATCTCCGGAATCGGCAGCTTCATTCTGGTGGATCGCCAGCAGGGTCTGGCGAGCTGGATCACCACCATCATGCTGATCAGCTGGGTCTGGCTGATGCTGGAAAACAGCCTGACCAAGCTGTTCACCAGAATCTTCAAGCGGGAAATCCCCCAGCCACTGCTGCGTTACGCGACGCAGATGATTCACCAGGAAAGCCTGTTCTTCGTCCTGCCGTTCTTTTTCATCACCACGACGTGGAACAGCGGCCAGTTGTTCTTCACCGGGCTGTTGGGTATCGCGGCGCTGATTTCCATCATCGACCCGCTCTACTACAAGTGGCTGGCACCCCGGCGTTGGGCGTTTCTGGCGCTGCACACCCTGACCCTGTTCGCCGCCCTGCTCACCGCATTGCCGGTGATCATGCACCTGACCACCTCGCAAAGCTTCAAATGGGCACTGGGCATCGCCGTGCTGTTGTCGTTCCCCAGCCTGGCGTCGATCTTTCCGATCCGCACCGTGCGCAATGCCCTGGCGATCCTGAGTATTACCGTGGGAATCGGCGGTGTCGGCTGGGTACTGCGTTCGTGGGTACCGCCCGCGACCCTGTGGATGACCGACGTGGCCATCAGCACGCAGATGCAGGATCGCACCCCCGGCGCCAGCCTCGAAGAAGTCAGCGCCGAGCAGATCCGCGGCGGTGGCCTCTATGCCTACACGGCGATCAACGCGCCACGCGGACTGGACGAGCGGATTTATCACGTGTGGCAATTCAACGGCAAAGAGGTCGACCGCATCCCTCTCGATATTCACGGTGGACGCAAGGAAGGCTACCGGGCCTGGACTCACAAGCAGAACTTCCCTGGCAATCCGGCAGGCAAATGGCAGGTGCGGGTGTTGACCGAAGACGGCCAATTGATCGGTGTGCTGCGCTTCAAGGTATTAGACAGCACACCGGTCAAAGAAAAGTGAGTGAGTTCGTGTTATTACATAGCTCTGCGTAATAGCCGAAAAAGCACGGAGCTTATGACCAGCAGCACAGTGGCCGGCAATGCCCAACTGGACACCTCGCACTCCCCGCCTCAGATTCGGGTGACGGGAGACTGGACGCTTGCCCATTACGCCGACCTCAAGCACCTGAGTGAAAAGCTCGAAGGCCAGTACGACGACAGCACCCACATCGACCTCAATGGCCTCGGCGCCCTTGATACGGCCGGCGCCTCGCTGCTGGTGGAACTGTTGGGTTCCGAGCGCCTGGGTCGATCCGCCGAACATCCCGATTGCACCCTCTCCACTGCCGACCGCGCGTTGTTGCAAACCGTCTATCAGTCGATGACGGATTTCTGTGTGCCGCTCAAGGAGCCGGAAATCAGCGTCGGCATTCAATTGCTGACCCGCATCGGCCGCGCGGTGGACGCGGTCTGGCAGGACACCCTGCAATTGTTGGGGTTCGTCGGCCTGATTCTGGAAACCATCGTGCGTGGTCTGTTTCGCCCCAGCCGCTGGCGCATCACGCCGATGGTGGCGCACATCGAACAGACCGGCCTCGACGCCGCGCCCATCGTCGCCCTGCTGACCTTTCTGGTGGGCGCCGTGGTGGCCTTTCTCGGGGCGACGGTGCTGACCACGTTCGGCGCCAGTGTGTTCACGGTGGACCTGGTGGCGTTTGCCTTCTTGCGCGAATTCGGCGTGCTGCTGACCGCAATCCTGATGGCCGGGCGCACCGCCAGTGCATTCACCGCGCAGATCGGCTCGATGAAGGCCAACGAGGAAATCGACGCCATTCGCACCCTGGGCCTCGACCCGATCGAGTTGCTGGTGGTGCCGAGGGTCCTGGCGTTGCTGGTCGCCTTGCCGATGCTGACTTTTCTGGCGATGGTCTCGGGGATTATCGGTGGCGGCGTCGTCTGCGCGGTAGCGCTGGATATTTCGCCGGCGATGTTTCTGTCGCTGTTGCAGTCGGACATCGGCGTCCAGCACTTTCTGGTGGGGATCGTCAAAGCGCCGATCTTCGCGTTTCTCATTGCAGCGATCGGTTGCCTGGAAGGCTTTAAAGTCAGCGGCAGTGCGGAGTCCGTCGGCGCCCACACCACCTCCAGCGTGGTGCAGTCGATTTTCGTGGTGATCGTGCTCGATGCCGTGGCCGCGCTGTTTTTCATGGAGATGAGTTGGTGAGTCGTTTACCCAGAGCGCCCGCCGAGGCGGTGATCGAAGTCCGCGGGCTGTGCAATCGCTTCGGTAGCCAGAGCGTGCACGAAAACCTCGATCTGGATCTGTACAAGGGCGAGATCCTGGCCGTGGTCGGGGGATCCGGCAGCGGTAAATCCGTGCTGCTGCGCAGCATCGTCGGTTTGCGCCAGCCCAGCGAGGGCGTGGTGAAAGTCTTCGGTAAAAACCTGCCGACCCTGCCCGAGCACGAGCGCTCCCTGATCGAACGGCGCTTTGGTGTGCTGTTCCAGAAAGGCGCCCTGTTCTCTTCGTTGACGGTGACCGAGAACGTCGCCCTGCCCCTGATCGAACACGCGGGATTGAGCCGTGACGATGCCGAGCACCTGGCGGCGGTAAAACTGGCCCTGGCTGGCTTGCCGCTGTCGGCGGCGGACAAGTACCCCGCGTCCCTGTCCGGCGGCATGATCAAGCGTGCGGCACTGGCACGGGCCTTGGCGCTGGACCCGGACATCCTGTTTCTCGACGAGCCCACCGCCGGTCTCGATCCGATTGGTGCCGCCGCCTTCGATCAACTGATCCTGACCCTGCGCGATGCCTTGGGCCTTAGCGTGTTCCTGGTGACCCACGACCTCGACACGCTCTACACCATCACCGACCGAGTGGCAGTGCTGGCGCAGAAGAAAGTGCTGGTGGCCGATGCCATCGATGTCGTCTCGGAAACCGACGACGCGTGGATTCATGAATACTTCCATGGCCCTCGCGGCCGCGCGGCGCTGACGGCCGCTCAACAGCTCAACGAGGTCTGACATGGAAACCCGAGCCCATCATGTATTGATCGGCCTGTTCACCGTGATTGTGGTGACAGGCGCCCTGCTCTTTGGCCTGTGGCTGGCCAAGTCCAGTGTCGACACCGAGTTCAAGGACTACGAGGTTGTATTCAACGAGGCGGTCAGTGGTCTATCCAAGGGCAGCCCGGTGCAGTACAGCGGGATCAAGGTCGGCGACGTGGTGCTGTTGCGGCTGGACCCGAAAGACCCGCGTCGGGTGCTGGCCAGGATTCGTCTGGGCGGCGAAACACCGATCAAGGAAGATACCCAGGCCAAGCTGGCGCTGACCGGGGTCACCGGAACATCGATCATCCAGCTCAGCGGCGGTACGCCCCAGAGCCCGCCCCTCAAGGGCAAGGACGGCAAACTGCCGACCATTGTCGCTTCGCCCTCGCCCATCGCCCGGTTGCTCAATGACAGCAACGACCTCATGGCCGGGGTGAACATGCTGATGCACAACGCCAACCTGATGTTTTCCACGGAAAACATCGAGCGCATCAGCAAGACCCTGGAGCATCTTGAAGTCACCACCGGCACCATCGCCGACCAGCGTGGCGATATCCGTCAGGCCATGCAGCAACTGGCGGCAGTCGGCAAACAGGCCGGCACCATGATGGAACAGACGTCGGCGCTGATGCGCAACGCCAACGGCTTACTCAATGATCAGGGCAAGCAGATGTTCGGCAGCGCCGAACAGGCCATGAAATCGCTGGAACAGAGCAGCGCGACGATCAGCAAGCTGCTCAGCACCAATCAGGACTCGTTGAACAGCGGCATGCAGGGCCTCAATGGCCTGGCGCCGGCAATACGCGAGCTGCGGGAAACCCTGACCTCGTTGCGCTCCATCTCCCAGCGCCTCGAGGCCAACCCCAGCGGTTACCTGCTGGGCAGTGACAAGAACAAGGAGTTCACCCCATGAAGCTGTCTACCCTCGCCCTCCTCGCCAGCTTCACGTTGATCAGCGCCTGCTCGATCCTGCCCAAGCCAGAACCCTTCGATCTCTATCGATTGCCTTCGGCGCAAAGCAGTGTGGCGCCTGCTCACGCCACGCCGCAGCACTGGTCGTTGCGCCTGAACAAACCCCAGGCCAGTGAAGCGTTGAACAGTCCGAACATCGCCGTCATCCCCCAGGGCGACGTGATCAGCAGCTACAAGGGTGCACGTTGGAGCGACCCGGCGCCGGTGCTGATGCGCAATCGCCTGCTCGATGGTTTCCAGCGTGACGGTCGGGTGACGCTGCTTAGCACCGATGACAGCAACTTTCAGGCGGATCTGGAGCTGGGTGGCAGCTTGCAGGCGTTTCAGACCGAATATCAGGGTACCAACGCCGACGTGATCGTGCGCCTGGACGCCTTACTGGTGCGTGGTTATGACCAGCGAATCCTCGCCAGCAGACGTTTTGAAGTGCGCCAGCCTTTGAGCGATGTGAAGGTGCCGGCGGTGGTGGCCGGATTTGGCCAGGCCAGCGATCAACTGACGACGCAGGTGGTGGCGTGGGCGGTTGAGCAAGGGAAAAAGGTCGCACCGCCACCAAGGCCGTGAACCTGGCGCAAAACCCCTGTAGGAGCGAGCGTGCTCGCGATGGGCGCTAAAACAACACGGGTTACCAGACACCCCGCGTTATCGTTCAGCTCATCGCGAGCATGCTCGCTCCTACAGGGATTGTGGTTAGCCGAAGAACCAGTAGCAGACGCCAATGGCGCCCAATACACCGGCCAATTCCGCCAGTAACGCACACCCCACCGCATGCCGCGCTCGCTGGATGCCCACTGCGCCGAAGTACACCGCCAGCACATAGAACGTGGTTTCTGTACTGCCCTGAACCGTCGCCGCCACCAGCGCCGGGAAGCTGTCCACACCCGACGTTTTCATCGTTTCGATCAGCATCGCCCGGGCAGCGCTGCCGGAGAAGGGTTTGACCATTGCCGTTGGCAGCGCATCGACGAAGCGCGTGTCCCAGCCGGCCCATTCCACCAGGTGACGAATCCCGTCCAGGCCGAAATCCAGGGCGCCGGACGCGCGCAACACGCCCACGGCGCACAGCATCGCCACCAGATACGGCAGCAGGTTCTTCGCCACGTCAAAGCCTTCCTTGGCGCCTTCGACGAACGCTTCGTAGACCTTGACCTTGCGCAACGCGCCAATCACCAGAAACAGCATGATCAAGCCAAATAGCGTCAAGTTGCCGAGGATCGACGACAAACCTGCCAGTGCGCTCGCTGACATCGTCC
>Ga0207713_1003602_pt1 | contig 10440 bp, 9 predicted proteins | sample KBSS64metaG_FD_184404 | JGI IMG/M metagenome (GOLD analysis project Ga0207713, IMG submission 184404) | Switchgrass rhizosphere microbial communities from Kellogg Biological Station, Michigan, USA - KBS S6-4 metaG (SPAdes) (version 2) | ecosystem: Host-associated > Plants > Roots > Rhizosphere >...
CCGAGCTGATGGTGCGCGCCGCCGTGCGCCTGGCCGCGCGTCTGCATGTCCGACCGCTGATCATCGGCCTGACCATCGTCGCCCTCGGCAGCAGCGCTCCGCAAATGGCCGTCAGCCTGCAAGCCGTACAGGCGCACACGCCGGACATCGCCGTCAGCAGCGTGATCGGCAGCAGCATTTTCAACATTCTCGTCACCCTCGGCCTGTCGGCGCTGATCATTCCGCTGCGGGTATCGCGGCAATTGGTGCGCCTCGACATTCCACTGATGATCGGTGCCAGCCTGCTGGTGTTCGTCCTGGCATGGAATGAAGAGCTCGGGCGCTTCGACGGCATTCTGTTGCTCGGCGCCCTCGCCCTGTATCTCGGATTATTGCTGCGCCAGTCGCGGCACTCGGCCCGCCCGCACTCCGATCAACCCCACGATCCGCAGGCCCCATGGTTCACCAGCCTGCTGATGATTGTCGGCGGTCTGGGCATGCTGGTGTTCGCCGGGCATCTGCTACTGGGGGCGGCCGTGGTGGTGGCCACCGACCTGGGGTTCTCCGAGCGGGTGATCGGCCTGACCGTGGTCGCGGTCGGCACCTCGCTGCCGGAACTCGCCACCTCGCTGATCGCTGCGTTGCGCGGTCAGCGGGACATCGCCGTGGGCAACGTGATCGGTGCCAACCTGTTCAACCTGCTTGGGGTGCTGGGCCTCACCGCACTGATCGCGCCGACGCCGCTGTCGGTCTCGCCGAACGCACTGGATTTCGACCTGCCGGTGATGCTCGGCGTCGCCGCGCTGTGCCTGCCGGTGTTCTATTCCGGTTACCGCGTGACCCGGGCCGAAGGCCTGTTGCTGCTGGGTTTGTACCTGGCGTACGGGCTGCACGTGGTGTCGTTCACCACCGGCATGCCACTGGCCGGCAAACTCGAGCGATTGATGCTGTTTTATGTGCTGCCGACGCTGCTGGCGTTTCTGTTTTTCACGTCCGTGCGCGCCTGGCGCCGCCAACACCACAAGAGGGATATGCCATGACCGAATCGAAGAAATCCGGGGTTGAAGTCCGCCGTCAGGTAATGGGCGACGCGTTTGTCGACCGCGCGCTGGGCAATGCCACGGAGTTCACTCAACCCTTGCAGGACTTCGTCAACGAACACGCCTGGGGCGGCGTGTGGAATCGCGAAGGTTTGCCGCTGAAGACTCGCAGCCTGATCACCCTCGCCGCGCTGACCGCGTTGAAGTGCCCGCAGGAATTGAAGGGTCACGTACGCGGTGCGTTGAACAATGGCTGCACGGTCGATGAGATCCGTGAAGCGCTGCTGCATTGCGCGGTGTACGCCGGCGTACCGGCGGCGATCGATGCGTTCCGCGCGGCGCAGGAAGTGATCGACAGCTACCAGAAGCCCGAGTAACCGCCGGCCTCAGATCCACCCGCCCCACTGCAGGAAGAAGATCCCGATATTGGTGGTGATCGCTGCCATCAATGTGGTCAGCACGATGATCGCCGCCGCCAGTTCATGGTTGCCCTGTGCCGCACGGGCCATGACGAAACTGGCGGCGGCGGTCGGGCTGCCGAAGTACAGAAACAGAATTCCCAGCTCCGCCCCGCGAAAGCCCCAGAGCCACGCGCCCAGCGTGGCGATCACCGGCAGACCGACCATCTTCACCAGACTCGAACTGAGCGCCATGTTGCCGCTCTTGCGCAGCGCCGCCAGCGACAGCGTACCGCCAATGCAGATCAGGGCCAGCGGCAGCGTGGTTTGCGCCAGGTACTGGCCGGAGGTTTCCAGCCACCCCGGCAGACCGATCTTGAAATAAGCGAACGGCGCCGCCGCGATCACGCTGATGATCAACGGATTGCTGACCACGCTTTTGCAGATGCTCCACGGATCGGACTTGATCACCGGGCTGTACACCGCCAGCACGATGGTCGACAGGGTGTTGTAGAACAGGATCACCAGCGCCGCGAGAATCGCCCCGAGGGAAATCCCGTAGTCGCCATACATGCTCGCCGCCAGCGCCAGGCCGATCACCCCGTTGTTGCCGCGAAACGCGCCTTGGGTGTAGATGCCCCGGTCTTCACGCGGGCAGCGGAAAATCGCCCAGCCCCAGGCCAGGGCAAAACTGACCAGCGTGGCAAGGGCGAAATAGATGAGCAGCGCCGGTTGCAGCGCGGCGTGCAGGTCGGCGTGCAGGATGCCGAGAAACAGCAGCGCCGGCATGGTGACGTTGAACACCAGCGACGAGGCCGTGTGGATAAAGTTGTCGTTGATCCAGTCGATGCGCTTGAGCAGCACCCCCAGAAACAGCATGGCAAACACCGGCGCGGTGATGTTCAGGGTTTCGAGGAAGATTGCCAGCATGCCGGGGAGCCTTGGAGGTGAGCGTCGTTAGGGGGCTAATGATAAGCCACTTTCACCCCGTTCGTTCCCACGCTATGCGTGGGAACGATCAACAGACTCAGGTGATAGGCGCCGGATTGAACAACGTAATGTCGTTATGCAGCTTGTGCTTCTCCGCCCACGTCTGCTGCTTGCCGCTCGCCACATCCAGGTAGTAGTGGAACAACTCCCAGCCCAACTCCTCGATGGACGCACGCCCGGTAGCAATCCGCCCGGCATCGATGTCGATCAGATCCGGCCAGCGCTGCGCCAGCTCCGTACGGGTCGAAACCTTCACCACTGGCGCCATCGCCAACCCGTAAGGCGTGCCACGACCGGTCGTGAACACATGCAGGTTCATCCCCGCCGCCAGTTGCAACGTACCGCAGACAAAATCACTCGCCGGCGTCGCACAAAAAATCAAACCCTTCTGCTTGAAGCGCTCCCCGGGGCCGAGCACGCCGCTGATCGCACTGCTGCCGGACTTCACGATCGAGCCCAGCGACTTCTCGACGATGTTCGACAACCCGCCCTTCTTGTTGCCCGGCGTGGTGTTGGCGCTGCGATCCGCTTCACCCTTGGCCAGGTAACGGTCGTACCAGTCCATCTCGCGCACCAGTTCCTCGGCAACGGTTTTGGTCTGGGCCCGTGAGGTCAGCAGGTAAATCGCGTCGCGCACTTCGGTGACTTCGGAAAACATCACCGTCGCCCCCGCACGCAGCAGCAAGTCCGAGGCATAACCAAGCGCCGGGTTGGCGGTGATCCCGGAAAACGCATCGCTGCCGCCGCACTGCATGCCCAGGATCAACTCGGACGCCGGCACGGTTTCCCGGCGGCGCTGGTCGAGTTTCTTCAGTCGGACTTCAGCCAGCTCCATGATCTGCTCGATCATCTCGGTGAAACCGTGACTGGAATCCTGCAAGCGATACAGCCATGGCTCGCTCAGATCCACCGAAGCATCGTCTTCATGCATCACCTGCCCGGCCTGCAATTTTTCGCAGCCCAGACTGATCACCAGCGCCTCGCCACCGAGGTTCGGGTTGCGCGCCAGATTGCGCACCGTGCGGATCGGGATGTAGGCGTCGGTGGCCGTGATGGCCACGCCGCAACCGTAACTGTGGGTCAGCGCCACCACGTCATCGACGTGCGGGTACTTCGGCAACAGTTCATCCTTGATCCGCTTCACCGCGTGATCCAGCACCCCGGTGACGCATTGCACGGTAGTGGTGATCCCGAGGATGTTGCGCGTGCCGACCGTACCGTCGGCGTTGCGGTAACCCTCGAACGTGAAGCCTTCCAGCGGAGCCTGGGCGGCCGGCACATCGGTGGACAGCGGCAGGCTGTCCAGCGGCGGCGCGGTCGGCATGCGCAGTTGATCTTCCTTGACCCAACTGCCACGGGGAATCGGCTGCAACGCGTAGCCGATGATCTGGCCGTAGCGAATCACCGTGCCGCCCTCGGGAATATCCACGAGGCTGACCTTGTGACTCTGCGGTACAAAATCCACCGTCACCAGGCCATCGGCAAATGCGGTGCCGGCCGGCACGCCCTGGTCGTTGACCACTACCACTACGTTGTCCCGCTCGTGCAGGCGGATGTAGCGCGGCGAGTCGGAATGTTCAATCAACTGCATGACGCCGCTCCTCAGGAATGCGCTTGAGACAATTTGCCGGTGGCTTCGGAACCGCCATTGGTTGGCGGCTCTTTAAGTACCACACGTTTGATCGGGCCGACGATCACCAGGTAGCTGAACACCGCCACGAGTGCGTTGGCGCCGACGAACACCAGTGCCCATTTGAACGAGCCGGTGGAACTGATGATGTAGCCGATAACGATCGGGGTGGTGATCGACGCGATGTTGCCGAAGGTGTTGAACAGGCCGCCACTCAGACCGGCGATCTGTTTCGGCGAGGTGTCGGAGACCACCGCCCAGCCCAGCGCGCCCACGCCTTTGCCGAAGAATGCCAGGGCCATGAAACCGACCACCATCCATTCAACGTCCACATAGTTGCAGGCCACGATGCTGCTCGAAACCAGCAGACCGGCAATGATCGGCGCCTTGCGGGCGAACGTCAGCGAATGGCCCTTGCGCAGCAGATAATCGGAAATCACCCCGCCGAGCACGCCACCGATAAAACCGCAGATCGCCGGCAACGAGGCGATGAAACCGGCCTTGAGGATGGTCATGCCGCGCTCCTGCACCAGGTACACCGGGAACCAGGTCAGGAAGAAATAGGTGATGCCGTTGATGCAGTACTGGCCCAGGTAAACGCCGAGCATCATGCGATTGGTCAGCAGCTGGCGGATGTAATCCCATTTCGGGCCGTCAGCTTTTTTGCCTTGTTTCTGGTCCATGTCGACCATGCCGCCGTTGTCGGCGATGAACTTCACTTCCGCTTCGTTGGCCATCGGGTGTTGGCGCGGGCTGTGGATAACCTTCAGCCAGACCAGCGAGAACACGATACCGAGCAGGCCCATGACGATGAACACGTGCTCCCAGCCAAAGGAGAACACGATCCAGCCCATCAGCGGCGCGAACAACACGGTGGCAAAGTATTGCGCCGAGTTGAAGATCGCCGAAGCGGTGCCGCGCTCAGCGGTCGGGAACCAGGCCGCGACGATGCGTGCGTTACCGGGGAACGATGGCGCCTCGGCCAGACCGACCAGAAAGCGCAGCATGAATAGCGCGACGATGGCCGTGGACATGCCGAACTCACCGACAAAGCCTTGCAGCACGGTGAACAGCGACCAGGTGAAGATGCTCAGGGCATAGACTTTTTTCGAGCCGAAGCGATCGAGCAGCCAGCCGCCGGGAATTTGCCCGGCCACGTAGGCCCAACCGAAAGCAGAGAAGATGTAGCCGAGGGTGACCGCGTCGATGCCGAGGTCTTTTTGCAAGCTGGAACCGGCGATCGCGATGGTGGCGCGGTCGGCGTAGTTGATCGTGGTCACCAGGAACAGCATGAGCAGGATCAAATAGCGGACGTGAGTCGGCTTGAACGATTGCATGTAGATGTACTCCCACTGATTATTTTTATGCGGGTAAAACATTCTTTGGTCTTGTGCCGCGCTGGGCCTCAGGCGAAGGCCCGGCGCGGGTGCAGCGATTTACGAACCGATGTAGCTGGTCTTCACGACCGTGTAGAACTCTTGCGCATAGCGGCCTTGCTCACGTGAGCCATAGGATGAACCCTTACGGCCACCGAACGGAACGTGATAATCGACACCGGCGGTCGGCAGGTTGACCATCACCATCCCGGCCTGGGAATGACGTTTGAAGTGGTTGGCGTACTTCAGCGACGTGGTGGCGATGCCCGCCGACAGACCGAATTCGGTGTCGTTGGCCATGGCCAGTGCAGCCTCGTAATCGGCCACGCGGACGATGTTGGCCACCGGGCCGAAGATCTCTTCGCGGCTGATGCGCATCGAGGCTTCGCTGTCGGCAAACAGGGTCGGCGCGAGGAAGTAACCCTCGGTGTCACACGTCACCAAACCACCGCCGCTGACCAGACGCGCACCTTCGGACTGACCGATGTCGATGTATTTCATGTCCTGCTCAAGCTGCGCTTGCGAGACCACCGGACCGATGTCGGTGCCGGCCTTCAGCGCGTGACCGACCTTGATCGACTTCATGCGCTCGGCCATGGCTTCGACGAACTTGTCGTGAATGCCGGCGGTGACGATCAGACGGCTCGATGCCGTGCAACGCTGGCCGGTGGAGTAGAACGCGCTCTGCACCGACAGCTCGACCGCCTGCTTGAGGTCGGCGTCGTCGAGAATGATCTGCGGGTTCTTGCCGCCCATCTCCAGCTGAACCTTGGCCTGACGCGACACGCAATTGACCGCGATCTGACGGCCCACACCGACGGAGCCGGTGAAGCTGATGCCGTCGACTTTCGGGCTGCTGACCAGTGCTTCACCGACCACGCGACCGCTGCCCATCACCAGGTTGAACACGCCGGCCGGGAAGCCTGCGCGGGAGATGATTTCGGCCAGCGCCCAGGCACAGCCCGGCACCAGATCCGCCGGCTTCAACACCACGCAGTTGCCGTAGGCCAGGGCCGGGGCGATTTTCCACGACGGGATGGCAATCGGGAAATTCCACGGGGTGATCAGACCGACCACGCCGAGGGCTTCGCGGGTGACTTCAACGTTGACGCCCGGACGCACCGACGGCACGTAGTCGCCGGACAGACGCAGGCATTCACCGGCGAAGAACTTGAAGATGTTGCCGGCGCGGGTCACTTCGCCGATGGCTTCCGGCAGGGTCTTGCCCTCTTCCCGGGCCAGCAGGGTGCCGAGTTCTTCGCGGCGGGCGAGGATTTCAGTGCCGACTTTGTCCAGCGAGTCGTGACGGGCCTGAATGCCCGAAGTCGACCACGCCGGGAACGCGGCGCGAGCGGCGTCGATGGCGGCATTGACTTGAGCCAGGTCAGCCTTGGCGTAATCGCCGATGGTATCGCTCAGTTCGGACGGGTTGATGTTCGCCGAGTAATCGTTGCCGGCGACCCATTCACCGTTGATGTAGTTGTCATAGCGCTTGGTCACGAATCATTCTCCTGACGCAAAAAGCCGCTGATTGCTCAGCGGCCTTGTTTATAGAGGTGTGTTACTGCGCACCTTGCTTGTCGATCAGCGCAGCGAGCATTTCGTACTCTTCGCCGGTCAAGTCGGTCAGCGGCGCACGCACCGGGCCGGCGTCATAACCGGCGATCTTGGCGCCAGCCTTGACGATGCTCACGGCGTAACCGGCCTTGCGGTTGCGGATGTCGAGGTACGGCAGGAAGAAGTCGTCGATGATCTTGCCGACGGTGGCGTGATCTTCGCGGGCAATGGCGTGGTAGAAGTCCATCGCGGTTTTCGGGATGAAGTTGAACACCGCCGACGAGTAGACCGGCACGCCCAGGGCCTTGTAGGCAGCGGCGTAGACTTCGGCGGTCGGCAGACCACCGAGGTAGCTGAAGCGATCGCCGAGGCGACGACGGATCGACACCATCAGTTCGATATCGCCCAGACCGTCCTTGTAACCGATCAGGTTCGGGCAGCGCTCGGCCAGACGCTCCAGCAGCGGCGCGGTCAGGCGGCAGACGTTGCGGTTGTAGACCACCACGCCGATGTTGACCGATTTGCACACCGCTTCAACGTGGGCGGCAACGCCGTCCTGGCTGGCTTCGGTCAGATAGTGCGGCAGCAACAACAGGCCTTTGGCGCCCAGACGCTCGGCTTCCTGAGCGTATTCGATGGCCTGACGGGTCGAACCGCCGACACCGGCGAGGATCGGCACGCTGCTGGCGCAAGTGTCGACGGCAGTCTTGATGATTTCCGAGTATTCGCTGGCAGCCAGGGAGAAGAATTCACCGGTGCCACCGGCGGCGAACAGGGCTGAAGCACCGTACGGGGCCAGCCATTCCAGGCGTTTGATGTAGCCAGCGCGGTTGAAATCGCCCTGGGCATTGAAATCGGTCACCGGGAACGACAGCAGGCCGGCGGAGAGGATGGACTTCAGTTCTTGTGGATTCATTATTCGAACACCCTGGTAGCAACGTTTTTTGTGAGTGGACCGTTCAGCCTTCGCCGAAGTTGTAGGTCATCGTACAACTTAAAATATAACCGTCAACTGCATTTCATCGTCTTCGCCTCCTCCTGCGTGGGACTCTGCTTACCTTGACGTAGGAAACTTCTGGGCTAGGCTGCCGATTACTGTATATAAGTACAGTTAAATATTTTTACGGATGGCATATCAAGGAGCAAGAAATGTCAGATCCACAAAACGATCCACAACAACCGCCGGTCCCGCTCATTGCCCGGTTCGAGGAGTTGTTTAGCGAAACGGGGATCGAGATCGACGGCGAACAGTCTCACCTCATATTGCTGGCGACCGATTCGCACATCGAGCCCCCGCCTCCCAACCCGGGTAAACCAAGGGCAAGCAAAGGGATCGGGCTGTATTACGAAATACTTGAACACACGGCCATCGGCGACAATGTGCTGCTGCGTCAGGACACAACAACGCCACCAAGACCGGCCAGCAAGGTTCCCCTGCATCTGCCCAATGGATTGGCACTGACCTACGGTCAGATATTGGGCTTGGGTGGCGATTTCTATGGGATCCCCGAGCAACCGATCTGCGACGGCGCGACAGCCGCCGAGCGCCTTCAGCGCTTTACTGCTGCGTTCAATTCCCTGGCAACCGCATTTTCTGCGAAAGCTGAGGCAGGCAAGATTCTTGAGGTCGCCAAACAAGAGGCTGCGGCGGTCGAACAAGCCATCCACGAGGGCAAGCCCGCGCATGAGGCGTACGAGAAACTGGGTGATACGTTGTCCGAAGAGTGGAATAAAATCACCGGCGGCGGAAGTTTTGTCTCCGCCCTTTTTCCACTGGGTCGCTATCTGAAACTCGCGGCCAACAACCCCGACCATTTTGGCAAATGGGCAAAACGCGCCTATATCGCCGGCCACTCGGCAGCACTCAAACAGGCCGTCGCCGCCCATGGGACGCAGGACACCGCGGCCCTGGAACTGGCCTACGCCATGAATGCCTTCGCCGATCATTTCCTCACCGACCTGTTTGCCTCCGGTCACCTGCGCGTTCCGCGCCGTGAGCTGGCGGCGGTGGTGACACCCGGCGATCTGGGTTCGCTGATTTCTCGTTTCATGCACGACGAAGACAACCAGTTTGGCCTCAAGGTGCGCAATAGCCTGAGCGAGCACTGGCGCACTTTTGGCGACAAACGCTACTTCGACCTCATCCCTGACGAGGAACAGTTCGCCAACCAGTCCCATGTCAAACAGGCTACCCAGGCCTCCGCCGACGAAGTGTTCGACGCCTACCTCAGTGGCAAGCGCCCTGATGAGTCCGATTTCGCCGCGCTGAAGCACCTGCCGGATCTCGATGATGTGCACAAAGTGGAGAACAACTTCTCACCACTGTTCCGCGTCCAGGGCAACAAAGTCCTGCGGCGCAAGGACGTCAACAACCTCAACGACACCGCCACCGTCGACGACTGGTGGGGCTGGAGCACTTACCTGCTGCTCAAGGACTATCACCCAGCCGGCAATACGAATTAAGGAGCGATTCGATGAGCATCAAATTGAAACTGGAACTGGCCTCGGGCCAATCGTTGAAAGGTGCGCCGCTGCAATTGCTGCGCGACGGTGTGGCCATCGCTCGGGCGTCGGTGGACGCTGAGGGCCACGCGACGTTCGACGTCAGCCCCGGCCCCGGCAAACTCGCGGTCAGGGTGGATCGTTCGATTCTGCCCCACAGCTGAAATGCCCGGACAAGATTGCCCCGGCGCGCCTCACGAATTCGCCGGGTAAAGTGCAACGACTGCCGCGAAGGATCGCGGCAGATCTTTCAAGGAGAACGAACCATGACGTTTGCCGCTGCACACCTTCCGCAATTTCCCGATCACGCCAGCGACTCGATCATCCTGCGGTTATCGAGCCTGGATGACGACCTGATCGTTCGTGTACCCGATGGCCAGAACACACCGCCGAACTGGGATGTGTACCCGATCCTCGGTGACGATCCTGAAGAGCCTGAATGGCAGGGTTTGTCGGAGCCGACCGGCGTCTGGGATGACGCACTCGACGATATGGTCGGCCTGACCGGGATCGAACTGAGCATCCCCAGATTCGAGCTGGAAAAGTACCTGAACAACACCGTCGAACTGCGTTACAAGTTTGCTGATGAGGCCAGTCTGGAGCCGTGTTCGGAACCACTGAAACTCTACATCGAAGCCTGATTTCTCACCCCTGCGCCTGCGCCTCTTCATGCGCCTGACGCAGCCGTTCGCGGCTGTTGGTCAGGTGCAGGCGCATGGCCGCACGGGCGGCATCGGAATCCTGACGGGCGATGGCGTCGTAGATTTCTTCGTGTTCGCGGCTCAGGCGATTCATGTAGTGCTGCTGATCGTCATGGGCCAGGCGCGCCGAATTCAGGCGAGTGCGCGGAATGATGCTGGTGCCCAGGTGGGTCATGATGTCGGTGAAATAGCGGTTGCCGGTGGACAGCGCGATTTGCAGATGGAACTGGAAGTCCGACGCCACTGCATCGCTGGCGTGGGCCACGC
>Ga0207713_1003609_pt1 | contig 10424 bp, 9 predicted proteins | sample KBSS64metaG_FD_184404 | JGI IMG/M metagenome (GOLD analysis project Ga0207713, IMG submission 184404) | Switchgrass rhizosphere microbial communities from Kellogg Biological Station, Michigan, USA - KBS S6-4 metaG (SPAdes) (version 2) | ecosystem: Host-associated > Plants > Roots > Rhizosphere >...
AAAAAGCCGAGGCGTAACTTACTCTGTGGATAACACCACTCAAAACGCCCCCTAGTGGGGCGTTTTGCTATCTGCCATTTTTGTCTGGATACCGGTTTATGAGCGCACCTCGTGAAACCATCGCAGCTGTCGCCACCGCCCAGGGCCGTGGTGGTGTGGGCATCGTTCGAATTTCCGGGCCGCTGGCCAGCGTTGCTGCCAAAGCCATCAGCGGCCGTGAACTGAAACCACGATTTGCCCACTACGGCCCGTTCTTAACTGACGATCAACAGGTGCTGGATGAAGGTCTGGCGCTGTATTTCCCCGGGCCGAACTCGTTCACCGGCGAGGACGTACTGGAACTGCAGGGCCACGGCGGCCCGATCGTTCTGGACATGCTGCTCAAGCGTTGCCTAGAACTGGGCTGCCGTCTGGCCCGTCCCGGAGAATTCAGCGAAAGAGCATTCCTCAATGACAAACTCGACCTGGCTCAGGCCGAGGCGATCGCCGACCTGATCGAAGCCAGTTCTGCACAGGCTGCGCGCAATGCCCTGCGCTCTCTGCAGGGGGCATTTTCCCAACGTGTGCATAACCTCACCGAACAGCTGATCGGTCTGCGGATCTATGTCGAAGCGGCCATCGACTTTCCGGAAGAAGAAATCGACTTCCTTGCCGATGGCCATGTCCTGAGCATGCTGGACAAGGTGCGCGACGAGTTATCCACCGTATTGCGCGAAGCCGGGCAGGGCGCGTTGCTGCGGGACGGCATGACCGTGGTGATCGCCGGTCGTCCGAATGCCGGCAAATCCAGCCTGCTCAACGCTCTGGCCGGTCGTGAAGCCGCCATCGTGACCGAAATCGCCGGCACCACCCGGGATATCCTGCGCGAACATATCCACATTGACGGCATGCCGCTGCACGTTGTGGACACCGCCGGTCTGCGCGATACCGATGACCATGTGGAAAAAATCGGCGTTGAACGAGCATTGAAAGCCATTGGCGAGGCTGACCGAGTGCTGCTGGTAGTCGACGCCACTGCGCCAGAGGCCGCCGATCCGTTCGCCTTGTGGCCGGAATTCCTCGAAACCCGGCCGGATCCGGCGAAGGTCACATTGATCCGGAACAAAGCCGATCTGACTGGCGAAGCCATTGCCCTGGAAGTCAGTGACGATGGCCACGTGACGATCAGCCTGAGCGCCAAATCTGCGGGAGAGGGGCTGGATCTGCTGCGTGATCACCTCAAGGCCTGTATGGGTTACGAGCAAACCTCGGAAAGCAGCTTCAGTGCGCGGCGCCGGCATCTGGAGGCCTTGCGTCACGCCAGTGCGGCGTTGGAACACGGTCGCGCCCAGCTGACGCTGGCGGGCGCTGGCGAATTGCTCGCTGAGGATTTGCGTCAGGCCCAGCATTCTCTGGGTGAAATCACCGGGGCCTTCAGTTCCGATGATCTGCTGGGAAGGATCTTTTCCAGCTTCTGTATCGGCAAATGACAAAATGGGCTGTGGACATTTTATCCACAGCCCCTTTTTGTATTACCAGTTATAAGAAACCGTACCGAGCAAGGTGCGGTCCTCGCCCCAGTAGCAGCGGCCGGCATCGTTGCATCCCGACACATATTCCTTGTCGAACAGGTTCTTCGCATTCAGGTCGACGCTCCAGTGCGTGTCGATCTGATAACCGATCGCCGCATCCACCAACGTCACATCGCCGGCGTCCAGCTTTCCGTATAGCGAAGGCGAGGTGTAGGCGAACGCACTGTCGAAGTAACGCACACCACCCCCTACGTACAATCCTTTCAGTTCGCCATCAAGGAAGCGGTATTTGGCCCAGACCGAGGCCTGATTACGCGGCACGCCCGTCATCTGGTGGCCTTTGACCAATGACGTCGTCGCGTCTTTGGTGATTCGGGCGTCGGTATAGGTGTAGGCCGCAGTGACATTCAGGTTCTGTGTCAGATTGCTGTTGAGTTCAAGTTCTACACCTTTGGAGCGGCTTTCGCCCACCTGACGGTAACTCGACGTCGTGGCATCGAAGTAGGTGTCGTCCTTTTTGCGCAGGTCATACACCGACGCCGTGAATGCGGTGTCCCAACCGATCGGTTCGTACTTGAGACCCACTTCGTACTGGCTGCTGGTGATCGGATCGAGAGGCGCGCCGGCGTTGGATATCTGTTGTACCGGCACGAACGAGGTGGAATAGCTGACATACGGCGTCATACCGTTGTCGAACTGGTACATCACTCCGCCCTGATAGGTGAACTTCTTGTCCTCGGAACTGATGTCGCTGGAGCGGGCCACCTTGTCGCGGAAATCACTGTCGACCCAGTCCTGACGACCACCGAGCAGGAACAGCCAGCGGTCGTATTTGCTCTGGATCTGTGCATAAACACCTTTCATCTGTTGTTCGAGCAAGGTGTTTTGCACCGCGATCGGCGTGGTCGGATCGCGCAGGTAGACGGGGTTATACACATCAATCGACCCGACCAGCCCTGCATTCCAGTCCTGATTGAAGGAGGTACGATCATAGCTGGCGCCGACCAGCACCGTATTCTCCAGGCCACCGACCTGGAATTTGCCCTCCAGTTGGTTATCCAGCGAGTACACCATCGACTTATTGAAGCGATCGTAGGCGGTCATGTTCAGACGCGTGCCGAACCCGGCGTTGTTAAGGTTGCCCGGCCAGGTCTCATGTCGGGTGATGCGCGACTGCATGTAGCGAGAATTCTGACGGAACTGCCAGTCATCGTTGAACGAGTGGCTGAATTCATAACCAGTGCTCCACGTTTCCCTTTCGAACGTGTTCCAGTCCGGGTCACCGAGCATGGTGCCTTTGGATAACTTGCCGTTAGGGTTTGTCAGCAGAGTCCCGGCGGCCGGCAGGCCAAGTTCCATGTTGGTGTGATCCTTCTGGTAGTTGGCCAGCAGGGTCAGGGTGTTGAAGTCGTCAAAATTCAGGGTCAGGGATGGCGCGATGTAAATCCGGTCGTCAGGGACATGATCGGTCTGGGTGTCCGACTTGCGCCCGAGCATCACCACCCGCCCGAGAATGTTGCCGCTGTCGTTGAGCGGACCGGAGACATCGACGCCGACCTGCCGGCGATTGTTCGAGCCATAGCCCAGTTGCACTTCCCCCCGGGGTACAGCGGTTGGACGTTTGCTCACCAGATTCACCAGCCCGCCCGGTGCGTTTTCCCCATAAAGCAGCGAAGAAGGGCCTCGGAAAATCTCCACTCGCTCAAGGCCATAAGGCTCGGTGCTGGTGTCATACCGGTTGCCCTGTACGCGTAGTCCATCACGCAACAGACCGTAGCCGTAATCGGTGGCGTTGAAACCGCGAATGTAGAACAGATCCCCCGCCAGACTGTCGCCGGCGGCAAACGGTGGCGCAAAGATCCCCGGTACGTAGCCAAGTACTTCGGTGAGTGTCTGAGATTTCTGATCCTTCATGCGTTGGGCGGTTACGACTGACACGGAACGTGGTGTTTGCGACAACGGCGTACTGGTTTTCGTACCGACCCGACTGTTCTGCGCCTTGTAACCGACGTCGTCGGCGTAATCCAGGTTCATCGGGTTGGCCAGCTGACCATTGATATTGGTCGGTGCCAGCTCCAGCGAATCGCCGTTTGGCAGTGCCTGCAGAATGTAGCTGCCCGGCGCCTGTGGCACGGCTTGCAATCCCGACCCCTGCAGCAGTTGGGCAAACCCTTGTTCCACGCTGAAGTTGCCGTTCAGCCCGGCGCTGCGCAAACGGCTGGTCTGTTGCGGCGAGAACGACAGAATCACATTCGCGGCCGAGGCGAACTGGCTCAGGGCGGTATCGAGCGGTCCCGCAGCAATGGCGTACCGCTGAGCTGCTGTCGCAGCGAAGGCGTCATCGGTGATGACCAGGCAGGACGCAGCACTGGTGATCAGTAAGCTGTAGGCAATGCAGTGGTGGGAAAAACGCTGACGGAACGTGGGAAGACGCATGTGTGGATAAGCCCTGAAAGTGGCAAAGAGCCGCGTTTATCGCGATTACCTGTAGGGCCGGGTCAGGGCAAAAAAAGATAACCCTTGTGTTCAATTATTTTTCCCCAGGTATTTTTTCGCTCAGGCGTCGTGACTGATCGAAACCCAGTAACGGGTGAAGTAGCGGACCTTTATCGGCAGGGACGCCTGAAGATTGGCCAGCACTGCGTCGGTGGAGTCGAGACGAAAGGTGCCGGAAACCCGAAGATCCCGTGCGCGGGTATCGCAATGCAAAACACCGCTGCGATAGCGCCCCAACTCGTCGATCACCTCGCCCAACCGGGCATTGAGCACAATCAACTGACCGTTGGTCCACGCTACTTCCGAGGATTTGAAAGGATGAATCAACCCGATGTGCCGACCATCGAAGTCGGCGCCTTCGCCCGCCTTCAGGATGATTGCGGTTGTCGACAGGTCGGCGGGCTGGACGCTGACCCGGTCTTCCAGCACACCCACACGGGTAGAAACCGACAACTGATGTACAGAGAATCGGGTACCCAGCGCTTGAATCCGGCCATTGCGGGTTTCGACGAAAAAAGGCCGTTGATCACCGAGCTTGCCGGTTTGAATCAGGATCTCTCCAGAGCGTAAACGGATCAGTCGCTGGGCTGCGTCAAAAGACACATCAATCGCTGTACCGGTATTGAGCTGAATCTGGCTGCCATCGGCCAATGTAATGTTGCGGCGCTGACCGACGCCGGTTTTATAGTCGGCCCAGACATCGCCAAGGGAGGTACGCTGCTGAACATTCCAGCCAACGAAACCCGTTCCTGCGGCGAGCAACAACAACTTCAGTACCTGGCGCCGTTGCTGGCCGGTATTCAGCGCACGACGTTTCAAATCCTGCGGCAGGGTGCCGAGGTGACGCTGTAGTTGTTCCATCTGATTCCACGCCGCCAGATGCGCTGGATCACTATCTATCCACAGTTGCCAGGCTTTCTGTTCGGTGAGGGTCGGCGGGTCGGCTTGAAACTGCACGTACCAACTGGCGGCGGTTTCGAAAATCTTGCGGCTGGGTGCGATGGCCATCAACACTGCGCCATGATCAGGGCACATTCCGTCAAAGCGCGGATCATGTGCTTCTTCACTGTTGTCAGCGACACCTTCAACTGCACGGCGATCTGTTGATAAGTCAGCCCATCGATCTGCGAAAGCATGAAGATCCGCTGGGTTCGTGCGCCAAGACCGGCCAAGGCTTTATCCACAGCAACCAGGGTTTCGATGATCAGCGCCTTGTCTTCTTCGCTGATGGTCGTGGCTTCAGATCTGGCGGCGAGGGTCTGCAAATACGCGGCCTCGATCGCGCGTCTTCTATACCGATCAATGACCAGGCCGCGTGCAACGGTGGCCAGATAATCCCGAGGTTCGCGAATCTGAGCCGCATTGCGGGCGGCCAGGATTCGCACAAACGTGTCATGCGCGACATCGGCCGCATCGCAGGCGTCATGCAATTTTCCCTTCAGCCAACCATATAGCCACGAATGGTGTTGCTCGTAGATTTGCTCGATCGCAGCGTTATGGGCGGGTAGGGACATGGGAGCAACTGGTGAGTTAATGATAATGGCTATTATTAGCCTCTGTTACGTTCTCTCACAATAGCCCCGTCACTTCCCTCCATCAGCGTCTCCACCGTCACCTGCCCCCGGACAGGCGCTTTTATGGCGCCCTGGAAAAGCCGTTTCGTCGATTTTCTGTGGATTAAGCCCTGTGAATAACTGCCACTGAGGGCAGTTGATAACAGGAACTGAAAGCTGAACATAACTGCCTCTGTGGATAACCACCCCATTCATCCACAGGCTTACACCGGTTATCCAAGGGCCTCATGGCGACATGGCCACAGGGTTTTGAATCTCTGTACACATTGAAAATAAAGGCCTGTAGAAATCTATCCACAGATATCATGGGCAGTAAGAATAAGCTTTAAAACAAAGGTTTTATAAATTTCTCTCTTTTTTATTCTTTTAACCGCAAGTTCTCCACAGCTGGTTAAATTTTGTGCAAAGGGTTCTTTAGGAAGGGCGAAGTCCCTATACTTGCCGACCAGGTCCAGAAACCTGATCTCAAACTATTCCTGAATTACCTACTTAAGCAGGCACGAGGTGCGTGGTGGATTTCCCTTCCCGTTTTGAAGTGATCGTCATCGGCGGCGGTCATGCCGGTACCGAGGCAGCACTGGCCTCAGCACGCATGGGTGCAAAAACCCTTCTGCTGACGCACAACGTGGAAACCCTCGGTGCCATGAGTTGCAACCCGGCCATCGGCGGCATTGGCAAAAGCCATCTGGTCAAGGAAATCGACGCCCTCGGCGGCGCGATGGCCATGGCTACCGATAAGGGCGGCATCCAGTTTCGCGTGTTAAACAGCCGCAAAGGCCCGGCCGTACGGGCGACCCGCGCGCAAGCCGACCGGATTTTGTACAAAGCCGCTGTCCGCGAAATACTGGAAAACCAGCCGAACCTGTGGATATTTCAACAAGCCGCTGACGACCTGATCGTCGAGCAGGAACAGGTACGCGGTGTTGTCACGCAAATGGGTCTGCGTTTCTTCGCCGATTCCGTGGTGTTGACCACTGGTACGTTCCTCGGCGGACTTATCCACATAGGCTTGCAGAATTTTTCCGGCGGTCGCGCCGGTGATCCACCGTCGATCGCCCTGGCGCATCGTCTGCGTGAACTGCCGCTGCGAGTCGGTCGCCTGAAGACCGGCACACCTCCGCGTATCGACGGCAAGTCTGTGGATTTCTCGGTGATGACCGAGCAGCCAGGTGATACGCCGATCCCGGTGATGTCGTTCATGGGCAACAAGGAACAGCATCCACGGCAAGTCAGTTGCTGGATTACCCACACCAACGCCCGCACCCACGAAATCATTGCCGCGAACCTCGATCGCTCGCCGATGTATTCCGCTGCAGGCGAAATCGAAGGCATTGGTCCGCGTTATTGCCCGTCGATCGAAGACAAGATTCACCGATTTGCCGACAAGGAAAGCCATCAGGTGTTCATCGAACCGGAAGGCCTGACCACCCATGAGCTGTATCCGAACGGGATATCCACAAGCTTGCCGTTCGACGTGCAATTGCAGATCGTGCAATCGATCCGCGGCATGGAAAACGCGCATATCGTGCGTCCGGGTTATGCGATCGAGTACGACTATTTCGATCCGCGCGACCTGAAGTACAGCCTGGAAACCAAAGTCATCGGCGGCCTGTTCTTCGCTGGGCAGATCAACGGCACCACTGGTTACGAAGAAGCCGGTGCGCAGGGTTTGCTCGCCGGTGCCAACGCCGCATTGCATGCGAAAGGCAAAGAAGCCTGGTGCCCGCGTCGCGACGAAGCCTACATCGGGGTATTGGTCGACGACCTGATCACCCTCGGTACCCAAGAGCCGTACCGCATGTTCACTTCCCGTGCCGAGTACCGCCTGATCCTGCGTGAGGACAACGCCGACCTGCGTCTGACCGAAAAAGGTCGCGAACTGGGCCTGGTCGATGACGAGCGCTGGGCAGCGTTCTGCAAGAAACGCGAAAGCATCGAAATCGAAGAGCAACGCCTGAAAAGCACCTGGGTTCGCCCGGGCACCCCGCAGGGCGATGCGATTGCCGACAAATTCGGCACGCCGCTGACTCACGAATACAACTTGCTCAATCTCTTGAGCCGTCCGGAAATCGACTACGCTGGTCTGGTCGAAGTGACCGGGCAGGGCGCCGAAGATCCACAGGTCGCCGAACAGGTCGAGATCAAGACCAAGTACGCCGGTTACATCGATCGCCAACAGGACGAAATCGCCCGTCTGCGTGCCAGTGAAGACACGAAACTGCCTGTGGATATCGATTACACCAACATTTCCGGTCTCTCCAAGGAGATCCAGAGCAAGCTGGGTGCCACGCGTCCCGAGACGCTGGGCCAGGCTTCGCGGATCCCCGGTGTGACCCCGGCAGCGATCTCGCTGTTGATGATTCATTTGAAAAAACGCGGCGCGGGCCGTCAGTTGGAGCAAAGCGCTTGAGTTCTAAGGTCACTTCGCAACACGCCGAAGAGTTATCCACAGGAGCCCGCGAGCTCGGTGTCAATCTCACTGAAACCCAGCACGAACTGCTGCTGGGTTATCTGGCCCTGTTGATCAAATGGAACCAGGCCTACAACCTGACTGCCGTTCGCGATCCGGACGAAATGGTTTCCCGTCATTTGCTCGATAGCCTGAGCGTGATGTCGTTCATCGAAAATGGGCGCTGGCTGGATGTCGGCAGCGGCGGCGGAATGCCGGGGATCCCTCTGGCGATCCTGTATCCGGACTCGCAGGTGACCTGTCTGGACAGCAACGGCAAGAAAACCCGCTTCCTGACCCAGGTCAAACTCGAACTCAAACTGGATAACCTGCAAGTTATCCACAGTCGCGTCGAAGCCTTCCAGCCTGCACAGCCGTTCAACGGGATCATTTCCCGGGCGTTCAGCAGCATGGAGAACTTCACCAACTGGACTCGCCACCTCGGCGACGCCGATACGCGCTGGCTGGCAATGAAGGGCGTCCATCCGGCCGATGAGCTGGTAGCATTGCCGGCAGACTTCAAACTCGATAGCGAACACGCCCTGGCCGTACCCGGTTGCCAAGGCCAACGCCATCTGCTGATACTGCGCCGCACGGCATGATTGGGAACACAAGCAAGAATGGCTAAGGTATTCGCGATAGCGAACCAGAAGGGTGGTGTGGGCAAGACCACCACCTGCATCAACCTCGCAGCATCCCTGGTCGCGACCAAGCGCCGGGTGCTGTTAATCGATCTCGATCCACAGGGCAACGCCACCATGGGTAGCGGTGTGGATAAGCATGGCCTGGAAAACTCGGTCTACGACCTGCTGATCGGCGAATGCGATCTGGCCCAGGCGATGCACTACTCCGAACATGGCGGTTATCAACTGCTGCCGGCCAACCGTGACCTGACGGCGGCCGAAGTGGTGCTGCTGGAAATGCAGATGAAGGAAAGCCGTCTGCGCAGCGCGCTGGCGCCGATCCGCGAGAACTACGATTACATTCTGATCGACTGCCCGCCGTCACTGTCGATGCTCACACTGAACGCACTGGTCGCCGCTGACGGGGTCATTATCCCCATGCAGTGCGAGTATTTTGCGCTCGAAGGTCTGAGCGACCTTGTGGATAACATCAAGCGCATCGCTGAACTGCTGAACCCGAACCTGAAAGTCGAAGGCCTGTTGCGGACCATGTACGACCCGCGCCTGAGCCTGATGAACGACGTTTCGGCCCAGCTCAAGGAACACTTCGGCGATCAGCTGTACGACACGGTGATCCCGCGCAACATTCGTCTGGCCGAAGCACCGAGCTACGGCATGCCGGCGCTGGCCTACGACAAGCAATCGCGTGGCGCGCTGGCCTATCTGGCCCTGGCGGGCGAGATGGTTCGCCGTCAGCGCAAAAATTCACGCATCGCCGCTGCCCAGCCAACTTAAGGAATCCCCATGGCCGTCAAGAAACGAGGTCTCGGACGAGGACTGGATGCGCTGTTGAGCGGTCCGACTGTCAGCTCGCTGGAAGAACAAGCGGCGCAGGCTGACAGCCGCGAGTTGCAGCACCTGCCGCTGGACCTGCTGCAGCGCGGCAAGTATCAGCCACGCCGGGACATGGATCCGCAGGCGCTGGAAGAGCTGGCGCAGTCGATCAAGGCTCAGGGCGTGATGCAGCCGATCGTGGTTCGCCCGATTGGTGGTGGTCGTTTTGAAATCATTGCCGGCGAACGTCGCTGGCGCGCGAGTCAACAAGCCGGGCAGGAAACCATCCCGGCGATGGTGCGTGATGTGCCGGATGAAACGGCAATCGCCATTGCGCTGATCGAGAACATCCAGCGCGAAGACCTGAACCCGATTGAAGAGGCGGTAGCCCTGCAGCGCTTGCAGCAGGAATTCCAGCTCACTCAGCAACAGGTTGCCGAGGCTGTGGGTAAGTCCCGCGTCACCGTGGCCAATCTGTTGCGCCTGATTGCGCTGCCGGAAGTGATCAAGACCATGCTGTCCCATGGCGACCTGGAGATGGGTCATGCCCGTGCATTGCTTGGTCTGCCGGACAATCAGCAGGTGGAAGGGGCGCGACATGTTGTCGCACGCGGTCTCACCGTGCGCCAAACTGAGGCACTGGTTCGCCAATGGTTGAGTGGCAAACCGGAGCCGGTCGAACCGTCCAAACCCGACCCGGATATCGCCCGCCTCGAACAGCGTCTGGCCGAGCGCCTGGGCTCTGCGGTGCAGATCCGCCACGGGAAGAAGGGCAAGGGGCAGCTGGTGATCGGTTACAACTCCCTCGATGAGCTTCAAGGTGTGCTCGCACACATCCGCTGAAACAATTCCTCTTGTAGCGCGCAGTCGGAAATCACTACCTGACAGTTGAATAGGGGCAGAACCGCCCCTATACTCTGCGCGCATTTTGTCGGCA
>Ga0207713_1003615_pt1 | contig 10415 bp, 10 predicted proteins | sample KBSS64metaG_FD_184404 | JGI IMG/M metagenome (GOLD analysis project Ga0207713, IMG submission 184404) | Switchgrass rhizosphere microbial communities from Kellogg Biological Station, Michigan, USA - KBS S6-4 metaG (SPAdes) (version 2) | ecosystem: Host-associated > Plants > Roots > Rhizosphere >...
CTTCGCGGCGAATGCCGTCGCCGCCGGCGCCAACCGGCGCCGCGCCGGTGAAGACCTCGCGCGCGGTCATGCGGCACTGCGCGCCGGGCGCATCATGCGGGCGTCGGACCTCGGCCTGCTGGCGTCGCTTGGTATCGGGGAAGTCAACGTGCGGCGGCGCTTGCGCGTCGCCTTCTTCTCGACCGGCGACGAATTGCGCTCGCTCGGCGAACCGCTCGACCCCGGTTCCGTCTACGACAGCAACCGCTACACGCTATTCGCGATGCTCCGGCGCCTGAACATGGACACGCTCGATCTCGGCGTGGTGCGCGACGAGCCCGCCGCGCTCAAGGCCGCGCTGCGCAGCGCCGCGGCCAGCGCCGACGTGGTGTTGACCTCGGGCGGCGTCTCGGTCGGCGAGGCGGATTTCACCAAACAACTGCTGCAGACATTCGGCGACGTCGCCTTCTGGAGCCTGGCAATGCGGCCCGGCCGGCCGCTCGCTTTCGGCCGCGTCTGGTCCGGCGAGCGACCGGGGCTCGGGCTTCCCGCGCTATTCTTCGGTTTGCCGGGCAACCCGGTCGCCGTGATGGTGACGTTCTATCAGATCGTGCGCGAGGCGCTGTTGCTGATGTCGGGCGCAACGCCGCAGCCGCTGCCGGTCATTCACGCCGCCAGCCGCCAGGCGATCCGCAAGCGCGCCGGGCGCACCGAATTCCAGCGCGGCGTCGCCGCACGAGACGCGCAGGGGCAATGGCACGTCACGCCAACCGGTTCGCAAAGCTCCGGCGTGCTGAGTTCGATGAGCGAGGCGAATTGTTTCATCGTGCTCGGGCACGATGAAGGCGACATTGCCGAGGGAGAACGCGTCGCTATCATGTTGTTCGACGGCCTCATCTGACGCCTCGCCCGCCGAAGGCGTCCATTACCGGTCATTTGCAGCTGTACCCATTACCACTACGACATATACGGGTTTGACTTACATGAAAAAACAGATCTCGTTCATCGCACCGGGACAAACGGCCAAAGCGCTCATCCTTGTTTACCTGACCTTCTCGGTGCCGATCGTGCTGCTGGGCGTGCTCGTCGCGTTCATCCGGTACGGCTCGGTGGAACTGAGCACGGTGTTCAGCGCGCTGCTGCTCAATGCGATCCTCGGTTTCATCTTGTTGTGGATCGCATGCCACGCGTATAACTGGGTGGCTTCGCGCTTCGGCGGCATCGAAATCCAATTGACCGACGTGCCGGAAGAAGCCTGATGTCCGCAACGATCCGCCCCGCCACGCCGGCGGACACCGGCGCGATCTTCGCGCTGGCGTACGAACTGGCGGAATTCGAAAAGCTCACGCACATCTTTGCCGCGACGGAAGACGGTTTGCGTGACGCGCTGTTCGGCGCGCGGCCCTCGATCGAGGCGCTGGTGGCCGAAAACGAAGGCCGCATCGTCGGCTATGCGCTGTTCTTCCACAATTACTCGAGTTTCGTCGGCAAGCGCGGGCTGTATCTCGAAGACGTTTACGTGCAACCGAGCCAACGCGGCAGCGGTCTGGGCACGGCGCTGTTGCGGCGTCTCGCGGCATTGGCCGTGGAACGGCGGTGCGGGCGATTCGAATGGACCGTGCTGGACTGGAACCAGCCGGCCATCAGCTTCTACGAAAAAATGGGCGCGACGGTCATGCCGGATTGGCGTGTCGTGCGGCTGACGGGGGATGCGCTCAAGCGGCTGGCCCAAGGAGTGGCGGCCTGACTCAGCGCCACGTCGCAAGCCGAAGGAGCACCCCAACCACCTCAGTGCTCCTCGGACTCCACGCCCGATAACGCATCACCGAGCAAACCGCTCGCCTCTTCGCCCGGCAGCGCCTCGACATCGCGCAGCTTGCGGGTCATGACGCGAGTGCGCGTTTCCGCGGCTTCGATCGAACGCGTGACGGTTTCCAACTGCGCCTTGGTCCTCGCCAGCACGTCGCCGAATTTGCCGAACTCCGTTTTTACCGCGCCGAGCACCTGCCACACCTCGCTCGAACGCCGCTCGATTGCGAGCGTGCGAAAACCCATCTGCAAACTATTGAGCAATGCGGTGAGCGTAGTCGGACCGGCGATCGTCACGCGATAGTCGCGCTGCAGCAGATCGGTGAGACCCGGCCGACGCAGCACCTCCGCGTACAGGCCTTCGGTCGGCAGGAACAGCAGCGCGAAATCGGTGGTGTACGGCGGCGACACGTATTTCTCCGCGATGCTGCGCGCCTCGGTGCGAATGCGCGCTTCGAGCGCGCGCGACGCCTCTTCCACCGCGATCGGATCGGCGCGCTCCTGCGCTTCGATCAGGCGCTCGTAGTCTTCGCGCGGAAACTTGGCGTCGACCGGCAACCAGACCGGCATGGCCGCATCCCCCTGTTCGGCCCGCCCCGGCAGCTTGATCGCAAATTCGACGCGCTCGGCGCTCTTCGGCACGGTCGCGACATTTTTCGCGTACTGGTCCACGGTGAGCATCTGTTCGAGCAGGGCCTCGAGCTGCACCTCGCCCCATGTGCCGCGCGTCTTGACGTTGGTGAGCACCTTCTTCAGATCGCCGACGCCGGCAGCCAGCGTCTGCATTTCACCCAGCCCGCGATGCACCTGTTCGAGCCGGTCGGACACCAGCTTGAACGATTCCCCGAGGCGCTGTTCCAGCGTGGCGTGCAATTTTTCGTCGACGGTGCGGCGCATTTCCTCGAGCTTGGTCGAGTTGTTCGCTTCGATATCCTTCAGCCGCTGTTCGATGGTCGCGCGCACCTCGGCGAAGCGGCGATCGTTCGCCTCGGTGACTTGCCCGAGTTGCAAGCTCAGCGTCTCGCCGAACTGCCTGAGCGTTCGGGCCTGTTCGTCGCGCGCCTGTTGCGCCTGCTGCTGCAGGCTGTGACGCACCGCGTCGAGTTGCTGCGCGAAACCGTCGATCTTGCCGCCCTGCACCGTCGTCATACTGCTGAACTGCGAGGCCAGCGTTTGTTGAAAGTGCGCGAAGCCGCCGCTCTGCTCGGCACGCGACACGCGCGCCGTCTCGGTGATGTCGTTGCGCAGTTGCCGTTCGAGCCGCTCGTAAGCATGCGCCTGTGCATCGGCGGCGGCGTCGATACGTTCGCCAAGCAACTCGAACTGCTCGCGCTCGTCGACGCGGCCTTGCCCGCGCATCAACAACGCCAATGCGATCACCAAGGCGATCGCCAGCACCGCGACGGCCGCCACCAGAAGCATTGTCATGAGCGCGCCCGGCCGATGACCTCGGGGTTGATCGGATTCGGCGGCCGGCCGGCGCGCGGGCCTTCGCCCAGCGCCGCGATCAAGTTGTCCGCGGCGAGATTCGCCATCGCGCGGCGTGTGGCTTCGGTCGCGCTGGCGATGTGCGGCGTCAGCACGACATTCGGCACCGTCAGCAGGTCGGGATTCAGCTTCGGCTCGCCTTCGAATACATCGAGACCGGCCGCCGCGATCTGTTTCGAGCGCAGCGCCTCGACCAGCGCCGCGTCGTCGACGATCCCGCCGCGCGCGATGTTGGTGAGCGTCGCGCTCGGCTTCATGAGCGCGAGTTCGGCCGCGCCGATCGTGTGATGATTTTCCTGCGTGTACGGCAACACGAGCACGACGTGATCGGCACGCCGCAGCAAGTCCTGCTTCGACACGTATTCGGCATTCAACTCGGCTTCGATCTCCGGCGCGACGCGCGAACGGTTGTGATAGATCACCTGCATGTTGAAGCCTTTCGCGCGCCGCGCCAGCGCCTGGCCGATCCGGCCCATGCCGATCACGCCGAGCGTGGAACCGTACAGATCGCCGCCGAGAAACGCGTCGTACGCCCACTTCTCCCATTTGCCCGCGCGCAGCCAATGCTCCGATTCGGCGATGCGGCGCGCCGCCGCCATCATCAGCGCCCAGCCGAAATCGGCGGTGGATTCGTTCAGCACGTCCGGCGTATTGGTGCCGAGCACGTTCGCCGCGTTGAACGCCGCCATGTCGAAGTTGTTGTAGCCCACCGCCATGTTCGACACCACGCGCAAACGCGGCGCCGCGGCGAGCACGGCCGCGCCGACCGCATCGCCCGCGGTCAGCGCGCCGTCCTTATCCGCGAGACGGCGCGTGAATTCATCGGCGGGCAATACGTCGCCCTGATTCCAGTCGACGTCGAAATACTGCTTGAGCCGTTCGATCACGTCGGGAAAGATCGGACGGGCGACGAGGATCTTCTGCATTGCAATTCTCCGAATAGCGCGTCGAGTTCACTGTCTCGGCGTCAAAGCCTGCGTCAAAAAAAGAGCCATCCGGTCACGACGAAGAGCGGCAACAACACCGCGCCGGACCAGCCCAGATACGCAAAGAAACCCGGCATGCGAACGCCGCGCGACTCCGCGATCGCTTTCACCATGAAGTTCGGCGCATTGCCGATATACGTGTTCGCACCCATGAACACCGCGCCGGCCGAAATCGCGGCGAGCGTGGTGGCGCCGGTGGTCATGAGCGTTTGCGCATCGCCGCCGGCCAGGTTGAAGAACACCAGGTAGGTCGGCGCATTGTCGAGAAACGAAGACAACAGACCCGTTGCCCAGAAATACATCGCGTCGTGCGGCTGACCGGTCGAGTCGTTGACCAGATGGACGATGCCCGCGAAGGCGCCCGCCTCGCCCGCGCGCAGGATCGTGATGACCGGCGCGATGGTCAGGAAGATACCGGCGAACAGCTTGGCGACCTCTTCGATCGGCGCCCAGTTGAAATCATTGCCCGCGCGAGCCGCACGCGGCGTGAATGCCAGCGAGAGCAGCGTGACGCCGATTAGCGCGATATCGCGCACCGCATTTTGCAAGGCGACGTGCGTGCCGAACACGTCGAACGTCACGCCCGGTTTCCACAGCCCGCTCATCAGCACCAGCGCGATCACCGCGGCCAGAAACAGAAAGTTGATCTTGCCGTCCATGCCGAGCGACGGCGAGTCCGGTGTGGGATCGAGAAAGCGCGAACGCTCTTCCTCGCGCCGATGAAAATAGTACGAGTCCAGTGCATAAAATCCGGCGAGCAACACGCTGCAAACGAACAGCATGGGCAGCGCGAGATGCGTGGTGGTCCAGAAGAAACTCACGCCTTGCAGGAAACCGAGAAAGAGCGGCGGGTCGCCCAACGGCGAGAGCGAACCGCCCGCGTTCGCCACCAGGAAGATGAAGAACACCACCACGTGAACGACGTGCTTGCGGTTGTCGTTGGCGCGCAGCAATGGACGGATCAGCAGCATCGCGGCGCCGGTGGTGCCCATGATGCTGGCGAGGACGGTGCCGAGCGCAAGAATCGCCGTGTTCAGGCGCGGCGTGCCATGCAGATTGCCGCGCACGCAGATGCCGCCCGCCACCGTGTAGAGCGCGCTCAGCAACACGATGAACGGAATGTATTCCTCGAGCAACTGATGCACCAGCGTGCCGAGCGCGACGCCCGCGCCGAACGTGAGCGCGAACGGCACGAGAAACACAAGCGCCCACGCTGCCGTGATCTTGCCGAAATGGTGATGCCAGAACCTTGGGGCGAGCAGCGGAAACGCCGCGATCGACAGCAACACGCCGGCGAACGGCAGACCCCATAGCGCCGACAAGGTCGCGCCCTCGAGCGTCGCGGCGCTGGCGAGTTGAGGCCAACCCGCGAGCGTCAGTACGGCGGCGAACATCATGCTCGCCGACACGGCATGCCGTTTCATATTCTTGAAGTCCTTGTCATGACGGACGGCGACTGGTGCCGTGAAAGCCAGCCGCTCGCCCACTCAGGCGCCCTGCACGACGATCACATGGACCCGGTAAGGTCCATGTGCGCCCAGCACGATGGTCTGTTCGATATCGCCGGTGCGCGAAGGCCCGGAGACGAAATTGACGGCGCGCGGAAGTTCGCCGCGCTCGCTGCGGATCAAGGCGAATGCCGCTTCATGTCCCGCGACGATGCGCGAAGCCGGCACGATCGCAATGTGCGTTTCCGGCAGCAGGCCCGCCGATGCATAGGTCTGCGGCCCGGACAGCAAGACGAGCGTGCCGGTCTCGGCGGTCGCGCAGAAGCAGCCGGTGAGACCGACCACGTCGCCGTCTCGCGGCTTGCGGAACTCGACGGCAAGACCGGCTTCGTCCCACGGCAGATCCTGCAGCGTTTGCCATGCGATCGCCTGCAGCGGCAACGCATGTTGCGTGAGGTAGCGATGCGCCGCGGCCGGCGCTTCGCTCAATGCCTGAACCGTGTCGACCGTGGTCGCCATTTTCTGCGCTTCCTCGATGAAGCGCGCGCTCAGATCGGCCGGCATCTCCGGGCGCGGGCCTGACGGATGACGCGCGAGATAGTCCGCCACTGCCTCGCGCTCGGAAGCGGACGGCTCGGGCTCGCGCCCTTGCGCCGCGCGGATGCGCGCCAGGATGTTGCGGCGGGCAATCGATGTGTCCATATGCGAGATCCTCGTGTCGACAGCCGTGCGATGTGACGAGAATTATACCGGCCACTCCGCGCGCGAACACCTTGGCCGAACGGCCAGGCTGCGCGTGGGAGCCGCGTATGAACCGCGTTAATTCACGTCTTCTTCCACCGGCTGCGCGATGCCGAACACCTGCCGCAGATAGGCGAGATAGGCTTTGTCGTCGCACATGTTCTTGCCCGGCGAATCGGACAGCTTCGCCACCGGCTGACCGTTGCAGCGAACCATCTTGATGACGATCTGCAGCGGGTTATAACCCAGGTCGTTGGTCAGATTGGTGCCTACACCGAACGCCAGCTTGCAGCGCCCGCGGAAACGCTCGTACAGTTGCAGCACCTTGGGAATGTCGAGCGCGTCGGAGAACACGAGGATCTTGGTGCGCGGGTCGCAGCGGTTTGCCTCGTAGTGCTTGAGCAGACGCTCGCCCCAGTCGAACGGGTCGCCGGAATCATGACGCGCGCCGTCGAACAGCTTGCAGAAGTACATGTCGAAGTCGCGCAGAAACGCCTGCATGCCGTACACGTCGGACAGCGCGATACCCAGGTCGCCGCGATATTCCTTCGCCCACATTTCAAAGCCGAAGGTTTGCGAGTCGCGCAGCCGCGGCCCGAGCGCCTGGCATGCCTGCAAATACTCATGCGCCATCGTGCCGAGCGGCGTGAGGCCGTGTTTCATTGCGTAGAAGACGTTGCTGGTGCCGGCGAACTGTTCGCCCAGACCGTCTTTCAGCGTGAGGATCACCTCTTCGTGCCACTGCTTCGAGAAACGGCGGCGGGTGCCGTAGTCGGCGATCTTGCAGTCGGCGAACTCCGGGCGCGCGCCTAGCAGTTTCATCTTGTCGACGAGACGCCCACGCCCTTCGCCGTAGGCCGGCTCCTGCTGCGTATTGCGGAAATACACCTCGTTGACGATCGCCAGCATCGGGATCTCGAACAGGATCGTGTGCAGCCACGGCCCCTTGATCTCGATGTCGATTTCGCCATTGCCCTTGGGCGACGGTTCAATCGATATGTATTTCTCGTTCAGATGGAACAGCGCGAGGAACTCGATGAAATCGCCCTTGATGAAGCGCATGCGCCGCAAGTAGTCGAGTTCGTCGTCGGTGAAACGCAGTTGGCACAGCTTGCGCATCTCGGCGTGAATCTCGCCGATGTACGGCACGAGATCGACATTCGGCGTACGGCAGCGGAAGCGATACTCCACATTCGCCGCGGGAAAGTGATGCAACACCACTTGCATCATCGTGAACTTGTACAGATCGGTGTCGAGCAGCGAAGTAATAATCATGATGGTGCGAACTGGACCGCGATAGAAACGGAAGGCCTGACATGGAAGGCCCGACTTGCCCATGCGCATGCGACGCGCTCCGAGCGCGCCGACTGATGCATGTTACCCGAATGCGCCCCCATTCAGCGCGCCGCCGGGCGGCTCTTGCCGGAGCCCATAAACTAATCACGAAAACGTATAAAAGGCGCTATCCGATGCTGCATGCGGCTCTTGACGTTACGTTACAATAACGCTTTTGGCGCTTGGCGCCGTTCTCTGATCCGCATGCAGGAGCTGCCTGAATGACTCACGTTGTGACCGAAAGCTGCATCAAGTGCCGCTATACCGACTGCGTCGATGTGTGCCCGGTGGACTGCTTTCGCGAAGGTCCCAACTTCCTCGCGATCGACCCCGACGAATGTATCGACTGCGCCGTGTGCGTGGCCGAATGCCCGGTGAACGCCATTTACGCCGAAGAAGACGTGCCGGGCGACCAGCAGAACTTCATCGAACTGAATGCCGATCTGGCGAAGAACTGGCCGAGCATCACCAAGACAAAAGCGCCGCTGCCGGAAGCCGACGAGTTCAAGGACGTGAAGGAAAAGCTCGCGCTGCTCGTCCGCTGAGCGTTGCGGCGCGTAAGCACAAGGTATTGACAGGCGCGTAAGCTGCTCCTACAATTTCGTTTCTCTGCTGTTGTTGTTCTGTTCCTCGATAGCTCAGTCGGTAGAGCGCCGGACTGTTAATCCGTAGGTCCCTGGTTCGAGCCCAGGTCGAGGAGCCAAGAATTGCAAAGGCCCGTTAACCAAGACGGGCTTTTTTATGTAGATCAGGTTGTACTGCTGTTCCTCGATAGCTCAGTCGGTAGAGCGCCGGACTGTTAATCCGTAGGTCCCTGGTTCGAGCCCAGGTCGAGGAGCCAAAATTCTGGAAGGCCCGCATCCGTGCGGGCCTTTTTGTTTTGGCGTGGCGCTCGCCTGCGTCGATCGCACTCGCCCCCGCGACCGGCACGCCGTTATACGATGGCGGTTTCCCGGCGTGCATGTCACGCCCGGTCCCGGCATCCCGTCCATGCGTCCATGCGTCCAATCCCGACGCTCATTCACGACCCTCTCATGAAACCGATCTCGTCGCGCCTCGCGCTCGCAGTTGCCGCCGCACTAGTCCTCATACCGACGGCACACAGCGAGGAAGTCGCCAGCGTCAATACCAACTTCCGCATCACCGGTTCGGACCGCGTGGTCGTCGAGGCTTACGACGATCCCGCGGTTCAAGGCGTGACCTGCTATGTGTCGCGAGCGCGCACCGGCGGCGTCAAAGGCACGCTCGGCATCGCGGAAGATCCGACAGAGGCGTCCATCGCCTGCCGGCAAGTCGGCGCCATCCATTTCACCGGCCCGCTCAAGCAGCAAGCCGACGTGTTCTCCGTGAGCATGTCGCTGATCTTCAAGTCGCTGCACGTGGTGCGGGTGGTCGACGCGAAGCGCAACGCGCTGGTGTATCTGACCTACAGCGACCGGGTCGTCAGCGGCAGCGCGAAGAACAGCGTGAGCGCGGTGCCGATGCCGGCCGGCACGACGATCCCGGTCAGGTAAGCGCCGCACCTACGGCAAACCGCACGCAAGATACGCGTATCGGCCCACGCGCCGGCAGGTCACGGCGCGCTACACTGGGCAGTCTTGCCGGACCTTCACCATGACCGCCGCCCATCGCTTTCAGGACTCCGCCCGTTACTGGCGCACGCCGCTTCTGCCCGGCGCGGACCTGCTCACGGCCGAATACCACGACCACGAGTTCACGCCGCATTGGCACGATGCATACACGATTCCCGTGATCGTGGCGGGCGCCGAGGGCTATCGCTATCGCGGAACGGATTATGTTGCCGAGGCCGGCAGCGTCCCGATCATCAATCCGGGCGAATTGCACACGGGCTCGAGAGCCGTCGAGGCCGGCTGGCGCTATCGGGTGATGTATGCGCCGGTGCATTTCATTCACGCGCTCGCCGATGAAGTCGCCGGCAAGCGAAAGGCGCTGCCGTGGTTCGCACCCGGCGTGATCCGCGACGCCGATCTCGCACGACGGTTGGCGCGAGCGCATCGTCTGCTGGAGGCGGGCGACGACGCGCTCGCCGCCGAGGCCGCCATGTTCGACGCGTTGTCCACGCTATTGGTCCGCTACGCGCAAACGCAGCCGGAGCCTGCGCGCCTCGCTACCGACGACGCCCGCGTGGCGATCATGAAAGAGCGTCTCGCGGGCGACCTCGTCACCCCCGTCACGCTGACCGATGTCGCGCGTGCGGCGGGCCTCTCGCCGTTTCACGCGGCGCGCCTTTTCACGCGGGCCACCGGCCTGCCGCCCCACGCGTGGCGCAATCAGGTGCGTCTGCAACGCGCGCTTGCGCCGCTGCGCGCCGGCGTTTCGGTGACGGAGGTCGCCGCCGCCAGCGGCTTCACCGATCAAAGCCATTTCACGCGGCATTTCCGGCGCATGTTCGGGGTGCTGCCTGGGCGCTGGCAAGGGCGCTGAAGCGGCGCGGGCGAGCGGCGTGGCGTGGGCGTTGGCCCCCTTTGGGGCAACAACGCAGCCGCTCTTCGCCCGCTGCTTGCTGCCCCCGCCTTCTGCCGCTTGCCCGTTGCGCTCTGCCGTCCTCTTCGCCCTTCGCCCTTCGCCCTTCGCCCTTCGCCCTTCGCCCTTCGCCCTTCGCCCTTCG
>Ga0207713_1003617_pt1 | contig 10414 bp, 8 predicted proteins | sample KBSS64metaG_FD_184404 | JGI IMG/M metagenome (GOLD analysis project Ga0207713, IMG submission 184404) | Switchgrass rhizosphere microbial communities from Kellogg Biological Station, Michigan, USA - KBS S6-4 metaG (SPAdes) (version 2) | ecosystem: Host-associated > Plants > Roots > Rhizosphere >...
ATGGTCGCGCACCTGCACGACGCCAATCTCGAAGTGATTCTCGACGTGGTCTACAACCACACCGCCGAAGGCAACGAGCAAGGCCCGACCCTGTCGATGCGCGGGATCGACAACGCCTCGTACTACCGCTTGATGCCGGACGACAAGCGCTTCTACATCAACGATTCCGGCACCGGCAACACCCTCGACCTGAGCCATCCGTGCGTGCTGCAAATGGTCACTGACTCGCTGCGCTACTGGGCCAGCGAAATGCACGTCGACGGCTTCCGCTTCGACCTGGCGACCATCCTCGGCCGCTATCACGACGGATTCGATGAACGCCACAGCTTCCTCGTGGCCTGCCGCCAGGACCCGGTGCTGCGCCAGGTGAAAATGATCGCCGAGCCTTGGGACTGTGGTCCCGGCGGCTATCAGGTGGGCAAGTTCCCGCCGGGCTGGGTCGAGTGGAACGACAAGTTCCGCGACACGGTGCGCGCCTTCTGGAAAGGCGACGACGGCCAGCTCGCCGACTTCGCCAGCCGCATGACCGCGTCCGGCGAGATGTTCAACCAGCGCGGTCGCCGGCCTTATTCGTCGGTGAATTTCGTCACTGCTCACGACGGTTTTACCCTCAACGACCTGGTGTCCTACAACGACAAGCACAACGAGGCCAACGACGAAAACAATCAGGACGGCAGCAACAACAACCTGTCCTGGAACCACGGCGTCGAAGGCCCCACCGACGACCCGGAAATCAATGCGCTGCGCCACCGGCAGATGCGCAATTTCTTCGCCACCCTGCTGTTGTCACAGGGCACACCGATGATCGTGGCCGGCGACGAATTCGCCCGCACCCAGGACGGCAACAACAATGCCTACTGCCAGGACAGCGAAATCGGCTGGGTCAACTGGGACCTGAGCGAGGACGGCAAGGCGCTGCTGAAATTCGTCAAACGCCTGATCAAGTTGCGCCTGGCGTATCCGATCCTGCGCCGCGGGCGTTTCCTGGTCGGCGAATATAACGAGGATATCGGCGTCAAGGACGTGACCTGGCTTGCGCCGGACGCCACGGAAATGACCACTGAACACTGGCATGACGCGCAGAATCGCTGCATGGGCATGTTGCTTGACGGTCGAGCCCAGGAAACCGGGATCCGCCGCAAGGGTGGCGACGCCACGTTGCTGCTGGTGGTCAACGCCCATCACGACATCGTCAACTTCACCTTGCCGGAAGTGCCTGAAGGCAGTTTCTGGACGTGCATGATCGATACCAACCAGCCATCGATCCGTGGCCAGGAGCGTTTCGAGTTCGGTCATGAGTACTCGGTCACCGGACGCTCGCTGCTGCTGTTTGAACTGCAACGTGAAGAAGAGGACTGACATGGACTTGTCCGCCTATCTCTCACGGCACGCCAGGGACTACCGCGACACGGCTGCTCTTGGTCTGTGTTTGCGGCAAATGGTCGAAGCCGGCCTCGACCGCCTGCCGTTGCCCGGCAGCGGTCGTACGCTGGAGCGCTGGCAACGGCTGTCCGAGGTCGGCGGGCATGATCTGGGGCTGTGCAAACTCTACGAAGGTCATACCGATGCACTGGCGATCATCGAACAGCTCGGTGGCTCGCCGACGCCCGGCAGCACCTGGGGCATGTGGGCGGCCGAACCACCGCAGGCGCGGGTTCGGGTCAGCCGTTCGGGGCAACTGGTGCGATTGAACGGGCGCAAGGCCTGGTGTTCCGGGGCGGCGGTGCTCAGTCACGCCCTGCTCACGGCATGGGATGAGGACGATCGTCAGCAACTGGTCGCAGTGGCCCTCGATCAACCTGGCGTCACCGTCACCGATCAAGGCTGGCAAGCGGTCGGGATGGCGGCCACCGGCAGTGTCGAGGTGCTGTTTGACGAGGTCGAGGCTCAGGCGATCGGTGAGCCTGGCGACTACCTGCAACGGCCGGGATTCTGGCAGGGCGGGATCGGAATCGCCGCGTGCTGGTACGGCGCCGCCAGGGAGATCGGCGAACGCTTGCGCCTGCACTGTGCGCGGCGTGAAGAACCCCACGCGCTGGCCAGTCTCGGCGCCGTCGACAGTGCCTTGCACGCCGCCGCCCAAGTGCTGCGTGTCAGTGCCCTGGACATCGACAGCAATCCCCACACCAACGCCGAATTGCTGGCCCGCCGCGTACGGGCCGTGGTCGAGAACGCCGCTGAACAAGTGATCCGCGAGACCGGTCGGGCACTTGGGGCCGGGCCGTTCTGCAAGGATCCGCACTTCGCCCGGCTGGTGGCCGACTTGCCGGTGTATCTGCGTCAGAGCCACGCCGAACGTGACCTGGCGGCACTGGGCCAACTGATTGCACAGCAACCGCGCGAGGGTTGGGCCCTATGAAGCGCAATCCGATCGTCGGCGAAGGAACCTCCCTCCACGATTGGCAGGGCTCACGCCATCTGGCAGCGGTGGACAGTATCGACATTCTCGACTTGGTACCGCCGGGATCGCGGGCGGTGGTGATCGCGCCGCATCCGGACGACGAGGTGCTCGGTTGCGGCGGACTGTTGCAAGGGCTCGCAGCGGCGGGACGCACCCTGCAACTGATTTCGGTCACCGATGGCAGCGCCAGTCATCCGGGCTCGGATCGCTGGCCGGTGGAGCGCCTGAGCGTCGTGCGCCCGCAGGAATCCGCCGAAGCCCTGCGCCGCCTCGGTCTGCCCATGCACCAGTTGCAGTGGCTGCGCGGCGGCTTCCCCGACACTCAGGTCGCCGCGCGCGAATCGATGCTCTGCCAGTACCTGACCCGTTACCTGCAACCCGACGACGTGGTTTTCACCACTTGGCGCGAAGACGGCCACAGCGACCACGAGGCGGTCGGCCGCGCCAGCGTCGAAGCGGCGCGGCGCGTGGGCGCGATTTGCCATGAACTGCCGGTCTGGACCTGGCACTGGGCAACCCCGGAAGACGCCCTCGTGCCCTGGGAGCGGGCGCGCAAGATTCTGCTCAGCCCGGAGCAAATCGCACGCAAGCGTCACGCGGTGCACGCCTTCGCCAGCCAGCTGGAAGGCGATCCCGACGCCGGCCTGCCACCGGTGCTCGCGCCCTATGTGATGGAGCGACTGCTGCAACCGTTCGAGGTGGTCTTCTTATGAGTGTCGAAGATCGCTACTTCGAAGGCCTGTTCGCGGGCAATAACGATCCCTGGGGATTCCGCCAGCGCTGGTATGAGCAGCGCAAACGCCTGGTGACCCTGGCAGCCCTGCCCCGCCCGCATTACCGGACGATCTTCGAACCCGGTTGCGCCAACGGCGAACTGAGCGCCGCGCTGGCCGAACGCTGTGATCGGCTGTTGTGCTGCGACACCAGCGCCGCTGCGGTCAATCTGGCGCGCACCCGGCTGAGCCTTTTCGACCACGCCGAAGTCCGTCAATGTCGGTTGCCTGGCGATTGGCCGGCGGAAAAATACGACCTGATCGTATTCAGCGAAATCGGCTACTACCTTGACCGGCAGGATCTGACGGAGGTCATCCGTTGCATCAGCGATTCGTTGGCGGCGGACGGTCAATTACTGGCCTGTCACTGGCGCCCGCCCATCGAAGGCTGCCCGCTCAATGCACGACAGGTTCACGACCTGATTCACGAACAGTTGCACCTGCCGCGACTGGTCCTGCATCAGGAAGCGGATTTTCTGCTGGAAGTCTGGAGTCGCGAACCGCGTTCGGTGGCCGCACTGGAGGGCTTGCGATGATTGGCATCCTGATCCCGGCACACAACGAAGAAGACTGGCTCGATGACTGCCTGCACGCCGCCTTGCGCGCCGCCGAGCATCCGATGCTGGCCGGTGAACCGGTGGAGGTCCTGGTGGTGCTCGACAGTTGCACCGACCGCTCGGCGCTCATCGTCAGCCAGTACCCCGTGCGGGCGCTGAGCATCGAGGCGCGCAACGTCGGCCAGGCGCGGGCCATCGGCGCTCAACAATTGCTTGAGCGCGGTGCGCGCTGGATCTCCTGCTCGGATGCCGACAGCCGCGTCGCCGAGGACTGGCTGGTGCAGCAACTGGGGCTGGGCACCGATGCCGTATGCGGCACGGTGACGGTCGAGCAGTGGCATGACACGTTCGATGAGGCCGCACAGATTCGCTATCACGGTCATTACCAGGCCTGCGAAGGACACCGACACATCCATGGCGCCAATCTGGGCGTCAGTGCGCAAGCCTACGTGCGCGCCGGCGGCTTCGAACCGTTGTCCTGTGACGAAGATGTGCAGCTGGTGCGCCAACTGGAGCGTTCAGGGGCCAGCATCGCCTGGAGCCATCGCCCGCAAGTCATCACCAGCGCCCGTCTGGACAGTCGTGCACGGGGTGGTTTTGGCGACTATCTGCGACAGTTGGCACAGACTGAATAAAAAAAAGCGGATCAGATTGATCTGTGACGCGACGAACCGCCCGTCTTGAGCAATACTCTGCTGCGCAGCAATCCAGGGTTCGGAGCGCTGCCGGGCTATCCACCAGCCTTCACGGGTCGTACACGCTTCGCATGGCGCGCACGACTGAGGGCGAGACACAACAAGGACGTATCACTCATGAAACCGTTATCCCTCAGCGAAAACGGCCTGCCGGCGCAGATCTGGAACAGCGCCCCGCAGCTCGACAACATTCCCGTCATCAACACTCACACATTAGTGCCACCCGGCGCCCGCGCCGTGGTCATTGCCCCGCATCCCGGCGATGAAGTGGTGACCTGCGGCGGCCTGCTGCAATTGCTTTCCAGCCTTGGCCATCCCTTGCAATTGCTGTCGATCACCGATGGCAGCGCCAGTCATCCGGGTTCGCGCCAGTGGTCGGAGAAACGCCTGAGCGTGTTTCGCCCGCAGGAGAGTGTCGAAGCCCTGCGCCGTCTGGGATTGCCAATGCACAGCCTGAAATGGGTGCGCGGTGGTTTCACCGACAATGCCCTGCACGATCAGGAATCCCAACTCACCGATTTCATCGCCCGCTACCTGCGCCCCGGCGACGTGGTCTTCAGCACCTGGTGCCAGGACGGCACCGCCGATCATGAAGTGGTCGGCCGGGCCAGCGCCAAAGCGGCACGACAAGTCGGCGCCACCTACCACGATGTGCCGGTCTGGGCCTGGCACTGGCCGGAACGGGATCACGCGCAGATCCCATGGCATCGCGCGCGCAAGCTGCGCCTCGACACCTGGACCGTCGCGCGCAAGAGCCACGCCACCCACGCCTACGCCAGCCAGCTTAATGGCGAACCGGCGATCGGTATCGCGCCGCTGCTGCCCAAGTCGATTCTGGAACGCATGCGCCTGCCCTACGAAATCGTGTTCGTTTGATCGCACAAACAGTCAGAAGCCACAAGATGCCTGTGAGAGCTGGCCTACCCACGATTGCGCAGGTCAGCCAATAAAGGTGTTCGCCGTATTGATGCCTTCACGAGCAGGGGCGTTCAGCGTGAAATCGAGCGCTGGTCTTTCATCGTGCAGAATCTGCCAAAAGCTACGATTTTGTTGGTCACGCCACCACTCGTCGGAAATGCACCCGTACCTGTCATATCTGACAGGTGCTCCTTTCATTGCTTCGCGCTTAGATCGCTCCGCCACAATCCCAAAAACGCAGGAGCGTTGATCATGAGTCAATCAAACCAAACCTCGGAATCATATTATGAAGACTTCCAGAATGAAGAATTGCGAGAAATAACTGAAGAAGGCTATACAACTAAAAACGGTCTGACCATTCTCAAATTGGAAGGTGGTCAAATTCTACTGGACAAAAAAATAACAATGACTTGGGATACTAAAGCACGCATTAATCTAAGTATTTTGTCTACCGAGATAGAGATTACTGGTTACGCTTATGGAGGTGTAAACATAGAGATCTATGATGAATCAGAGCGGCGTATTGGCACTGTAAGCCTTTTAGATAAGCCGGTAATCTTTCGTTCAAATCAACCTGCGGCGCATATCATCATCCCCTATGAGGACCCTCACGGACACGCCGATATAACAAGTGTGCGCTGGAAATAAACAATGAATATCAGCATTTTAAAATTATCGGTGCAGATCAACTGAAACAGCGCCCTTACTTCTACCTCCCCACCGAGAGTGCTATTTATAACCAGCAGAGTCTGACATTGACAATATGCAGCATTTGGCGAGTAAGCCGAGGCTGCGATATTTGGATCTTTGTTGATTGAAAAAAACAAGGTCAAAAGATCGCAGCCTGCGGCAGCTCCTGCAAGAACACTGGATCGGAAGGAACCGCCGGGGCCACGCGTCAGTCGCATGCATAGGCAGACCGGATTCAGAGGAGTGAACGTGTCCAGCGATCCCAAGCGTCACGTCGTCGACGCGCCAGTCATTCACCGCCTGCGGGTATTGACGGTCAATACGCACAAGGGTTTCACCGCGCTCAATCGACGTTTCATCCTTCCGGAACTGCGTGAAGCGGTGCGCAGCACCTCGGCGGATCTGGTGTTTCTGCAGGAAGTGGTGGGCGAACACGAGCGCCATTCCAGTCGCTACCACGAATGGCCGCAAACCTCGCAGTACGAATTCCTCGCCGACAGCATGTGGAGTGATTTTGCCTACGGTCGCAATGCGGTGTATCCCGATGGCCATCACGGCAACGCCCTGCTGTCGAAATACCCGATCCGCGAGTACCGCAACCTCGATGTTTCGATCACAGGTCCCGAACGGCGCGGGCTGTTGCACTGCGTCCTGGATGTGCCGGGGCATGCCGAAGTACATGCCATCTGCGTACACCTGAGCCTGCTCGAAAGCCATCGGCAATTGCAGTTGCAGCTGCTCTGCCAGTTGCTCGAATCCCTGCCCGACAATGCCCCGGTGATCATTGCCGGCGACTTCAATGACTGGCAGTTGCAGGGCAACATCGCCCTCGCCCGCCGCGACTACCTGCACGAAGCTTTCGAACGCCATCACGGCCGCCCGGCCAAGACCTACCCCGCGCGGTTCCCGTTGCTGCGACTCGACCGGGTTTATCTGCGCAATGCCAGCAGTCATAACCCGCAGATCCTCGGCAACAAGCCGTGGACGCATCTCTCGGATCATTTGCCGCTGGCGGTTGAAGTGCATTTGTAGCGCGATACTGACAGCTGACCTTACATACGCAACGATGCGAAATTGGTCGCCAGGCCCGGTTTCGCAGACCGGCTGTCGGCTATAAAACGTCTCTGCCTCGCGGCTTGCGCAGCGATTAGGCCTACAAACAAGAACTTAGATAAATGCGCAAAAACATAAGCTTGCATCACCCGATTTGACTCGACCGCTCATCGTTCAATTTCTTGACGCAACGACTCATGTCTTCTTAGCTCTACCTTACTACCCCCGGAAATACTACTCGGGGCGAGCCTCAGGTCTCCCGCCAAAACGGGGGGCGACGGGCTCGCCACGCTCCATTCGGTCGCCCCTCGTTCGGGGTAGGAGAGACGCCAAGGCGAGATACCACATGCGCTAGCAAGGTAGACCTCCATGAAAACCTCACTCACCTCACAAGAGATCAAAACAACTTTTTGCACTGTTTCAAGTTCTATCTTGCTGTGCTCGTCCATGGAGGCACAGGCGGGTCCTGTGGCGGACGAGGCGACGCCTTGGTATCGCCAGGACATTCCCGTCATGACCCTCCCCGCCACGGTCGTGACCCCGGGGCCGCAACGATTGAGCCCACAGCCGGATCTGCGCGGGACAAACCTGATTACCGAAGATCTCGCGCCCTCGGCCTGGGAACAGCTTTACGGTCCGACGTCCCGTCAGGCGCAAACCGACGTCCTCAGCCCGGGCTTCGCCACACCCGGCACCGGCGACTTCAAGGGCCCCGCCGTGCTGACCCTGAAAAGCAGCAGCGGCCACACCCAGCAGGTCGGCCTGATCGGCGGGGTCAATCAGATCAAGGGCAATGGCAATGGCCTGATCACCAGCCGCGCTCTCGCCGATCCGACCACCGACACCCTCAACCTGCAAGGTCAGAGCCTGGGCGCCTACTACAGCTTGATTGGCCCACAGGGCTGGCACGTTGACTTGTCGGCCAGTGGCGGTCGGGTCAGCGGTTTCAGTCGCAACGAGCAAGGCGCGCGCCTGGCCACCGAAGGCAGCGCGATGACGCTGTCGGTGGAAGGTGGCTTCCCGATCGGTCTGGGTGAAAACTGGGTGGTTGAACCGCAAGCGCAATTGATCAACCAGCGCATCACTCTGGATACGCCGTACGCAGGCTCGGGCAACGCCTCTTCCAGTGACATTACATCGTGGAGCGGCCGGGTCGGTGCGCGCTTGAAAGGCAGCTACGATCTGAACGGGTTGCCCGTTGAGCCCTACGTGCGCACGAACCTGTGGCACACGGTGTACACCGGCGACACGGTGACGCTGGATCAGGTGGACAAGATCAGCAGCAGCCGCAAGTCCTCGACTGTGGAAGTCGGACTGGGACTGGTGGCCAGAATGACGCCGACAGTGAGCCTGTACGTCAGTGCCGACTACAGCAGTGATGTGGACGACAACGACCTGAACGGGTTGATTGGCAGCCTGGGGGTCCGGATGCGGTGGTGAAGGCGCTATCGCTTGCAGGCTAGCTCCCACGTTAGATTGTCAGCGTCGACTGATTTTCTGTGGCAGCCAGCCTGCTGGCGAAAGCAGCGACTCGGTTATGGATCAGACTTCGGGTTTGAGGATCAACACCGCCAGCGGCGGCAGGTTCAGCTCCAGCGACAACGCCTGGCCATGGCTGGCCACCTCTTCGGTGAACGCCCCGCCCCCGTTGCCATAATTGGAACCGGCATACGTGTCGGCGTCACTGTTGAGCAATTCCTTCCAGCGCCCGGCAAACGGCACGCCCACGCGGTAAGACTGACGCGGCACCGGGGTGAAGTTGGCCACCACCAGCACTGGCGTGCCGTCCTTGCTCCAGCGCAGCCACGCATAGACGCTGTTGATCGCATCGTCGCCGATCAACCACTGAAACCCTTGCGGCGCATCGTCCTGCTCATGCAGCGCCGGCTCTTCGCGGTACAACCGATTGAGGTCGCTGACCAGTTTCTGCACGCCTTTGTGTTCCGAATATTGCAGCAGATACCAGTCCAGCTGCTGATCATGATTCCACTCGCGCCACTGGCCGAACTCGCAACCCATGAACAACAGCTTCTTGCCCGGATGGGTCCACATGAAACTCAGGTAAGCCCGCAGGTTGGCAAATTTCTGCCAGCGATCGCCAGGCATCTTGTCGATCAGCGAATGCTTGCCGTGCACCACTTCGTCGTGGGAAATCGGCAGGATGAAGCGCTCGGACCAGGCGTAGACCAGGCCGAAACTCAACTCGTTGTGGTGATGGGCGCGGTACACCGGATCCTGCTGAATGTAGTGCAGCGAGTCGTGCATCCAGCCCATGTTCCATTTGTAGGCGAAACCGAGACCGCCCTGTTGGGTGCTCTGGCTGACGCCCGGCCACGCCGTGGACTCCTCGGCAATCACCAGTGCGCCCGGTGCTTCCAGTGCCACCACGTCGTTCAAGTGCCGCAGGAAATCGATGGCTTCCAGGTTCTCGCGACCGCCATGACGGTTCGGCACCCACTCGCCGGCCTTGCGCGAATAATCACGATAGAGCATCGACGCCACCGCATCGACCCGCAGCCCGTCGATATGGAAATGCTTGAGCCAGTGCAACGCCGACGCCAGCATGTAGCCGTGCACTTCGGTGCGGCCCAGGTTGTAGATCAGCGTGTCCCAATCCTGGTGGAAGCCTTCCAGTGGATTACCGTATTCGTAGAGCGCGGTGCCGTCGAATTGCGCAAGGCCATGGGTATCGGTCGGGAAATGCGCCGGCACCCAGTCGAGAATCACACCGATGCCGGCCTGGTGACAGGCATTGACGAACTCGCCGAACTGCTCGGGTGTGCCGTATCGCGCACTCGGAGCGAACTGCGACAGCAACTGATAGCCCCATGAACCGCCGAACGGGTGCTCCATGATCGGCATCAGTTCGATGTGGGTGAAACCCAGTTCCTTCACGTAGGGAATCAGCCGCTCGGCGAGCTCCGGCCAGGTGTACTGGCGCGCCACTTCGCCCAGATCGTCGAGTTCGCATTGCCAGGATCCGGCGTGCAATTCATAGATCGACAACGGCGCGTTGTGTTGCTGACGTTCGCGACGGCCGCTCATCCAGTCCTGATCCTGCCAGTCGATTTGCAACGGCGAGGCGACTTTCGAGGCGGTGTCCGGCGGCAGGCTGGTGGCCAGTGCCATCGGGTCGGCCTTCAGCGGCAGAATGCCGTGGGCGCCGAGGATTTCGTACTTGTACAGTTCCCCTGCTTGCAGGCGCGGAATGAACAATTCCCACACGCCAGACGGATGCCGCAGGCGCATCGGATGCCGCCGACCATCCCACACGTTGAAATCACCGACCACCGACACCCGTCGGGCATTCGGTGCCCACACCGCGAA
>Ga0207713_1003621_pt1 | contig 10407 bp, 17 predicted proteins | sample KBSS64metaG_FD_184404 | JGI IMG/M metagenome (GOLD analysis project Ga0207713, IMG submission 184404) | Switchgrass rhizosphere microbial communities from Kellogg Biological Station, Michigan, USA - KBS S6-4 metaG (SPAdes) (version 2) | ecosystem: Host-associated > Plants > Roots > Rhizosphere >...
GAAAATCAGCGCCTGTCGTCGGCCTTTTGTACCTGCACGCATCATTTCTACGGCGCGGTTGTCTTTGTGTTCATGAATCTCATCAATCAGCGCACAGTGCGGGCGAGGACCAGATTGTCCATCATCAGAACTGATTGGCCGGAAGAAAGAACCGTTTTGCAGAAATGCCAGGTTCCACTCTTTACCAGCACCACCGGACTTCTGGATTCGGGATAGTAACGCAGGAGACTGATCGACCATCGCCACCGCATCACGGAACAGAATCATAGCCTGGTCTTTTTTAGTCGCTGCAGCGTACACTTCCGCCCGCGGCTCCTTATCGGCCAACATGCAGTAAAGACCTACGCCAGCAGCAAGCGGAGATTTCCCGGAGCCCTTCCCTGATTCAACATATACAGTACGAAAACGGCGGGTTCCGTTTGCTCTTTTCCATCCAAAAATCGAACCAACGATGAAACATTGCCAGGGAAGAAGTAAAAATGGCGCGCCTTCATGCTCGCCGCCATTTAGTTTCAGAACCTGTGCGAAAAAGTTAATCGCCCGGGTGACGGCGTCAACATCCCAAACCAGTCCACGATTCTTCCCGTCTTTAAGGTCTCGCAGATGCCGGTGGCATGCATGACGAATGTCAGGACCTGCAATCACGTTTCCTTCGGAGACATCCATTGCATACTGTGTAGCTGGATCAACCGAAGAACTGGTTGAGCGGGTCTTCTTCTTTTTCTCCACCATTAACTTTCACCTTCGTTCTGGCGGCCGGAGTGAGACCGAATTCAACCAGGTAACTTTTAAATCGACGATCGGCATCGGCAAGCATGGCGACCGCAGGATTTGCTTTAATCAAAAATCCCCCTTCAGTCTGCACGGTGTACGTTCGCCCCTCGTCGGTGATCGTGAGGCGCAGCTGCAGAATGTCGGCATAAATATCACAGAGACGTTCGAGCGCCAGCGTATCGGCAATGGTCAAAATCCCCATACCATCCAGCAGAACGGTCAGCTTTCCCCATGCCACCTTTCCCCAGTCAGTGAGGTGCTCGGGTGGGCTTGGGATTTCACGCACCGGCGTGGGCTCTTTGTCGTTGAGTTTTCGTTTGCCCGGGTTGCCGGTCACCACTTTCAGGTGGGTCGGTTTCGGGCGTCGTCCTGCCATCGGAACCTCCCGGAAAAAAACTTTTCATTTCGCGGTTGTGTACAAAAAGGATGGGCGGCGGTCATTTAGGGGCAAGGATATGAACTTTTGACCCGCCCCTCCCTTGACCTCATCAGATGAGAAACATTATCGTTTGAACCAGTGCGACGTTGGGTCGAGTGGGATGCCGCTCTCGTCACAGCCGATGATGGTGCCCCTCTTCTCCATCCTCTGCTTAGTTGAATCATGGTGCTGCTTGCACAGTCCCTGCCAGTTACTACGGCTCCAGAAGAGCTTCTGGGCTTTGCTTATGGCTGCGGCATCACCGGAACGGAGCGCTTCTTTAAGTTTGTGGGCAATGATGTGGTCAACAACCGTTGCTGCTGCCACCCTTCCCTGCTCCCGGCACATCACACAGAGAGGATGTGCGCGGAGGAACACAAGACGCTCTCTGTCCCATTTGCTGCCGTAGATACGTGGTTCTTTATTCACGCCAGCCTCCACGCCCGTCGGCGTTCTGTACGTGGTGCAGAGTCAGGGTGACGCTCAACCGGTTCACCATCAGCATGATCAACCAGCGAGTAACACGGATAGACCACAGCGCCGCCATAAGCATCACCGGGATCGTCATCCAATACAGTGATACGCATAAAGCCTCCCGTCAGAATCCGCGGCGTAAGCAATTCCAGACTCTGCCGCCGGGCTTAAGATTCTTTTTAAGTTCCGCTGACACAGCATCAGAAATCGCTTTTTCCATCTCAGGAGATAGCTTCACGCTGGTCTTATATTCGGAACCGATGCCAAGAGTAATGGCATAACCTTTTCGCGAGTCCGTTTCAGTGCGCCTCAGCTGAACCTTCGGAATGGCGGCATCCTTGATAAATACCTGTCCGTCCTTCATGGCAAACGGGGATGATTCAGCCATTGCCTTTGCGTCTGCTTTCTCCTTCCTTTTCCGCTTGATGTATTCCACTGCATCACGCATTTCGTCAGGGGTATAACTTCCTTCGATAGCTACCCAGCGATAAGCCAAGAAAACTACCGCTGTTTTATCAGCTGGAAATCCGCCAAATACTTCACTAAATCTTTGCTTTGCTTCATCAAGGGCATTAGCGATCAGCTCCTGTCTCTTCATGTCGCTACTAATTTTGTGACGTGGAAGGGTGTAAACAGCCGAGAGATCACCTGATGCAGCATCAGCCGCTTTTGCAGGCTCTTCGATATTCCCGATTCGCCAGCCCACAGAGCCGTCAGCCCGATGGCCAACGATTTCGCCATTGCCGTAACTGACGTGGCCACCTTTCGGTTTGCGCTTATCTTTCACCCGTAGATGTTCAGGGAAGAAAGAAGCATCACCCAAAACTGTATGGCGGCGGCCTTTCAAATCGTAGTGTGCGCTACCTGCAGGACTTTTGAGAATCAGGCCGTCGTCGGTCATTGTTCGCGCATGCCCAGCATCGCCTGCTGCAGCGATAAATATTTCATGAGGTATTTCCTTTTAGGCGTGAGCCTGTCGCACGGCAAAGACGCCGAAAGTTAACGGTTTGCCCAAGCTCACAGCTGAAAGACTTTCTTTAATGTGCGCGTGCGATGCGCATTAAAAAGCCCCGCGAGTGCGAGGCCGATTTATACCGTGTAGGGGATAATGGTTGTCTTATCCACTGGTGGGGATAACCATTATCAAGCCCACCAGCTGGTGAGCTTTGTAATGGCTACTCAGTCGTCGAGTTGTAACACGCCATGCTCGAGTGAATCGGAATACGCGATCAGCCCGGTGTATTCAGGAATCGTCGCGCCGTCATCGGCTTCAAATGCTGGAATGGCTGCAGAAGTGATGGTGTATTGAGGCGCACCGTCTTGCGTTCGGCAATGCAAGAACTTACTTAAGCAGCCTGTTCGCGGCGTCGATGATTTCTTGTGAAGCTAATTCCTTATCAGAGGCTACACAAAATTCAGTATGATCTCCTGTAATAGAGTGCACACCCGCAAGCATAATTTTGAGATGAGCTTCTTCTCCATTCGGGTATTCACGAAGGATACTGGTCGTTCCAGGTATAACATTTTGAACGATTGCAGGCTCATTGTTGAAGAACACCAGTACTTTTCTCATGGATTTTCCTTAACTGGAGAAAAGGCCACGTTCTCGTGGCCTTTGTTTAATATCAGCTGACAGATCGTAAACCTTAGGAGCCACCCAGAAGATTCGCGCTATCTTCATCGCTAATAACCCGAGCTTATGATGCTGGTAAAGCAAGGGGTGAACTGAGTCTACAGACTATTGAGATTTAAACAGCGTTTTATGAGAGAAGATGGTGATTCGGTTGCTTAAGTAAGTAATGCTGCGTGATAAGTCTGATGCAGCAGAATATATGACCATGAAAAAATTGCTTACCGTAGGCATTGAGTAAGGATGTATTCACGCAGCGCTCTCAGGGCTGACTGGTCTTGCTTGATGCCGGCTGAATATCGATGAAGTATTCTTTGCCCTGCTCGAACTGTTCGAAAGCTTCCGGGTTGGACACATGCATCGTTAACTGACCGCCAGGCGTGTACTTTGACCACGCCTTATTTTCTTCGGTGTCAGCTGTAACTGGGCTCATGTGGATGGTTCGATATGAATCATCTTCTTCCTTCTGAATTGATTGGCAGAAAAATTTAGCACGTACGGTCATTGGTAATCCTCATTTAGAAAAAAGCCCCGCTATTGCGAGGCTCTGGTTTCTTTCTGGCAGTTCGCCTGCCACGCTTTGTTATGGGTCAGGATGTCGCGCTTGGTCTGCATGTCCATGACGTCAATATCATGGTCTGTCAGGTAGATAATTCTCGTCCACAAACAACCCGTATCAACGACCACCGGGGCGGGTGAAGTTTCCGCGCAGCTCGCGATCAACATCGTTATCAGGCATGCGATTAACAGTCTGCTGTGCATTACTGGCCCCTTGCGTGACTTCTGCTTTATGTTCAGCCGCTGCTACCGTTGCCGCAGCGTTCTCTTCGGTGCGCTGCTGGGCTGCTTTGTTTTCGGCTTTATCCGTCCCACGTGAATGACCAATGCCGAATGCTGCGGCGATGGCTGCTAAAAACGCAGCACCAAGGCCGATGATTATTTCCATCGTCATATAACCACCCGCTCCTTTATCCACCCATAAACAAAGGACTCGTTCGCCGGGCGCTGCTCTGCCAACTCCAGGTAGCGTTGACCCTGGCTGCAATTCAGAGAACGAAGCATGACGAGTTCACCCTCTTTACCACGTCGCGCAAGGTAGATTTTCAATGCGCTGATAGTTCGCGGACCGATAAAACCATCTGCAATCAGATCGGGATAGAGGATGCCCTGAATGTTGAAGACGTTAAGCCAGCGTTGGAACCATTTCACCGGCACTGATGGCCCCATGTTAACGCCGGTATCGCACAGTTCTGCTGCGATGGCCGGTGATGCTTCAGCTACCAGATCAAAGCGTGGCCCTTTCCAGTAATCAGCCGTCAGAATATCCATAGCTTGCTGGCGGGTGAGGTTCTTCATATCTCCGGTATAGCCGTGAGAGCGAGCAACAGCCTGGGTAATTCCCCAGTTAGTCGGGCCACCTTTGTCATCAGGGTGGTTAACGTAACCCCCCTCTTTGCCAAGAATGGCATCAAAAATTTCGTCTTTGGTCATGCGTATGCCTCAGGACGTCAATAACGCGCGCTACATTTCCCCGTGCCCAGAGAACGGCGGCGCATATCAGAACGTTCACCAGCACCACGAACCAGTGTGATTCATGGTACAGGCCGAACAGGTAACGGAAAGGGACGCTGGCGTAAACCAGCACCGTGATATAAGCCATCAGCGATATCAGGGGGCGATGCCTCGCCCCGCCGCGCTGGTAGAACATCAGTGCAATAACGATAACAGCAGAGATAATTGCGTTTGCCATCGCACTCGGATCACTTGTTACCATTGCTGGCCCCTCCACCACGTAAACGCGAGAGAATTCCAAACAGGCTACCCAAATCCTGACTGTTGACGAACGTCAGCAGCTTAATGGCCACCGCTGCAACGATTACCGCGCCCAGCGCATCGAGTGGCCTGTCGCTATACCCCGTCCATTTGGAGAAGTAAGAGCCAAGCAGAGGCGCGCCGATAACGCCGAAGATGAATGATGTGATGAAGTAGCCCACCAGCTTAAGGCGGCTGATGTTAACCGCCGTAGCGACGTAGAACACTGCGCCAGCAAATGCACCAAAAACCACACCGTAATCTATGCCGGTTGCCAGGCCGAACATGCTGGCACCCATCAGACCACCAGCCGCTACCGTAGTGCCAGAAACAGGATCGGACATTAAGCCCCCTCTTATTGCCGTGAGTCCTCTCAGAACGAGGGGAAATAAAAAAGGCCGCCCGAAGGCAGCCTTGAGAATGAAGTTATTAGGATGAGACGTAGATTGTGGTGCCGGGTGCCGCCCGGTGAGAATGATTCCAGCAAACATTCCCGCGTCTGAGAGGTTTCCTTTTCAGGTAACTGCCGGAACGCCCCTCCGCATAGGGGGATTCACCACAATTATAAAAATAGCTTAAAAATTGAGGATGAATAATATTCATCGCTGATAACGAGTTTGTTGGTCCGCCATCGAGGATTCGAACCCCGAACCACAGAGGTAGAAGCTCCGTGCTCTCTCCCGTTGAGCTAATGGCGGAAAAAAAAAGACCAGCAAAAATAGCCTGGTCAGCGGGTCGTGCAGTTGTCTCTGCGATTTGGGCTTTCGCCCGGATGTATCTAATTATGGTATCGAGAGCATTATCGAATGCCATTTTAAATATAGCATCACTAAGAGATATCACACCGACCGTTAGCTATGGCTCACCCCTGAAAGACTTTGTGGGTACATTTCGCCGAGCGTGGCGCGGACACAAGAAAGGCCGCCATTTGGTAGCCTCTAAAAATGACAAAATCCCGTCATAACTAGGATTAGTAAGCGTTTTAAGTCCGTGTCGTAGAAACCACTCTTAACACACTAAACAATAAAATGCGGACCGCGTTAGTGATTTTTAGTGAGTTTTGCTTTATTTTTCCTACACACAGCAAAATAATAAAGCAGTTCTTGCCTAACTAATCAGTTAACGCGGGGCTTAGAATGAGGGATTATCTTTGGGTGACATACAGTATGATGTAGAGTCCGAACAACAAGCTTTTGAATTGCTCGAACGTTATCTGAATGGGCAGAGCTTACCTGATAAAATTACTTTCAATGGCTGGCCTAGCCTAACCATCAGGTTGACCGGTGATAAATTCAACAAATCACTTACCCCCTCTGTAATGAAGGGCTTCGTTGAGATGCAATCGCAGATCAACAAGTCTTATGCGCTGGCAAAATACGGCACTCCAGATGTTCGCAGGCTAACTAAAGAAGAGCTTGATGCTTTAGAAATAGAAGTTACAGTAGAGCAAGGTTCGTCACTTGTTGAGATCAACATTGATGGATTTCTGAGCAAGCTCACGCACGAATTGGTAGGAAAAATGAACGCCACAGAGATTGTATTCACAGTTCTCGGTGCTGCCGTCATATGGGGCGGTGTAACCGTCTTTAAACGTTTTTTAGATAACCGTAAAGATACTCGCCTCGCGGAGATTGCTAAAGAAGGCGATAAAGAACACCTGCGCGCAATGCAGGTGATGACTCAAGAAGAAACGAAACGCCTTCAGATCATCTCTGAAATGGTTGCCCAAAAGCCTCTTCTCGACAACATGGATCGCATGTCTTACGACGCTAAGACAACCATGGTTAAGTCATTCGTACGCTCAGATACTGCTGAAATTGATGGGGTAACCATCGATTCTGAAACTGCAAAAGAACTGGTCACAAATGCACGTCGTCGCTCTGTCGAAATGCGTATAGACGGTATCTACCGCATTGAGGAAGTGAATAACACTGACCCAGAGTGTTTCAAAGTTAAAGTTCGTAGAGTCGACTCTGACCAGCGATTGACTTGCGTAGTACAGGACATTTTCCTCGACGAGTCGGGGAACAAAGAAGCTCTCCAGCGAGCAGAATGGGAAAGAAAACCTGTTCATTTAAGTATCAATGCAAAACATGTTGACGGTGATATCAAGTCAGCTGTGATTTTGTATGTTAAAGATGTTGATAATAAGCCCGAATAATCGGGCTTTGCTTCACGATTTCACTTCGACATCCATCTCTAAGCACACATCCAGCATGCTAAGGCAGCCGTCAATAAATCCCTCTGCCATTTGGATCTCTATACGTATTAGCTTCTCATCCTTCTTTCTCGCTTTCGCGATTTTCCGCTTTGAGATGCCGTATAAATAATGAGCAACCAAGAGCGAATGCTCATAGGGTTTTCGTTTATGAAGCCGAGCCAAACACCCTTCGATAATCAGGGCGTCGTCGTCAGTGCAAGATAGTCGGGATTTACTTGTTTGAGGAAGAAGTCCTTTAAAACCAGCTGCGATTGGTGAGTAATCAACGCCAGAGTTATCACTTGCGGCCCATCCACCCCAACGCTCTAAAACCATCTGAATATCACGCATGTTTTCTCCACTGTTCATGCTAATACGCCGATTGCCAGCGCACGATCTAAAAACCGAAACAGCAGCGTTAACTGGTCGCCGTATTTCGCTTCAAATGCCACAGGATCAGCGTGCAACTCGTCGTGATGCGCTCTGCACAGCGGTATCACAAACAGGTCGTGCGCTTTGGTACCCATTCCACCCTGCCCGTGGCCTATCAGGTGATGGGGGTCGTCTGCCGGGTTATTGCAGCAACTGCACTGCTGCGACTTCACCCAGCGGGTGTACTTCTCGTTCTCCCAGCGATGGCGCTTTGGCCTCAACATGAAAGACTCTGGCGATTCAGGATCAATCTTCACCTCCACTATCTTCTTTGCCTTCTCCTGGAGGATGTGAGTAGCCGGTAATGACGGGACAATGTCGCTTTCACGCATTACGGAACTGTGCGATTCAGGCTTAATCCCAAGGGCTTTTTCCGCCAGTGATTCAGGAATAAGGTCAGCCAGATCGTTACGCACCATCCACCAGCAGAACTCTGGAAGAGTCAGGGTGTGGTCTTCGCTGAAACCCAGCATTATATTCACCCTTTCCAGTAACCATTTTACCAGGTTCTGCATGGCAATTCCTGCCAGCCTTTCAGTGGTTTGTTCGCGTAACTGGTTATCACAAGACCAGCAAAGACGGATGCTACCGGGTGCATGGCGCATCACTGTGAAGTCCCTTGCGTGCCAGTCGTTGTACTCCCACTGACATTCAAACTTTCGTTCCAGCCAACTATCAAGACCGTTCAGGCCACCAGCACGCTGGATAACTCGTTCATTCGCGAAAATAGCCTGCATACTGACATCATCTGTCAGTGGCTGGTGGGATTCAGGAATTAACCCTGATGGCAGATGCTGAATGGCTTCTGATGGCTTCTCAATTACCACTCTACCCTGTCGGAATAACCAGAGCAGTTCATTGCCGGGGCGGAACAGAACAACCCCGGAGATTGGCGCAATTTCAGGTGTAAGTATTGCTCTCACGCAATTTGCCCCTTAGCAATATGCTCTGCCCACAGTCCGCCGATCCAACGCACACCCTTTGCGGTGAACCGAGACTGGTTGAATGCATAGTTGGTCTGGTTGGTAGTCCCGGTCTTAACTTCAAAGCGCCCTGCTTCGATGTGTTTGCTCTTCGGAGTAAGCACGCGGTTTAGGCGATACATGATGCCGTTCTCAATGAGGAACATCGCGAATTCTGGTTCTTTAGCGTTCAGGAGCTTGGCAACCTGCCGGAACGTCATTGACCCAGTGGCTTTGACATAGCGATCAACAAATTCAGCCTTAGGTGCAGCTATTGCCAGCTCTTCACTCAGGCGTTGCTTCTGTTCGGCAAGGTCGGCTGCCAGGCGGAGTGCTTCAGGGAGTGTTTGCGGTATCACCATTCCTGCTCCGTTCTCCAGCTCCTGCCAGCGGTCAACAAGACGGGCAGTAAACTCCGGGCACAGCTGCGCGACGATCACATAGCTGTCTCGCTTATTAACTTCGTAGTAATTGTAAACCTGCTGGTTCTGGGGATGGGTGTGCTGCAATGCAGCATACCCCCCAATGACACCAGAATTCATGAGGCGTTCGATGGTCACGCAGACGTTGCTGTGACGAGAGTCGACCAGTTTTGCAATCTCCCTACTGGACATCGTTAACTGTTTGCTCATCGCTGCAGTGGTGTGGTGTGTTGGAAACATTACGGTGATATTCATCTGATTCATGCTCTTCTCCACTTATCAGGCGGCTGCACCCGCCAGAGGTTCATATTTCTTGATCGATATCTCTACTCGTCCACCAGGTACTTTCGGCCCCCACTCCACCAGCATTCTCTGCACTTGACTGTCATCCTCCCAGATACCAGCGTGAGTAAGAGCGTCAAACAGAGCCTTGTTGTAGTTATCGATGTCTCGGCGGCGTTCGTCCGGTGGATACAACATAATTTCGACGGCAGCCGGTGCTGCTGAAGGCTTGGGAAGGAAACGTAACTGCTCAACGATAGCCACACAGGCAGCGCTTTGATATGCCCTGCCTTTGGCGCTGATAAGATGACGACCTTTCAACGGCCCCTTGTTCGGGGCCCGCCAGTAGGTGTTTACGCTCGGTGGGAACGGGAGCACCAGTTTCATCATGACTCCACTCCATAGCGCCCGTTCAGGCGTCCAATTACGCTGTTGAACATCACCAGGCTTACGCCCATCGGTTTAACCTTCTCGTGGTATTCCTTCAGGATCGGAGGTACAACGACATTCCAGCTTGGCTTTGGCTTCTGCTTCAGGGCTTTTTTGATGGCGTCGTTGCATTGCCGTGCAACATCCCGAACAGCATTCTCATGCTCTGTGGATAGGTTTTTCATGCAGCACGCTCCTGAGGTGTTCCCATTGGAACGGCTACTGCCGGAATAAGCTCAACAGCTGGTGATGCCGACTCATTCCCCCAGTGATCCCAGCCAATAGCACCGCATCGGCTGAAGAGTTCGATGCGCGGTACGTCACCGTAGAGCTTCTCCAGGCGGAAACGCGCCTCTGCTGGCTTCTGGCTGTGCTCACCGAGTGGGCTGTAAATGACCTGTTTAATGCTGGCGCACTGCCGCTCAAGTCCATTTCCTCTGGTGGCGATCAGCAGGTCTTCGGTATTGGCTCGGGTGTAGTTGCCGCCGTTCATGCGGGTCTGCGTGTTCAGCAGGTCGAGGAAGTCGTAAAAGTCCTCTACTCCACCAGCCTGTAGAGCTTTATTGATGTGC
>Ga0207713_1003629_pt1 | contig 10389 bp, 10 predicted proteins | sample KBSS64metaG_FD_184404 | JGI IMG/M metagenome (GOLD analysis project Ga0207713, IMG submission 184404) | Switchgrass rhizosphere microbial communities from Kellogg Biological Station, Michigan, USA - KBS S6-4 metaG (SPAdes) (version 2) | ecosystem: Host-associated > Plants > Roots > Rhizosphere >...
GGACTTCGAAGAAGAGGCAGGCAGCGGCGACGGCTACGCCAAAGTGATGTCCGAAGCCTTTATCAAGGCAGAAATGGCGCTGTTTGCCGCCCAGGCGGCCGAGGTGGACATTATTGTCACCACCGCGCTGATACCGGGCAAACCGGCGCCGACGTTGATCACCAAAGAGATGGTGGCGGCGATGAAGCCGGGCAGCGTGATCGTCGATCTGGCGGCGCAAACCGGCGGCAACTGTGAACTGACCGTGGCCGATCGCGTCACCGTTACCGACAACGGCGTGAAGATCATCGGTTATACCGATCTGCCAAGCCGCCTGCCGACCCAGTCTTCCCAGCTTTACGGCACCAACCTGGTCAACCTGCTGAAGTTGCTGTCGAAAGAGAAGAATGGTGACATCGATATCGACTTCGACGACACGGTGATCCGCGGTGTGACCGTGGTGCGCAGCGGCGAAGTCACCTGGCCGGCGCCGCCGATCCAGGTTTCTGCGCAGCCGAAGCAGGCGGCAGCCGCCGCGCCGGTCGCCAAACCTGCGGCCAAACCGGTATCCCCGTGGTTGAAATACGGGCCGATCGCGTTGGCGATTATCCTGTTCGGCTGGCTGGCGGATGCGGCGCCGAAAGAGTTCCTGTCTCACTTTACCGTGTTCGCGCTGGCCTGCGTGGTGGGTTACTACGTGGTGTGGAACGTCAGCCATGCATTGCATACCCCGTTGATGTCGGTGACCAATGCGATCTCAGGAATTATCGTGGTCGGTGCCTTACTGCAGATTGGCCATGGCGGTTGGGTGAGTTTCCTCTCCTTTATCGCCGTACTGATCGCCAGCATCAACATTTTTGGTGGATTCACCGTCACTCAGCGCATGCTGAAGATGTTCCGCAAGAACTAAGGGGTAGCAAATGTCTGGAGGATTAGTTACAGCTGCATACATTGTTGCCGCTATTCTGTTTATTTTCAGCCTGGCGGGTCTGTCGCGCCACGAGACCTCAAAGCAGGGCAACCTGTTCGGCGTCGCCGGCATGGCGATCGCGCTGATCGCCACCATCCTGGGGCCGGATTCCGGCAACGTCGGCTGGATCATTATCGCCATGATCATCGGCGGTTCGATCGGCGTTTATCTGGCCAAAAAGGTCGAAATGACCGAGATGCCGGAGCTGGTGGCGGTACTGCACAGCTTTGTGGGCCTGGCTGCGGTGCTGGTGGGTTTCAACAGTTACCTGGACCACGGCGCGCCGATGGAGCCGGTGATGGAAAATATCCATCTGACCGAAGTGTTCCTCGGCATCTTTATCGGTGCGGTGACCTTCACCGGATCGATCGTCGCCTTCGGCAAGCTGCGCGGTATCATCTCGTCCAAACCGCTGACGCTGCCGAACCGCCACAAGCTGAATCTGGCGGCGCTGGTGGTGTCCTTCCTGCTGTTGGTGGTGTTCGTACGCGCCGACAGCCTGGGTTGGCAGGTGGTGGCGCTATTGCTGATGACGGCGATTGCGCTGGCGTTCGGCTGGCACCTGGTGGCGTCCATCGGCGGCGCCGATATGCCGGTAGTGGTGTCGATGCTCAACTCCTACTCGGGTTGGGCGGCGGCGGCGGCGGGCTTCATGCTGAGCAACGATCTGCTGATTGTCACCGGTGCGCTGGTCGGCTCTTCGGGCGCGATTCTGTCCTACATCATGTGCAAGGCGATGAACCGTTCGTTTATCAGCGTGATTGCGGGCGGCTTCGGCACCGACGGCTCTTCCACCGGTGACGCCGAAGAGATGGGCGAATACCGTGAAACCACCGCAGAAGAGGTGGCTGAGCAGTTGAAGAACTCCACTTCGGTGATCATCACCCCAGGTTACGGCATGGCGGTGGCGCAGGCGCAGTACCCGGTGGCGGAGATCACCGAGAAGCTGCGCGCGCGCGGCATCAAGGTGCGTTTCGGCATTCACCCGGTCGCCGGGCGGTTGCCGGGCCATATGAACGTGCTGCTGGCGGAGGCCAAAGTGCCGTATGACGTGGTGCTGGAGATGGACGAAATCAACGATGACTTCGCGGATACCGACACCGTGCTGGTGATTGGCGCCAACGACACGGTGAACCCGGCTGCGCTGGAAGATCCGCGCAGCCCGATCGCCGGCATGCCGGTGCTGGAAGTGTGGAAAGCGCATAACGTGATCGCTTTCAAGCGTTCAATGAATACCGGCTATGCCGGGGTGCAGAACCCGCTGTTCTTTAAAGAGAACACCCAGATGCTGTTTGGCGATGCCAAGGAGAGTGTGGAAGCGATCCTGCGCGCGCTGCAACAGTAACGCGGCAACAAAATGAAAACACGGGCCGTTTGGCCCGTGTTTTTTTATGCGCGCAGCTTAATCTTCGTCGTCGTGTTCGTCGTCTTCATCCGCCTCGATCGGGCAGTTGAAGTTCTCCGGTTTAATCACCAGCAGGTCGCATTTCAGATGGTCGATCACATGTTCCGCGGTGTTGCCGATAAAGGCGGCGGAGATGCCGGTGCGGCCGAGCGTTCCCAACACCACCACGCCCGCCTGCAGGTGTTCGGCCAGGTCCGGGATCACCTCTTCAGGCAGGCCTTTTTCGACGTGGGTAAACTCTTCTTTGATGCAGAATTTTTGCCTGAGCGCCTTCATGGCGATCAGATGCTGACCACGAATGGCGTCGTTATAAACGCTGGGGTCAAAGTCGGGCAGTTCGATGGCGATATTGATTGGGGTAACGGGATAGGCGCCCACCAGGTGCACTTCGGTTTGGTTGACGTTTTCCGCCAGTTCGACGGTTTCCTGCACCAGTTTGATATTGAGCGGATCGTGATAAGGCTCTTCGCTGGCCAGGTTGACCGCCACCAGCGCTTTGCCGCCTTCCGGCCAGGGTTGATCCTTGACCATCCACACCGGGCAAGGGCACTTGCGCAGCAGATGCCAGTCGGTGGGGGTAAAAATGACGGATTCCAGCCGGTCGTGCTGGTGCGCCATTTTCAGTAGCAGATCGTGTTGGCCGTTCAGCACTTCTTGAATAATGGCCTCGAAGGGGCGGTTATGCCAGACCACTTTGATTTCAATAGGTACGCCTTCGTCGAGATAAAAACGACATTGCTCGTTGATCCATGCGGCGCGTTGGCTGATCACGCCTTGCCGCATCGCCGTCCGTTCGTCCGGTGAGAGCAGGGTCGTCATCTCGTAAGAGAAGTCATAGATAGGAAGGAAGGCCTTGATGCGCCCGCCGTTCCGCTTTACCAGGTACACCGCCCGGCGCAGCGCCGGCTGATCGTCCTGATTGGGGTCAATAGCCACCAGAAGATTCTGATACTTCGCCATAGGGCCTCCTTACAGCTGAAATCAACAGTCTGTCAATTTACAGAGTAACCCAACATTGAAAAACAGAACAGCAACAGAAGCGTGTCGGATCAACAATTTCGGCGAATTGCTGATCCGATGGGGGATCAGGCGTTGACCGTCACGTTGATGCGCGGCGTGCCGGCCAGCACCGACAGGGCGTCGGCGTTTTCGATGGTGATGTATTTGCCTTTTACGCTGAGGATCTCGCTTTTCTGGAAGCGGCCCAGCAGGCGGCTGATGGTTTCTACCGTCAGGCCGAGGTAGTTGCCGATATCGCCGCGGGTCATGGTCAGGCGGAACTCGCGCGGTGAGAATCCGCGTTCCGCGAAGCGGCGCGACAGGTTGTATACGAAGGCCGCCAGACGTTCTTCGGCATTTTTCTTCGACAGCAGCAAGATCATGTCCTGATCGCCCTTAATCTCGCCGCTCATCAGGCGCATGATTTGTTGGCGCAGGTTAGGCATTTTTCCCGACAGATCGTCAAGGGTTTCGAACGGGATCTCGCACACCATCGCGGTCTCCAGCGCCTGTGCAAAGCTGGGATGCTTCAGGCCGCCGATGGCGTCGAAGCCCACCAGGTCGCCCGCCAGATGGAAGCCGGTGATCTGCTCATCGCCTTGTTCGGTGATGGTATAGCTCTTGATGGTCCCGGAGCGGATTGCGTACAGCGACTTCAGTTCGTCGCCGGCCTTGAACAGGGTCTGGCCTTTCTGGATCGGCTTTTTCCTTTCGATAATGTTGTCGAGCTGGTCCAGCTCGTGGGCATTAAGGGTAAAAGGAATGCACAGTTGGCTGATGCTGCAGTCCTGACAATGGATCGCACAACCACCAGACTGAATACGACGAATCACGCGTTTTTCCGGGATCATAGATTACGCTCATTCAATAATTGATATGTGTCAATTTTAACATCTTTTGCCGCAGGTGATAAGGGTAGCATTAGCAAGATCAGGGATATTCTGTGCGAATTTTGCGCACATAAACCGGGTATTGTTCTGTATGGGACTGAAGTCATTAAATTTATTTGCCACTTACGCGGGTCGGCGGGCCGGAGAAACATCGCGCCATTCACGCCGCGCTCGCCGGCCGTTGGATCAACGGGCTGGTGACCGACGAAGGCAGCGCGCTGGCGCTGCCGGCGGATTAAAGCAGGTCTTTCTGCAGATAGCCTTCATGCTGCAGCAACCACTGTTTGCGCTGCACGCCCCCGGCGTAGCCGGTCAGCGCGCCCTGCGAGCCGATCACTCGGTGGCAGGGCACCACGATGCTGATGGGGTTCGAACCGTTGGCCATGCCGACCGCACGTGACGCGGTCGGGCGGCCAATGCGTTTGGCCAGTTCGCCGTAGGTCAGGATTTCGCCGCAGGGAATTTGGCGCAGCTGTTGCCAAACGGTGCGTTGAAATTCGGTGCCGGCGGTCATCACCGGCAGGTTGTCAATCACCGCCAGTTCACCGGAAAAATAGCGCTGCATGGCTTCGCTCAGGCCGCCGGGATTACGCTGTTCGCGCAGTTGGAAATGGTTCGCTCGGTAATGGCTATTCAGTAGCTTCATCAGCCGCGCTTCGTGATCGGTCCAGTCGATAGCGCGCAGGCGATCCTGCTCATCGGCAATCAGCACCAGTTCGCCCACCGGCGTAGCCATACGATCAAGTAAAAAGGTCTGCATCTGGATCACTCCTCGGGTTTGATAGCGCGATTATTGCATGAAATTCGCTGCAGGGATGGCGGATTTCGGACATGCAGATGGGCAGCCTGAGGTTGCCCGACCTTAAGCCCTGACGCGGCAAAATCATCAGTTTAATTTATGCATAACCCGAAGCATTTACCCGTGTTTATTATCACGTCGCGAATTAACTCTTTCTGGTTATTTATAGCTGACAATGACGCGCTTCATGTTTGGGTTATTATTAACCTCTTCACTGGTTACGCTGGAAACCAATTCAAAGGGTATCGCCTCTAATGGTCTGGAGACATAGCCGCTGTTATTATCCGTGAGCTTGTCGAAGCAATTGGAGATCAACCGATCGGCCTGGCGGCTGATGGAGCAGGCCGGGGTGGTAATGCTCCCGGTAAAGTGAAGAGTGCCTGAGGCTACGGGGCTGCGAGTGGTTTTCGCCGCTTGCAAGGCGAAAGAAGTGGATGCCAATATGCCTAACGCTATGAGGTAAAGTTTCATGCGCGGTTCCTCTTAAAATAAACGTGCAGCCAGGTAACAAAAAATAAAAAAACAAACCTGCAAAATATAATATTCCGCGATCCATGATGAAAAAATTGAGCAATATTCTTACTGAAATTTGCCTGTGAATTTGATAGTAGGGACGGCCTGAGGCCAATACTATGACCTAGATCATAGTGAAGTCCGGTTAATGGGTGTTTTGGCGGTGAGGGTGGTGCGGTGTGACCTCTGTCACGTGGGCGGGTAAGACGCGGCCGCCGCTACCTTGGTGACGTTTTGTTCGAACGGCAGTTGGGAGCCGTCGATCATCACCGAACGAACGCCGCTTTTGACCTTGCGCTCTTCACTGTTTTTATTCTCCGCTGTCGTGAGCGACGCCCCCATTCTCGATAAATTTGCTATACCTGATAGTCGATGGATTTCATTTTTTTGTCATGTAAATGACATGTTAGAGTCATGGCTCTGGCTTAAGTTTGCAGCGACTACGTCAGGAGATAACGCGATGTTCAGCCTGGATTCTCTGTTGCAAGATGCATTTCCACACCGCAATACCCCTGCCTGGCAGCGCAGCCTGCTAAGAAGCATTCTCTTCGAAAAAGAATTCAAACAGTTCGCCGCCGATTATCCCCATTTGAAAGGGCTGGACCTGATCGAACAGGTGGTGGAGCATTTCAACCTCAGCTGCGAGCTGGTGGACGGCGACCTGGAAAACATTCCCAGCCAGGGGCCGGTGGTGCTGGTGGCCAACCACCCGATCGGCTCGCTGGACGGGCTGGTGCTGCTGCGCGCCGTCGCCGCGGTGCGGCCGGATGTCAAAGTGGTCGCCAGCCAACTGCTGAGCTATATCGAACCGCTGCGCAGCCTGTTTGTGCCGGTGGACAATATGGCGAACAAAACCAGCCGCAAGCAGATTGAAGGCATGCAGCGCCAGCTGGATAACCAGGGGGCGTTGATCCTGTTCCCGGCCGGTGAAGTATCGCGCATGAGCCCGAAAGGCATCCGCGACGGCCACTGGCATACCGGTTTCCTGCGCCTGGCGGCCAAGGCGCGCGCGCCTATCGTGCCGATCCACATCAGTGCGCGTAACAGTAACCTGTTCTATTTCGCCTCGCTGGTTTACCGACCGTTGTCGACGCTGCTGTTGGTGCGTGAAATGTTCCAGCAGCAGGGCGGACATATCAAGATCCGCATCGGCGGCCGTGTCCCGTTTGCCAACTGGCACGACGGCCACACCAGCGCCAAGGATCTGGCCGAGCGTTTTCGCCGCCACGTCTATCGTCTTGGCCAGGGCAAGGCAGGGTTGTTCGCCAGCGAATCGCCAATTGCGCTGCCGGAAGATCGCCTGGAGCTGAAGAAGGCGCTGGGGAACTGCGAACGGCTGGGGATGACGCCGGACGGCAAAACCATTTTCCTCTATCGTCGGCAAGACGAGGCGCGCACGCCTATCCTGCGTGAACTGGGCCGCTTGCGTGAGATAGCCTTCCGGGCGGTGGGGGAAGGCTCCGGCCGTCGCCGCGATCTGGACAGTTATGACGATGATTATTATCACCTGGTGCTGTGGGATGAAGAAGAGCTGGAAATCGTCGGCGCTTACCGCTTTATTCCCACCGCAGAGCAGCTTGAGCGCAAGGGGCTGGAAAGCATTTACAGCAACAGCCTGTTCCACTACGACCGCGACATGGAGCCGATTCTGGCGCAGGGCATCGAGCTGGGGCGCAGCTTTATCCAGCCAGCCTACTGGGGCAAACGCGGTCTGGACTACCTGTGGCTGGGCATTGGCGCCTATCTGGCGAAATACCCGCAGTATCGCTATCTGTTCGGGCCGGTGTCGATTTCCGGCGGTATGCCGCTGGCTGCGCGCGACCTGCTGATCGCCTTTTATCGGCTCTATTTCTCGCCGGACCAGGCGTTTGCGCAGTCGCGCCAGCCGTATCCGGCGTCGTTGCCGCAGGTGCTGGCGCAGTTTGCCGGAGACAACTACCAAGAGGATCTGGTGCGGCTGAAAAGCCTGCTGAGCAACATCGGCTGTTCGATCCCGACGCTGTACAAGCAGTACACCGAGCTGTGCGAGCCGGGCGGCGTGCAGTTTATCGATTTCGGCACCGATCCGGCGTTCAACAACTGTATTGACGGTCTGGTGCTGGTGGATACCACACGCCTCAAACCGGCGCGCTATCAACGATATATTGCGGTGCACCAACAGCAACAGGAAGCGGACATCGCGTAATTTAAAACTTTTTGATCTTGGGCCCGGCGGTGAGATAGCGTTACGATAAGCGCTTTGCCATTCAGCCGCCGGAGCTTTTCATGCCTCAGTCATTTAACCCGCCGTTGTTATTCGCCGATGAGCCGCCTGCGGCAGTGATTGAAACCCCGCAGGGAGCTGCGCCTTTCCTGCTGTTGTGCGATCATGCCGGCCAGGCGATACCGCGGCGCCTGGGCGATCTGGGCCTGCCTTCAGGTGAAATAGACCGTCACATCGGCTGGGACATCGGCGCGTTGAGCGTTTCTCGTCTTCTGAGCCGTCATTTGGACGCTACTCTGATACACCAGCGCTACTCGCGCCTGGTAATCGACTGCAACCGCACGCCGGGCATCGCCAGTTCGATTCCCCATCTTTCCGAACTGACGTCGATCCCCGGCAATATCGACATTGAGGCTGAACAGGCGTTGGCCCGCGAGCGCGAAATTTTTCTGCCGTACCATCGCGCCATCGACTCTCACCTTGGCGAGCGCCAAATGCGTGCGCGGCCGACGGCGATCGTTGCCATGCACAGCTTCACGCCGGTATTCAAAGGCGATGCGCGGCCCTGGCCGGTGGGGTTGCTGTTCAACCGCCATCCGGCGTTCGCCCATCTGCTGGCCGAACTGCTGCAGGAAGAAGGGGATCTGCAGGTCGGCATCAACCAGCCCTATGCCATGACCGACGCGACCGATTACACGTTGCCGGTGCATGCCGAGCGCCGCGAATTGCCTTATGTCGGCATCGAGATCCGCCAGGATCTGATCGCCGACGAGCAGGGCCAGCAGGCATGGGCGAAACGCTTGGCGCGCCTGCTTCCGCAGGCCTGGCGGCGCTGGCAAATTTGACTTTAGGAATATTCCCAGAGATGATAACCCTAGGATTTTTTGGGCCCTCATTGGAATAGTCAGGAGAGACGTGTGGAGCACAGCGATAACGGGCTGTTTATTAAACGTGAACGTTTTGAAGTTCTGGCGATTTTACGCGAGGTGTGCAAACAGCGCACGCCGCTGCGGGTAGAAAGCCAGCAGCAACGGTTTCAGAGTCTGTTATTGAGCGTCGGGCCGGACACGATAGTTTTTAGCGGTGAAGAAAGCGAAGCGCCGCTCGACGGTGAATTGACCATTATCATTGAGAGCCATGACGCCAAGATTGAGTTTTCGGTCTGGCAGCCGCAGCAGGGCGATGAGCAGGGCGTAGTGACCTATTCAACCCGGCTGCCGCTGGAGTTGATTTACATCCAACGTCGCCGCCAGTTCCGCATTACGACGCCGCACTGGCGCCAGTTTTTGTGCACCGGCGAATACCCGGATGGGACGCCCTATGAGCTGAGGATCCACGATCTCTCCGCCGGCGGCGTCGGCTTGCGCATTGACGGCCCGGTGCCGGAATTTTTCCAACCCGGTCTGTTGCTGAAGAAGGCGCAGCTGGATCTCGGCAGCTACGGCAGTTTCAAGGTCAACATGGAGCTGGTGGTGGTTAACGACGATCAGGAAGTGGACGATAACGAGCAGGTGGTGCATTTTTCGCGCCTGTCGTGCCGTTTCCTCAATCTTGGGTTGGCGATGGAAAGAAAAATCCAGAGCGCGGTGTTCGCCTTCGAACTGGATTTCAACAAGAAGAAAAAGCGCTGAATGCCTCTGGGGCAGCTTACTGCCCCAGGATTTACCCTCTCATTTCAACGCGCGCAGGCTGCCAATCTCTTCCCAGCCAAAATGCGCCGCCTCAGCCAGCACCCCGCACACTTCTTCGCTTGCGGTAACTATGGCGTCATTCAGGCTTTCGCCCAGCAGCAGATGGCTGACCAACAGTGCGGTGAACATGTCGCCGGTGCCTTTGACCGCAGAGGCGATTTTCGGATGGCGATAGCTTTGCACCCTGTCGCGGCCCACCAGCAGCAATCCCACCTCATCGTCGTTTTCCGCCACCCCCGGCGCGCTGGTGACCAGCACCCATTCGGTGGTGTCGTTCAATAGCGCCCGCGCGGCCTGCTCGGTGTGTTCCTGGGTGGTCAGGCTGCGCCCACACAGCTGCTCCAGTTCGAAGCCGTTTGGCGTCAGGCCGTTAGCCAACTGGAGGAAGGGGGAGCGATAACAGTCGACGATGCGCTTATCGACATAAATCCCTTCGCCGTAATCGCCCATCACCGGATCGATATAGATCTTTATCTGCGGATTGAGAACGCGAACGCGCTGCAGCCAATCGGCCAGAATATGGCACTGCGCCACACCGCCCAGATAGCCGACGATCACCGCCCGGGTGTGGTTCATCACTCCGCGGGCGATCAGGTCGTCCAGAAAGCCGCCAAACCATTCGCCGCTAATCGCCCCGCCGTGCGGCGGGCCGTAATAGGGCGGGCAACCGAACAGCACGCTGGGCACCTGCAGCGCTTCCATCCCCTTTTTCAGCAGGGTGCGGTAAGCGATGCCGTTGCCGACGCTGCCGTACACCACTTGAGATTGGATGCTGATGACGTCGAATGGCGGCGGACGCCGCTGAGAAGCCTGTTGCATGGGATACATCCTTTGCTCGTTTTTATCCAGCCAGAGAACATCCCCCATTGTTGCCTCTCTTTGGCTTTGGGGCAAGGCGTCAGCTGATGGCTGCATATGATGGCTGATTTGCGCGGTGGAT
>Ga0207713_1003631_pt1 | contig 10387 bp, 9 predicted proteins | sample KBSS64metaG_FD_184404 | JGI IMG/M metagenome (GOLD analysis project Ga0207713, IMG submission 184404) | Switchgrass rhizosphere microbial communities from Kellogg Biological Station, Michigan, USA - KBS S6-4 metaG (SPAdes) (version 2) | ecosystem: Host-associated > Plants > Roots > Rhizosphere >...
GCGCGCTGCTACGCCAGCCGGTTGATGTCACCCCGGTGTGGATGATGCGTCAGGCGGGCCGCTATTTACCGGAATATAAAGCCACCCGCGCCGAAGCGGGCGATTTTATGTCGCTGTGTAAAAACGCCGAGCTGGCCTGCGAGGTCACGCTGCAGCCGCTGCGTCGCTATAAGCTGGATGCGGCTATCCTCTTCTCGGACATTCTCACTATCCCGGATGCCATGGGGCTGGGGCTCTATTTCGAAGCCGGGGAAGGGCCGCGTTTTACCTCGCCCGTCACCTGTAAAGCGGATGTCGATAAATTACCGGTTCCCGACCCGGAAGATGAACTTGGCTACGTGATGAACGCCGTGCGCACGATTCGCCGTGAGCTGAAGGGGGAAGTGCCGCTGATTGGCTTTTCCGGCAGCCCGTGGACGCTGGCGACCTATATGGTTGAAGGCGGCAGCAGCAAAGCGTTTACGGTGATCAAAAAGATGATGTACGCCGAACCGCAGGCCCTGCATGCGCTGCTCGATAAGCTGGCGAAAAGCGTCACGTTGTATCTGAATGCGCAAATCAAAGCGGGCGCGCAGTCGGTGATGATTTTTGATACCTGGGGCGGCGCGCTGACCGGCCGGGATTACCAGCAGTTCTCGCTCTATTACATGCATAAAATCGTTGATGGTCTGCTGCGTGAAAACGATGGTCGTCGCGTGCCGGTCACGCTGTTTACCAAAGGCGGCGGGCAGTGGCTGGAAGCGATGGCGGAAACCGGCTGCGATGCGCTGGGGCTCGACTGGACTACCGATATCGCCGATGCGCGGCGTCGCGTCGGCCATAAAGTCGCCCTGCAGGGCAATATGGATCCCTCGATGCTGTATGCCCCTCCGGCGCGCATCGAAGAAGAGGTGGCGACCATTCTCGCCGGGTTTGGCCAGGGCGAAGGCCATGTCTTTAACCTCGGGCACGGAATCCATCAGGATGTCGACCCGGAACACGCGGGCGTATTTGTGGAGGCTGTGCACCGGTTGTCAGCGCCATACCACCGTTAAGGAGTGATTATGGATTTATCATCGCTACGCACCCAGCAGCTCAGCCTGGCGGCATCGGTTGAACGAGGCGATCGGCTGGAACAGGATCCGCCGACGCTGATCGGCGGAGCGGATGTTGGATTTGAGCAAGAGGGGGAGGTGACCCGGGCGGCGATGGTACTGCTGAGCTATCCCTCCCTGGAGCTGGTGGAGTATCAGGTCGCGCGCGTTGCGACCACAATGCCCTATATCCCCGGCTTCCTCTCCTTTCGCGAAACTCCCGCGCTGCTGGCGGCGTGGGAGCTGCTTTCGCGCAAACCCGATCTCTTATTCGTCGATGGCCACGGTATTTCCCACCCGCGCCGCCTCGGTGTCGCCAGCCATTTTGGCCTGCTGGTGGATGTGCCGACTATCGGCGTGGCGAAAAAACGGCTGTGCGGTAAGTTTGAGCCGCTGGGCGATGAGCCCGGCGCGCTGGCGCCACTGCTGGATAAAGGCGACCAGCTGGCGTGGGTTTTGCGCAGTAAAACGCGCTGTAATCCCCTATTTGTGAGTACCGGGCACCGCGTGGGCCTGGATAGCGCGCTGATGTGGGTAGAACGCTGCCTGAAAGGCTACCGCCTGCCTGAGCCGACGCGCTGGGCTGATGCGGTGGCGTCCCGACGTCCGGCGTTTGTGCGTTGGCAAGCAAATCACGGCTGATTCAGGTACACTGCGGCTAATTTCTGACTTCGAGATTTCATCATGTTACAAAACCCGATTCATCTGCGCCTGGAGAAGCTGGAAAGCTGGCAGCACGTGACCTTTATGGCCTGCCTGTGCGAGCGGATGTACCCCAACTACGCCATGTTCTGTCAGCAAACTGAGTTCGCCGATGGCCAGCTCTATCGCCGTATCCTCGATCTGATCTGGGAAACGCTGACGGTAAAAGACGCGAAGGTGAATTTCGACAGCCAGCTGGAAAAGCTGGAAGAGGCGATTCCTGCCGCAGATGATTACGACCTGTACGGCGTTTATCCGGCCATCGATGCCTGCGTCGCACTGAGTGAACTGATTCATTCGCGGCTTAGCGGCGAAACGCTCGAACATGCTATTGAAGTCAGCAAGAGTTCGATCACCACCGTCGCGATGCTGGAAATGACCCAGGCTGGTCGCGAAATGACCGACGAAGAGCTCAAAGAAAACCCGGCCGTTGAACAAGAGTGGGATATTCAGTGGGAGATTTTCCGTCTTCTGGCCGACTGCGAAGAACGCGATATTGAACTGATCAAAGGGCTACGGGCAGACCTTCGCGAGGCCGGCGAGAGCAATATTGGTATAAATTTTCAGCAATGAGACCAGAAAACGTGATTTACCGCCTGAATTGTAGCGTCTGAAGGCTTCCATTCCGCCCCCCGTCTGGTCTACATTTGGGGGGCGAAAAAACGTGGCTATCGGTGCGTGTATGCAGGAGAGTGCTTTTCAGGCATTTCCGTCGCACTCGATGCTTAGCAAGCGATAAACACATTGTAAGGATAACTTATGAACAAGACTCAACTGATTGATGTAATTGCGGACAAAGCTGACCTGTCCAAAGCACAGGCGAAAGCTGCCCTGGAATCTACCCTGGCTGCAATTACCGAGTCTCTGAAAGAAGGTGATGCTGTTCAACTGGTTGGTTTCGGTACCTTCAAAGTGAACCACCGCGCTGAGCGTACTGGCCGCAACCCGCAGACCGGTAATGAAATCAAAATCGCCGCAGCAAACGTACCGGCATTTGTTTCAGGTAAAGCTCTGAAAGACGCAGTTAAGTAAGACCGCGTGGCAGTGTACAGTTTTATCGAAGGGGCTTGTCGGCCCCTTTTGTCTACCTGGCGCCGCACGCTGGCGCTGGTAGGCGTATTGCTGCTCACTGCCTGCAGCCATGATTCCTCTCTCCCGCCGTTTACCGCCAGCGGATATGCGGATAACCAGGGGGCGATGCGTATCTGGCGCAAAGATTCCGCCAGCGAGGTCCATCTCCTTGCGGCCTTCAGTCCATGGCGTCATGGTAATACCTCGACCAGCGAGTACCGCTGGCAGGATGGCCAGCTCGCGCTGATCGAACTCAACGTCTACGGCAAACCGCCGGAACATATTCGCGCCCGGTTTGATGCGCAGGGCGAACTCAGCTTTATGCAGCGTGAAATCGATGGCCAGAAGCAGCAGCTTTCCAGCGATCAGGTCGCGCTATACCGCTATCGCGCTGAGCAAATACGCCAGACCAGCGATGCCTTGCGTCAGGGACGCGTTATGCTGCGGCAGGGGCGCTGGCACGCCAACAGGACGGTGACGACCTGTGAAGGCCAGACCGTGAAGCCTGACCTCGATACGCTGGCGCTGGCGCATATTGAGCGTCGCCAGAATCACTCATCCGTTGAGGTGAGCGTGGCATGGCTCGAAGCGCCGGAAGGCTCTCAGCTGCTGCTGGTGGCAAACGAAGACTTCTGTACCTGGCAGCCGACCGAAAAAAGCTTCTGAACTTTACCAGTGTTACCAGTGGTTCATCCCCATATGACCGCGGCCCCCACACCCCATACCTTCGCCGCGAGGAATACCCGCCTGCGCTAATGCGAGATCGAACTTCACCCGCTGTTGGGCAAGCTTCTGACCGAGAGCGTCCATCTCCTGGGCGACGGATTCGATTTTCGCGCTGTCAGGTTTATCCGTGGTTAACAGCGCGTTGTATTCGTAGCGTTTTGATATGAGCTGCTGACGTAAAACGCGGGTTTGTTCATAGAAATCATTATGCAGCTTCTGGGCAGTGGCCTGTTGGTCGGTCGTCAGCTGGTTATAGCCCTGGGGGCCCATACCGTTGCCGTTATTCCAGTGGTGCCTTGCCCAGGCTGAGCTACTGCCGAAAGTCAGCGCGGCGAGGGCAATCAGCGTCAGCGTCATTTTTTTGTTCCGTTTCATAGTTTATTCTCCTGTCTTATGGTTACTCAGTGATTTGCATCTTCCGTGCCAGAGTGGAAAGGCCGCAGGATATCGGGCGTTGAATGCTTTTCAGCGGACGGGAGCGAGTAAAAATGACTCGCGGTAAAGGACGCAGCGGGTCATTTTTACTCGATCGCCTTCCCGGTTTGCGCCCAGGGAGAGGTTAGACGGGACGGAATAGTGGCATGATTTCTGCTGGGCTATGCGGTGTCTGAGGAAAGGGAGTTGTCATGAACGTGATGCGGTTGTCTAAGGATTCCGTCGCCGTTGGGCTGAGCTGGTTGTTAACCGGCCTTATCTTGCTGCTGGTATGCCTGTTTTCCGCTTTAATCGTGCGTGACTATGGCCGTGAAAATGAAGCCGCACGCCAGACTATCCAGGAAAAAGGCAGCGTGCTGATTCGCGCTCTTGAGTCCGGAACCCGGGTCGGAATGGGAATGCGCATGCATCATTCCCAGCTGCAGACGCTACTGGAGGAGATGGCCTGGCAGCCCGGCGTGCTGTGGTTCGCGGTGACGGATGAGAACGGTAAAATTATCGCCCATAGCGACCCGCGGCGGGTCGGTGAGTCGCTCTATCCCGCCAGCACCCTGCGGGAGCTGAATATCGGTAGCGAGGAGCGCTGGCGCCGCCTCGAACAACCGGAGCCGGCGCTGGAGATTTATCGTCAGTTTCGCCCGCTTATTCGCCCGCTTAACGGCGGCGGGCATCATATGCGCATGATGATGCGTCGCGAATCTGCCGATCTGCGTAATCAGGCGCCCCAGGTCATTTTTATTGCCTTTGATACCCGCGAGCTGGATGCCGACCATGCTCGTGGCCTGCGCAATATGATCATTATGCTCTGCGCGGCAGGCGTGGTGATGGCAGCAACGGTGCTGGCGCAGTTCTGGTTCTGCCGCTATCAGCGTTCACGCAAGCAGCTGCAGGAGGCGACGGCGCGAAAAGAAAAGCTGCTGGCGCTCGGTCATCTGGCCGCGGGGGTCGCCCATGAAATCCGCAACCCGCTATCATCCATAAAAGGGCTGGCCAAGTATTTCGCCGAGCGAACCCCAGCCGATGGTGAAGCGCATCAGCTGGCTCTGGTGATGGCCAGAGAAGCCGATCGCCTGAACAGGGTCGTCAGCGAGCTGCTGGAACTGGTGCGTCCGGCGCATTTAAAATATCAATCGGTTGATTTAAATGAAGTGATCACGCATTCGCTTCAACTGGTTAGCCAGGATGCCGCCAGCCGGGCAATATCTCTGACGTTTACCGCGCAGCCCGCGCTATGCCGCATCCAGGCCGATCCGGATCGTTTGAAACAGGTGCTGCTTAACCTTTATCTCAATGCTGTCCATGCCATTGGCCGCGAGGGCGTGATTACGGTGGCGGTGAGGGAGTGCGGCGATGGGCGAGTCAAGGTGAGCGTTGCTGACAGCGGCAAGGGAATGACGGCGGAACAGCTACAGGCCATTTTCACACCGTACTTTAGTACCAAGGCCGACGGCACCGGGCTGGGCCTGGCGGTGGTGCAGAACATCGTTGAGCAGCACGGCGGGACAATTGACGCCGAGAGCGCCCCCGGCAAGGGCGCGCTATTTACGTTCTATTTGCCGGTTAATGGGCAACAGAAGGATGAACAAGGATGAGTGGCGAGCAGGTCGATATTCTGGTGGTGGACGATGACATTAGCCACTGCACTATCTTACAGGCGCTGTTGCGGGGCTGGGGTTATCGGGTTGCGCTGGCCAACAACGGCTTACAGGCGCTGGAAAAGGTGCGCGAGAAGGTCTTTGATCTGGTGCTTTGCGATATTCGCATGGCGGAGATGGACGGCATCGAAACGCTAAAAGAGATCAAAACCTTCAATCCGTCGATTCCCGTTCTGATCATGACCGCGTACTCCAGCGTTGATACCGCTGTAGAGGCGCTGAAATCCGGTGCGCTGGACTACCTTATTAAGCCGCTGGACTTTGACAAGCTGCAGCTGACGCTATCCGAGGCGTTGGCCCACACCCGGCTAAGCGAGTCTCCCCTCGCAGAGCCCCCCGCCGCCCAGTTTGGTATGGTGGGGGATAGCCCGGCGATGCGGGCGTTGCTGAACAATATCACCCTGGTTGCGCCCTCCGATGCGACGGTATTAATTCACGGCGAGTCGGGCACAGGGAAAGAGCTGGTCGCGCGAGCGCTGCACGCCAGCAGCGCTCGCAGCCGCAGGCCGCTGGTGATCCTCAACTGTGCGGCGCTCAACGAGTCGTTGCTGGAGTCGGAGCTGTTTGGCCATGAGAAGGGCGCGTTTACCGGTGCGGACAAACGGCGAGAAGGGCGCTTCGTTGAAGCGGACGGCGGTACGCTGTTCCTTGATGAGATAGGCGACATTTCGCCGTTGATGCAGGTGCGCCTGCTGCGGGCGATTCAGGAGCGCGAAGTGCAGCGCGTGGGCAGCAACCAGACCCTTTCGGTTGACGTACGGCTGATTGCCGCCACCCATCGGGATTTAGCCGAAGAGGTCAGCGCCGGACGTTTTCGCCAGGATCTCTACTACCGTCTGAACGTCGTGACTATCGACATGCCGCCGCTGCGTCATCGCAGGGAGGATATCCCCCAGCTGGCGCGCTATTTCCTGCAACGGTATGCCGAGCGTAACCGCAAAGCGGTACAGGGATTTACGCCACAGGCGATGGACTTGCTGATTCACTACGCCTGGCCGGGCAATATTCGCGAGCTGGAAAATGCGGTGGAGCGGGCGGTGGTCCTGCTGACCGGCGAGTACATCTCCGAACGCGAGCTGCCGCTGGCGATTGCCGGTACGCCGGTTGCGGACGCGCCGCACGGCGATGATAGTATTCAGCCGCTGGTGGAGGTGGAGAAAGAAGCGATTCTGGCGGCACTTGAAAGAACGGGCGGCAACAAAACTGAAGCCGCCCGTCGGTTAGGCATTACGCGCAAAACGCTGCTGGCAAAGCTCAGCCGTTAGCGGTTTTGCTCACGTTCGATAGCGCGCCAGCCGATGTCGTTACGGCTAAAGCTGCCGTCCCAGCTGATATCGCTCATCAGGGCGTAAGCGTGCTTTTGCGCTTCAGCGACGGTGCGGCCCAGCGCGGTAGCGCACAGCACCCGACCGCCGCTGGTCAATACGCGATCGTCGTCAGCAAGTTTGGTTCCGGCGTGGAAGACCTTACCGTCAGCCGCTTCTTCCAGCGGCAGGCCGTGGATCTCATCGCCGGTGCTGTAGTTGCCCGGATAGCCACCGGCGGCGATTACAACGCCCAGCGAGGCGCGCTCGTCCCACTCGGAGGTTTTCTCATTCAGCTTACCGTCGCAGGCGGCGAGGCACAGATCCACCAGATCCGATTTCATGCGCAGCATGATCGGCTGGGTTTCCGGATCGCCAAAGCGGCAGTTGAACTCAATAACCTTCGGATTACCCTGTTTGTCGATCATCAGGCCCGCGTAGAGGAAACCGGTGTAGGTGTTCCCTTCCGCGGCCATACCTTTAACGGTTGGCCAGATAATGCGTTCCATGGTGCGCTGGTGAACCTCATCGGTTACCACCGGTGCCGGAGAGTAAGCGCCCATACCGCCGGTGTTCGGGCCGGTATCGCCATTGCCCACGCGTTTGTGATCCTGGCTGGTGGCCATCGGCAGGACGTGCTCGCCGTCGACCATCACGATAAAGCTTGCTTCTTCGCCGTCGAGAAACTCTTCGATGACGATGCGGTGTCCGGCGTCGCCAAAGGCGTTACCTGCCAGCATGTCGTGAACGGCGGCTTCCGCTTCTTCCTGCGTCATGGCAACAATCACACCCTTGCCAGCGGCCAGGCCGTCGGCCTTAATGACGATCGGCGCGCCTTTCTCACGCAGGTACGCCAGAGCGGGCTCAATTTCTGTAAAGTTCTGATACTCCGCCGTCGGAATTTTATGACGGGCGAGAAAATCTTTAGTGAAGGCTTTGGAACCTTCCAGCTGCGCTGCGCCTTCGGTTGGACCGAAGATTTTCAGCCCAGCGGCGCGGAACGCATCTACCACGCCAATCACCAGCGGCGCTTCCGGACCAACGATGGTCAGGTCAATCTTCTCGTTCTGGGCAAAGCTCAGCAGCGCCGGAATATCGGTGACGCCGATAGCCACGTTCTGCAGCGCCGGTTCCAGGGCGGTACCGGCGTTACCCGGGGCGACAAAAACGGTATCAACCAGCGGTGACTGTGCGGCCTTCCAGGCCAGCGCGTGCTCGCGCCCGCCGTTGCCAATAACTAATACTTTCATCGTCTGCTCCGTAAATTAATGGCGGAAGTGGCGCATATCGGTGAAGATCATCGCGATGCCGTGCTCATCGGCGGCGGCAATCACCTCTTCGTCGCGAATAGAACCGCCAGGCTGAATGACGCAGCTCACGCCAACGGCAGCGGCGGCATCAATACCGTCGCGGAACGGGAAGAAGGCGTCGGAGGCCATAGCCGAACCTTTCACTTCCAGACCTTCATCACCGGCTTTAATCCCGGCGATTTTGGCCGAGTAAACGCGGCTCATCTGGCCTGCGCCTATTCCGATGGTCATGTTCTCCTTGGCATACACGATGGCATTGGACTTCACGAACTTCGCCACTTTCCAGCAGAACAGCGCGTCACGCAGCTCTTGCTCGGTCGGCTGGCGTTTGGAAACCACGCGCAGTTCGCCTTCCGTCACCATACCCAAGTCGCGGTCCTGAACCAGCAGGCCGCCGTTAACGCGTTTGAAGTCCAGGCCCGGCACGCGCTGCGTCCACTGACCGCAGGTCAGGACGCGGACGTTCTGTTTCGCGGCAGTGATCTTCAGGGCTTCTTCCGTCGCGGTCGGCGCGATGATCACTTCAACAAACTGGCGGGAGATGATGGCCTGCGCGGTTTCGGCATCCAGTTCGCGGTTAAAGGCGATAATACCGCCGAAGGCAGAGGTCGGGTCGGTTTTATACGCGCGGTCGTAGGCGTCAAGAAGGGAGGTGCTTACCGCCACGCCGCACGGGTTAGCGTGCTTCACGATAACGCAGGCCGGCTCGCTAAACTCTTTCACACACTCCAGCGCCGCATCGGTATCGGCGATGTTGTTATAAGAGAGGGCCTTGCCCTGAACCTGCTGCGCAGTCGCCACGGAAGCTTCTTTGATTTCTTCTTCTATATAGAAGGCAGCCTGCTGGTGGCTGTTTTCACCGTAACGCATATCCTGCTTCTTAATGAAGTTCAGGTTCAGGGTGCGCGGGAAGCGGCCAGCGGCTTCTTTGCTCTCGCCGTGATAGGCCGGAACCATGCTGCCGAAGTAGTTGGCAATCATGCTGTCGTAGGCGGCGGTGTGTTCGAATGCTTTAATGGCGAGATCGAAGCGGGTATCGAGAGTTAAGGAACCTTCGTTGGCATCCATCTCTTGAATAATGGCATCGTAGTCGCTGCTCTTCACCACAATGGCGACATCTTTATGGTTCTTCGCCGCCGAGCGAACCATGGTTGGGCCGCCGATATCAATGTTCTCGACCGCGTCTTCCAGCGAGCAATCCTCGCGGGCCACGGTTTGAGCAAACGGATACAGGTTAACAACCACCATATCAATAGGCGCGATACCGTGTTGTTGCATAATGCCGTCATCCTGGCCGCGGCGGCCGAGAATGCCGCCGTGAACTTTCGGATGCAGAGTCTTCACGCGTCCGTCCATCATTTCCGGGAAACCGGTGTAGTCAGAGACTTCGGTCACCGGCAGACCTTTCTCAGCCAGCAGGCGTGCGGTACCACCCGTAGAGAGTAGCTCGACACCACGAGCGGAAAGCGCCTGCGCGAATTCGACGATACCGGCCTTGTCAGAAACACTGAGCAGGGCGCGGCGGACTGGACGACGTTGTTGCATGGTATTAAATCCCCAGGATTTGAATATTACAGAGAGCGTTAGGTGAGTTTTTGCCTAAAAACTCACCTAACGCACCCAACCGGGCATCCTTGTTATAGCGCGGCATTGTAACGAAAACGTTTGCGCAACGCTCGCGAATTTTTATCTTTCTCTTTTTACCCCCGGATCGCGCCTTATATAGACCTTATATAGAGAAGAGAGATGGCCTTTATAAGGGGGCACCTTTCGTCATCTGTGGATAATTCTGTGCGTAACTGGGTATAAAGCGGGGTTTTGCTGGGGAATGCAGCAGTCAGTCATTTTTCTGCAATTTTACTATTGCGGATGCTCGGGAACTCCCTATAATGCGCCTCCATCGACACGGCAGATGTGAATCACTTCACAAACAACCCGGTCGGTGGAAGAGAAAAAATCCTGAAATAACGGGTTGACTCTGAAAGAGGAAAGCGTAATATACGCCACCTCGCAACGGTGAGCGAAAGCCGCGTTGCACTGCTCTTTAACAATTTATCAGACAATCTGTGTGGGCACTCAAAGTGACATGGATTCTTAACGTCTTCGGACGA
>Ga0207713_1003641_pt1 | contig 10376 bp, 6 predicted proteins | sample KBSS64metaG_FD_184404 | JGI IMG/M metagenome (GOLD analysis project Ga0207713, IMG submission 184404) | Switchgrass rhizosphere microbial communities from Kellogg Biological Station, Michigan, USA - KBS S6-4 metaG (SPAdes) (version 2) | ecosystem: Host-associated > Plants > Roots > Rhizosphere >...
GCACCTCTTCGCAGAAGCGGCGCGCGCAGCCGCCGTCGCGGGTGAAGATCGCCGAGCCATTACCATATTCATGGCGGTTAATCAGATCCACCGCGCTGGCGTAATCTGCTACGCGCACCACAGAAAGTACCGGGCCGAAGATCTCTTCTTTATAGATGGTCATCTCCGGGGTGACGTTATCGAACAGCGTCGGTCCGACGAAGTAGCCCTGCTCGTGCCCCTTCACGCTGAAGCCGCGACCGTCCACGCGCAGTTTCGCTCCCTGCGCTTCCCCGCTGTCGATGTAACCCAGCACCTTGCTGCGGTGCACGGAGGAGATGAGCGGCCCCATTTCGTTTTCCGGCGACTGGTCCAGGCCCGGCCCGACGCGCAGCGCGGCAATCTGTTTTTCCAGCCGGGCGCAGAGGTCATCGGCGGTTTTATCCCCCACCGCCAGCACCACCGAGAGCGCCATGCAGCGTTCCCCCGCCGCGCCGTAGGCCGCGCCCATGATGGCGTTGGTCGCCATCTCCATGTCGGCATCAGGCATCAGGATGCAGTGGTTTTTCGCGCCGCCCAGCGCCTGACAGCGCTTACCGTGGGCGGACGCGGTCTGGTAAATGTATTCCGCAATCGGCGTGGAGCCGACAAAGCTCACCGCCTGCACGCGCGGGTCGGTCAGGAGCACGTCAACGGACTCTTTATCGCCCTGCACCACGTTGAACACGCCGTCCGGCAGGCCGGCCTCTTTCAGCAGCTGCGCCAGCGCGAGCGCCAGAGAAGGATCTTTTTCCGACGGCTTTAGCACGAAGGTGTTGCCGGTCGCCAGCGCAATCGGGAACATCCACATCGGCACCATCGCCGGGAAGTTAAACGGCGTGATCCCGGCGCAGACCCCGAGCGGCTGCATCAGCGAGTGGCTGTCGACGCCCGTGCCGACGTTCGCCGAGTGTTCGCCCTTTTGCAGATGCGGAATGCCGCAGGCAAACTCCACCACCTCCAGGCCGCGGGTCAGTTCGCCCACCGCGTCGGAGAAGACCTTGCCGTGCTCTTCGCTGATGATGCGGGCCAGGCGATCCATATTCTCTTCCAGCAGCGCCTTGAAGCGGAACATCACGCGCGCGCGCTTAAGCGGAGCATGGCGCGCCCATGCCGGAAACGCCTGCTGCGCGGCGGCAATCGCCTGCTCCGTTTCCTGCGCCGTACTCATCACCACCTGGCGGATCTGCTCGCCGGTGGCCGGATTGAAGATCCCCTGAACGCGCTGGCCTGAACCGGTGACACATTCGCCGTGAATAAAATTCGCTACCGTCTCCATCCTTAACCTCTCGCTGTTGATACGTGACTATGACCTGAACATTGTGTACTGAACACTATATATGAAACAAATATTCCATTTTAAGTTGAAATAAAATAAATGATGATTATTGTGATCAAGGATGGATTTTTATGTTAACAGCCAACAACACTGACGCTGCGTGCGCTATTAAGGAATTTCGGGCGAGGAAATGACTGAAGCTTCTGTTTCATTTTTGCTGCCAGATGGATGGCCGACATTTAAAAGACGCGGTTTTGCGTTTAGAATCATAAGACTGTATTTGGGGGATAAGATGACGACAGCAACCAGCCTGAACGAACTGCAGCAGCAAATCCGCGATCGCTACGATAGCCTTAGCAAGAGGCTGCAGCAGGTCTCCCGCTACGTGCTGGATAACACCAACAGCGTGGCCTTTGATACGGTTGCCGTCATTGCCGAGCGCGCCGACGTGCCGCCGTCGACGCTGATCCGCTTTGCCAACGCCTTTGACTTCACCGGCTTCAACGAAATGAAACAGCTGTTTCGCATGAACCTGGTGGAGGAGACCGCCAGCTACAGCGACCGCGCCCGGCTATTTCGCGAAATGGAGAGTGAAGCCGTGCCGGAAACGCCGCTCGATATCCTGCAGGAGTTCGCCCGTTCAAACGCCCAGGCGCTACAGCAGCTGGCCACCCGCGCCGAACCGGAAATGCTGGAGCGCGCGGTACAGCTATTGGCCGACGCCGACACCATCTACATTGCCGGACTGCGGCGCTCCTTTAGCGTCGCCGCGTATTTGACCTACGCCCTGAGCCACCTGGAGTGTCGCCCTATCCTGCTCGACGGCATGGGCGGGATGCTGCGCGAGCAGATCAGCCGCATTAAGGCGCGCGACATTGTGGTGTCGATCAGCTTCTCGCCGTACGCGGAAGAGACGGTGATGGTCAGCGAAACCGCCGCCAGCGTCGGCGCGCGGCAGATCGTGATTACGGACAGCCAGATAAGTCCCCTGGCGACGTTCAGCGATCTCTGCTTTGTGGTGAAAGAGGCGCAGGTGGATGCGTTTCGGTCTCAGTCGGCGACGCTGTGCCTGGTACAGTCGCTGGTGGTGGCGCTGGCGTATAGGTTGGGTGAAGGGAAATAAGGAAATAACCTCCCCTGCACAGGCAGAGGGTTTGGGTGTTAATTCAGAGGGAGATTATTCCCACTCAATTGTCTATAAGACAAAAATACTTATTTTACAAAAAACTAAAATCCGACAACTACAAAACACCATGAAAAATACCACAATAAAAATGTATACAAGACAGCAAGAGCAGCATTGTAATGGCTCAAGGCCCGCATCATTGTTAGCATGCATTCTCATAGGTAATCCAGATGCGGGACTCGAATTCAAGTAGCGAGCGTCAGGATCAGGCTTGATGTAGCCATTCGTCTGCTAAAGCCGATGTTACCCACTCCCATAAAAAATTTCGTGTCGATAAATTAATGTTATCAAACCCTAGCTCGTCCCATATTAGATCAAGGAGAGACAATGAGCTTATTCCAAGTAGACCGAACACAATTTCCTATTGGCCAAGGTGGCTTCCATGCAACTGTCATACACATGCCTCGCGGGAAGAACCTGAGCATGGTTATCGACTGCGGAGGTGCAGACAAAAGTCATCGCAACCGACTGATCAAGATATTTTCTGAAGGTAAACGCGAGCACGACATTTTGGCAATTAGCCATTTCGATGCAGACCACATTAACGGCGTCGATGATTTGCGCGAAGCAGGCATCAAGTTCAACACCGTGTTCCTGCCACATGTGGAGGTCCAAAGCTACCTACTGTGGATGACCTTGAAGCTCAGTATCAGCGAGGAAGCCCCCGAAAAATTGGCTCATATTGTGCAGACTAGCGGTCGCCTATATGGTGGTGATTACGGATCCGTGGTGCTCGTCGGCCCTCCAAGTTTGCTAACGATAGATGAGCACCAAGACGATCTACTTGAAGATAGCAACCTAGCCAACGTATTGAGTGATGATGCTTACAAGGCAGTACAAAAAGCTCGCGGATTAAGCGGACAGGTCTTTTCATGTTCTCAGTCACTAAACATAAGGGAGATAGATTGGCTTTTCCGCTTTTATTCACGCGAATGGACTTTCCCTAAAGAAGCGAAATCCATTTGGGATCTAGAATTTTTAGACAGTTTGAAAGCTGTAGTGAACATAACTAAGCAGCAAATGAATACTAGCACATGGACCAGTTTCTCCACCCAGTTAATAACTGAGTTGAAGGCGAAGATCGCTCCCAGCGATGCAGAGAAAGTAATGTCACTAATAAGCGTGACGCCAGCAAAGAATGATCCCCGATATGAGCGATTGGTAAAACTGAAGAATGAAATAAAGAAAGCGAAAAATGGTGGGCTCAGTTGTAAGTACGTGCTAGGCCAACTGTACGAGCTCAGCGAGACACTTAAGGATTACAACGATGCCTCGATGTGTGTTTACTCTGGACCGGCACAGCGTGGCACCAGTGTTCCGCGCGAACAATTTTCCCGTTCGGTCCACCTAGGGCGCAGGGCACTGCGCACAGAACCCCAGGACGGTGTATATTCCCGTGAGGTAGGCTGGATCTCTACGGGTGATTCCGACTTTTCCACTCAAGAAAAGCTACGAGACTTCCTGTGGCACTACTGCACTGAAATAGCTCTAACATCAATTTTCGTGCTTCCGCACCACGGTTCGCGTATGAGCTACGACCCGAACTTGGACCTCTTACGAGAACTGTCCGCCAACCTTTGCGAAAGGCCGTTATTCATCGCACCGGCAAATCCGAAAAACAAGACATATCACCATCCCCATTGGCCGGTAGAATCCACTTGCCGGAAGGCCGGTGACTTCTATATCGTCGATCAGAGCCTCGCTTCATTCTATGCAGAATCCGTAAAAACAGTATGTAGCCTACCAAGGATTTTCATTTTTGATTAGCAGCTGATTTCACTCATCTGATTAGAGTCGAGATTAATGCTTCCAATCAAACTGGTAGGAAAATGTACACCGAATCTACTAAGGCTAAGAGTATGAACCAAGCCTTGCTAAACAACAGCATACCCCAAAGAGCTAGAAGACTTACAACCAAGGAGATCGCAGAGCTTCGGCGGGATATGGCCGAGTCATCAGCCAAGATGCGGACAGAATTGGCCCGTAGACGGAACGATTGCCCGACTCAACAAGGTTTGTGATCACCAGCTTAGAGCTGACAAGCCACGCAGGGCAGGAAGTACGTTGAGCGCCGCAGGTGCGAATAAGGGACAGTGAAGAGAGTTAACCGGCTTGCCGGTTAGCTAACTTCACACATCCTGCCCTCAGATCAGCCTTGTCTCTTTCGAGATTACTCAATAGGAAAGGACTGTTATCGCAATACATAGTGTTAAGTAATGCACTTACGCCAGGAAAAGATATTTAAAAAGATAAAAATACATACAAAACAGTAAAATACGGATCAAAATCACATGCTAAAGCGTTGGTGTCAGTTCGCAAGGAGTTCCGATTATGAGTGCATTTAAGACGGATAAAAGTTTTTAGCTAAAATATACCCGCTCAGCCTTGAGCAGATGCTCTCTATCCAAATTGATAAAAAGCATCTATTCTAAATATACATTAAATTTTTATTAAATGGGCAGGGATAAATTACCTAGGCCATATTCAGTTTTCACCCAATATGGTCGCACCATCTATAGTATCGACCCCCGCCGGAGCCAATAATTGCTGTATCCAGCCAATAGCATGCCCTCGGTCAACGCACTGGGAGAAAAACGCACGTTGCTTTGCTCTGGTAAAAGCAACAAAGAAAGTGTTTAGCTCTTCACCGCGTTGTGGCGTAAGGCTCCACCAGGTCTGATTATCGAGCCCATAAAATATCATTGTGTGGAACTCAAGACCTTTGCTCTTATGGACGGTCATCAGAGCCACCTGGCCAATACCTTCAAACTCATCCAGCGCCTCCATCCAGCTGCTGCTATGTTCTGCGCACTCTTTCAGGAGTGTGACAAATCCACTCCATACCCTCTCAAAGTCCCTTTCCCGCTGATAAGCGGGAAAAGATTGCCGAAGTGCAGGGGTTCCGACAAATTCAAGAAGCATCTCTGCAATCTCTTCCGCTGCATCCGGATCAGGCTGGCGACGCGCCAACTCTTCCCTTAATTGGCGGACGAATGCTTCAAGCTTAACCAGTAACCGTTCCTGCGTGAGATCGTTATCCGGATCAGCAGCCTCCAGAAACAGATAGTTCTGCTGGGCCAGCTCCCAGCTTTCCGGGCTTCGGTTCGTCGCTCCCAGGCGGAGCAAAGGGACGAATATGCTGGTCAGTTCTTCACCAAGTAGATCCTGTATTTGAATTTCACCGACTGACCGGGCCGCATTTCTGATCCTGAGACCTCGTGCCGCAAAAGCAGGGGCTATTTCACCCTCCACCTGATCTGCCCGCATTCTGATCAGAATTCCTACATCATGTGGCGCAACACGCCCTGACTGAACCTCACGCCTCACCCATTCAGCCAGATAATTGTTCTCGTCATCTGCGTTCCGAAATTGCCAGATAGCAGAAACCTCACCTTCAATTTCACGGGTCCCTTGTGCCTGCACAGCTTCCACATTGTTGTCTATCCGGCGAGCAATCTCGTGCTGAATAAGAACCAGATCCGCATGTGACCGCCAGTTTGAAAGCAATGTGATACGCCTCGCACCAAAGTCGTTCTCAAACTGGTCGAAGGCGTCAGTCATGGCTCCCGCCCATCCCATGATACGCTGCTTATCATCGCCGACTGCCGTAAAGACAGCATCGCTACCATCGAATGCCGTTTGCAACAAGTCGTACTGGGCATAGGTGGTATCCTGGTATTCATCAAGAAAGACAATGGGATACGTTGCCTGCAAGGCCCGACGGATATATGCATTTTCCTGCAGCAGCAGTTTTACAAGCCTATTTATCATCGGGAAGGACAGAGAGATCTCGTCACCTCCGAAGAATTGTTCATGCCAGTAATCTGCTAACGCACGATGTACTTCAGATCCATTTGACAAGTCAATTGGCAGGTCTGTCAGAATCAGTCTTCCCTCAAGCTGTTGAACACTTACACCGTGATAGCCGTGACGTTCAAGAAAATCCTCATAATCCCGACGAAATGGCGTAACGATCTGATACGTGCCAGGCGCATTGAACGGCTCAGGTAAAGCAGGACGGAACCGGTCCAGAAGTCCCTTGGTGAAGGCATCAAAAGTCATTGAATCAAAGCGCCGCGCCTGATCTCTCGGGCAACGCTTTGCAACCCTTTCAGCGAGGTTTCGGGCGGCATCTTTTTTAAAGCTGATGGCCAGAATTCGTTTGGGGGCCGGACAAATGCTTGTCTGCAGAAGATAGGTCGCCTTCTGTGCCAGAAACTCAGTTTTTCCCGCACCGGCACCAGCTGTCACGAGGATGCTACTATCGGTTTCACGTAAAGCCTCCCACGCTCTGCCTTCCAGACCACCGACCCCCTGAGGTATCCAGTCGTCTCTTCTTACGCGGATCATTCCCCGACTCCTGGCAGATTTAGTTTATGCATTACGTACTCAATAAGGGCCCTAAGCTCAGCAGGAGCTGACGCAGAAACATCGCCATCAGGGATACGGGAAAACGCAGCCAGATGGGTCTCTGGCTTACTGCGGCTCAAGAACAAATACGGATACCATTTAAAAGCATCATCATAGAGCTCGGTATACAAGGCTGGGGTACCACCTGTTTTAAGTGTGCTGACCTTTTTGGCTTGAATAGCGTTAGCATCACTCTGAGGCCCACGGCCACCTGGATTGGCAACCTGATAAGCGTCTGGAAACGCAAGCAACATGGCAAAATCGAGATCAATAGGATAGGAAAAGAAAACACCTTCCTCCCTGAAAGCTTGAAGCCATTGACCTTGCTGGCCTTCACCATAAAGCTGTTGGTCAGTAACCTGAGCAGCATTATCAAGGTTGCGCTCCCCAAAATTATTCCTAATATGGGCCAGATTCTGAAGGCAGCTCCTCATGGTGTTCGCCCCACCATGTCTACGCCCCAAATCTAGATCGAGCAGTGTGGCATATGGAATCTCAAGATCACTAAGTAGCCGCCAGAAATGTGCTACGAACCGTCCTCCTAGTGGGACGACAGGAACAAATGACGGGTCAAGTGGCACCCCCATATCTTCCGCTATTTTCGGAATGACGACGCGCTCTGAATCCCCTTCACCTAGGATTACAAATCGCGCGAAATAAAGTTCGGGGTATGCCTTTACGCCCAGCCTGACATACACGCTGGCCTCAACATCATCTTCAGGCAAGGTCAGTTCTCGGATCGATGAGCACCGGGCGCTCCGGTCCATACGAAAATATCTCACTTCCTCCGGCTCTATCCGGCTCAGGATAGCCGGGGAATGGCTGGATAGCAGAACCTGCGCAGAAGGCAGTGCACCGATCTCTCTCGCCTGTTTGATGATGCGAGACAAAAAGAACGGTGACAGGTTGTTTTCTGGCTCTTCGATGGCAAGAATCGTCAGGTGAATACGGCGTAACTTATCCTGTTCAAATGAGCTGTCATCAGCAGGCAAAGAAAAAGCTTCACGCTCACTTTCTAGCGTTGCCGCTGTAAGGGCTATATGAAACAGAGAACGCTGACCATCACTCAACTCGGACAAACGGCGCTCTTGACCTTCTTCATCAGGCGTAAAGGTAAATTCGGCTTTACGAACAAGCTCCTCAAAACGGTTTTCGATGAGCCTTAAGCGTGGCTTACTGTCTGTATCAGCTTCATAGACCTGTTGCCAACGCTTCGAAAGACGCTCCAGCAGAAACTTCGACGGCTCCTCTTCCTCGAAACTGCTCTGGATCTGACCGGCACTATCAGAGCTTGCATCCCTAAATGCCGTCGACCATTTGGCAGCCTGCCATAACCGCCCTTTTAGAAGAGAGGTCACCTGAGTCGTTGCATCACGATTTGCCGGTAAGTAAATAAACTGGATCGAAGAGCGCTCTACAGCCTGAACCCTGGAGCAATCATCCCATTCAAAATTATCATCCAGGGCTCTTATCCAGCGTATATCCTCTTCAATTGCCCCTTCCGGCGTACCGTCATCCGTCCATGTTGCTTGTAGTCGTATCCGGGCCTTAAGGGGCTCTCCCTCACCGGAAGCAGCCATCTGATTGAAGAACTCCGGAACAGCATCAAGAGGAGCAGTGTCTTGCTCTTCCAGTTCAGGGAAGGCAAGTAACGCTTCGACAAACAGACTGTCGCCAGACTGCAGTTCCTGCCGGTCAATAGGTATGTGAAAATCCCGACGCTGTACCGACCGCTGCGTTGGCGATGTACCAAACAACCGGGACACAGCTTGCAGCACTGCCGTCTTTCCGGAACCGTTTCCGCCGACAAGTATCGTCAGTTCTTCCTCGAAATTTATCTCGACCACCTCATGCCCGAAACAACGGAAATTCTGTAGTTTTATCTTCTCTATTTTCATCCCTGATTACCTTTTTGTAAGAGATGCCTTTAAAAGTTAGCTAGCCCCTAAATAACCCATTCGTCAATCATATCAGCCCAGTCCTGCTAGATGTACGCTGATCACGATACTCCGCTTTGTTATAAACCGCTATCACGCCCCTCTGCTCATGAACAAGGCATTTCTCAATCCAGTCAGTGTTGTAACCAGCTTCATGTAGCAGAGTGCTGGCCGTGCGTCTCAAGTCGTGGGGCCCAAACTTGGCGAGCGGCTTGCTTTCCTTCTGGGCCAATATGTAGTTCAAAGTCATCACCCGATTCAGGGTGCGCTGTTCATGGGCAAATCTGAGTCGTAACGGGATGGCAGAATATAGCTAGAACCACCAGAGAAGGTCTTCAAGGCAATCAGGATGTCCAGAGCTTGTCTGGATAGAAACACCAGATGGGGTGTCCGTCGCTTCATCCGCTCTTTTGGGATGGTCCAAAGAGCCTCGCTGAAATTGATCTCGTTCCAGGTGGCATTGGTCAGCTCACTTTTGCGCACCATGGTCAAAAGCAGCAACTTTACCGCCGCACGGATGGAGGGCGATGTACCAATCCGCCCCATATATACATAAGCCGAATTTCTGCAGGCGACAAAGTTCGATCTCGCGGCTCAAATCTGGCAATGCTCGTTGGCCTCACAAGGTCAGTTGGGTTTTCAACCTTCTGCCCTCGCTCAATGGCCCAACGATAAATCTGCAGCACTATGTCACGGGTATGAACAGCCGTTTCTGGAGCCCCTCGCTCTACAATGGTATCCGTCAACATGCGCAAATCTTAATGGGAGATCTCGGTCAACTTCTGGTTGCCAAATTTCGTTTCCAGCTCCCGAGCATAGACTGAGCGACGCATATCACGGGTGGAGTCCGCCATCTGGTAACCTAGCAGCCACTTTTCCGCCCAAGCACCAGATGTTTCAGCATCTTTTACCCGAGCCTATTTACGGGCCTTCCCCTTAATCGTCGGCCACCATCCACTTAGCTTCATTCAGTCGCTCGCGGGCTTCAGCCAAACTGATACCACCAACACCGTAGCAGCCAAAGGTGATCGTCTCTTGCCTGCCATTGATCGAGTAGTTGTAACGGAACGAGACAGAGCCTGACGTGAGCACGGCGACATACAGCCCGTCACGGTCGGAAACCTTGTACAGTTTCTCCTGCGGCTTCAGGTTTTTCAGTTTGGTATCGGTAAGCACAATTTACCCATAAAGCATCCATTTTTTGTCGGTATGAGAGTATACCTTTCGGGTAATACCGTCACCTTTACCGTCGAAAAATGTGGTGTAGAGTTAATAGACATGAGTAGATAAAAACAAAAACCCTCTGTGATTACAGAGGGTTAGAGGATTATTTGAATAGATATGATGTGCTATGAACTAGCTATACATCATTCCCACTCAATCGTAGCCGGTGGCTTACCGCTGATGTCATACACCACGCGGGAAATACCGTTCACTTCGTTGATGATGCGGTTAGACACGCGGCCTAAGAAGTCATACGGCAGGTGCGCCCAGTGCGCGGTCATGAAGTCGATGGTTTCCACCGCACGCAGGGAAACAACCCAGT
>Ga0207713_1003644_pt1 | contig 10368 bp, 10 predicted proteins | sample KBSS64metaG_FD_184404 | JGI IMG/M metagenome (GOLD analysis project Ga0207713, IMG submission 184404) | Switchgrass rhizosphere microbial communities from Kellogg Biological Station, Michigan, USA - KBS S6-4 metaG (SPAdes) (version 2) | ecosystem: Host-associated > Plants > Roots > Rhizosphere >...
AGCACGTCGTCCGAAAGAGCCGGCAATCCTGGCTGAAATCAGCGGGATTATCTCGTTCGGTAAAGAGACCAAAGGCAAACGTCGCCTGGTAATCTCTCCGCTGGACGGCAGCGACGCTTACGAAGAGATGATTCCGAAATGGCGTCAGCTCAACGTGTTTGAAGGCGAAGTTGTGGAACGTGGTGACGTTGTTTCCGACGGCCCAGAGTCTCCGCACGACATTCTGCGTCTGCGCGGTGTGCATGCGGTTACCCGCTACATCACCAACGAAGTGCAGGAAGTTTACCGTCTGCAAGGCGTTAAGATTAACGATAAGCACATCGAAGTTATCGTTCGTCAGATGCTGCGTAAAGGCACTATCGTTAGCGCTGGTGGCACCGAGTTCCTGGAAGGCGAGCAGGCTGAAGTTTCGCGCGTCAAGATTGCCAACCGTCAGCTCGAAGCTGAAGGCAAGATCCCGGCAACCTTCTCACGTGATCTGCTGGGTATCACCAAGGCTTCCTTGGCGACCGAGTCCTTCATCTCCGCTGCATCGTTCCAGGAAACGACGCGCGTTCTGACCGAAGCGGCCGTTGCCGGCAAGCGTGATGAACTGCGTGGCCTGAAAGAGAACGTCATCGTGGGCCGTCTGATCCCAGCCGGTACCGGTTACGCTTATCATCAGGACCGCATGCGCCGTCGTGCTCAGGGTGAAGCGCCGGTTGTTCCGCAGGTCAGCGCGGAAGAAGCGACAGCCAACCTGGCCGAACTGCTCAATGCAGGCAACCTGGGCGGCAACGACGAGTAATCGCCGTATCCCGCGGGCCCGGCATGCCGGGCCCACAGCCAGATAAGCCGCTCCTTCGGGGGCGGTTTTTTTTGCCCGCTTCCGCAGGCGGCAATCTTTGCTACTATGAAGAAACCCGCAATAATGGCTGAAATCGCCGGCGCGCTATGACAACCAAGGATTGTACAAATATGGACAGCCCGATCACCTTCGAAAAGTTGACCGCAAAACACCTGCCTTACCTGTATGAAATCAGATTTTCCGTCGAAGAGAACCCGCTTCATCCTCACCAGATCCAATATCTGCAGAGAACCCAGGCGCTGGATGATATCAACCAGGGCGGCGGCTGGATTTGCAAATACGGTGAAGATTACGCCGGCGTTGGTTTTGGCCTGTTCATTCCCGAGCCATTGATCGGCGGGCTGTTTGTTAAGCCGGAATACCAGTCGAAAGGGATAGGTTCCGCCTTGCTGGACGCCGTAACCGCATGGTTGTTCGAGAATGGCGCCGCAGAAATCCACCTCACTACCGATCCGGGTTCCACGGCTGAGGCGTTTTATCAGCGGCGTGGCTGGGTTGCCATCGGCAAGGATGAATTTGGCCAGGCGGAACTGGTTAAGCGCCAAGGTAATAAATAATGAAAATCAAAGGACTGATGGCATTATTGCTGATTTCCTTGTTTAGCGCTCCGCTCTATGCGGGCGTTGACTTTTTTTATCTTAAAAAGAGCGATGGCGAGAAGGTCAAGATTACGCTGCAGGCGTTAGAGGCGATGCCATCCTCTTCGATTAAAACCTCGACCAACTTCACTCAGGAGGCCGTTTTTACCGGCGTTGAGTTTAGCGTGCTGGCAAAGGAGTATGGTCTGACGGGCAGCAAGGTTCGCGCTTTTGCCTGGGATGATTATTCATATTCAATTCCCGTCGCCGAGCTGGCTAAATATAAAGTGATTATCGCCTATAAGAAAAATGGCGAGCTTATGGATGTTGCGCAGTTGGGGCCTTTTGCGATTATCTACCCGCGCGATAGCCACCCGGAATTGAACAATATTGATGTGAACGCAAAAACCGTTTGGCAAATAAAAATGCTAGAGGTTAAGTGAAATGAGCAAGAAATTCATCGGGACGCTTGTCACCCTGATTGCGGCGCTGGTGCTGTTGATTTTATTGATTGCCGTAAACTTCGGTAATGTGAAAGAGCGATACAAGCAGATTGAGCCCAATCTCGATAACTACTCCGTCGCTGAAATTCTATTTTTATCCTTTGAAAGAACGAAAACCGCACTGCTGTTGGGCGACGAGGATAACTACGACAGTTTTATGCTCAAGAAGAAAATATTTTCCTCGAAGATTGCCATTCTTGAAAGCCGTTCTACATTCAGCGACTCTTTTTATTATGATAAGGAATTTCTAAACACCGTCGCGCTTTTGAAGCGTCAGTATGCCGAGCTGGATCAGCTTGGCGCAGAGCTGCTAAACGGCACCAAAACCAGAGCCGATATACTCTCCTTTATGGAAGAGATGGAAATCACCCTGATCGATATTCAAGAGATAATCTACAAAATACAGATAAGGAATTTCACCGAGGTTAAAGACATCATCAAAGACAATTCAGGCAAGGCCGAACTGTTTGCCATGTTCTCGCTGGCGCTGATCTTTCTGATGATGTTCCTTATCTTGAGGAATGCGTTTTCACTGAAGGAGATAGTTAAGAATAAGAATATATTTATCTCCTCCATCTACCATGAGATCGCCGGTTCAACGCAGGCCATCGTGATTGCGGCAGACATCATGGAGCATGAACTGATTCAGGATGAGTTGAAGAAAGAAGCCCGGCTCATCTCCCACCATGGCAATAAAATCGCAGAGCAAACGCGTGAGGTGATGGACTACTCGCGGCTTGAAATGGGTGAGGTAAAGGTAAATGATTCTCTGTTTTCGCTCAATGAGGTGGTTGACGACGCCGTCGCCGCAGTGAGCGGGGAAGGCCGCAACCAATTTGTTATCCGGCATTCGTCTTATGCGGGGGAAATCCATGTCGACAAGTACAAGCTCTATCGGATACTCGTCAACCTGTTGGGCAATGCCGATAAATATACGCATTGCGGCCGGGTTATTCTGAATGTGAAGGTGTGTAATAACCGCCTTTATCTGCTGGTAAAGGACAATGGTATTGGTTTTAACGTGAAAAATATTGACAAGCTATATAAGGCATTTAATCAGGGAGTGGAAAGGGAGACGCGCCAGGGGCTGGGCTTGGGGTTAACCATTATCAAGAACTATGTGACCAGGATGAAAGGGAGCATCAGAGTGAAATCGGCCGAGGGCAAAGGTTCATCATTCCTTATTTGCCTGCCAATAAAGTCAGTTGAAAAATAAATGGGAAAGCAACAGCGAAGAGATAATCAGCGGCTTGGCCGGCTTCTCGATCAAATGTACGTCATAGTTTAATATCATATCGCCTATGTTTTTTTCATAGTGGTTTAACTGACCGGTCAGGATGATGATCTGCGCAGAGGTGTCCACCCGGTCTTTTATCTTCTCTACCACCTTTTCGGACGTCTCGCCGAAGTCGAGCAGCCAATCAAGGATGAAGGCCTCGTAGGCGTGTTGCTCCAGGGCCTCGATGATCGCCGCCGCCGTTGGGAAGGTTTCCGTTTCAATCCCGTAGCGGGTGGTGATTTTCTTTAGCAACTCCAGTATGTCTTGATCGTTGTCGAGTATGGCTATCCTTGGCGCCGGCAGAAAGTCTATTTTTCTGACCCTATACAGCTCTGCGCCCGCGTTTTTATCCTTGCCGGTGTTAATGATAAACAGATCGTCTTTTCTGAACGCATAGGTTTCCGCATCCTCAATGTTATCTACCGGCTTGTCATCGACCTCAATATTGCACCGTTTATGTATGCTGTTCATGATAAACACGCAGTTGTGGGCTCTGCGCCCTTCAAACGATTCGCTGAAGTATTGAAATACCTTTTTTACTTCTTCGAGAGTGATGCCTCTTTTACCGTCCAGCTTCTGCTTGGCGCTGTTGTATTGCAGGTTGAGTATGCTCGCCATGGTTGATGCGTGCTTTCTGTCGCCAACCCCTTTCTGGGTCAGCAAGGTACCGATCGCTTCTGCGTAATTTGGCGTTTTCTTCATGATCACCTCGATTCTTCTGACGTTGACCACGAGCATTTGCTGTCCCGAGGCTGCCTGCTGGCTCGATTATAGATGAAGTCAGGATGACTTCGGATATATCCGTTTGATTTTATTGGGTAAACTCAAAAGACACTCAATATGTATTTAAAAAACACTCAAAAGACATTCACATTTTACCGTTGATATGATTAATTAGCACTTATATGTGTGATTCGCGTTCCTGGGGGGAGTTGCCTGTCTCACAAAATAAGCAGCCTGCGCCCGGTTTCAAGCCGGGCGCAGGCTGCAAAAAGATACCAGGCCAACACCAGGGCCATTACAGCATCAGGGACTCATTGCATCACCGCGGCGCGGCGGGTTAGGTTTCTTTTGCCTGCTGATATTCCTGCACGCTTTTCGCCACCTCTTCCGGCGGCACCACGCCTTCTTTCCCAAGAACTACTGCCTGTGACGTGCCCAGCGCCACGATCCGATCGCCGACGCTGAAAGTGTGGGTCGCATAAAAGTAACGCTCGTCCCAGTGGGTAATGGTCATGCTGACCTGATAACGCTGGAAGGGCCGTAGCGCCTTTTTGTAATCCATGTTCAGCTGGCTGACGATCGGTGACCAACGCCGTTTTAACATCAGTTTCATCAATCCGGTGCGGATAAACATATCTACCCGGTTTAGATCGCACACCGTCAGGTAGCGGCCATTGTTCATATGCAGATTGATATCGATGTCGTTGAGCCACACCCGGGTTTGCAGGGTGCTGGTCAGGGCATCCATCGACATGCGCGGTTTCCAGCGTGACGAGATCAAGATCCAAAGCAGTCGCAGGTACAGGTTCATAGTGATGATTCCGCCGGGATAAGACGTTAAATGTGGTCCAACCAGTTTGTTTTGTCAAAACCCCCAAGCCAGTTTTGCGAGTGAGCAAACCACAAAGAAGAACCCGGAGTCGCGCGGGAGGGTATCCGGCGCGATCCGGGTGTTGGGTAAGGCGGGGCCGTCGAGAGGGTAACGGCCCCGGCCGGCGCCGGGTTTGGCGGCCGGCAGAGGCACTATAGCCCGCGTGATTTTCGGTGCCAGCGGCGTTGGCGCCCTTTGCGCAGCCCGCCCATAGATTTTCCCGCAGCGGAGCAAGGGTTGCAGCTTATTGTGGGCCGCGCCCCAGATAACCGTCCCAGTCTTTCCACACCGGCTGCAACCCGGCGTCGCTGATCGCCTGCGCCACCTGCTGCGGCGTGCGGCCATCGTGCGGTTCAAACTGCTCCAGCTCTGGCGGCACGTCGTCGGCATAACCGCCGGGCTGGGTTTTGGAGCCGGCGCTGACGCTGTTGATCGCCACCGGGATCATGTGATCGCGGAAGAACGGCGATTCGCGGGTCGACAGGGAAAGCTCCACGTCGGGGGCGAACAGCCGGAAGGCACAGATCAACTGCACCAGCTGCGGCTCGCTCATGATCGACGCCGGTTCAATACCGCCGGTGCAGGGGCGCAGCCGTGGAAAGGAGATCGAATAGCGGCTTTGCCAGTAGGTTTGCTGCAGATAAAACAGGTGCTCCGCCAACAGGTAACAGTCGGTGCGCCAGCTGTTGGAAAGGCCGATCAGCGCGCCAAGCCCGATCTTGTCGATCCCGGCGCGGCCCAGGCGATCCGGCGTCGCCAGCCGCCAGTGGAAGTCCTGTTTCTGGCCGCGCAGGTGGTGCTGCAGGTAGGTCGCCGGGTGGTAGGTTTCCTGATACACCAGCACGCCGTCCAGCCCAAGCGCCTTCAGCTCGGCGTATTCCTCCTGCGCCAGCGGTTGCACTTCCATCATCAGCGAGCTGAAATGGCGGCGGATCGCCGGGATATGTCGGCGAAAATAATCCATGCCGACCTTGCTCTGGTGCTCGCCGGTAACCAGCAGCAGATGCTCGAAACCCAGCGTTTTGATCGCCAGGCATTCGCGTTCTATTTCCGCCGCGTCCAGCGTCTTGCGCTTGATGCGGTTGCTCATGGAAAAACCGCAGTAGGTACAGTCGTTGGCGCACAGGTTGGACAGGTACAGCGGTACGTAGAAGCTGACCACGTTGCCGAAGCGCTGGCGGGTCAGCCGTTGCGCGCGCTGCGCCAGCGGCTCCAGGTACGCGGCGGCGGCGGGGGAAATCAGCGCCATAAAATCGTCGCGCGTCAGCTTGTCCGCATCCAGCGCATGCTCCACGTCGCGGGCGGTTTTACCGTTGATGCGTAACGTGATGTCGTCCCAATCCAGCTGCTGCCAGCGGTTACTGAAATCATCGGCCATCATGACCTCTCCTCAGAGTGGCTGAGAAACGCCGTCAGCGGGCTGGAGGCGACGGCGCTGCGTTGGCTGCCGCCTAACCCGGCCGTGCGCGCCAGTTCACCTGCCTCCAGCGCCAGGCGGAACGCCCGCGCCATCTGCACCGGATCGCGCGCCACGGCGATGGCGGTATTCACCAGCACCGCGTCGGCGCCCAGCTCCATCGCTTCCAGCGCATGGCTCGGCGCGCCGATGCCTGCGTCGACCACCACCGGTACCCTGGCCTGTTCGATGATGATTTCGAGGAAGTCGCGGGTGCGCAGACCGCGGTTAGAACCAATGGGCGCGCCAAGCGGCATCACCGCCGCACAGCCCGCTTCTTCCAACCGCTTGCACAGCACCGGATCGGCGCCGCAGTAGGGCAGTACCACAAAGCCGTCTTTCACCAGCGTTTCCGCCGCTTTCAGCGTTTCTATCGGGTCCGGCAGCAGGTATTTCACGTCGGGATGGATTTCCAGCTTCACCCAGTGGGTGCCGAGCGCTTCACGCGCCAGCCGGGCGGCGAATACCGCTTCGGCGGCGGTCTTGGCGCCGGAGGTGTTAGGCAGCAACCGTACGCCCAGTTGCTGCAATGGCGCCAGAATGGCGTCATTGCCGCCGCGCAGATCGACGCGTTTCATGGCCATGGTCACCAGCTGCGAGCCGGAAGCCTGCAGCGCTTCCAGCATCAGCGCCGGCGTGGCGAATTTGCCGGTGCCGGTAAACAGGCGAGAGGTAAAGAGGGTATCGGCGATTTTCAGCATGTCAGCCTCCGGCAATCGCTTGAAACAGCAGAATGTCATCGCCGTCTTGCACCAGATGGCTGGCCCAGTCGGCGCGCGGGATGATGGTTTGATTGATCGCCAACGCGGTGCCCGGCTGGTGGCGTTCCAGCCGTTCGAGCAGGGCGGCGACGCTGAGCGGCTGGGCCAGCTCCAGCGGTTGGTCGTTGAGCCGGATCTTCATGCCGTGCCTCCGCATGCCGGGCAGTCGCTGGCCTGGCTAAGCTGCAGCGTGCTCCAGCTTTGCTGCTTGCCATCGAACAGGCGCAGTTTGCCGCTGAGCGCCGAAGGCATGCCCGCCAGCATTTTTATCGCTTCCAGCGCCTGCAGCGTGCCTATCACCCCGACCACCGGGCCAAGCACGCCGGCGGTGCGGCAGTTGCGCTGCGGTTCGGTTTGCTCCGGGTACAGGCAGGTGTAGCAACCGCGTTCATAGGGCGGCTCTATCACCAGCAACTGGCCGCTGAAACCTACCGCGCTGCCGCTGATCAGCGGTTTGCCGGCCACCACGCAGGCGGCGTTCACCGCATGGCGGGTGGCCATATTGTCGCAGCAGTCCAGCACCAGATCGGCGCGGGCGACGGCATCATGCAATGATCGCCCCTGCAGCCGCTGTTCCAGCGGGATGGCCTCCACCAGGGGATTCAGCGCCTGCAATTGCTGCTGCGCCAGCACGGCTTTACTTTGCGCCGTGTCGGCGCTGCGATAAAGGATTTGGCGCTGCAGGTTGGTGACGTGCAGCCGATCGTCATCGGCCAGCAGCAGCGTGCCGACCCCGGCGGCGGCCAGGTATAGCGCCGCCGGGGAACCCAGGCCGCCCAGGCCGACGATCAGGACCGTCGCGCGTTTGAGCTTTTCCTGGCCTTCCGGGCCCACGTCCTCCAGCAGCAGCTGGCGGCTGTAGCGCAGAAACTCTTGATCGTTGAGCATGGGATCACGCCTCGCCTTCGATCAACCGGAGCAGTTCGGCGGTGGCCGCGCGCCAGTCCGCCGCCAGGGTGATGGCACTGACCACCGCCACGCCGCCGACGCCGCAGGCCAACACCGCAGGCACGCGATCGATGCCGATCCCGCCGATCGCCACCGTCGGGTAGTCCGTCAACCCGGCGAGGTGGCGCTTCAGCTCCGCCAGCCCCTGCGGCGCCGAAGGCATGTCTTTGGTCTGGGTCGGGAAAATGTGCCCGAGGGCAATATAAGAAGGTTTTACCGCGATGGCGCGCGCCAGTTCGGCGTCGTCGTGGGTCGATACCCCCAGCCGCAACCCGGCGCGGTGGATCGCCGCCAGATCGGTGGTATCCAGATCTTCCTGGCCGAGGTGCACGCCATAGGCGCCGTGCTTGATCGCCAGCCGCCAATAATCGTTGATGAACAGCCGCGCATGATGCCGCTTGCCCAGGGCGATGGCGGCGGCGATGTCTTCCTCCACCTGCTCATCCGGCAGATCCTTGATGCGCAGTTGAATAGTGGTGACGCCGGCGCCCAGCAGGCGGGCGATCCATTCGACGCTGTCGACCACCGGGTACAACCCCAGCTTGTGCGGGGTGGCGGGGAACGGGGTGGTGATATCAGTCATTGCTTATTTCCTCTTGCAGGTTACCGACGCTGTGATACAGCTCGCTGCCGCGTGAACGGAACTCGGCCGACATTTTTTCCATGCCGTCCAGCTGCACTTCTATCGGTTTGGCAGCCTCCTGAGCGGCGGCGTAATCGCGCACTTCCTGCGAGATTTTCATCGAGCAGAATTTCGGCCCGCACATCGAGCAGAAGTGGGCGATTTTGCCGGACTCCTGCGGCAGGGTTTCGTCGTGGTAGGCGCGGGCGGTGGCCGGATCGAGCGCCAGGTTGAACTGATCTTCCCAGCGGAATTCGAAGCGGGCTTTGGACATGGCGTTGTCGCGGATCTGCGCGCCCGGGTGGCCCTTGGCCAGATCGGCGGCGTGGGCGGCTATCTTGTAGGTGATAAGTCCTTGTTTAACGTCTTCCTTGTTCGGCAGGCCGAGGTGTTCTTTCGGCGTGACGTAACACAGCATGGCGCACCCGAACCAGCCGATCATCGCCGCGCCGATGCCGGAGGTGAAGTGGTCATAACCGGGGGCGATATCGGTGGTCAGCGGGCCGAGGGTATAGAATGGCGCCTCGTGGCAGTGTTCCAGTTCTTCGGTCATGTTGCGGCGGATCATCTGCATCGGCACGTGGCCGGGGCCTTCGATCATCACCTGCACGTCGTACTCCCAGGCGATTTTGGTCAGCTCACCGAGGGTATGCAGCTCGGCGAACTGCGCTTCGTCGTTGGCGTCCTGAATGGAGCCCGGGCGCAGGCCGTCGCCGAGCGACAGCGAAACGTCATAGGCGGCGCAGATCTCACAGATTTCACGGAAGTGTTGGTACAGGAAGTTTTCCTGGTGGTGCGACAGGCACCATTTGGCCATGATCGAACCGCCGCGTGAAACGATGCCGGTCAGGCGTTTGGCGGTCATCGGCACATAGCGCAGCAACACGCCGGCGTGGATGGTGAAGTAGTCCACCCCTTGTTCCGCCTGTTCCAGCAGGGTGTCGCGGAACATTTCCCAGGTCAGGTTTTCCGCCACGCCGTTCACCTTCTCCAGCGCCTGATAAATCGGCACCGTGCCGATGGGCACCGGGCTGTTGCGCAGGATCCATTCGCGAGTTTCGTGGATATAGCGGCCGGTGGACAGATCCATCACGGTGTCGGCGCCCCAGCGAGTCGCCCACACCAGCTTTTCCACTTCCTCTTCGATCGAGGAGCTCACCGCCGAGTTGCCGATATTGGCGTTGACCTTCACCAGGAAATTGCGGCCGATGATCATCGGTTCGGATTCCGGGTGGTTGATGTTGGCGGGGATGATGGCGCGGCCGGCGGCCACCTCCTGGCGCACGAATTCCGGGGTAATGTTGTCGGGCAGATTGGCGCCCCAGCCCTGGCCCGGGTGCTGCCGGCGCAACGCTTCGCCGCGAATGCGTTCGCGCCCCATGTTTTCACGGATGGCGATAAACGCCATCTCCGGGGTGACGATGCCGGCGCGGGCATAGTGCAGCTGGGTTACGCATTTGCCCGGTTGCGCCTTGCGCGGCGACGGCAGGTGTTCGAAACGCAGATGGTCCAATCCCTCGTCCGCCAGGCGCTGCTGGGTGAAACCGGAGCTGACGCCGCTCAGGGGCGCGGTATCACCGCGTTCTTCAATCCAGCCGGCGCGCAGTTTGGCCAGGCCGGCATGAACGTTGAGCTGGGCCTGCGGATCGCCGTAGGGGCCGGCGGTGTCATACACCGGAATGGCCTCGTTCGGCTGGTACTGCGGGTTGTCCTTGCCACCGCCGATCAGCGTCGGGCTGAGCTGGATTTCGCGCATCGGCACCCGCACGTCGCTGCGTGC
>Ga0207713_1003647_pt1 | contig 10364 bp, 22 predicted proteins | sample KBSS64metaG_FD_184404 | JGI IMG/M metagenome (GOLD analysis project Ga0207713, IMG submission 184404) | Switchgrass rhizosphere microbial communities from Kellogg Biological Station, Michigan, USA - KBS S6-4 metaG (SPAdes) (version 2) | ecosystem: Host-associated > Plants > Roots > Rhizosphere >...
AGGCTTGGCGAATGAATTGGGATGAACTAATGAATATTGTTAGAGCAGCTCTATATTCGGGTGAATATGAAGGCCAACAAAAGGATGATCTAGCACGGGCTCATGGTATGTTAAACCATGCTATAGACATAAAGGTTCCGCGGGCTATGGATAAGTTTTAAAAGTTTTTTTTAAAATAGTGTTGACTTAAAGCATATAGTAATGATAAGATGAATATAGGTTAATAAAACAAATTAAATTTAAAGGGGAAATGTTAAAATGACAAATACTAATTCAGTTCAAAACGTAATCAATGAGGTATTAGCAACTAGAGGAGCTACTGTTAGCGTATTCGGTCAGCCGCACAAGATCGATGAAAGTGTTGAGAAAGGTTATGTGGATATCATTGAGATTCTAGAAGGCTTTAAAGGGTATGAAGCTGAAACAGTTTTACCCGCTCAATATGAAGTTATCTATATTGCTGATAGTGAAGACTATGCAATTGTAGATAGTGATGAAACTATTGTAGGTGATAACATTATAGAGGGTGGTTTCAATGATGAAGGAGAAGCAGAGGAACGTATGCACGAATTACAAGAAGAGAATGCCACTCCGGTAGATGTAAATACTTATCTTGAATATATGGAAGAACTAGGCTACTTAGAGGAAGGCAAAGGCGATAACTCTTATAACTGGGCCGGTAACGTATCTAACCATTTCAACATGCAAACATACCGTAACATTAACACCGGTCAATACCTGGTAGAATTTAAAGTTCACTTATACGGTGATGTAAGAGGCAACTATACAGATAGCGTATTACTAGCCTTTGATAATGACTATTTCTTTTATGAAGGCCTTATAGAACATGATGGATATCAAGAGTATAAAGGTTATGGCATCCGCTTCAGTGCTATGAGTGAAGGTTATGAAATTCACCATATAGAATCAGATGAAGATATGGAAGAACAATATTCATGGGAGGATGCATTAGAGTATATAGACGGCCTTGTAGAGGAGGAAACAGGCGAGGAGGTATAAAACCCTTCTTGCTTGCTTAAAACGTCTGTATGAGGCTATTAGAGGCCTTAAACGAGCTATTAGGCTTAAAGCCTTTGTAAAGTTAGCTTAAGCTAACATAATTATAATAAGAGGAGCGGATTATATATGAAACAATTAGCAGTATTAGATCAATTAAAAAGCACTGGTGATATGGAGAAACTAATTAAGGTTATGTCGTTTAATGAAAATAGAACATATAGACAATTCGAAGCGGTAAAGATTAACGATGAACTATATATGAGCATTCAAGCAAGTTATGGTCATTACTGTTCACCTAGGAAAACTCTTTTAGACATCACACAGTATACTGAAATGGAAATGGCCTTTGTAGGTAAAGAAGGGCTAATGAGCATCGATAAGGTTGAGCCATACTATTCGAAGTTAGGTTTATTAGTAAGAGAACTAGAGGAATATTTCGACGGTTGTAGTGTTTACGCTTATGTGCCGGTGGAATTGATAAACGAGATATACTTATCATTAAAGGAATAATATTCAGTGATTATACAACATTTTATCTTTTCAAATAAAAAAACAGCTGGTTTTTCTTTTATCATCTTATAGTTATGCAGTGTTATGTATAAACATGTATAAAGGAGCCAAACAACATGAATAAACAACTAGTAAAGCCACTATACTGTTATGAGTGTGAAGAAGGTACAGAACATATATTAAGTAAAGTAAGCGCAGGACAGGAAACATACACTTGTACTTGGTGTACTTGTAAGAGTGTTGTTAATGTAATAAATACCGCTAAGGCTGTCTAATAAGGTGTATAAGCGGTTTAAATAAGCTAATAGGGTTTAGGTATAGGAAACAAATAAAACGGCTATATAAGGCCATAAGGAGCTGTTATAAATGTTACTAAATGAGTTAGCTATTCAAATTGATATGTTGGAGAATAAGTATGAACGCTTAGAGGAGGCTTTAGATCATGCTAGGACAGAAGAACAAGCCGACTTAATAGAATACCGTATGAGTGAGATAAGCGAGCTACTAGCGGCCGCTCGTGAGGATTATGAAGCACAAATGGAATATGATGATATGAATGCTTGGGAATATAACGGCGTAGAGAAGAGAGACTTTTACGAAGAATAGTTAAAAAGCTAGTAGCTCACTGTATTAAGTACGGTGGGTTATTTCTTTGTCTGAATGTAGAAACACAAATAACCTCTTCAAAACAAAGAGGTGAATTGCTAGTAGCTCACTAGAAATATATAGGGGATGACTCACTATGTAACCGGGTAGACATTTGATCGTTTCCGCTACGTTTCTATATGATATGCGTGTTTAGCGGCCTTGTTGCATGTTCTGAATATAAAAGGTGAAAAAGTAAGTAGCACACTAGAAATATATAGAGGGTGTATCTCCTCTAAGTAAGGGTGAAAATGTAAGTAGCTCACTAGAAATATATAGAGGGTGTATCTATTCTGTATATGTCCATCCAAGTCAAATAAACCTTGAATGTATTCCAGGCAAAGAGTAAGGAGGCTTTTGGCCTCCTCTTATTTGTAGTAGATTTTCTTGTTTAGTAGGATAACTTCGCTCGCTGCGTGTAGCGGTTGTTCTGTCTCTTTGTCTACGAAGCTTGAATACTTGTAAGGGTTATATGTTGCTTGCTTGTATTCGCTTAAGTCTGCTTCTGTCAGTGTTCCTTCAAAGTTCCCATTTACAAAAGCGTGAACGTTCTTCTTCTTCTCTTGTAATACCTTCTGTCTTCCGCTCTCTCTAACTTGGAACTTTACGTCTGTTAGTTTAAGGCCATCAGTGTGAAGTACTACCAGGTTGTTTTGTTGTACACTGAACATGAACTTGTGTAGGTTAAAGTATACTTTCGATTTAATGTTATTCACTTGTCTGTTTTTGTATCCGATCATTTTAGCATTCCCTCTTTCATTTGGTATATCTTTATTATAGTCTATTATATGCTTAAAGTCAACAACAAATGCATGTACATTTTAATTTATTTTATTTTTTTTTATTTATTCATATCTTATTGACTTTTAGCATACATTAATAGTATAATGAGTATAGTTAATAAATTACTTTAAAGGAGCGGATCGAATATGAAGGATGCATACGAGGTATTAAAAGCGTTAGAGGCAAACGGCAAGCGGTTAGAGAGTTATAAGAAAGAGAACGAAAATATGTTTCGTAAGATCGATAAACAGATGAAAAAAGTATTTATGAAATTTATTAAATAAATGTGTTGACAATATGCTAGTCTATATGTTAGAGCTTGGATATGTCGAAAGTTAGCGGCGATATTCGACACGATACCCTCCCCCGTGCTTGTACCACCATAAGGACGGGGTATGGCTATGCCACCCTGCTACCCCAGCCTAAAATCTCGGAAGGTTTTGAGTACCTAAAAACTTTAGTATCTTAAACATAAATAAAGGAGCCCTCTTTCAAGAGCCCCTACCCGTACTTTATATAGAGCATGAATTTCCACTCTCGGGATCAGCCCCTAGGCCCCCTAAAATCCTCATAAAAATTTTCAAACCCTAAAACCTACCTTCCATATTTTTCCATACCCAGTTTATAATAATCACCCAATAAGGAGCCCCTACGAACAAGGCCACTACTACGAGCCCGGCTATCAGCTTATACGACTTCATGCCCCTCTCCCCTTACCCTAATGCTACCGGTATTAATGCAAGTGCTATCGCACCGTGCATGACCAATATAAGAACCAGTACTAAGATAATCGCATGGTTTGACTTCTTTATAGCTACCTTCATACCCATTCCTCCTTTATCGTTGATACTTTATAGAACACCATGTGTTCCGGATCGTATTCTTTACCTTGTAGCGTACTGCCAGGAATCGTATATAGAGTTCGGTAAACTTACCCATCATATTGTCGTCCCTCCTCTAACTGGTATAAGGATAGTGTACCTCTTTTGCCGGTACCTATCCTTTGTAATTACTCCCTGTTATTCCTTCGGCGGATTAGACGGACGAGAAGGCGTATAAGGACGTTTAAAACGGTTCGGAGTAGTTTTACCTTTAAACGGTAGAAGAACTGCTGTACGACCTTATAGAGCCTTTTAAAGACGAGCATAAAGAAAACCCCTTCCTGCACTTAGTAAGTGACTAAGTACAATATAAGGGGTTCTCGGTAAGATTGGTTAATTATTCCTAATATTATATAACTTCCCTATAATCAAGAAGGTTGAGTAGGGTCTGTGTATTTATTATGCGTAATCGGGTAATGGTGGATAGTTGTGCGTTTATGGATGAATCCTCGTTCCTTGGCTCTGGTAAGGGCTTTATACATTCGGTCTCTGCCTACCGGGTTGTCTGTGTGTAAATAGATCCTGTTGATAATGAGTGGGCTCTTAGTGGCACCGTATTCGATAATCCAGTTTACTAAGTCGTCTCCTGTAGGGAGTAGATGTCCATATGCGTTCTCCCCTAAGTCATGGTCTAAGGAGAGGACATCGATGGGTGCTAATCGTAAAAAGTAAAGGGCATCGTTATAACTGCGAGCTCCTATAAACCCCCTCGGGATATCTCTAAGGTCGTCTACGTATAAGTTAATCATTTACTTAGACTCCACTAGTTTGAATCGTTTGTCTACTGGTTGACCATCCTCTAACACGTAGTCGAAAAACATGTCTACCGGACGAATAAACAAGCGACCGTCTTTAGTGTCTTTGTATAATACACAAGGCTCCTCGATGTCTGCAATGTATGCTCGAGTGAACACTGCTCGGACTACCTCTACTGCCTTACCTGTTTCTGTATGGGTAGCTGTAAGCTGGTGAGATGTTAACGCAGCTCCTCCGTGGTTCTCAGCCTTCGGTACGACTAACCCTAAATACGTATAAGTTCCACCTGTATAATGTCTATATACGTTTCCTTTTTTCATAATTACTTCTCCTCCTATTAGTTCTTATTTTTTATCTAATGTGCTGATAACTACTGGTGTGTTTGATCTACAGTGCTGACAGATAAAGTCTGATCTTTCTATTTTAGCTATTTCTTTTTTATGCTGTAATACTACCTCTATGATAGAATAAACAGTCACTGCTAGGACAATAAAGCCTACAAGATAGATAAATACCATTTAACCAACCTCCGGTGTAATCGTTTCTAAAACCTGAACAACTTCCATTTTAAGGTTGGAAACTGATGGACGTTCCTTTAAGAAACGGTATTTATTTTCAGCTGCTGCTTTCGACTCCCAGTTGTATACAATTGTGTTCTTACCTGCTTCGCTACCTCGCTTAGTAAATTCACTAACATACGACAGAATAATCTTATAGGTTAGTTCGGATTTAATCATTTATTTTCCTCCTCATGTGAATAGTAGTATACCGGTGTATATCAAGAAAACAGTGCCTGCTCCCACTACAAACCCTAACGAAAAGTCATCCATTTAGTCAACCTCCTTAGAAACTGTTAAAGAAACTATTAATGTCCACGTCTTGCGGCTGCGCTACTTGAAACTTAACATTGTGTGCATAATACTTATCTTGTAAGTCTAGGTAGCGGTTAAGTGCCTGTTGTCGATCATCCCAGCTAAAGGTCTCTGTACGATCCTCATCCGGTTTATTAGTTAGATCATTAACGAACGTCCATCTGATAAAGTATAACCGTTCTTTAACTCGCGCTAGCTCCTCTTTAGAAAAACTCATTTAGGTTTACCTCTTTCTTCTTTACTGGTTCACCAAATAACTTCTTAACACAGCCGTTACAGAAGATAGGGTTTGTCGGTAATCCTCGACAGCCACATAAATAACCGTTACAACAATACTCTGGCTCATACTTAGTATTTACTTTCATATACATGCAGCAGCCATCACAAGCCCACCATTTAACTTTCTTTGTCTTTCTCCATCTTTGCTTTTTCATAATTTCCTCCCTTTTTTAACTACCCTTATTTACGAGGCGGTAAAGCCTTCAGTAGCTTCAGGCCACAATCAATACGGTGCACTAGCGTATGACAGTTCCCGCATAGGACAGAAAGGTTAGTTGATCTGTTGTCCTTCTCTAGTTGGTGACCATCCCAGAATAGGTAGCCTTTCTTACGTGCCTCCGCTAGTAACTCCGTAATACCTTGATTCTTCTTCACTGCTTTGCGAAGCTTGTTCTCTACTGCTTGGTGTTCTTGGTAGTCCAGGTGATGTACCTCTACAAGACCATATCCGCAGATTTCACATTTGCTGCCATAATTGCTTAGTCCTCGTTCTCTGTACTCTGATGCCATTTGTACGTCTCTCCCTGCTGTATATTATAGTAGGTCTCCTTGTATAAAGACTCTATTATAATATAGCTTTAGGGAGTGTTAGTCCTCGTAGTCTACGTCCTCCCTGTGCCGGACTACGAATAACCCTAATGCGTTTATCTGCTTCTGCGACAGCTTACGGCCTGCTATACCTTGAATAAAGATGCTACGCGCAACCTGCGGTAGTTTCTGGTCTCTCATATAAGAAGGAAGCCCGTCTAATGTTTCACGGGTATCCTTTAATATGGTGGGTAGGGGTGTATCATGTAAGTACTCGTCTTTTTCCATCTGCTCAATCTCTCTAGCGGTTTCTCTATCATCCCACCGCTCACGTTCAAACATTTCTTCGAACATGTAATCCAGCATGTCATCTGCGTAACTCATACAGCCCCTCCTTAGTTATGTGTACCTGATCGGTCTACTGTAGTGACTCTAGCCTTATGTAGCTCTTCCCACTCCTCATTCATAAGGAAGTAGCGAGTTAGTTTAGCTCCAATTGCTATGTGTTGCTCATCCCAGCCTTCTGATAAGTGGTCATGCATGTCTAGAACCATTTGGTCGATTGTCCAGTTCTCTGTCGTAATATCAATCATAGATCCTGGGAATAACTCTGTGTACCAGTAGCGTACTTCTCTCATGCTCTTTGATTGGCTTAATTGGTATAGGCAATCCATTAAGATTTCTTTCATTTCCTTCTCTCTACGCGTTAAGCCTAACATATGTACGTCCGTGATGTTAAGGATTCGAGACTCTACTGTCTCCTCCGCTTTCTCGGTTACGAAGGTAGCTCCAAAGTCTGTAGGTTCTGCAACTTCAATCATTTCCATTACTAACTGATATTGGCGAGGAATTAAACGGCTTTTCTTAAGTGGGTAGACTGGTGCACCTGGGTCAGTTAACCCTTCCTCCTCCGGAAACTCATCTGTATCGAATGCTAATACCCGTAAGCCGTCTGTAATAACCGCTGCGTATTCTAAAGCCGTTCTTTCATGGTTCTTACGGATATAGGCGCTTTGGTGAATAGCTTTTAACATCTCTTGCGGAAGAGCCTCCATCCCATTCTCTACGTAATCGAATAACTCTTCAGTAACATATAGTAAAGGTGACTGATCTAGTAGCGCTACATCGTCCGTCTTTCTCCAAGCCTCGAACTCCGGTACCTCGTGGCCCTTTGTAGCTCCTTCAAACCAGTTAACCCAAACATCGTGTACATATAACATATCATTTTCCTCCCTAGGAATTAAATTAGTTTTTTCTTATATACGTTAAAGCTGTAGTTGAAATCTGAGTCTTCTGTACCTTTTTGGTGGAAGAATCGATCCCACAGTTCCGTATCAAAGTCAGGGAAGTAAGTATCTGCGTCGAAAGCTTTGTCTATTTCAGTAAGGTAGATACGGTTGGCGATGGGCAAGCACTGCTTGTATAAAGCCTCGCCGCCAATCACCATTAGTTCTAATTCGTTTCTATATTCTACAAACACCTTATACAGGCTATTTCTGACGACTACATCCGGGTGAGGGTTATAGTCTGGATCAGAAGTTAATACTACGTTTAATCGCTTCGGTAATGGTTTACCTATACTTTCATATGTGTTGCGGCCCATAATGACGACTTTACCTTTTGTATGCTGCTTGAACCAGTTAAAGTCTCCTTTTATGTGCCAGAGGAGCTTATTGTCTTTACCTAGCTCGCGGTTAGCTCCTATAGCTGCTATTAATGATACATGCAAGTTAGAACCTCCTTAAATCTTAATACTGTTTACTTTATGCAGCTGGTATTCTAGCTCGGTTGCCCAAGCTGTTCTGATCTCTTCTGCCTTTTTCACTAGAGGTTTTCTATTCTTACAAAAGTAATAGCAATTATTGTAAGCAGTAACTTCTTCGGTAAACAGAAGTGGGCTGCGTGTGAATATTTCTTTTGCCTTCTGGACTTTCAACTCTCGATCCTTTTTGTCACGGTATAGAGTATACATTTTGTTTCCTCCTTCCTTGTATACTCTAAGTCTACCAGACTATTTATAGCTTGTCAACACTTTTTTCTAAAAATGGAATTTTTTCTTTAATGGCCGTCATAACCATGTCTACTTCCCACAGTAACTCCTCTAACGTACCATCGTTAACAATATCGTAGTCTACGTCAAAGTCTGTATCATGGTTAGCTGCCTCATAATCGAAATTCTTGTCCGAAATGTCGTCACCCGCGTCTACTGCACGTTGTTTACGAACCTCTAACGGGGCTGTAACTCGAATAATGATATACCCTTCCTCCAATAAACGCTCGTACTCGTTTCGCTGTCTCACGTCTGTAATTAGAGGTGTGAATGGGTCTTCCGATCCCGTGATATTGTAATTAGCTGCAGCAGTACGAATACGATCAACCTCTGCCAGGCACTTATCAATCCAAATTTCAGGGTACTCGGTTTCTCGCTTCCCTTGTCCGTAAGTTTGATACCCTGAAACTGGTTTAGGAACACGAGGGACTTCCGGATGATCTCTATGGAAGTCCTCTTTTAGTTTGTCCCCAAATGCAAAAGCAGTCATATTATATTTGTCTACTAAATGATGTTGCACCGTTGTTTTTCCTGATCTAAGAAAGCCTACTAAAGCGATTTTTAATTCTTTCATGTTTAGTTCCTCCCCAAAGTGTGTATACTATTTATAACCCAACCGATAACTTTCCTTTAATTCCCGGATGGGGGTCGTACCCAACTAGCTCGATATCGTCAAATGTATAGTCCTCAATGTTAGTATGTACAGTCTTGATGTTTAGCTGAGGCATTGGCTTTGGCTCTCTCGACAATTGTAACTTTATTTGATCTAGGTGATTTGAATAGATATGCCCCGACCCTATGGTGATAACAAGCTGACCTACTTTTAACCCCGTCATCTTAGCGATTAGGTGTGTTAAAAGCGCATACGAACTGATGTTAAACCAGGAACCTAAGAATAGATCGCAGCTGCGCTGGTACATCTGACAGCTAAGAACCCCGTCTGTAACGTCCATTTGGAAAAGTGCATGGCAGGAGTTAAGTGCGGCCTCCTTTAATGCTGGCGGGTTATGTGCAGATACTATAAACCTGCGAGAGTTAGGATTACGTCTAATCTCTTCAATAAGGTTTTTAATCTGATCTACTGGCTCGCCTTTTGTGATTGTTCCATCCTCATGTTCGATATATTTATCCCAAGTACGCCAGTTATACGGATATAACTTACCCATGTCAAACCCTTCACGTTTAGCCATTTCAATAAACTCTTCTTTAGATAATGTGCCTCCTTGCTCTTTATGAAAGCGATAACCATCGTCTGTCCAAATGTTAACGTTAGCATCTAACAAAGGCTTAAGGTCTGTACTAAAATTAAGGAACCAACGAAGCTCCTCAAATACAACACGTAGAGGTATTCTTTTTGTAGTTGCTATCGGGAATCCTTCCTGTAGGTCAAACCTCAGCTGCGGTGGAGCAAACAAGTCGATTGTGCCGGTACCTGTTCGATCCCCTTTCACCTTCCCTTCTTTTAAAACTGTTTCTACTACCTGCTTGTATACTAAATCTGCATGCATTAAATCGTCTCCTTATCTGTGTAACTCCAAATGAAAGGGTAGTCATTAGGGTCTGTAGACTCTCTAACTTTAAAGTCTTCTAGGCTTAAATCGAATACATCCGCCACCTCTTTTAAGTCCTTATCCACCTTAATTGTCTCTCTAGTATGCATTCTGGAAATGGCGGTAGCAACAATAACCTGTACTGCTCGCTCTTTACTCTCCACTACTAGACTACCTTGCTCTGAATAACCTTCCCATACTTTTTTCATTTAACCCATCCCCTGTTCTTCATCGTCTATGATAAACTGTGCTTGGAACTCTCCTATCCATTTAGGAATAAACGCTCGTTCCTTCACCTCTACCTGCTTAGTGATCTCGCAACATTTGTAGCACCATAAATCCTTAATGTGATCCACCTCTTTCAATTTACCAATCTTTCTGTGTATCGATGTTACAGTACCGCAACAAGGACACTGTAAAAATGTTTGTTTTGTTCTTGTTCTCGCTCCGGAAGCCATATCAACTCCCTCCTTATAGTTTAGTTTGCGTA
>Ga0207713_1003656_pt1 | contig 10354 bp, 10 predicted proteins | sample KBSS64metaG_FD_184404 | JGI IMG/M metagenome (GOLD analysis project Ga0207713, IMG submission 184404) | Switchgrass rhizosphere microbial communities from Kellogg Biological Station, Michigan, USA - KBS S6-4 metaG (SPAdes) (version 2) | ecosystem: Host-associated > Plants > Roots > Rhizosphere >...
CGAGGCCGCTTTGCTGCGCCCAACTGGTCCAGGCTTGCGGTCGCGAAGTGGTATGCAGCAAGGATTCAGTGAGCAGCGCTGCAGCCGGCGCTGTTTCCAGGTGCTCATAACCGGCGAACCGTGGGCTCATGACCGGGCCGATCCGTTCGCTGGCCAGTTCGAACACCTGCATATCTGCAGGCCAGGGCGGTTCGGCAAATACGAGCAGGGCATCCAGGCCGGGGCGACGGGGATCGAGATCGCCTTCGCCGGCTGACAGGTGCAGGCGCAAATCAGGCAGATCAGCGTTCAGTCGTCCCAGGCGCGGTATGAACCAGCGGGCCAACAGGCTTCCTGAGCAGCCCAGGACGAACGGTGCATCGGCAGTGCTTTGCGTGAGCTCGGCGCACACCGTGCGCAGGCGGTCGAAGGCGTCGGTACTGGCGTCGCGTAATCGCATGCCGGCATCTGTGAGTTTCAGGCCACGACCTTCCTTGGTGAACAGGCTCACCCCGAGGTGTTCTTCAAGCACCTTCAGTTGGCGACTGACAGCACCGTGGGTGACATGCAGCTGCTCGGCGGCCTGGCTGACGCTGTTCAAGCGCGCAGTGGCTTCGAAGGCGCGCAAGGCGTTCAGTGGTGGCAGATCGTGGCTCATGATATCTGTGAGTTTTCCTGACAGGTTGTGGCGATCTTATCGGTTTTCAGAGGCTGGCGTCAGGGGTAGAGTTAAGCCCATTGTCATATCACGCATTCAATTGGAGCGCTCCATGACCCAGACTAATCTGCGCAACGGCCCTGACGCCAACGGCCTGTTCGGCGCGTTTGGCGGCCGTTACGTCGCTGAAACCCTGATGCCACTGATCCTTGACCTGGCCCGCGAATACGAAGCGGCCAAGGAAGATCCGGCATTCAAGGAAGAGTTGGCGTACTTCCAGCGTGACTACGTCGGTCGTCCGAGCCCGCTCTATTTCGCCGAACGTCTGACCGAATTCTGTGGCGGCGCGAAGATTTACCTCAAGCGCGAAGAGCTGAACCACACTGGCGCGCACAAGATCAACAACTGCATCGGCCAGATCCTGTTGGCGCGACGCATGGGCAAGAAACGTATCATTGCCGAAACCGGCGCTGGCATGCACGGGGTGGCGACCGCGACCGTGGCTGCGCGTTTTGGCCTGGACTGCGTGATCTACATGGGCACCACCGACATCGAACGCCAGCAGGCCAACGTGTTCCGCATGAAGCTGTTGGGCGCTGAAGTGATTCCGGTCGTGGCCGGCACCGGCACCCTGAAGGATGCGATGAACGAAGCCCTGCGCGACTGGGTGACCAACGTCGACAGCACCTTCTACCTGATCGGCACCGTGGCCGGTCCACACCCTTACCCGGCAATGGTCCGCGACTTCCAGGCCGTAATCGGCAAGGAAACCCGTGACCAGCTGCAAGCCCAGGAAGGCCGCCTGCCGGACAGCCTGGTGGCGTGCATCGGTGGTGGTTCCAATGCCATGGGCCTGTTCCACCCGTTCCTGGATGACAAGAGCGTGGAGATCATCGGCGTGGAAGCGGCCGGCCACGGCATCGAGACCGGCAAGCACGCGGCCAGCCTGAACGGCGGCGTACCGGGTGTGCTGCACGGCAACCGGACCTTCCTGCTGCAGGACGACGATGGCCAGATCATCGACGCCCACTCGATCTCCGCTGGCCTGGACTACCCGGGCATCGGCCCGGAACACGCCTGGTTGCATGACATCGGCCGTGTCCAGTACACCTCGGTGACCGACGACGAAGCGCTCGCTGCATTCCACCAGTGCTGCCGTCTGGAAGGGATCATTCCTGCCCTGGAAAGCGCCCATGCCCTGGCTGAAGTGTTCAAGCGCGCGCCAACGCTGCCGAAGGATCACCTGATGGTGGTCAACCTGTCGGGCCGCGGGGACAAAGACATGCAGACCGTGATGCACCACATGGAACACTCTCAACACGAGCAATCCAAGCAGGAGAAACACTGATGAGCCGCCTGCAAACGCGTTTTGCCGAACTCAAGGAACAGAATCGCGCCGCCCTGGTGACCTTCGTCACCGCCGGCGACCCGGAATACGACACCTCCCTGGCGATCCTCAAGGGTTTGCCAGCCGCTGGCGCCGACGTGATCGAATTGGGCATGCCTTTCACCGATCCGATGGCCGACGGCCCGGCGATCCAGCTCGCCAACATTCGCGCGCTGGCAGCCAAGCAGAACCTGGCGAAAACCCTGCAAATGGTGCGTGAGTTCCGCAAGGACAACAACGAGACGCCACTCGTGCTGATGGGGTACTTCAACCCGATCCACAAGTACGGTGTACCGCGTTTCATCACCGATGCAAAAGAGGCCGGTGTCGATGGCCTGATCGTGGTGGACATGCCGCCCGAGCATAACGGTGAATTGTGCGACCCGGCCCAGGCCGCCGGTCTCGATTTCATTCGCCTGACTACCCCGACCACTGACGATGTGCGTCTGCCAACAGTCCTTAATGGCAGCTCCGGGTTTGTTTACTACGTATCGGTGGCCGGTGTGACCGGTGCTGGCGCAGCAACCCTGGAACACGTCGAAGAAGCGGTCACTCGCCTGCGCCGTCACACCGATCTGCCGATCAGCATCGGTTTCGGCATTCGCACGCCAGAGCAAGCGGCGTCCATCGCGCGCCTGGCGGATGGTGTGGTGGTGGGTTCGGCATTGATCGATCACATCGCCAATGCCACGACGCCGGAACAGGCGATCGATGGTGTGCTGAGCCTGTGCTCGGCATTGGCCGATGGCGTGCGTAAGGCCCGCGTCAGCTAACCGAACAGTTGCCATACAGAGGAATCAGACCCTCTCGTCACAGTTTGATCAGCAAGACCGAGGGCTTCAGTACCCTGTTCTGAAGCCCTTTTGCTTTTTTAGCCTCAAGGCAATTGAAGACCACCTGCTGCCTTGTGCAATTTACGCAGATGCTCCCCGATCTGTTTCACGTTGGCTTCGTTGGCCGCCATTTCGGCTGCGCGGTCTGGATCGAGCAGGGCCCGGACTTCCTTGTCCAGATCCCCGGTCAGTGCCTGAAGCTGCTTCTGCCGCAGGCTGGTCTCCGATTCCAGGCGTTGCCATTCAGCAGGTTGTGGCAAACCATACCCGCCGCTGCCGAGTAATTCCGCCGGACGACTGAGGAAACCGCTGTTATCGAGAATTTGCCTCAGTGTCGCGTTGGCTTTGTCCATTCCACCGTTTTTCAGCTCACGGGCACCCAGATAACGTTGTTTGACCTCGTCCTGGGCCAGTAGCAACTGCTGGCGATAGCTTGCCTGTTCCAGCAAGAGCAATGCCGCGCTGGTGCGCAAATCTGCCTGATCGAACCATTGGCGGCGTTGTGCGGCGGTCAGGGACAGCCAGTCTTCGACCTTCTCCTGTTTGATCGGTAGCTGTTTTCTCAATACCTCGAACATTGCTTGATAGCGATCGCGGAAAGAGTCAAAGCGATAGCCCAGGCGAAGCGCCTCACGTGGATCGTCCAGCACGCTGGTATCCGCCAGCCCGCGCCCCTTGAGCACCTCCAGCAAACCATTGGGCATGATGTTGTCCAGGGCAACCAGTTTTGAGTTGTTGGTGCCGCCCCGCAATAACTTCAGCTCTTCGACAGCGCAGTTGTTCGACAGGAAGAAGTAGTTGCCGTCATAACTCCAGTGCATCTCTGCGGCACGCTCCACCACGTTTTCAATCTCGTCACGTGACAGCTTCAGCGGCACGGAGGCGAGGCTGCGCAGCTCGGTCTTGGTGTACTCGTCGATCACCTGGGCCAGCGGCAACACGAACAGGCGTGAGGGGTATTTACCCACCAGTCCATCCCAGCTCGATAGCTGCACGTCGCCCACGAACGCACGGTAGGACAACACCAGGTGCTGGTCCAGGTCGAGGCGACAATCCGGCCCGCGTGGCCGTCCGGGTGCACAGATCACCAGGCGCAACATGCTGTGGCCCCAACGGCTGACCCAGTTCTGATTGGCCTCTGCCAGTAGATAATCGACGGAGTAGACCCGCTCCGGATCGACCTGGCCCAAAGGCGTCTTGGCAAAGTCATTGCCGGCGTTGAGGAAGGCGAAGGTCTTGCCGCAATCGTTCTTGGCCGCCGGTGCCCAGCCGAAACGCTCCTTGTAGTAGCGGTACAGCGCAGGGCGACGACAGGCGTAGCTCGGGTCGAGGAGGAAATACTCCATGTTGACCGCGACGAATTCCTTGGGGCTGCTGGTCTCGTAGATATCCGGGCTGCGGGCGATCTGGCGGTTGTGCTGTTCGCGCTCGCCCCGACGGCCAACGTACTGTTGCCAGCCGGCAAGGTCGAGCAGGCGCGGATCATCGCTGAAAGTAAAGCGTCTATCGGACTGCCCACGGCATTGATCGGGAATACCGATCAGCCCTGAACTGCCGCTGCGTTGGGTGCAGCGCTGGATCAGCGTGCGTTCCGCGTTTGGCCAAAGGCGCGAGCGATCATAAATATGGGTCAGCTCATGCAGCACCGTGGCGAGCATTTCCCGGCGTACAGTGCCATGGGGGCGATAGGTTTTCTTGGTGGCGGCGCTGCCATCGGTGAGGCTCGCCAACAAATTGCGATTCAGATCGAGTTCGGAAACCAGCGACGCCTGACCGTAGGCATCGCTGCGCATGTTATCGGTCCAGCCGACGTCGATACGCCGGTCAAGCTGCTCGACGAACCGTGGCGGCAATGCCTGCATGGCTTCATCAAGCAAAGCCTGGCTGGCCCGCTGTTGCGCGGGGCTAAGGCCTTCGGTCTTGAGGTGTAGTTCGAGGTCGGCGTGGGCCGTGCTGCCAAGCAGCAGCAGGGCCCCGGCCAACAGCCAGGAAGCTGGAGACCTCACAGTGCGAGGATGGCTTCGGCGAGATCCTGATCACTGGCATCGCGGGCTTCAGGAACGCGAGTGCGCAACAAATTGAGAGCAGATTCCAGATGTGCACCACGAATATCGCCGTTGCTGGCGACGAAACTGGCGGCATCGTCCTGGGCTTCACGGACGATTTTAGAGTCGCGGATCGACGTCGTGGTGTCGGAAGTGAAATCCAGTGTGCGCTGGGTGGCACGAATAAGGATGTTGCTGGTGGCAACCAGGGTTTGGGCCTGGGCCACATCAGCCAACAACAATAGGCCAAGGGTGGCGACAATCAGCGGGTTACGCATGGAACGACTCCGGAGAAACATGGGATAACTATTGGACGAGAATTGCTTGTGCCAGTTCAAGGTCACTGGCATGAAGTTTTGGCTGGGCCTGGCGCAGGTAATCCAAGGCCGACTCCAGTCGTGCGCCTCTCATTCGACCATCACTGGCGATGAATACCGCGGCATCATCCCGGGCGGCGAGCAGTTTATGGTCGAAGGGGGCGGAGGTCACCAGGCTTGAAGCATAACTGCTGGCCACAACGCCCTGGGTAGACAGGTTGAACGCGTCGAAGGCATGGACAACCCCCGAGTAACTGGCCGCTAGAAATACTGGAGCAATCAGCAGGTTTGAAAGAAAACGCATGAGACTCGATAGTTGAAAGTGAGTCCCAAGGCTAGCGCACGGCCCGGGCTAGAGCCAGTGCTGAAACATTGGGACACGTCACCCGTGTCCCACATCAGGTAAACGCTTAGATGGTCAGGATTGCCTGGGCCAACTGTGCGTCTGTTGCGTTCAGCTGTGGAGCCTGATGACGAATGTGGTCAAGTGCGCTTTCCAGTTTCACCCCGCGGATGCTGCCTTCGCTGGCGACGAAGCTGGCGGCGTCGTCACGGGCCGCGAGCACGATTTTGTCATCCTTGAACGAGGACGTGACATCGGAGGTTGCGTCGGAGGTGGCCTTGAGTGCATTGACGACGGCATCGGTGGTCACGATGAAGCTGGTGGCGTGGGCATTGGCCGCGACGGCAAGCAGGGCTGCAGCGCTGAGCAGACGAAGACGGGACATGGTGTAACTCCTTTGGATAAGACGATAAAGGTGGTGCAGTGTCTGGTGATTCAGACACCAGGCACTCGGGGGTGGCGCCACGTTCTGATTTGATATTAGGCCTTAGCAGGTCGTTTCGAACAGCCTATAAGAGAAAAGGTTGCTAAAAATCGGTTCGAGCGGTTGATCGTCGATTGCAAGCTGTATCGGTCTAATCTTCAAATACGGAAACTGTACCTGTTTGCGCATTGATATCACCTGAAACGACAAAGCCCGTCGTGGAATCCCACGACGGGCTTTGTTTGTGCAATTCGGGTTGCTGGCGGTGGACCCTGCGGGTCAGAGCCAGCGACGCTAACTTAGCGCCAGAACGGCTTGCTCAGCTCTTCATAGCGTTGTGCTTCGCTAATCCCGGCGTCAGCCAGCAGACGCGAATCCAGGCGAGCCAGTTGGTGGCGGCTGGAGATGCGGCGCTGCCACAGCATCAGGTTGGCGATAACGCGCAAAGGCATGGAAGCCTGGGTTTTTGCAGCAGTGTCTTCGAAGAACAGATCGGAACTGAGTGTACGTTCCATGGTTTTCATCCTTCCGCTTGTGGCGGGATTAGGTAGTGGCTTAACTGGTGCCCATGATCCTCTTGTTTGCCTAGCCTCTGTAGATACAGTTCACCTGTATTGTGAGAGCTCAGTTAACTGTTTATAGGGGGTGTACTGGTCGAAAATGAGGCAACTGTACCTGTCTGCGCCATTATGGTGCGATTTTGCTGATTTTCATGAGATAGGTAGGAAAATTCGGTAGGAAATGACCGGTACAGCAGTACAGTTTTTGTCAGATTTTGAAGTAACAACAGCGAGCTGACGAAACTGTGTTTGCGTCAGCTGCCATCTGTATCAATCAAACAGCGATCATTCTCCCGGTTTCTTCCAGGTTCATGTGCCAGCTCAGTGCATCGCGCAGGATATGGGGCGTGTGTCCGCCGATGGCGCAGGCGGCCGTGAAGTAGTCGTTCAGTGCCTCGCGATAATCCGGGTGTACGCAGTTGTCGATGATGACGCGTGCCCGCTCCCGGGGTGCCAGGCCGCGCAGGTCCGCCAGGCCGACTTCGGTGACGAGGATGTCGACATCATGTTCGGTATGGTCAACGTGGCTGACCATCGGCACCACGCTGGAAATCGCCCCGCCCTTGGCGATCGACTTGGTGACGAAAATCGCCAGGTGCGCATTACGCGCGAAGTCGCCCGAGCCGCCAATGCCGTTCATCATCCGCGTGCCGCAGACATGGGTGGAGTTGACGTTGCCATAGATATCGAATTCAAGGGCGGTGTTGATGCCGATGATGCCGAGACGGCGGACCACTTCCGGGTGGTTGGAGATTTCCTGAGGTCGCAGCACCAGCTTGTCCTTATAACGCTCCAGGTTGCCGAATACGTCAGCGTTGCGGCGGCTCGACAAGGTGATCGAACTGCCAGAGGCAAAACTCAGCTTGCCGGCATCGATCAAGTCGAACGTCGAGTCCTGAAGCACCTCGGAGTACATGGTCAGGTCTTCGAATGGCGAATCGATCAAACCACACATCACTGAGTTGGCGATGGTGCCGATCCCGGCTTGCAGTGGGCCGAGCTTGTTGGTCATGCGTCCCGCGTCGACCTCTTGCTTGAAGAAGTCGATCAGATGATCGGCGATCGCCTGGGTATCCACGTCCGGGGGCAGCACGGTGGACGGTGAGTCAGACTGATTGGTGACCACGATCGCGACGATCTTTTCCGGTGGAATCGGGATGGCGGTGCTGCCAATGCGATCGTCGACCTTGACCAAGGGAATCGGCGTACGGGTCGGACGATAGGTCGGTATATAGATGTCGTGCAGACCTTCGAGGTTGGGGTTGTGCGCCAGATTGATCTCGACGATCACGTGCTTGGCGAAAATCGCGAAGCTGGCCGAGTTCCCCACGGAAGTGGTCGGCACGATATGGCCTTGCTCGGTAATGGCCACGGCTTCGATCACCGCGATGTCCGGCAGCTTCAGTTGCTGGTTGCGCAGTTGCTCGACGGTTTCCGAAAGGTGCTGGTCAATGAACATCACATCGCCAGCGTTGATCGCCTTGCGCAAGGTGCTGTCCACCTGGAACGGCATGCGTCGTGACAATACGCCAGCTTCGGTGAGCTGTTTGTCGAGGTCGTTGCCCAGGCTGGCGCCGGTCATCAGGCTGATCTTCAGCGGGGTGACTTTGGCCCGTTCGGCCAGTGCGTGGGGCACGGCCTTGGCTTCGCCGGCGCGGGTGAAGCCGCTCATGCCGACGGTCATGCCGTCCTCAATCAGAGCGGCAGCCTCGGCGGCGCTCATCACTTTATCCAACAACGAAGGCAGGCGAATACGGTCACGGTACATGGATTGTTATCTCGGGCAACGGGTAGCAGGACATGCAGTCTAGTGAATTTCACGGCGCTGTGTCCCGCTACCAAGGTCGCAAACGAGGTGTCTATTCCGGTGCTTTCAGACAAAACACCGTTACCGTTTCGGTAACAACGCGACGGTTTGGCCATTGATTATCGCAAACAAAAACGCCCCGACGAGTCGGGGCGTTTTGGTACTGCGAAACGGTCTTACTCGACGGCTTTAACCATGTCTTCGATGACTTTCTTGGCGTCGCCGAAGACCATCATGGTTTTGTCCAGGTAGAACAGTTCGTTGTCCAGACCGGCATAACCGCTGGCCATCGAGCGCTTGTTGACGATGATGGTCTTGGCCTTGAACGCTTCGAGGATCGGCATACCGGCAATCGGCGATTTCGGATCGTTCTTCGCGGCCGGGTTGACCACATCGTTCGCGCCCAGCACCAGCACCACGTCGGCCTGGCCGAACTCGGAGTTGATGTCGTCCATCTCGAACACCTGGTCGTAAGGCACTTCAGCCTCGGCCAGCAGTACGTTCATGTGGCCAGGCATACGACCGGCAACCGGGTGGATCGCGTACTTCACGGTCACACCACGGTGGGTCAGCTTCTCGGTCAGTTCCTTCAGCGCATGCTGGGCCCGGGCTACCGCCAGGCCGTAGCCCGGAACGATGATCACGGTGTCGGCGTTGGTCAGCAGGAAGGTTGCATCGTCAGCCGAACCGGATTTCACCGGACGCGCTTCTTTCGAGCCTGCAGGGCCTGCGTCTGCCGTGTTGCCGAAACCGCCGAGCAATACGTTGAAGAACGAGCGGTTCATCGCCTTGCACATGATGTACGAGAGGATCGCACCGGACGAACCTACCAGCGAACCGGCGATGATCAGCATCGAGTTGTTCAGCGAGAAGCCGATACCTGCTGCCGCCCAACCGGAGTAGCTGTTGAGCATGGACACCACGACCGGCATGTCGGCACCGCCGATCGGGATGATGATCAGCACGCCAAGCACGAAGGCCAGCGCCAGCATCACGGCGAAAGCGGTGTAGTCGCCGGTGAGCATGAAGGTCACGCCCAGGGCCAGTGTGGCCAGGCCCAGCAGCAGGTTCAGCTTGTGCTGACCGCCAAACTGTACCGGCGCGCCTTGGAACAGGCGGAACTTGTACTTGCCCGCCAGTTTACCGAAGGCAATGACCGAGCCGGAGAAGGTGATCGCACCGATGGCAGCGCCCAGGAAAAGCTCCAGGCGGTTACCGGCCGGAATCGCATCGCCGAGGTTCTGGACGATGCCCAGCGACTGTGGCTCGACCACGGCGGCCACGGCGATGAACACCGCAGCCAGGCCGATCATGCTGTGCATGAAGGCGACCAGTTCGGGCATCTTGGTCATTTCAACGCGTTTGGCCATGATCGTACCGACAGTGCCGCCGATCAGCAGGCCGACGATCACGTAGACGATACCGTCGTGGGCCAGCTCGGCGCCCAGCTTGTAGATCAGGCCAACCGTGGTGAGGATCGCCAGGCCCATGCCAAGCATGCCGAACAGGTTGCCGCGACGCGACGTGGTTGGGTGCGAGAGTCCCTTGAGCGCCTGGATGAAGCAGACAGAGGCGATCAAATACAGGGAAGTAACCAGGTTCATGCTCATGCTTGCTGCACCTCAGCCTTGATTGCTTCGGCCTTGGCTGCCGGAGCTTTTGCTGGAGCCGCTTTCTTCTTGAACATTTCCAGCATGCGCCGGGTAACCAGGAAGCCACCGAACACGTTGACCGCAGCCAGGGCCACGGCGAGGGTGCCCATGGTCTTGCCCAGTGGGGTCACGGTGAGGGCGGCAGCCAGCATGGCGCCGACGATGACGATGGCCGAGATCGCGTTGGTCACGGCCATCAGGGGGGTGTGCAGTGCAGGGGTCACGTTCCAGACCACGTGGTAGCCGACATAGATGGCCAGCACGAAGATGATCAGGTTGTAGATACCGTGAGAGATCAGCATGTCTTCCATTGTTTTTATCCTCAGCCGTTCTTGCGCACGATCTGGCC
>Ga0207713_1003658_pt1 | contig 10353 bp, 7 predicted proteins | sample KBSS64metaG_FD_184404 | JGI IMG/M metagenome (GOLD analysis project Ga0207713, IMG submission 184404) | Switchgrass rhizosphere microbial communities from Kellogg Biological Station, Michigan, USA - KBS S6-4 metaG (SPAdes) (version 2) | ecosystem: Host-associated > Plants > Roots > Rhizosphere >...
TGGCGACCACATCGAACTGCAGCACACCGACGGCGCCGAGAATGATGTCGTTGCTGCGCTCGGGGAAGAATACCTGGGTCGCGCCCTCTTCCGCCAACTGCTGCAGGCCCTGGCGCAATTGCTTGGACTTGAGCGGGTCGCGCAGACGCACGCGGCGGAACAGTTCCGGGGCGAAGTGCGGAATACCGGTGAACCCCAGGGCCTCGCCTTCGGTGAAGGTGTCGCCGATCTGGATGGTGCCGTGGTTGTGCAGACCGATGATGTCGCCAGCGTAGGCTTCTTCCAGTTGCTCACGCTCGGAGGAGAAGAAGGTCAGCGCATCGCCGATTCGCACGTCCTTGCCAGTCCGCACGTGGCGCATCTTCATGCCCTTGTCGTACTTGCCGGAGCAGATCCGCATGAAGGCGATACGGTCGCGGTGCTTGGGGTCCATGTTCGCCTGGATCTTGAACACGAAACCGGTGAATTTCTCTTCCACCGGAGCCACCGAACGCTCGTTGGCCACGCGGGCCAGCGGCATCGGCGCCCAGTCGACCACCGCGTCGAGCACGTGGTCGACACCGAAGTTGCCCAGCGCGGTACCGAAGAATACGGGGGTCATGTGACCGCTGAGGAATTCCTCCTGGTTGAACTCGTGGCAGGCGCCCTGCACCAGCTCCAGTTGTTCGAGGAACCGATCGTACTCGTCGCCCAGGTGCTCGCGCGCCTCGTCCGAGTCGAGTTTCTCGATGATCTTCACCTCGGTGCGCTCATGACCGTGACCTGGGGTGTAGACGATGATGTAGTCGCCCGCCAGGTGGTACACACCCTTGAAGTCACGGTAGCAACCAATTGGCCAGGTGATCGGCGCGGCCTTGATCTTCAGAACCGCCTCGATCTCGTCGAGCAGTTCGATCGGGTCGCGGATATCGCGGTCGAGCTTGTTGATGAAGCTGACAATCGGCGTATCGCGCAGGCGGCAGACGTCCATCAGGGCGATGGTCCGTGGCTCTACACCCTTACCGCCGTCGAGCACCATCAGCGCCGAGTCCACGGCAGTCAGGGTCCGGTAGGTGTCTTCGGAGAAGTCTTCGTGACCGGGGGTGTCGAGCAGGTTGATCATATGTTCGCGATAAGGGAACTGCATGACCGAGGTGGTAATGGAAATACCCCGCTGCTTCTCCATCTCCATCCAGTCGGAGGTGGCATGGCGGTCGGATTTACGCGATTTCACGGTACCGGCCACCGCAATCGCCTTGCCCATCAGCAAGAGCTTTTCGGTGATGGTGGTCTTACCCGCATCCGGGTGGGAAATAATGGCGAAGGTGCGGCGTTTCGCGACTTCGGCGGCCTGGTTGGTCATGGGAAATCGCCTGACAGGTGATTCAAAAAAGGGCGCAGATTATAGACCAGACTGCTGCCCAGCGGCCACCGCCCACCCGACCGACACCCCTCATCGCCACCCCAGCGAGATGGCCAACTGCTGCCAATTGCGGAACCTTTTAAAGGTCGCAGGCGTCCACTCCCCTGTCATGACCTTTCGTCAGGTGTAGAAAAATCAGTCAGTTAGCCTGACAAGGGCGGCGCTCATGGCTTTTCCCGTGCCGCTTATCGGCCAGGACAAAGCTGCTCTTCGCGAACATTTTTCCGGCAGCCAGGAATGGCAGTGCCCCACGGGGAAGTGTTCGCCGACCGAAAAAAAAGGAGTCCCTCTGTGGCTAATCGCTATGGCAAAGGGCTTATGGGAGGAGTGATCGTGATCGCCCTCCTCGCCCTGTTGATCCACTGGATCGGCATCAGCACGATCGAGCACTACCAGGCCGATCTGTGGTTCTACCTGCAAGCGCACCTCTTCCTGGTGCTCGCCTCGATGTTCGCCGCGCTGATCGTCGGCATTCCCGCCGGTATCCTGCTCAGCCGCCCGGCCATGGCCACGCGCGCCGAGCGCTTCATGCAGGTCTTCAATATCGGCAATACCGTGCCGCCCCTGGCCGTACTGGCCATTGCCCTGGGGATTCTCGGCATCGGCGCCGGCCCGGCCATTTTCGCGCTGTTCCTCGCTTCGCTGCTGCCGATCGTGCGCAACACCTACGAAGGCCTGAAGAACGTCGAGGCCTCGCTCAAGGAAGCCGCCACCGGCATCGGCATGACACCTCGCCAGGTGCTGTGGAAAGTCGAACTGCCCAACGCCGTACCGATCATCGTCGGTGGCGTGCGGATCGCCCTGGCGCTCAACGTCGGCACCGCGCCCCTGGCGTTCCTGATCGGTGCCAACAGCCTGGGCAGCCTGATCTTCCCAGGCATCGCCCTGAACAACCAGCCGCAGTTGATCCTCGGTGCCGCCTGCACCGCCCTGCTGGCCCTGCTGCTCGACGCCCTGGTGACCCTGGCCAGCCGCCTCTGGCTGGAACGCGGGCTGCGCCCTGCCTGAGCAAAGGAAACGACATGAAAAGACTCTGCATCCTCATCGCCAGTGCCCTGCTGTGCGCGGCAACCGCCCAGGCCGCCGACAAGCCGCTGATCCGTATCGGCGCCCGGGTGTTCACCGAGCAGACCCTGCTCGCCGAAATCACCTCGCAATACCTGCGCGGCAAGGGCTACGACACCCAGATAACCGGCGGTCTGGGCAGCAACCTGGCCCGTAGCGCCCAGGAAAGTGGCCAACTGGACATGCTCTGGGAATACACCGGCGTCTCGCTGGTGGCCTACAACCATGTGACGGAAAAGCTCGACAGCGAACAGTCCTACGCCCGGGTCAAGGAACTCGACGCGAAAAAGGGCCTGGTCTGGCTCACCCCATCGAAGTTCAGTAATACCTATGCCCTGGCCCTGCCGCAGAAAGTGGCGCAGCAATATCCGCAGATCAACACGATCAGCCAACTGACCACGGTGCTCGCCGCCGAGGAGCAGGAACACCACCTGGTGGCTCTCGACACCGAGTTCGCCAATCGCTCGGACGGCCTCGACGGCATGGTCAAGCTCTACGGCATGAACCTCGACCGCCGCACCATCCGCCAGATGGACGCCGGGCTGGTTTACACCGCCCTGCGCAACAGCCAGGTGTTCGCCGGCCTGGTCTACACCACCGACGGCCGGCTGAACGCCTTCAAGCTCAAGCTGCTGGAAGACGACAAGCACTATTTCCCGGACTACACCGCAGCGCCGGTGGTGCGCAAAGTATTCCTCGACGCTCACCCGCAGTTGGCCGCCGACCTCAAGCCGCTGGCCGAGCTGTTCGACGACGAAACCATGCGCCAGCTCAATGCCCGGGTCGACGTCGGTCACGAAAGCCCGGCTGCCGTGGCCGCCGACTTCCTGCGCCAACACCCCATCCACTGAGGAGAAGACATGGACTTTATCAACGCCTTTTCCCACCTGGACTGGTCACAGGTCCTGCATCTGACCGGGCAACATATCGCCCTGGTCGGTATCGCCGTGACCCTGGCCATCGTCATCGGCGTGCCGCTGGGCGTGCTGATGACCCGCTTCCCGGCGCTGGCCGGGCCGCTGCAGGCCAGCGCCACCGTGCTGCTGACCATTCCATCGATCGCGCTGTTCGGCCTGCTGTTGCCGTTCTACTCGAAATTCGGCCAGGGCCTCGGCCCGCTGCCGGCAATCACCGCAGTGTTCCTCTATTCCCTGCTGCCGATCATGCGCAACACCTACCTGGCCCTGACCGGCGTCGAGCCGGGCATCCGTGAAGCGGCCCGCGGCATCGGCATGACCTTCGGCCAACGCCTGCGCATGGTCGAACTGCCGATCGCGGTGCCGGTGATTCTCGCCGGCGTGCGTACCGCCGTGGTGATGAACATCGGCGTCATGACCATCGCCGCGACCATCGGCGCCGGTGGCCTGGGTGTACTCATTCTGGCCGCCATCAGCCGCAGTGACATGTCGATGCTGCTGGTCGGTGCGGTGCTGGTCAGTGTCCTGGCCATCGTCGCCGACCTGCTGCTGCAACGCCTGCAACGCACGCTGACTCCAAAAGGACTCCTGAAATGATCGAACTTCAAGACCTGAGCAAAACCTTCCAAAGCAACGGCAAGGCGGTCAAGGCCGTCGACTCCGTGAGCCTGACCGTCAACGAGGGCGAGATCTGCGTGTTTCTCGGCCCTTCCGGTTGCGGCAAAAGCACCACGCTGAAAATGATCAACCGGCTGATCGTGCCGACCTCGGGCAAGGTGCTGATCAATGGCGAGGACACCACCGAACTGGATGAAGTGACCTTGCGCCGCAACATCGGCTACGTGATCCAGCAGATCGGCCTGTTCCCGAACATGACCATCGAGGAAAACATCACCGTGGTCCCGCGCCTGCTCGGCTGGGACAAGCAGAAATGCCACGAACGGGCCCGCGAGCTGATGAGCATGATCAAGCTCGAGCCCAGGCAGTACCTCAATCGTTACCCCCGCGAACTGTCCGGCGGCCAGCAACAGCGCATCGGCGTGATCCGTGCGCTGGCGGCGGAAGCGCCGCTGCTGCTGATGGACGAACCATTTGGCGCGGTCGACCCGATCAACCGGGAAATGATCCAGAACGAATTCTTCGAGATGCAGCGGGCGCTGAACAAGACCGTGATCATGGTCAGCCACGACATCGACGAAGCCCTCAAGCTGGGCGACAAGATCGCCATCTTCCGCGGCGGCAAGCTGATCCAGATCGACCATCCGGACACCCTGCTGGCGCACCCGGCGGATGAGTTCGTCAGCAACTTCGTCGGCCAGGACAGCACCCTCAAACGCCTGCTGCTGGTCAAGGCCGAGGATGCGGCGGACAACGCGCCGTCGGTCAGCCCGCACACGCCGGTGGCCGAAGCGCTGGAGTTGATGGATGAGCACGACCGCCGCTACGTGGTGGTCACCGACACCGACAACAAGGCCCTGGGCTATGTGCGCCGTCGCGACCTGCATCGCCAGAGCGGCGATTGTGGGCAGTTCCTGCGTGAGTTCAACGCCACGGCCGCCTATGACGAACACCTGCGCATCCTGCTGTCACGGATGTACGAGTTCAACCGTTCGTGGCTGCCGGTGATGGATGCCGAACGGGTGTTCCTCGGCGAGGTGACCCAGGAATCGATCGCCGCGTACCTGAGTTCCGGACGTTCGCGAGGCGCCAAGACCAGCATCGTCTCGCCGGCTGAACTGGTCGAGGCATAAGACCATCGGTCGCTGAAGAGGAACATCAGATTGTCATCCGGGTCGGTTAAATAAATGGCTGATCCGGATTACGCGACGAGCGCGTGTAAAAACGCGACATTTTTAGTTGATCTCAAGCCCCTCAAGTCCTACAGTTCGCGCCGAACGTCCATGCTGGAAACGATCCATCCGGCTCAAGTACTGACGACGAGACAGCAAGGCCAAGGGAACCAGATCCGGCAAGCCCGGATGGCCTTTTTGCTTTCGGCGACATGCCTTGGGAAGTAGGCGAACCAAAGTGGGGATACGGAGGACGTTCATTTGCACCCATTGATAACTCACGTTTGCCACTAGGAGTCCCCCCCGTATGTCGATCCAGGTCGAAGACTATTTCGCGCGCGATACTTTCAAGAAAATGAAAGCATTCGCCGACAAGCAAGAAACCCCTTTCGTGGTCATCGATACCCAGATGATCTCCCAGGCCTATGATGACCTGCGTGCCGGTTTCGAATTCGCCAAGGTCTACTACGCGGTCAAGGCCAACCCGGCGGTCGAGATCATCGACCTGCTGAACCAGAAAGGCTCCAACTTCGACATCGCCTCGATCTACGAGCTGGATAAAGTGATGGGCCAGGGCGTCGGTCCCGACCGCATCAGCTACGGCAACACCATCAAGAAATCCAAGGACATCCGCTACTTCTACGAGAAAGGTGTGCGCCTGTATGCCACCGACTCGGAAGCCGACCTGCGCAACATCGCCAAGGCAGCTCCAGGCTCGAAAGTCTACGTGCGGATTCTCACCGAAGGCTCGACCACGGCCGACTGGCCGCTGTCGCGCAAGTTCGGCTGCCAGACCGACATGGCCATGGACCTGCTGATCCTCGCCCGCGACCTGGGCCTGGTGCCTTACGGCGTGTCCTTCCACGTGGGCTCGCAACAGCGCGACATCAGCGTGTGGGACGCGGCGATCGCCAAGGTCAAGGTGATCTTCGAACGCCTGAAGGAAGAAGACGGCATCCACCTCAAGCTGATCAACATGGGTGGCGGCTTCCCGGCAAACTACATCACCCGCACCAACAGCCTGGAAACCTATGCCGAGGAAATCATCCGTTTCCTCAAGGAAGACTTCGGCGATGACCTGCCGGAAATCATCCTCGAGCCGGGCCGTTCGTTGATCGCCAACGCCGGTATCCTGGTCAGCGAAGTGGTGCTGGTGGCGCGCAAGTCGCGTACCGCCGTGGAGCGTTGGGTCTACACCGACGTGGGCAAGTTCTCCGGTCTGATCGAAACCACCGACGAATCGATCAAGTTCCCGATCTGGACCGAGAAAAACGGTGAAGTCGAAGAAGTGGTGATCGCCGGTCCAACCTGCGACAGCGCCGACATCATGTACGAGAACTACAAATACGGCCTGCCACTGAACCTGGCCGCTGGCGACCGTCTGTATTGGCTGTCCACCGGTGCCTACACCACCAGCTACAGCGCCGTCGAATTCAATGGTTTCCCGCCGCTGAAGTCGTTCTACGTGTAACTGTTCGCGCCTGCGATACCCCTGGAAAGGCCCGTGCTCGTCACGGGCCTTTTTTTGTGCGCGCGATTCAAGGAGGGCACGCCAAGGACAACACCGGCCCCCGAAACCTGGCGCTCCCCGCTCAGGCCCCGGGTTATGACGGAGGATTTTTGTAAATAGCTAACAAATATGAATTCTTCGCATTTGCAGAAACGGCATAATACGCACCGTGGAGAATCATTCAGATTGAGCAAGGCGGGTCACCGTGTTGAAGAAAGCGCTGTTTCAACTGCACTGGCTGTTCGGTATCACGGCCGGACTGGTGCTGGCCTTCATGGGCATTACCGGGGCCATGGTGTCTTTCCAGGACGAACTGCTGCGCCTGCTCAATCCCTCGGTGCTGCACGTCGAGGTGGCTGACCATCCCGCCCTGCCTCCCGCCGAACTGGTGCGCAAGCTGGAAGCCAGCGAAGGCAAGAGCGTCGCGATGCTGTGGGTAGAAACCCAGGGCGATGAGGCGGCACGGGTGATCTTCGCAGCCAAGCCGGGCGAACGCCGCGGCGAGCAGCGCTATTTCAATCCGTATACCGGCGACTATCTGGGTGATGCCTTCGGCCAGGGCTTCTTCGGCCTGACCCTGCAACTGCATCGCTTCCTCGCCCTGGGCGATACCGGTCGCCAGATCACCGGCGCCTGCACGCTGATGCTGGTGTTCTTCTGCCTGTCCGGGCTCTACCTGCGCTGGCCCCGCCAGGCCCTCGACTGGCGCGCCTGGCTGACGTTCGACTGGGCAAAAAAGGGCCGCGCCTTCAACTGGGACCTGCACTCGGTGGCCGGTACCTGGTGCCTGGTGTTCTACCTGCTATCGGCGCTGACCGGCTTGTCCTGGTCTTACGAGTGGTACTCCAACGGCCTGAACAAACTGCTCGCCGACGCCCCGGCTCAGCAGCGGCGCAGCACACGTGGCCCGGCCCAGACAGGGCCTGCGCCCACCGCCGACTACAACGCGATCTGGGCCAGTATCCAGCAGGCCGCAGGCCCGGGGTTGAGCGCCTATAACATCCGCCTGCCGCCAGTGGCCGGCCAGCCGGCGACCGTGTATTACATGCTGCAGGACTCGCCCCACGATCGCGCCCTCAACCAGATCAACCTGGATCCGGCCACCGGTGCCATCAGCGAGCACTTCCGTTACGCCGACAAGAGCCTCAAGGCACAATTGCTGACCAGTCTTTACGCGCTGCATACCGGTAGTTATTTCGGTATCACCGGCCGAGTCCTGTTGACGATCTCCAGCCTGACCATGCCGTTGTTCTTCGTGACCGGCTGGCTTTTGTACCTCGACCGCCGGCGTAAGCAACAAGCCGTGAAAAAGGCCCGCGACGGACTCGGCCAGAACAGTGACAACGGCCACTCCTGGCTGGTCGGCTTCGCCAGCCAGAGCGGTTTTGCCGAACAACTGGCCTGGCAGACGGCGGGCCAGTTGCAGACCGCCGGCTTGTCGGTGCGGGTCCAGCCGCTGGCGGACATCGACGAGCAGCAACTGTGCGAAGCACGCCAGGCCCTGTTCGTCGTCAGCACCTTCGGTGATGGCGAAGCCCCGGACAGCGCTCGCCGCTTCGAACGCAAGGTGCTCGGCCAGGCGCTGGCACTCGATGGACTGAGCTATTCGGTGCTGGCCCTCGGTGATCGCCAATACCCGCAATTCTGCGGCTTTGCCCGACGCCTGCACCACTGGCTCGAAACCCGGGGCGGCCACAGGCTGTTCGCCCCGGTCGAGGTCGACAGCGGCGATCCGTACGCGTTGCGCTACTGGCAGCAGCAGCTCAGCCAAATCACTGGCGGCGCGCCCGTCGTGGCCTGGCAGACACCGCGCTTCGACAACTGGACCCTGCGTCGGCGCGAATGGCTCAACCCGAACAGCCAGGGTTGCGGCGTCTACCTGCTCGGCCTGAGCGCCCCCTCTGCAAGCACCTGGCAAGCCGGCGACCTGGTGGAAATCCTGCCACGCCAGAGCAGCGCGGTCGTCGAGCAGTTCCTCAGCGGTCTCGGCCTGGACGCCGCCAGCCCGGTCCAGGTCGACGGTTTGTCGGAAACACTCGCCCAGGCCCTGGCAAGCCGCCAGCTACCGGAACATCGCGGACACCTGGTCGGCCTGCATGCCCAGGCGCTGGTCGATGCTCTGGTACCGCTGGCGCAACGTGAATACTCGATTGCGTCCATCGCCAGCGACGGTGAACTGGAGCTACTGGTGCGCCAGGAACGGCACGCCGATGGCCGCCTCGGGTTGTGTTCCGGCTGGCTGACCGAGCAGGCACCGCTGGGTACGGCGATCAGCCTGCGCCTGCGGCGCAACAGCGCTTTCCACCTGCCGGAAGCCCCCTGCCCGCTGATCCTGATAGGCAACGGCACCGGCCTGGCCGGCTTGCGCAGCCTGCTCAAGGCGCGCATCGCCGAGGGTCAGCAACGCAACTGGCTGCTGTTTGGCGAACGCAACCAGGCCCATGATTTCTATTGTCGGGAAGAGTTGCAGGGCTGGCTGGCCAGCGGCGATCTGGCGCGCCTGGACCTGGCGTTTTCCCGCGACCAGCACGCCAAGATCTACGTGCAGGATCGCTTGCGTGAAGCCGCCGACGAACTGCATCGCTGGCTCGCCGAAGGCGCAGCGATCTATATCTGCGGCAGCCTGCAAGGGATGGCTGCGGGCGTCGACCAGACGCTGGTCGAGCTGCTCGGTGCCGAGGCGGTCGAGCAGCTGATCGAGCAGGGACGTTATCGCCGGGACGTCTACTAACCCCTGAGAAACGCGCCCAGTTGCATGGGCGCGGCCAACCTTCAGACCGGCTGCAGTTTCTGCTCGAATACCGCGACACCCTCCAGATCGCGCAACACCACATTCATCTCGCCACTCTGACCGTCGATGTTCACCTCGCCAAAAAACTGGAAACCGGCGAACGGTGAACTGTTCTGCACGGCGGGCGCCTTCTCGAACACCACCCGTGGGCCGAAAGTCTTGTCCAGCACATTGGGACCGAAACTACCGGCGTTCAACGGCCCGGCAACGAACTCCCAGAACGGCTCGAAATCCTGGAACGCGGCACGGTCCGGGTGATAGTGGTGGGCCGCGCAATAGTGCACATCGGCGGTCAACCAGACCGTGTTGCGCACCTGCTGCGCCCGCAGGTAGCCGAGCAGTTCGGCGATCTCCAGTTCACGCCCCTGGGCCGCTCCGGGGTCGCCGTTGGCAATCGCTTCCCAGCGCGGCACACCCGGGCTGACCTCACCATCAGGCACACCGAGGCCGATCGGCATATCGGCGGCGATGACTTTCCATTGCGCCTGGGAACCCTTGAGTTGGCCCTTGAGCCATTCCAGTTGCTCGCGGCCGAGAAAGGCCTTTTGCGCGCCCAGATTATCGTCGTTCGGCCAGCGATAGCTGCGCATGTCGAGCACGAACACATCAAGCAGCGGCCCATAGCTGAGCTTGCGATAGATCCGCCCACCGCCGTCGGCCTGCTGCCGGCGCAACGGCGCGTATTCCAGCCAGGCCTGGCGCGCATGGCCGACCAGGCTGTGGATATCCTTGCTCTTGTAGCGCTCGTCCAACTGCTTGCTGGGCGACCAGTTGTTGGTCACCTCGTGGTCGTCCCATTGCCAGATCTGCGGCACCTCGGCGTTGAACCGGCGCACGTTTTCATCCATCAGGTTGTAGCGGTAGTTGCCGCGGTACTC